>OGZW01001108.1_pt1 | contig 21983 bp, 13 predicted proteins | sample 1577001 | NCBI WGS metagenome assembly OGZW01 (sample SAMEA3541519, study PRJEB24748) | human gut metagenome | biome: human gut; feature: human-associated habitat; material: faeces | place: China | collected 2012 | reverse complement strand
TGTTCGTAAAGGTCATGATCGAGGCGATGGTGTTGACGCGGGGGCTGATGAACTGTACGGCAGCCACGACCAGCGTGATACCGGCAACTACGCTCATCACATCGGCGGCGATGGCCAGCTTCTTGTCCAGCACGACGCGCAGCACCAGTGCAAGGATGGCGATGACGGCGCAGCCGATGACAACCGGGCTGGTGCCGATCTTGCGGAAGGAATCAGTCCCGGCGTTGACAATGCAGAAGGCAAGGCCGACAGCACCGGCAACGGCGGTCAGAAGCGACAGGATCAGACCTGCGCCCTTTTTATTCGTAGAACTCATGGTTTGCACTCCTTTACTGCTTCTTGGATTTGCGGTCATTCAGCACATACATGGCGGCGGCCAGTACGGTCAGGGCGGCAAAGACGACCTGCACGGCAACGAGGGCGTTGTCATACCAGGTGCGCACGCTGACAAGGCGGGTGCTGCTGGCCATGCCGTCCAGCGCGTTGGAGTTGGCCAGCGCGTAGGCCTGCCATGTCATGGCCTGCTTGATGGCGCTCATCAGCTCGGTGTCCTGACCAACATTCTCGGTGGTCCAGTAGGCAAACTTTTCGCTGACAGCGGCCATCGTGTTCTCACCGGTGAAGGTGGTCATCGTGCCGCCGTTGAGGGCATACTCCTTCAGCACGGCGTAGTTGGGGTTCATGATGAAGTCCTGGCTCTCCAGACCCTTGAAGCCCCACTCGCCGCGCAGAATGTTCTTGAGCAGGCCGGTGTGGGCGTTGGCAGCGGTGATGCCGACACGGTTGAAAGCGGTCATGACGCCCAGAGCACCGGCATCCTCGATGGCGGCCTGGGTGCCGCGCAGCTCGTTCTCGCGGGCTTGCTGCTCAGTCATAAAGACGGAAACGCCGGTACGGTTGATCTCGGTATCGTTGAAGGCGAGATGCTTGGGGGCAATAATAACGCCGTACTCCTTGCCGCCGCTGATGAAGGCAACGGCCTGACCGGAGGTAAGGACGGCATCCTCGGAATAATACTCATGGTTGCGGGCGTTGTAGGGGGAGCGGTGCAGGTTGGTGCCGCAGCCCCAGAAGATGGTCAGGTTGCTCCACAGGCTGTAGTTGCCGCAGATCTTGCCGTACTCGTTGGCAAGGTCTTTGTTGAAGGTCTGGGCAATGACGGTCTCGTTGACCATTGTGCCGAACTTGTATGCGAGGTTGGGGTCGTTGGCATCCACGGCGCAGGGGTCGCCGCTGGCTTTGTCGGTGTTGGCATACTGGCCCAGAGGATAGGAGTAGATGCCGTTGGGGCCATCGTTCTGGATGGTCTCGGGGCTCATGATAGACTCGATGGCCTTGGTGGAGGTGCCGCCCAGACCCAGACGAATCATGCCCTCCTCCAGGGTGAGCTGATCCATCAGCAGACTCCAGCGCTCATCATCAAGGTCAGTGACCCCCTTCAGGTCCGCCAGAGTCAGGCCGTTGTCGGCACCGAAGGTGACGGTGGACGGATCGCCGTTTGCGTTGATCTCATAGATGTCATTGTCCAGAATGTCGAGCATCTCATCGGAGGCGGTCAGATTCTTATAGGTCTTGGGGAAAGTGCCTTCCCAGTCGGCACGGGTCAGATAGGTAGCAGTGCCGGGCAGCCAGCTGTTGATGTCCATGTCGGCCAGTTGGTTCTCAACGGCGGTGCCGTTTTTGGTCGTGGCAAAGGTCGTGTCGTCAAAGGAATCGAGCGTCCAGCTCTTGGCCTTGTCGGCGCTGCCGTCCACACTCTGACCCTCTGCGGCCAGTACATTGTTCACGGCCTCGTGTGCGCCGTTGCCGATGGTGAACCAGTAGTCACCGGCATCGAGAATGTAGCAGCCCTTGGTACCGGCCGCGTTGTCAGCGGTGGAATCCCAGCTGGCCATATTCTGCATGTCAGCGGTGATGGTCACGGTCTCGGAGGCACCGGGGGCGAGCTCTGCGGTCTTGCCGTAGTCCAGCAGCTGGATAGCAGCCTTCTCAACACCGTGCTCCTTGTCATAATCGGTGTAGGGCAGGCTGACATAGAGCTGCACAACATCCTTACCGGCGACGCTGCCGGTGTTCTTGACGGTCACGTTCGCGGTGACGGTCTCGTTTTCAAGGTCAACATTCAGGTTATCGAGGGTCTGCTCAAACGTGGTGTAGGACAGACCGTAACCGAACGGGTAAGTAACCTCGTCGTCGTAGTTCCATGCGCTGCCGGTGGAGGAACCGACGGTGGAGGCGGCGTTGCCCTGCCCCATGACGGTGTCAAAGTAGCGGGTCTCGTAATATTTGTAGCCGATGTAGATGTTCTCGGCCTCGACAATGGCATCGTTCATGCTGATGTCGGGGTTGGCGTTGGCCCACTGCAGATCGCCGAAATTCTGGGCGCTGGGGGCGCTGGCGTTCTTGACGGCATAGGTATCGGTCAGATGACCGGAGGGGCTGACCGCACCGGAGAGAATGTCGGCCACACCGTAGAAGCCGTAGCCGCCCGGCAGGCCGACCTGCAGGATAGCGTCAACACCGACGTTGTCCTCGATCTCCTGCACCTCCATGGCGCTGGCATTATTCAACAGAACGATGACCTTGCCGCCGTTGGCCGCCTTGGCGGTGACGGCTGCATTGATGAGGTCGCGCTCGTCGTCGGACAGGCCCAGCGGGTCGGTCTGGTTCAGGTTCTGGGTGGGATCAACACCGGCGGTGCCGGGGTTGTAGCTGCCGTTTTCAGAGGCGGAGCGGGCAATCGTGACGATCATGACATTGTTGTCATTCATGCTGTCTTTCCAGCCTGCATCCTGACTATCCATCGCGGCCTGGCTCGGCTCCTTGCTGGAGAAAACGCCGGTGGTGGAGGGTGCGGTGATGTGGTTGTACTCCACAGTGCCGCCCCAGCTCTGGACCTCGGATTTGTACGTCGGCTTGAGGGCCTCGTACATATCGGCCACAGTCTGGTTCAGACCGAACCCCTTTGCCTTGAAGGCACCGACCATATCGACTGTATCGGCATCCGTGCCGGTGTTCTCCACAAGGCTGGAACCCATATCGCCGCCCTGTACGGGATAGTAGCTCGAGAAGCCAAGCAGTGTGATCTTCTGGGTCTCATCCTTGGTCAAGGGCAGTGCGCCGTTGTTCTTCAGCAGGACGCTGCCCTCTTCGCTCATCCGCTCACCCACGCCCTGAATGCCGTGCAGCAGCTCGGTAGTGGAGGTGTAGTCAGATTTGAAAGTATACAGGTCAGTGCCGTCGGAGTTCTCGGTCACGAGCTTGGTGCTCTTGGTGCCCAGGAACTTGTCAATGTCAGTACGGAATCCGTCCACGACGGTCGAGGCGCAGACACTGAGCGCCAGCAGCGACGCCGTGGCCGTGGTCACGCCGCGCCAGACGCGGCGGCCGGATTTTTTCTTACTCATGTTTTTCCTCCTTGTGTATCCTTGTGTATATCGTAATCGCGTGTAGGGCGCGTTACTTCTTGCTGCGTTCCTTGATAGCCTTCTGCTCCTCGGGCAGGTTTTTCTCAACCGTCCAGAACAGGATCAGGATGACGGCGCCGATGATATAGCAGACGGTCTCGACCCAGATATAGCTGACGGAGATCGCGGTCTGCACACTGGCGGTCTGGGCGGCGGTGCCCAGAGCGACATCGGCGGCTTGGTTATAGCCGCTGCCGTTCAGCATGGCGCTGAAAATGGAGTTGCAGATCGGCGTGGCGGCGACCATAAGGGAGCTGTAGATGCTCATGGTCAGACCGTCGGTGCGGATGCCGGTGCGGTACTCAATGTGGTCGATAACGTCGGCAATCATGGCCAGGATCAGATAGCAGGCCGGGGAAGAACCCAGACACTTGAGAGCCACGCCGATGGCGACCGGCACGATGTTGCCGCCGCCCAGACCTGCGATGATGCCGCCCGCGGCACCCAGCAGCATGAAGCCGCCGCAGACCAGACGCTTGCCGAACTTGTTGGCCAGAGGTACCACAAAGACCGCAGCCACGGCCATCGGGATAGCGCCCATGATGCTGAGCAGGCCCTGGGAGGCACCCCATGCGTCCGCCGTGCCGAAGAAAGTGTTGTCCAGAACCCATTTGCAGAAGTAGCTCATGGAGCCGTTCTTCATCGCGCCGCTCCACTGGAACAGCATATAGAACGCCATGACGATCCACCACATGCGGTCACCGGTAACGGCCTTGAGCTGCTCGCCCAGCGTGGCGGACTTGGCAGGGGTCTCGGTGTCGGCGCGGCCTTCCTCGGTGACGCGCTCACGGGTGAAGAGGAACTGCAGGTAGATGGTCAGTGCGCTGAAGATGGCGACGGCCAGCATGGTGAGGAACCACAGGTGCTGGTTCTCCTTCAGCGCGAAGGAAACGAGCATCGGGAATACCATCGAGCCGCAGCCCATAACGCCCAGACCCGCCACATTGGTGAAGGAAGCCAGCGCACCGCGCTGCTTGCTGTCACGGGTGGAAACGGGGATCATGGTGGAGTTGGCGGTGTTGTAGATGGGGTAAGCGACCGCGTAGTACAGGTTGTACGCGATGGCGATCCAGACCATCTTGGCCATGCCCTCAAACGGCACGATAAACATCAGCACACTGGCGACGGAAAGGGTCAGCGCGGAGAGCAGGATCCACGGGCGTGCCTTGCCGGCCAGAGCCTTGGTGTGCTCAATCAGCTGACCGACGATGAGGTTGGACGCCACGATGAGCACCGTGGAGACCAGCTGCAAGGTCGTCAAAAAGCCAAGATCTAGCTTGAGGACATCGGTGAAGTAGTTCTGCAGGATGCTGGTGAAGATGCCCGAGGAAAGCAGTGCGCCGAAGGGGCCGATAAAATAGCCCAGCAGCATTTCCGGCATCTTGACGTCGTCGCTGGTGATACGGGACTTCGTCAGCGGCGAGGACCAGAAGTTGGATTTCGAGGTCGACATGATAGAGAGTCACTCCTTCTTTGTATATATAAGCAATTTGTTTACGCTATGCCTTTACGCCTTTGCAGTAACGGTATATTCCCCGCTGCCAAGCACTTTTTCTTCCCCGCTCGGCAGCACGACAGTGCATTCGGTGCCGACGGGCACCGCCACGGTCATCGTCATCTCGCCGTCCGCGATCTTCCATGCAGCCTTGATCACGCCGTAGGGCGTGCCCACCGTGCCTTCAGCCTCGGTGATGCCGCCGCCGACCACCGGCGCAAACTTGAACTTGCGGTACCCGGCCTCGGTAGGCTCCACACCCAGCACACGGCGGTAGAGGAACGCGCCCACCGCGCCGCTGGCGTAGTGGTTGTACGAGATCATCATGTCGGTCCCGTCGTTGCCGATTGGGCACTCGCCGTTCTCGTCCAGACCGTCCCAACGCTCCCAAACCGTGGTTGCGCCCACACGGACCTCATACAGCCAGCTGGGACACTGTGTGTTCAGCAGCATCTTGTAGGCAGTGTCGGCGTGACCGTTGTCGGCCAACGCAAACAGGATGTACGGCGTGCCCGGGAAGCCTGTGCCGATCTTGTAGTCGTTCTTCTCAACCAGCTTGACCAGATTCTCGGCAGCCTTCGCCTTGACGTTTTCAGGGAACATATTCAAGTACAGAGGCAGCACATAGGCGGTCTGGAATTCTTCCTTCGTCTTGCCGCTGCCGTCGGTCAGCACACTGCAATAGGCATCGGCCACCTTACGGCTCAGCTCCTTGTACTTGGCGGCGTCCTCGGTCTTGCCAAGGATGCGTGCAATTTTCGCCAGTGTGCCGCTGGTGTTGCACAGGGACGCCGTGGCGGTGTACTTGCTGCGGGCCTGCCACTGACTCATCTTCGGCACATCGGGGGCGACCCAGTCGCCAAAATGCAGCACCGACGGCGTGTGCCAGATATAACGGTGCTTGCCGATGCCGAACCCGGCCCAGAAGCAGCACGCCTTGACGTACTTCTGCATGGTGGGGTACATCATACGCAGCACGTCCAGGCTGCCCGTGGCCTCGTATAGAGCCCATGGCACCAGCACGCAGGCGTCGCCCCACCAGTCCACGGCCATCTCGGGCATTGTGGCGGGGAAACCGTAGCCCTGCACAGGCACGGTGTTGGGGATGCCGCCGGTGGGCAGCTGCTCGGCCTTGACGTCGCGCAGCCACTTCTCCAAAAAGCGGCTCAGTTCAAAGTTGTACAGCGCGGTGGGCGAGAACACGGCAATGTCTCCGGTCCAGCCCATGCGCTCGTCGCGCTGGGGACAGTCCGTCGGTATATCAACGAAATTCGACTTGGCACCCCATGTAATGTTGGACTGCAGTTTGTTCAGCATCTCATCGGAGCAGCGGAAGGAACCGCTGTGCTCCACATCGGAGTAGAGCGCCACGGCCTCGATTTCCAGATCCTTCGCATCGACGCCCTTGACCCCCGCATAGCGGAAGCCCATGTAGCTGAACCGCGGGCTGTAGGTCTGCTCGCCGTCGCGGCAGGTGTAGGTCGCCGTGGCCTTGGCCGTGCGCAGGAAGGTCGTGTTTAAGCTGCCGTCGGGGTTCAGGATCTCGGCGTGGCGCACGGTCACGACCTGCCCGGCCTTGCCGTTGAATTTGATGCGGACAACACCCGCAAGGTTCTGGCCGAAGTCGTAAATCGTCTCGCCGTCGGGGGCGGTCATCACGGCCACAGGCTTGCGCACCTCGTGGGCCTTGACCGGGGCACCGTAGTCCGCCGTGATGGCGGGGGTGACTTTCAGCGTCTCGGGCGCGGCGTTGTGCCAATCGCTGATTTCCTGCGTGGCATCGTAGGTCTCGCCGTCATACAGATCTGCCATCCGCACGGGGCCGCTCTCGCTGACCTGCCATGTAGCGTCGGTGCCGATGGTCTCCGTCGTGCCGTCCATGTACTCAATGCGCAGCTCGGCCAGCAGAGCCTGACGGTCGGCAGTCACGCGGTTTTTGCGGGTAAACACAAAGCTTCCCACCGCCCAGCCGCCTGCAACCGTGAAGGTCAGCGTGTCGTCGCCTGTCAAAAGTGCCGTTACATCGTAGGTCTGATACTGCAAATAGGACTTGTAGCTCGTGAAGCCGGGGGCGAAGTATTGCTCGCCCAGCTTTTGGCCGTTCAGCTCGGCCTCGTAGATGCCCATGGCTGTGGCGTAGAGGCGCGCGCGGGCAATGGGTTTGTTCGTTGTGATTTCCTTGCGGAAAACCATCGGCACGGGGCTGACCTTTGCCTCGGTGAAGTGGTAACTCGGGTCGCTGATCCACCGGCCCTTCCAGGGCGTCTCCATGCGGCCTGTCTCAAAGGCAGTGGTGGCGGTGGCGGTCTCGCCTGCGTCGTCGGTGGCGTTCAGGCGCACGCTGTAGGTGGTGAACGGCAGCAGCGCAGGGCCGACGTAGGCAGCGCTCTGGCCGCTGGTCACATGGGCGGACCAGTCGCCGACGGTCAACTCGGCGTCGGCCAACTGTGCGCCCCGGCGGTCACTGCTCAGGGAAAACCCGATGCGGGGTGTGGAGCAGTCGGTCACGCAGTCGGCGGCCAGATGCTCCACCGTCAGGCGTGTGATTTCAAACATGTGTTCTCCTCCTTCGTCGGACGGGCAGCCCGTCCGGAGATTCTTCTTTTTTCTGTAAGCCTACCATACCACAAGAATCGTGCAGTGGCGCATAATTTGCACGAAATGCGCTCTTTTTCGCACAAACGGTTTTTGGTTTCGTCAGGTTTCACAAGGTTTTGCGCTTGTATTTTGTACACATTGCTCAATGTGGCATCCAAACATAGACTTTTTCCGCAAAAACAACGCCCCCTGCACGGCGTTTGCCGATACAGGGGGCGTAAAACTTCATTTTTTATTCTTGCTGCGGCTGCCCCAGCGGAATCAGCACGCGCAGCTCAAACCAACCCTCGCGGGTCGTAATTGTCGCGGTACCGCCGTATTTTGCGGCGGCGTTTTGTATGCTTTTTACACCGAAGCCATGGTACAAGACATCCTTTTTCGTCGTGACGGGCAGGCCCTTCTCAAATTTCAGCTCACCGTCAAAGCAGTTTTCAATGCGGATGGCCGCAAAGCCTTTTTGCCTCGCCACGCTCAGGTGGATGAGCCTGCGCTCCGGGTCTGTGATTTTGTCGGTGCTCTCGATTGCGTTGTCCAGCGCATTGCCGAACAGGTTGCTGATGTCCATAACGTCCATAAAGTCCAGCGCTGTGCCGTCAGCCACGCAGGTCAATTGAATGTTTTTGGTGCGGCAGGTCAGACTTTTGCCTGTCAGCACCGTGTCCAGCACCTTATTGCCGGTGTCGTTCTGCGCCTCGTAGGCTTTGATTTCCTGCTCCATATTGTCCAGCACGGCATTGCGTTTCTCGCCGCTCTCGGCGCGAAGCACCGCAATTTGGTGCTTCAAGTCATGATATTTTTGGTTGATGAGGTCAATACTCTCCTGCCGGATTTTGTAGTTTTCATACTGGATGTGCAGCATGTTCCGCAAGGCATCCGCCTCGCGCTGTGTCAATAAATCTCGCAGCTGCGATTGATATGCAAACAGCAGCGCCACGCCGCCGAAGTAGACAACCGTGCGCATTGTGTAAATTTCCATCGTGCCGCGGGCCGAAAACGGCGTGTTCAGCTGCGTATAGCTGATGCTGGACAAAATGTAGATGGCCGCCGCCATGACCGCCGCGATGCAGGTCGTGCGGGGCCGAATGTCAAACTGAATGCTGCCCGTGCTGCCGCCATCCTCCAGAAGCCACATCAGGCCGAAGATGATGCCGAACCCCGCCGCAATAAAGAGCACCAACGCAGGCAGGCTTTGCAATGCTGCGATGTAACGCGCAAAATATACATACATCTGCCATGTCAGCGCCCCGGCAAAACCCGCCAGAATAAACGCCCGCGTGCAGAAATACCCCACCTGCCAGCGGTCTGCACGGGTGGCCGCCGCCATAAAAAGCAGCATAAGTGCGACAGAAACCGCGTACAGCACATTGAACCGCCAGCCGTTAAAGCCGTCGGTGGCCACAAGGTAGAGTGCCAATGCCGCCAATGCACCGCCGTACAGCGCCGCACGTTTGACCCCGCCGTAGCGCGGAGGCAGAAACCGCAGGTACAAAAGGCAGGCCAGCCAGTCTGCCAGCGCCGTGACAAGGCGCGGAATATCCATCTCATAATAAGGAATTTTCAGCGGCATATCGTCACCCTGCCCCGTTGATATAGTCGTTCAGTGCATCCAGAAATGCCTTGCGCCGCGCTCGGGCCAGCGGCACACGGTCTCCGTGGACGACGGCATCCTCACCGTCCATTCGGTCAACGTGTTCCAGATTCACAAGGCAGCCCTTGTTTACGCGGAAATAACTGTCCTGCGCCAATTTTTCCTCGGTCTCCGTCATGGAGCCCGGGGCGGTCACCTCCCCTTCCGCCGTGTGAAACACCAAGTCATGCCCGCAGTTCTCGATCCAATAAATGGCCGAGGTGTCCAGCTTATGTGCCGTGCCGTGGGCATTGATCTGCAAAAAGTGCCGTGCGCGGCGCGCCACGCGCTCCACGGCGCGGCCAAGTCTCTGCGAAAACGCATAGTAGCTGACCGGCTTCAGCACATAGTCCAGCGCATCGACGGCATAGCCCTTGATGGCATACTGCGGCGAATTTGTGATGAAGATAATGATAACCTCGGTGTCGACCTTGCGGATCTCCTCGGCAGCCATCATGCCATCCATAAATTTCATCTCGATGTCCATCAGGATGATGTCATAGACAGCCTTATAGCCAAGTGCGATCTCGTCGCCGTCGGAAAATTCTGTCACGGTAAATTTTTCGCCCGACACCGCGCTGTATTTGTCAATATATTCGCGCAGCTGGCTGCGGTAGAGCTCGTCGTCTTCGACAAGGGCCAAACGAATCATACCCGGCACGCCCCCTTTTGTTTTTATACTAAATGTAGCATGTTCGCCGGAAAATTGCAAGGAAAGCCGCGGATTTCCATTCTTATCGGTTTTCCGCTGCCTTCGGCTGACACTTCCTACCGCCACGCGCACCAATAAAAAAACCGCATTGGTTTTGAATGCCAATGCGGGTTTTTGGTTTACGGGGCGGCAAGACGGTCTTACGCTCTCATCAGCGTTCCCTGCAGGCTCTCCAATGCAGCCATGCGGGCACTGACAGCAAAGACGCTGGCAACGTGGGTCAGCTCGTCGGACCGGATATCCTCCGGGATCGTGCGCGCCAGCACCGTGCAGTGGTCGATGGCGTCAAAGCGGACACCTGCTTTGCGGCACAACTCCACTGTGCGGTGGGCACAGCCGGGCATCGTGGCCAGGGCCGCCACGGCGTCCGGTGCTTGGGCGGGGTGGGCTGCGCCGGTATCGCGCAGCTCCTTGCCCAGCACAGTGCCAAAATGCTTCACCGCACGGCGGTTCGCGCAGCCCGGCAGCGGATCCTCCGTTGTCAGGTCCAGCTCCACCGGCTGGCGGATAAAGTCCGTGTACTTCCGTGTCAGGCGGCTGTACTCCCGCTGCAATTCCTTTCTTGTCAGGTCCGTATACTGCATACTTTTCCACTCCTCTTTTACTTGCATCGACTATTATACACGTGGGAGTGGTGTATGTAAAAAGTATTTTCTGTATATCTGGTATACAAAATATACATGACAGACTGTTTTAGTAATTTTTTTGGATATGCAGCAAATGACAGCAGCCCTCTCCCCTGCTCTCACATCTGCGCCAGCGCATCGCGCTCCTGCAGACGGAGAGCGGCGCGGCGGTAGCTGAACACAAAATAGACGATCTCTGCGGCGGCGGTCAGCGCCCAGGAGCAGGGATACAGCAGGTAGAGCGCCGGGATCGTGTGGAAGTGGGCAAAGATCGTGTAGACCCACGCAACGCGGAATACGCAGGACCCCAGAATTACGATGACCGTCGGCCCTACCGTCTTGCCGAGGCCGCGGGAGGCGGCAATCGTGCAGTCCATGAACGCCGAGGTGCAGTAGGCCCAGCCCATGACCATAATGCGCTTCATGCCCGCGTCGATGACAGCGCTCTCGGTCGTGAACAGCGCCAGGAACTGCCGCCCAAAGACGAGCAGCCCGCCGCCCAGAACCGCGCCCAGGCCAAACGAGTAGGCCAGCGCGATGAAGTAGCTTTTCTTGACGCGGTCCAGCTTGCCCGCGCCGTAGTTCTGGCTCATAAAGCTGGCGCAGGCCATGTAAAACGCCGCCATAGCGTCATAAATCATCGCGTCGGCGTTAGCTGCGGCGGAGTTGCCCTTGACCATCAGCGAGTCGAAGGAGTTGACGCCCGCCTGAATAAAGAGGTTGGCAATCGCAAAGATCGCGTTTTGCAGGCCCGCGGGCACGCCCAGCATCAGGATGCGCTTTGTCATGTTGAGGTCCAGCCTTACCTTGCGGAAATCCAGCGCATAGCAATCGCTGACCTTTGTCAGCGCGTGCAGGATCAGCCCTGCCGAGACGCACTGGGCAATCGTGCTGGCCAGCGCGACACCGGCGACATCGAGCTTGCAGACGATGACGAAAAACAGGTTGAGCAGGATGTTCAGCACGCCCGCAAACGACAGGTAGGCCAGCGGCTTTTTTGTCTCGCCGATAGCGCTGAACACTGCGTTGCCGAAGTTGTAGAGCGCCAGCGCCGGCATACCGAGAAAGTAGACCCGCAGGTACAAAATCGCACCGGGCAGCAGGTCCTCTTTGGTGTTCAGCAGCTCCAGCAGCGCAGGCGAGCCGAACAGGCCGACGAACAGCAGCAGCACACCGGCGGCCAGACTGACCAGCAGCGCCGAATGGACGGTCTTGCTGACGTCCTTGGGGTGCCCGGCACCGTAAAAGCGGGCGACCAGCACGTTGACGCCATTGCTCAAGCCGATCAGAAAGCCGGTGAACAGTGTGACAAACGTCGCCGTCGAGCCCACGGAGCCGAGCGCCGTGGAACCGGCGAACCGGCCCACAACGGCAACGTCGGACATGTTGAACAGAATTTGTAAAAGGTTGGATAAAGCCAGCGGCAGGCTGACCAGCAGAATTTGTTTGGCCAGCGGCCCTTCGATCATGGTTTTGGATTTTGAGGTGGTGCTCATGATGGATGGTTTTTGCTCCTGTTTTAATTGTGACTGCACAGTAGGGGCCGGGCATACCCGGCCCTCGCGCGTAAGGCAGATGGTTTCTTGCGGGAAAGCCGCGGTCCGCACATCTGCGGACCCTACAGTTCTGCCTTTCGGTTTGTAAGGGGCGGCGTCCTCGACGCCCCGCGGGCGGATATGCGATCCGCCCTTGCATTTTTCCATTACATCTTGTGATCCGCAAAAATCGGGTCGTCCTGCCACAAAACGACCCGGCCCGCTGCGCGGGTCTTGTTCATGTCAATGATGCGCTGGTTGCTCGACCCGCGGAAGCGCAGACTGATGTCGTACTGGTCCTGCACAAAGTCGCCGTCCACAAGCACATCTATATATTGTAAAAACTCGTCGGTGACCTCGCATCGCCCGGGACCGGGCTGCCAGATCTCGTGCTCCAGATTGTTGCCGGTGTAGCACCAGATCGTCTTGTTGGGGTACAGCACCTTTACATTTTTAATAAAGGGCAGCAGCTCCCGCTGGTTCTCCGGTTCAAACGGTTCGCCGCCCAGCAGCGAAAGCCCATTGATGTAACCGGGGGCCAGACTCTCCAGTATTTCATTGCGAATTTCCTTGGTAAACGGCGCACCGTAGCCGAAATCCCATGCCACGGCATTGAAGCAGTTCGGGCAGTGGCGGCGGCAGCCGGAAACGAACAGGCTCGTGCGCACGCCCTCCCCGTTGGCAATATCACAATATTTAATGGTTGCGTAATTCATGGTGTTCTCCTGCGGGGACATCCCCATATCTTGTGTCGGGCGGGCGTTCCGCCCCCAAACCCTGACATAGTATACCAGCTTTGGGGGCATACTGCAAGGGGGAGCATGATTTTCGAAGAAGATATTTGCACGCTGCATCGACAAACTGTGTAGAACCACTCAAAATCACCAAAATTTCAGTCTTATTTTTGGCAGGGCTTTTTTGCACGTTGAGGCGACGAAAACGGAACATTTTGTTTTCGCTCGCTCGCAGGACACTATATCTTGTGGTTTTATGGATTGACTTTTTGCCCCCGGTGCGGTATTATAGTCTTGCTCGCAAAACGGGCAATTTACGAATCGGCATTTCATCTGTATTCTATACAGTTCGTATTGAACGCACTGTATTTATTTTTTTGTAAAGAGGAGTCACCATGAAGATCATCAAGCGCAACGGCAGCGAGGCTGTCTTTGACATTACCAAAATTATTGCGGCCATCACGAAGGCTAACAAGGTCGTACCCGATGCCCAGCGCCTGACGAAGCAGCAGATCATCGAGATCAGCGATCATGTGCAGGAGGTCTGCTATGCCCGCGGCCACGCGATGAACGTCGAGGAGATCCAGGACATCGTCGAGGACGCCATCATGGCCACCGGCGCGTATGAGGTTGCCCGCAGGTACATCACCTATCGCTACGTGCAGAGCCTCAAGCGCACCCACAACACGACGGACGACAAGATCCTTTCCCTCATCGAGTGCAACAACGAGGAAGTCAAGCAGGAGAACTCCAACAAGAACCCTACCGTCAACAGCGTACAGCGTGACTATATGGCCGGCGAGGTCAGCAAGGATCTGACCATGCGCATGCTGCTCCCCCCGGAGATCGTCAAGGCGCATGAGGAGGGCATCATCCACTTCCACGATGCCGACTACTACGCCCAGCACATGCACAACTGCGACCTCGTCAATCTGGACGATATGCTGCAGAACGGCACGGTCATCAGCGGCACTTTGATTGAAAAGCCGCACTCCTTCTCCACGGCTTGCAACATTGCCACACAGATTATTGCGCAGGTCGCGTCCAGCCAGTACGGCGGCCAGAGCATCAGCCTGACCCACCTGGCCCCCTTTGTTGATGTCAGCCGCAAGAAGATCCGCCGCGACGTCGAGGCCGAGATGAAGGATCTGGGCATTGACCCCGGCGAGGAGAAGATCTCCGAGATCGTAGAGAAGCGCCTGCGCGAGGAGATCAAGCGCGGTGTGCAGACCATCCAGTATCAGGTCGTCACCCTGATGACCACCAACGGTCAGGCTCCGTTCATCACGGTCTTTATGTACCTGAACGAGGCCGGTGACAACCAGCGCCTGAAGTCCGACCTGGCCATCGTCATTGAGGAGATGCTGCGCCAGCGCTACCAGGGCGTCAAGAACGAGGCCGGTGTCTGGATCACCCCCGCCTTCCCCAAGCTCATCTACGTGCTGGAGAACGACAACATCTATGAGGGTCAGCCCTACTACTACCTGACCAAGCTCGCCGCCAAGTGCACCGCCAAGCGGATGGTGCCCGACTACATCAGCGAGAAGAAGATGCTGGAATACAAGGTCGACAAGAACGGCGAGGGCCACTGCTTCACCTGCATGGGCTGCCGCAGCTTCCTGACCCCCTATGTCGACGAGAACGGCAAGCCGAAGTACTATGGCCGCTTTAACCAGGGCGTTGTCACCATCAATCTGGTGGACGTGGCCCTGTCCAGCGGCGGCGATTTTGATAAGTTCTGGCAGATTTTTGACGAGCGCCTCGAGCTGTGCCACAAGGCCCTGATGTGCCGCCACAACCGCCTGAAGGGCACACTGAGCGACGCCGCGCCCATCCTGTGGCAGTACGGCGCGCTGGCCCGCCTGAAGAAGGGCGAGCCCATCGATAAGCTGCTCTACGGCGGTTACTCCACCATCAGTCTCGGTTACGCCGGCCTGTACGAGTGCGTCAGGTATATGACGGGCCACAGCCACACCGACGCCGAGGGCACTCCGTTCGCCATGGAGGTCATGCAGCACATGAACGACAAGTGCGCCGAGTGGAAGGCGGCCACCAACATCGACTTCTCGCTGTACGGCACGCCGCTCGAGTCCACCACGTACAAGTTCGCGAAGGCCCTCCAGCGTCGCTTCGGCATCATCCCGGGCATCACGGACAAGGGCTACATCACGAACAGCTACCACGTGCACGTCACCGAGAAGATCGACGCGTTCGACAAGCTGAAGTTCGAAAGCGCCTTCCAGCGCCTTTCCCCTGGCGGGGCCATCAGCTACGTCGAGGTGCCCAACATGCAGGACAACCTCAAGGCCGTTATCCGCGTCATGCAGTACATCTACGACAACATCATGTACGCGGAGCTGAACACGAAGTCGGACTACTGCCAGGAATGCGGCTACGACGGCGAGATCCAAATCGTCGAGGACGACGGCAAGCTCGTGTGGGAGTGCCCGAAGTGCGGCAACCGCGATCAGGAGAAACTCAACGTCGCACGTCGTACTTGCGGATACATCGGTACCCAGTTCTGGAACCAGGGCCGCACCGCCGAAATCAAGGACCGCGTGCTGCATCTGTAAAACGTATAAAGATAATAGAATAAACAAAATGAGGCGTATCCACGATATATGGATACGCCTCATTTTGTTGCTAAGATAAATGAAACGGTTGAATTATAGAGGGGGTATTCTGATGTATTTGAGGGGAACTTATTTTGGTTGTAATTTATTGTTTTTGGAAATAACTTTGTAATAATATTTATTTTAGAACAAGCAAGAGTTTTTTGCATGAGTTCTATAAGTTTCAAATACTGAATTTTTTTTGTCTTCATATTTTTTATATCGAATTTCAGAATGGCTGGTAAAAATATAGAGCAATACTGTAATGATAACAGATAAAAGAGCAATGTTATTTGATGTGATATAGTGACTGATTTTTTCTAAACTGGGTTCCAAACCGTAAAGCAACCGCCCGGTACAAATCCTGTACCGGGCGGCTGCTTTATGATGAAATAGCAGAGAATGGCAGAAAGTTACAGCTGGTCGATGGTGGGGTAGCTGTCAATGGCACCGTAGCGCTGCACACTGTAACCGCAGAACCGGTTGGAAAAATCCAGCCACTGGTTCAGCTGGTCCGCCTGCAGAGCGGGCAGGGCGGCGCGGTCCACCCCGTTTTTGTGCAGCTGCCACAAGAATGAGCCGATGAACCCGTCCCCGGCACCGGTGGTATCCACGGCCTTTACCGGCTTGCTGGCGGAAAAGCCGTGGGTGGTGCGGGTGTAAGCGTGGGCACCGGCGCTGCCGCAGGTGTAGAGCACCAGCTGTACATGGCCCACAAACAGGCTGGGCAGGGCGGCTTCAATATCACTGGTGCCGGTCAGAAATTCCAGCTCTTCGTCCGAGATTTTGACCACATCGGCCAGCGGCAGGAACTCCAGCACCGTGCGGCGCAAAGCATCACGGTCCGGCCACAGCGGAAAGCGCAGGTTGGGGTCAAAGTCAATGATAGTCCCGGCGCTGCGGGCTGCGGCAATGGCAGTTTTGTGGGCTTCCCGCATGGGGCTTTCCACCAGGGCAACGCTGCAAAAATGCAGGGCATAGGCGTTGGCAAACAGGCTGGTATCCACCTGTTCCGGGGCGTACAGCAAATCGGCTGAGGGCTTGCGGTAAAAACTGAACGTCCGGTTGCCGTCCGCTTCCAGCGAAACAAAGGCCAGGGCGGTGTTGGCTTTGTCCGTCAAACAGATGTGGCTGGTATCAATGCCGCAGGCAGCCAGTTCATCAATGATCTTGTGGCCGAACGGGTCATCTCCCAGCTGGGTCAGCAGGGCAGAATCCCCACCCAGGCGGGCATAAGCACCGCACACGTTGGCGGGCGCGCCGCCCACACGGGGGCTGAAAGAGGGAACCTCGGCAAAGGAACAGCCGGTTTTGGACGGAATCATATCGATCAGCGCTTCGCCGATCGCATACAAGGTATCATGTGCCATGGAATGTCCTCCGTTAAATCGAAAGGGAATACAGGGTGCTGCCTGCGCCGCAAAGCTGCACGGCAACCTTGCCCGCTGCCGGGTAATACCGGGTGGAAAGCACCGCGGCACCGTCGTTCAGGAATATTTCCAGCGAGGAAGCATCCCCCACAACACGCAGGCTGCGGCAGGGGGCATCCAGCACAGCCTTGCGCTCGGTGCGCCCGGCGGCAATCGCTGCATCGGTAAAGCGCAGGGTACAGGTGCGGTCCGCTTCGGTGTAAGTCAGGGTCAGGCCGTTGGCAATGGTCAGGACAAAATCCCCGGCGGGGGAGGCGGTCAGGTCAAAGCAGGGGTCCGTTTCAACCGTTTCGCCGTCTGCCGGCTGGCGGGCTTCGCCGCGCAGGGCGTTCAGCTCGGCGGCGGGGGCTTGCAGCAGGCAGCCATTGCCGTCCTGGGTCAACACGCGGGGCAGGGTCAGGCAGTGCTGCCAGCCATACTCCACGGTGGGGTTGGTGTAATCGGCATCCGGCATGCCCATCCAGCCAAATTGGATGCGGCGGCCATCCGCGGCGGCAAAGCTTTGGGGCGCGTAATAGTCAAAGCCATCGTCCAGGGCGTGGAATTCGCTCAATGTGCAATCGGTGCGCCAGTCACCCTGCAGGGCAAAGTAACCGCAGCCGTACACGTTCTGGCAAGCAATGCCCTGGGGCGATACCGCCAAAAACCACTGGCCGTCCAGCTCAAACAGGTCGGGGCATTCCCACATGTAGCCAAAGGCTTTGGGGGTAGTGATGGTGTTGATGTGGTTCCAGTGCAGCTTGTCGGCGCTTTCAAACACCAGCACTTCGCCATGGTCGTCCAGTGTTCGGGCACCCAGCACCATATAGTAGCGCTCATCCAGCGCAAACACTTTGGGATCGCGCACATGGCAGGTCAGCCCGGCGGGATAATCCTGGTTGTACATCAGGCAGCGCTTGTTGTCCAGATGGATGGCATCGCGGCTGGTGGCAAGGCAGACATTGTGCCCGCGCCCCTGCTTGATGTAGTCATATTCGCCGGGGTGCTTGACATTGCCGGTATAGTACAGGTACAGCATGCCGTCCTCCACCAGAGCGGAGCCGGAATAAACGCCATGGCAGTCAAACGGTTCGTCCGGGTACAGCATTACGGGCAGGCGTTCCCAGTGGAACAAATCGCGGCTGCGCACGTGCCCCCAGTGCTTGACCCCTCCCGTGGGGTCAAACGGGCCGTACTGATAAAACACATGGTATTCATCGCCGATCTGGCACAGCCCGTTGGGGTCGTTCAGCCAGCCTACCGGGGGCTGAACATGCAGCTTTTGCCGGTGGGGATCCGCCGCCGCGCGGGCGGCCCCGGCGGCTTCCACCATGGGGACAAGACGCTTCAAATCACGCTGCAAGGCATTCATAACAGGTAGCTCCTTATTGATTGAGAGGGGAAAACATCAGGCTTTGGCTTCCTCGGCTTCGGGGGTCCAGATCACCCAGGTCACAGCGAAGGAAACGCCGAAGGAAATTGCCATCATGATGAGGTACTGCAGCGGCATGTGCAGATGCAGCAGGATGCCGAAGATGCCGGTCACGCCGGTGCCGGTAGCACCAAGGCCGGTCACACTGGCATACAAAGCGCCACAGGCACCGCCGACCAGACCGCCGATAAAGGGCTTAAAGTAGCGCAGGTTGACGCCGAAGATGGCGGGCTCGGTAATGCCCATGCAGGCAGAAAGGGCGGAGGGCAGGGCCATAGACTTAATTTTGGCGTTCTTGCTCTTGAGGGCAACGGCAAAAGCGGCACCGCCCTGGGCAACGTTGGCGGCACTGGCCAGGGGCAGCCAGTAGGTGAAGCCAAACTTGGCCAGCTGGCCAAGGTCGATCAGGGTGTACATATGGTGGATGCCGGCCACAACGGTGACGGCGTACAAACCGCCCATGATGAAGGAACCGATGCCGAACGGCAGCTGAATTAAAGCCTGAACGCCGTTGATGATGCCGTCCTCCAGCGTGGTGAAGATTGGGCCGATGACAGCGAGGGTGAGATAACCGGTAACGAAAACGGAGACCAGCGGGGTAACAAACAGGTCGATCATGGCGGGCACAACTTTGTGCAGCCGCTTTTCAATCTGGCACATCAGCCACACGGCAATGATAACGGGGATAACGTGGCCCTGGTAGCCGACCAGCGGAATTTTGTACAGCCCGCCAAACACCGACTGGTAGGTCTGCACGCCCTCAGAAGCAACGGTCCAGGCGTTCTGCAGGTTGGGGTGAATCATGATCATGCCGATGACAGCACCCAGGAACTGGTTGCCACCAAACACCTTTGCGGCGGAGAACGCGATCAGGATAGGCAGGAAGGTGTACGCCGTGTTGGAGAACAGCTGGGCAAACACATAGATGGAACCGCTGGTATCAATGTTCAGGAAGCCGTTGTTGACCATAAAGTTCAGCGCTTCCATAATGCCCATCAAAAAGCCGGAAGCCACGATGGCCGGGATGATGGGAACAAAGATATCGCCCAGCGTCTTGATGGCCCGCTGGTACCACGGCGCTTTGGAAGCGGCAGCCTGTTTGACTTCCTCCTTGCTGGCACCGGTGATTCCGGCCAGGGCGGTGAACTCGTCATACACCTTGTTCACAATGCCGGTGCCGAAGATGATCTGCAGCTGGCCCTGGGCTTCAAATACGCCCTTGGCGTCCTCAGCATTTTCAAGCTCTTTTTTGTTCACCTTGGAATTATCCGCAATCACCAGGCGCAGGCGGGTTGCGCAGTGTGCGGCCGATACAATGTTGGAAGCACCGCCGATGTTGTCCAGTACCTGCTGGGCTGCTTTCTTGTAATCCATGTTGCACGCTCCTTCTTTTATCTGTTGGCCCGGTAGGAGGTTCCGGGGCCTGTTTCATTTGACAGCTTTATTATATACGAAGGTGAGTGCTTTTTCTATTGACCAAACGACCCAACTTGCAAAGATTCTGTTATCGATTTCACACAGTTTCACACCGTTCTTTGGTAAAATGCACAAAAAACAGGGGGCTGCATGGAAAGGGTGCACAAAACAAAAACTTCCCCGCAGTGATGCAGGGAAGTGTGGCGCAAAGGATGCCTGTTATAGCGACCAGACATTTTCATCTGAGTTGTCATCCCCGGTGGAGGCCCGGCATTTTAACTCATAATCCAGCTTGATCATCTGCGGCTCGGCATGGGGGTCCGCCAGCATGTCCAGCAGCAGGCGGGCGGCTTTGTCCCCGGCGGTGCGGTAATGCAGATGGGCGCTGGTCAGCGGCACATAGGCAACGCGGCCAATGCGGTTGTCGCCCACAGCGGCAATCATGATGTCCTCCGGCACCCGCAGACTGTGGCTGCGGCAGTATTGCAGCGCACCCAGGGCGATGGAATCAGTCGCGCAGAACAGGCAGTCCAGCCCCGGCGCACGGCCAAACAGCTGCTCCGCCTGGTGGTAGCCGGATTCCATGTTGAACTTGGCAATGCTCATTCGCTGCGGCTGGGGCACGAGACCTGCATCCCGCAGCGCACTGTCAAAGCCTTCGCGCCGGGCAAGGCCGACGGCTTTGTCCAGCAGAGTCACGCCCAGGTAGCCCGGCTTGCGCCGCCCCTTTTGCAGCATGTGGGCGGTGGCTGCCTGCGCCGCGCCGAAATCATCGTGGAACACGCAGCTGAACCCGGGATACTGCTGCCCCACGATTACCACCGGCACATGCAGGCTTTGCAGCACCGCGTGGTGTTCCGGGGTAAACATGGTGGCAATCAGGATAATGCCGTCCACCGTATCATGCCGCAGGGTATCCAGTGCGCGCACTTCGCGGGTGTTGTCGTTGGCGGTGTTGATCAGCAGCAGCTGGTAGTTCTGGTCGTCCAGTACCCGGCTGATGCCCTCCACCATGCGGGCGCAGCTTTCGCTGCTCAGCCGCGGCATGATCACCCCGATCTGCCGCGTGCGGCGGGTGCGCAGCATCTGGGCCTGCATACTGGGGCGGTAGCCGGTGGCTTCCACCGCAGCGGCAATCTGGGCGCGCTTTTCGGCGCTTAAGTACCCGCCGTTAAAATAGCGGCTGACCGCTGCCTTGGATACCCCGGCATATTGGGCAAACGTGGTAATGTTCATAGGCCGCACTCCTGTCCGGCTGCCGGCGGGGGAAACCTGCCGGTGCACTTTTTTATCAGTATAATGCAGAAACTGGCAGGGTGCAACGGGAAAGAGCGGAGAAAAGAAAAATAAGAATGAATGGCATGAGGCAAAGAGTAAAATAGACAAAAAACGGGGATTGAATTTGTGCTTTTGACGGAGAAAAAAGAATGAAAGCTGAATACAAAAAAGCACACAGCTAAAAAGATTTGCCAGAATGAATTTGGTGTAAAAGTTATCTTCCGCGCTGGCACAGGATGAAAAGATATGCTATAATACAATATTAGTTACACGATGAAAAAGTAAGATGCCCCTGATGCCAGTGCGGATGTGCGCAGGGCAATGATATGTGTTTAGTGAGGAAAAAGAATGGGACTGCTGCAAAAAATTCAGGCAAAAACCGAGGAAGCCCGCGCGAAGGAGAAGATCCGCCCGCTGCTGGAAAGCCGCATGATGCGGGACATCCTGCTGGAGATCGGCCAGCGTGGCAACGAAGTGCTGGACCCGCAGTCCGTTCCATTGGCTATGCGCCGCCGTGCCGCCCAACTTGCCAGCGAAAGCGGCCTGAGCGGCCTGAAGCAGTGCGCTGTGGATGAACTGCATCTGGACGAAGAGGGAATCACGCTGGTCTGCAAGGGGGAGCGCACGGCATTTTTGTACGCAGACTATAACTATGAAAACATTGAGGATACCGACTGCCTGCCCGCTGTGGCCGAATACCTGGTGCAGCACATGCGCGGCTATTATAACATTACCCGCAGCTTTTACAGTGTGCCCAAAGCCAACGGCCATGTGGAGGAAAAGACTCGTGAGGTGACCGTGGTGCGCCACCACGAGGATACCCCTTTTGCCCCCGGCCCGGTGCAGAAACAGCATTTGTTTTGATGCACATGAGATATCCCCCAGTATACAGGAATTATGCCGCCCCGCATCTTGACGCGGGACGGCATTTTTGCTATACTAATTTAGTATCCGGCAGGAACCCAGAACATGGAGCATTCCCCAAGAGGTCGTAAGAGGGAGCACTCGAAAGTTTGCATCCGGCAGGTCGCCTTGTCCGCAG
>OGZW01001100.1_pt1 | contig 22058 bp, 19 predicted proteins | sample 1577001 | NCBI WGS metagenome assembly OGZW01 (sample SAMEA3541519, study PRJEB24748) | human gut metagenome | biome: human gut; feature: human-associated habitat; material: faeces | place: China | collected 2012 | reverse complement strand
TATTTTTCCTCATTTCCTTATTATATTTTGTTGTTCTGTTATCTGCCAATCCACACACAGCTTATTATTCCGTATATCTTTGATAAAGGGGAAAATGGACAAGACGGCGACAACCTTCTCCCGACACTCCTGTGAAGAACACTTGGTGCTGCAGCTGCCGTGCGCGTAAAAGAAGCAATTGTTGCACATGGGCTCAGCCCCGGCTGACGGCTCGGTAATCCATTCCATTTCATTCCCCTCCTTTCGCGGTAGAAAGCCAGTTCATCTCTGCCCCCTAGAAACGGAACGTGCAGGACTGATTGGGGCACCTCTTCGTGCATCCCCCGTGCGCGTAGAAGAAGCAGTTGCCGCACGCGGGTGCAACGCCTTCCTCCGGCTCGTTAATCCAATCCATCTCTCCCTCCTTTCCTTGCATACCGAATTGATAATGTTATTCTAATTCAATATGTATCATATTTCAATATAAGCTTATTTATATATTACACAAGGTAAGCACCCCCCTGCATCCAGCACAGGAAATGACTCTCTCGTTCCCCAGTGACGCGGCGAGAAATACAGGCCACTGCAGGACGTTGAATGAACAGCCCGTGAAAACCGTTGTTTTCACGGGCTGCACCTGCTCAATACTTTTTTATTCTCCAGCCTCAGTCGTCTCTAAGATCGACCACGTAAACATGATCTGACTCCAGGACCGGGTCATCATCCGTCGCGGTCGCCCTGCTCAGCGCGTTGCGGGCGCGCCGCGTCGCCAGTTCCTCAAGTTCTCTTTCGTTGACGCGCTTAATAAGATCGCCAGGCTGGCAATCAAGCTCTACGCAAATATCCAGCAATGTCTTTAACCTAATTGCCTTCACCTTGCCATTTCGTATTTTTGAGATACTTGCCGGTGTGTGCCCGGTCGCCCGAATGATATCCGTACTCGTCTTTCCGCGTCGAAGCAATAAGCTTTCAAGCTCAATAATCAGATAGTCCATGCCGCCCCTCACACCAAATCCTCGGTCTGGTCTTGAAGCAGAGCTCCGTAGCGCCATATCGCAGAAATCGAGAAGCAGCAAACGGCCCCCAGCACAGCACCAATATCTATGGGCAGGGCCAGGTTTTCAAACATCGAATAGGCGTTCCCCAGCAAGTCGAAGGGGCCAATCACTATCGAAAGAAACCCCGGAGAAAACAAGAGGTCACCTATTGCTGCTGCAACAAACAGCCACCCGATAATCGAGATTCTTCGAGCATGCGAAAGGGTAAAGGGCGATTCGCCATGAGCCATGTCCATGCTGATTCCCCGCAGGGTCCATGTGGCCCCTCCGGAAATCAGAAGATACATCAAAGGAACCACTACGGAAACCGTCTTTGATGGATCATATAGGTTTCCTTGAGCAGCCATAAGCCCAATGGAAATAACCACCACCACCGAACAGCAACACACCGCTATAAACAGCGCCGTAAACAGAATCCCAAGCCTTCTTCCGAGAGTCATCATCTTCTGGATGGACTTATCGATCTTCTGGGCGCTATTCACCACAGCTCCTCCTAAAGCAATCAGAGGTCTTCTTACTTACTGTTTTTCCTACATTGTAACGAACTCGATAAGAAGAGGGTCGCTTCACGCCGCGCAATCCCGAACTCCAAGCGTTTCTCATCAGCATTGCCCATCTTTCGAGTCGAAATTTAAATCCAGTTTCTTATCGCATGCCAAAATCAAATCCTGATCGTGGCTTACAACAAGAATTAGCTGATTAAAGGGGTTTCGAGAGACATACTCCGTGAACTCCCGACGGCTTTCTTCGTCTAAATCATTCGTCGGCTCGTCAAACACAAGCACTTCCGGTTGCCTGCAAAGTGCTGAGATTATCCTTAGCTTCCGATACTCTCCACCAGAAAGGTCCCTACAATTCTTACCTTTTAACGATTCGACGGTTCGGCAGAAACTCGGCACAAGCTCGCAGAGATGCTCGCCCGTTCCCCGAATCGATGCCCTCTCAAGATAGTGTTCCACCGTTTCATTCGGAATAAAGAGCTTTTGCGGGCACACCGCAAACAGGTCATGTCGGATCGTCTCCATATCGAGCTCTTCATATGGCACCGACCCCAAAGTCCGATGCCCCCCAGCAGAATATAGTCCAAGAAGCACCTTCAGAAACGTGCTTTTGCCGCATCCGTTCGGCCCGGTAATGGCATAGGTTTCCCCCTCTCGACCTCCACGGAGAGATCGCGGTACAAGTAGGGCTTTCCCGCATATCGGTACGCGATGTTGGACAACGATATGCTCTCCACGTGCCCAACCGAGATGGTGCCGCGGTCCTCGGCGCCTTCCGACAGAGCCTCCAATCGGTCGAACGAGGCCCTCGCGTCCTGATATGATTTGAAATAATTCAAATAATATTTGAAGCATCCGAACGCCATCGAGTAATACGAGTTCACCATTGTGAACTCGCCAATGCTCATTCTTCCGCTTAATATTTCCATTCCGGAGATCACAAGCAACGCTCCCCGGAACACAGATGAGATCAGGCCGTCGCTCGAGGTGGCCAGATTCGAGACCCTACTTGCTTTCATGTAAATCGGGTAGTACCCCTCGAATACCCCCTTGAGCGTACGGGCACTCTGGTCATATGCCCCATCGCACTTAATGTCAAACAACTGCGACAGCTCGCCGCTCACGGATGCGAACAGCTTGCTCAACCCCTCTTTGTTCGCAAGCGAACTGTTGTACAGCGGCTTTTTCAACACCCTAAATAAAATGAAGTATGCCCCAAGCGAACATGTACTTAACGCCAGAAACACCGGGTTAATTGAAAACAGAATGATGAAAATAAACACAATCAGAATGATGTTAAGCCCGATTGTCAGGAAGTTGTTCACGACAAACGATGACACCGCATTCGAATCCGCATACACCCTCTGCGTTGTATAGGATGAATCCGCCTGCTCCCCCTTTTCCAAGGGCCCTCGTTCAAACGACTCACACGTGGCCCCCATCAGTCTCGTAGTCATCTCCAAAATGACGCGCGATACGTTCACGCCCATCGCATACGACATGAAGGATGCCGATATCCCTATGCTGGCAACAAAGGCTGCAAACCATACGACGCGAGATGGATCCCTATTCGTCACGAGAAAATCTACAAACCCACCGTTTAAGGCGGGCATGACGCACGAGAGAGCATAATTCACCGACATGAGAATCACGAAAAGCCGCGACCCTTTACAGCGAAATAACTCGTTAACCGTCTTCTTAAACATGCCAGCCCCCATCAAGCGACCTTTTATCCAAAACTGAATTAGTTCGCCGCTTAATCGCTCCCATACACTCCTTATTGTTAATCCTCGCAAAACACTATCGCGGGTTGCGATGCCCAGGATTCCGTTTCGCCTTGATATACATACGAATAGACTCCCTATTTACATAGGCAAGTGCGGCGATTATTACGGCAGCCACCATCAGACCGAAAATCGCCCTTTTGTCCGGAAAAAGGGACGAAAAAAGGAGACATATTGCGGAGAAAACTATAACCGCCCCCACCGCTCGGTTTGTGCCTAGAGACTCGGCCGTCCGCTTTTCCTCCTCTAAACGCCCTCCCGATAGCGATGACATTCCAGCAAGCAATCCCGTGAGCTTGCCTCGATACATCATTATTCCGAACACCAGCAGCAGGCATGACCCCACCATTGGAACTATAACGTCCGACATCGCCATCACTCAAGTCCACTCCTTCAATAACAGCCTAATCGTCAAACAACAAAACGTCTTACAATTGCAGCCCTACGCTGCTTGCCAGCGTGCTCGACCGTCTTGCAGAATACTACGAATCTTCCGCTCCCAAAGCCTACCGCACGCTCAGAATAGATGCGCCTAATTCCACCCCAATTGCCGAGCAACTTGACCGTTCCAGCCAGCACCTTGGCTTCTTCTTAGTCGGCACCCTGCCCGACGAACTCGACTCGGGCGACGTCAAGCTATTTGTTCGTCCGCTCGATAAGGAGCAATAATGAGCATGACAGCAATAATCGGAGCGCCTCACAGCGTTGCGCTCGACATTACAAACAAATGCAACCTTCGTTGTCTACACTGCTTCAACAACAGTGGAGAAAACGACGTCCTCGCAAACGAATTATCCGATAGCGAAGTCCTCGAACTCGTCGACTCGATTTGTCAAATGCACCCCTTTAGCTTCTGCTTCTGCGGAGGCGAGACCCTTCTGCGCAAGAATCTTGTCGTCGAATCTTTGCGGCGGCTCAGCACATCTGGCGTCAAATGCAACCTCGTGTCAAACGGACTGCTCGCAAGCTCAATTACTTTGCATGAGCTCGAACATACCGGTTTAAACGGCATACAGTTTAGCCTCGATGGCCTACGTGATTCTCATGAACATATGCGGGGGTTCCCGGGGCTATACGACCGGGTACTAGACGCCATCGATATCACGCTGAACGAAACTTCGCTGCACCTTTCGATTGCCTTTTGTCCAACATCATTTAATGTCGACGATTTCAAACCAGTTTGCACGATGCTCCGGGACAAGCTGAAATCGTCGAGCAGGACCGACCGAATTGACCTTCGAGTTCAGCCACTTATGCTCCTCGGCAGAGCCCGAAAAAACCGCACAATTCGCCCTTCAAATAATCAATACCGTCGGTTGGTCAACACGATCAACGACCTTCGATACGATCCAGGCTATCGAGGCTACTTCATGTTTGAGTGGGGCGACCCCATCGACCACTTGGTCAGATTCCCCCAGCTGCAGATGCAATTTGACCAAGTGGCCATCCACGCCAATGGCGATATCGTCGTATCCCCCTATATACCTCTCATCATTGGAAACGTTCGCAAACACAGTCTTCAGGAATACTACGATGCCGGAATGGCAACCGTTTGGGATAAACCCGTTATTACCGCGTTGGCCAATCGCATGCACTCGATTGACGAGATGGAAGAGATCTCATCGTTGACTGCAGACATCAATATGGACGGCGACCTCTATATCGACCTAATCGATGACGATCTAGGCGACCTGAGCGTCCTGTCCCAACTCTAAGGAGATGTTCCCATGTACGAGACCCCAGAAGTAGAGAAGATGGATTCCAAAACCGGCCCCATTCCCGTTGTAGTCAACTTCGCAGCCGTCGTGGATAACGTAGTTGCAGCCGTCTACGATGCCGTCGTTGCGGCCTACGCATTCTGGTACTCGGCAGATAACGACGGCACCGGGGCAAGTACGGCACAAAACTAGTCGCCAACCCATCGAGCAATCACCTCGCCTATCGCTGCATGCGATTGACTGCGCAGCCCTAGCCAACGCCCAGAGCGCCTTGAAGAGCTGCTTGTAAAATTCGCTCATTCAACAACGCGATCTCTTCACCAATCTCGGCCGGCCCGACAGAACTGCACACCAGTCGGACCGGCCAGACCCATAAAACGCTGCGTCCCGTCCACACCACACCTCACGAAACTCGCACTGCCACCACATGGGCGATTCGCGCCTCGATGTTGCGGCGCGATACTATCACGAATAGTCCCCGTCCAACAAGGCTATCCCTTCCACAGGCGTTTCAACTGTCAGTGGTAGCATTAAACTGAACGGTGAAAAATACACTAACACTAACAGCGGAGATGACGACGTCGATGCCCTTCATGCAGCTGAGCACGTCCATCGTCGGCTTCCATCGGGGCTGTTCCGACTGGGACTCCACCTTGGATTCCAGGTCCTTCTTCTCGTCTACCGCCCGCTTGACGCGCTCCTTATAGCAGTCGAGGGTCTGCTGGGCCGTGGGGTCGGCCATCTCCGCGGCTTCGATCCAGGCCCAGTGCGCCCTGGTCCACGTCCCGAGCCTCCTTCTCTGGTCGTCTCCGCCGGGGTGGCACTGCCCATTCCTGGGCAGGTACTTGGAGAGGCGCTGCTTGACGGTAACACGGTAACCTCTCCCGGGCATCGGCGGGGGCCTGGGAGAGGTCCCTGGCGCCCTCGCACTCGCAGTCGGGGACGTGGACCTCGACGATTTCGTGCAGTGCGAGCTGCTTGGCCGAAAACTCGGCGTCGCGCTTGTCGGTCTTGCGTCGCTTGTCGGCCGCGGGCCTCTGCATCTTGGAGACCGCGCCGATGACGCAGTCCACGCCGAGGCAGCGCGGCTCCCTGCAGAAGGGAAAGCCGGTGACGCCGGACTCGTAGACTGCCCCGGGCGACTCGATAGAAAGGATCGAGTCGGCGACGGAGGCGGGGTCGTAGGAGAAAGGGCTTCCCGCCGATCTCGCCCGTGAACGGATTGAAGGCGCATCCTTTGATGCTGCGGGCGTGCACCTCAAGGCCAATAGAGGCAACATGTGGCATTGTGAGCCAGTCTCGCATTGTGGCAACCTGGCTGGCTGCCGGATTTTAATGACGACGACCATTGTCAGCCTTGGCCCACGAATCAAAAGACGATACGAAGCAGGGGCTCACATTGTTCTGCTCATATCGTCTTTATGGCGCACTACCATTCACCGAAATTCGGCAACTTTTTCATTCTCTATATACATGTTTAAACAACATGTTCTACAATAGGGACAATAGAAATGGAAACTCGGGACGAGCCGTCTATCCATCTACGGCGCAGCCCCTTATTCAAAAGGACGGTGAGTGCATCCATGGAGCGTGCAAGCGGTGTTCTGATGCCCGTTTCGTCATTGCCCGGGCCTTACGGCATCGGCGGCTTTGGCTGGAATGCCTACGACTTCGTCGATTTTCTTGCCTCGTGCAAACAACATTACTGGCAGATTCTGCCCCTTACGACGACGAGCTATGGCGACTCGCCCTATCAGTCGTTCTCGGCCCGTGCGGGCAACCCCAACTTTATCGACTTTGCCGAGCTTATCGAGGCCGGCTATCTGGAGCAGCACGATATCGACGGCGTGTACCTGGGCTCCGATCCCAGCAATGTCGACTACGGTGCTATCTTTGGCGGCCGCCGTCAGATTCTCGACCGAGCCGCTGAGCGCTTTGCTGCCGACAAGCCGGCCGATTTTGATGACTTTATCCAAGCCAACGAGGACTGGCTCATCCCCTACTGCGAGTTCATGACCGTCAAAGAGGAGTGCGGGCTCAAGGCCTTCTGGGAGTGGCCCGAGGAGCTCCGCCGCCGCGGCGAGGCATCCAACAAGATCTGCGCCGCCCACCCCGAGCGCATGCTTTACCACCAGATGACGCAGTACTTCTTCGATCGCCAGTGGAGCCGCCTCAAGGCCTATGCCAACGAGCGCGACATCCTGATCATCGGCGACCTGCCCATCTACGTCTCGCGCGACTCCGTCGAGATGTGGGCCACGCCCGAGCTCTTTAAGATCGACGCCGCCGGCAATCCCGTCAGCGTCGCGGGAACACCGCCCGATCAGTTCTCGGCCACCGGCCAGTATTGGGGCAACCCCATCTACGACTGGGACGCCATGGAGTCGGACGGCTTTTCCTGGTGGGAAGGCCGCATCCGAGCCGCCCTCGACATGTACGACATCATCCGTCTGGACCACTTCCGCGGTTTCGAGGCATTTTGGGAGGTGCCGTTCTCCTCTCCCGATTCGTCATATGGTTCATGGACGCAGGGACCCGGCCTCAAGCTCTTCAAGGTGCTCGAGGAAAAGCTCGGCACGCTTCCCATCATTGCCGAAGACCTGGGCTTTCTTACCCCTGGTGTCATCGACATGCGCGACACCACGGGCTTCCCTGGCATGAAGATCCTGCAGTTTGCCTTTGAGGGCACCAACTCGTACTACCTGCCGCACAACTACATTGCCAACACCGTCGCCTACGTGGGCACTCACGACAACGAGACGGCACGCGGCTGGTTTGAAGGAACGGCTACCCCGCGTCAGCGCGAGCAGACAGCCCTGTACACCCATCAGCAGGCCGGCGAACCCATCGCCGACGCGCTCAACCGAGCCATCGCAGCCAGCGTGAGCGACACGTGCATCTACACCATGCAGGACCTGCTCAACTTGGGCAACGAGGCGCGCATCAACACCCCTGCCACGCTGGGCGGCAACTGGACCTGGCGCATGCTCGACGGCGCCATCACCCGCGAGCTCGAGCACAAACTCACCGACTGGACCGAGACCTACTTCCGCATCCCGTCGGAAGCCGAAATCGAGCTTCCCCAATAGGAGCCACCGCGCCCGACCCCACCCCACCGTGCGGACGCGACCGCTTTTCCCGCGCGAGGCCATCCCCATCCCTCGCGCGGGCTTCTTTTGAATTTCTGACATGTAGTCGACTCACCACAGGAGGAAACATGCCCCGTATCAATCTTGCGGATCTTGCCGAGCAGTCCTTTGGAACCTCGCTCGAGCAACTCGATGACCGCCGCATTTACAAACTGCTGGTCAAGCTCGTGCAGGAGCACTCTGCCGCCTGTCCGCTCAACAACGGCAAGAAAAAGCTCTATTACATTTCCGCCGAATTTTTGATCGGCAAGCTGCTCATCAACAACATGATCGACCTCGGCATCTACGACGAGGTTAAGGACCAGCTCACCGCCGCAGGCCACGACCTCAACAAGATCGAGGAGTTCGAGGTCGAGCCGTCGCTCGGCAACGGCGGCCTGGGCCGCCTGGCCGCATGCTTCCTGGATTCCATCGCCACGCTGGGCTTGACCGGCGATGGCGTGGGCCTCAACTATCACTACGGCCTGTTCCGTCAGCGCTTTGTCGACAACCAGCAGAAGGCCGTCCCCGACGAGTGGCTCGGTGAGCAGGACATCCTAGTCGACGACGACCGCTCCTACACCGTCGAGTTCGGCGATTTTGCCGTTACCTCCAAGCTCGTCAACATCGACGTGCCCGGTTACGGCCAGCCCACCAAGAACCGTCTGCGCCTGTTCGACCTGGCGAGCGTCGACGACGGCCTGGTCCCCGGCAGCTCCATCGACTTCGACAAGACCGAGATCGCCAAGAACCTCACCTTGTTCCTCTACCCCGACGATTCCGACGAGCAGGGCCGCCTGCTTCGCATCTACCAGGAATACTTCATGGTGAGCAACGCCGCCCAGCTCCTGATCGACGAGGCCATCGAGCGCGGCAGCAACCTGCACGATCTGGCCGACTACGCCGTGGTCCAAATTAACGACACGCACCCCACCATGGTCATCCCCGAGCTCATTCGCTTGCTCACCACCGAGCATGGCATCGAGTTTGACGAGGCCGTGACCATCGTACGCTCCATGGTCGCCTACACTAACCACACGATTCTTGCCGAGGCGCTCGAGAAGTGGCCGCTCGTCAGCCTGCAGAAGGTCTCCCCTGCCATCGCCGACATTATCGTCAAGCTCGATGAGATCGCGAAGGCCGAGCACGATGACCCGCGCGTCGCCGTCATCGACGAATACGACACCGTCCACATGGCCCACATGGACATCCACTTTGGCTTCTCCATCAATGGCGTAGCCGCCCTCCATACCAAGATCCTGGAGGACACCGAGCTTCATCCGTTCTACGAGATCTATCCCGAGAAGTTCTCCAACAAGACCAACGGCATCACCTTCCGCCGCTGGATCCATGGAGCCAACCCCGCGCTCGCCAGCCTGCTCGACGATGTAATCGGCACCGACTGGCGCAGCACCGGCGATCTGAGCAAACTCGCCAAGTTCGCCGACGACAAGGACGTTCTTGAGCGCCTGGCCGCCACCAAGGTCGAGGCCAAGGCCATCATGCGCCAGTTCATGGCGCTCGAGCAGGGCGTGACCATTCCCTCCAACGCCATCATCGACGTCCAGGTCAAGCGCATCCACGAGTACAAGCGTCAGCAGATGCTCGCGCTCTACATCATCTGGAAGTACTTCGATATCAAGAACGGCAACAGGCCTAAGCACCCCGTCACCATCATCTTTGGCGGCAAGGCGGCGCCTGCCTACAGTATCGCGCAGGACATCATCCATCTGATCCTGACGCTGTCGCAGTGGATTGCAAACGACCCCGACGTGGCTCCCTACCTGCAGGTTGTCATGATCGAGAACTACAACGTCACCGCCGCCGAGCGCGTGATCCCCGCCGCTGACATCTCCGAGCAGATCAGCCTGGCCTCCAAGGAGGCGAGCGGCACCTCCAACATGAAGTTCATGCTCAACGGCGCCCTAACCCTGTGCACGCTCGACGGTGCCAACGTGGAGATTGCCGAGCTCGTGGGCGACGAGAACATCTATACCTTTGGTGCCTCGTTCAAACAGGTCGAGCAGCTCTACGCCGATGGCACCTACAACGCCGGTGCGCTCTACCGCAAGCCCGGCATTAAACTGCTGGTGGACTTCATCACCAACCCGGCCTTTATGGCAACCGGCAACGCCGAGCGCCTGCAGCGCCTGCACGACGACATTAAGGGCAAGGACTGGTTTATGGCCCTGCTCGACATTGAGGAGTACATCCAGACCAAGGAGCGCGTGCTGGCCGACTACGAGGACCAGGACGCCTGGATGCGCAAGGCGCTCATCAATATCGCCAACGCCGGCACCTTCTCGTCCGACCGTACGATCTCCCAGTACAACGACGAGATCTGGCACCTGAGCTAGCTCATTCCCCTTACCCATCCTCTTGAGAAACGGAGTCGTGGCAACACGGCTCCGTTTTTTGTGCCCGCGTATTGCCCGTGGCCCGCCTCGACCAAACAATCTCGATCCGTAGCAATTACTCAACCAAAACGGTCCCAGCCGTTACAGATTGAGACATACCGGCCCCTCCCCTCGGGTTTATCTCAATCTGTAACATCTAGCAGGTGAAATTCGCCTTTGGTGTTACAGATTTAGATGAAATGGTTAGCTCAGCGGAACCGTCTCGATCTGTAACATCTAACGTCCGAAATCGGCCCTATCCGTTACAGATCGAGACAAACGACCGGTCAGACAGTCCCAACACAAAGAAAGGCTCCCCTCTCGCCCAGTGGACGGGAGGGGAGCCTTATATGTGACCGCGGCAAAAGGATGGCAAAGCCGCAGTCGCCCAAAGGGAGGGCCTGGATGCACCGGGCCTAGATAAGGTTCTTGCCAGACACCTTATCGAAGAGATGAGTCGCGTTCTTCTCGAACTTGAACCAGATGGGGTCGCCAGCCTTGAGCGCGCCCTTGGCCTCGAGGTCGACGACGGGGATAATCAGGACAAACTGGCCGTCGGGAGCGGTCACGTGGACATGCTCGGTCGAGCCCATGAGCTCGGTCACCTCGACGGTGCCCTGGAGCGCACCCTCCTCGCCCTTGTCGGCAAGCAGGATCTGCTCGGGGCGCACGCCGGCCGTAATCTCCTTCACGTCGCCGCCGTCCCAGTTGAGGGCAAGCTGAGCGCAAGTCTCCGGGGCGAGCGCCACGTTCATATCCTCGGTCTTGACAGTAAAGCCGTTGCCCGAGCGCACCAGCTGGGCATCGAAGAAGTTCATCTGCGGCACGCCGATGAAGCCGGCGACGAAGATGTTCGCGGGATGGTTGAAGACCTCCTGCGGCGTGGCGATCTGCTGGACGACGCCGTCCTTCATGACCACGATGCGGTCGCCGAGGGTCATAGCCTCGGTCTGGTCGTGGGTAACGTAGATGAAGGTGCCCTTGATCTCGTGACGCAGCTTAATGAGCTCGGCGCGCATCTGGTTACGAAGCTTGGCATCCAGGTTGGACAGCGGCTCGTCCATCAGGAAGACCTTGGGGTCACGCACGATGGCGCGGCCGATGGCGACGCGCTGGCGCTGGCCGCCAGAGAGCGCCTTGGGCTTACGGTCGAGGTACTCGGTAATACCCAGGATCTCAGCAGCGGAGCGAACCTTACGGTCGATCTCGTCCTTGGGGACCTTCTTGAGCTCAAGCGTAAACGCCATGTTCTCGTACACCGTCATATTGGGGTACAGAGCGTAGCTCTGGAACACCATGGCGATGTCGCGGTCCTTGGGCGCCACGTCGTTGACGCGCTTGCCGTCGATGAGCACGTCGCCGGAGGTGATGTCCTCTAGGCCGGCGACCATGCGCATCGTCGTGGACTTACCGCAGCCAGAGGGGCCAACGAGGACGATGAACTCCTGGTCGTGAACGGTGAGGTTGAAGTCCTCTACAGCGAGCACACCGTCCTCGGTAACCTTGAGGTTGTGCTTCTTCTCCTCGGTCTTCTTCTTTTTGCCAAAGAAGCCCTTCTTTTTTGACTCGTTGTTGGGATACACCTTCTGAACATGTTTGAGAACGATCTCGGCCATGTCTCTACCTTTCGATACGCGGCGCCGCGCTGAGGGGCGCCGCCAAAACTTGCAAAACAGTTACGGCATCAGCCCTTGACGGCACCTGCCACCACACCGTCGATGATGTACTTCTGGCAGAAGATGTACATGATGACGATGGGGACAACGACCATCATGATGCATGCCATCATGGGGCCGAGCTCGACGTGGCCATAGCCGCCGCGGAAGTACTGGATCAAGATAGGAATGGTCTTGTACTTGGTGGAGTCGAGCGTAAGGTAGGGCAGCAGATAGTCGTTCCAGACCCACATGGTCTCAAGGATGCCGACCGAAAGATAGGTGGGCTTCATAATGGGAAGGACGATCTTAAAGAACACCTGGACCGGGTTGCAGCCGTCGATCATGGCCGCTTCCTCAATCTCGAGCGGGATGTTCTTGACGAAGCCGGCGAACATAAAGACCGCGAGGCCCGCGCCAAAACCAAGGTAGATGAAGCAGATGTTAAACGGCGTGTTAAAGCCGATGCGGTCCGCGAGGTTGGACAGCGTGAACATGAGCATCTGGAACGGTACGACCATCGAGAAGACGAACAGGTAATAGAAGAAGTTCGAGATCTTGCTGTTGACGCGCACCACGTACCAAGCGCACATGGAGCAGCACACCAGAATCAGCACGACCGACGTGACCGTGATGATAAGAGAGTACATAAACGCCGAGGCAAAGCCCTGCTCGTTAAGAGCGTGCACGTAGTTTGCGAGGCCGTTGAACGTCTCGGGCGTGAGCAGATCGAACGCCGTGGTGGTGCTGATTGCGGTCGCTTTCTTAAAGGAATTGAGCGCAATCATGAACACGGGGTAGATCCATGCGAGCGACAGGATCGTAAAGAAGATCGAGAGCGCGCGGTTGATAGCCTTATCGCGTTTCATTACTGCTGCACCTCCTTGGACCTCGTGGCCTTAAGCTGGATCATAGAAATAGCGACAACCAGGATGCAGAAGATAACTGCCTTGGCCTGACCGATGCCCTGCCATGCGATGCCAGCACGCGAATAGAACGTGTTGTAGATGTTCAGGGCGAGCATCTCGGTGGAGTGCGCCGGGGCGCCACCGGTAAGGGCGAGGTTCTGGTCGAACAGCTTAAAGCCGTTGGTGATGGACAGGAACAGGCAGATGGTGATGGTCGGCATCAGGTTGGGGATCTTAACCTTCCAAAACGTCTGCCATGCCGTAGCGCCATCGACCTTGGCGGCCTCGATGTAGTCAGACGGAATGGACTGCAGACCGGCGATGTAGATGATCATCATGTAGCCGACCTGTTGCCACAGGGTCAGGATGATAAGGCCCCAGAAGCCAGCGGCGGAGTTGAGGGCGATAAGCTGGGCACCCACGTTGGAGAGCAGGCAGTTGATCAGAATCTGCCAAATGTAACCCAGTACAATGCCGCCAATCAGGTTAGGCATAAAGAAAATCGTACGGAAGATGTTGGTGCCCTTGAGCGCCTTGCGAGTGAGCGCCTGCGCGATGGCCAGCGCGATCACGTTGATGAGCACCGTCGACAGGAAGGCAAACGCCACCGTAAAGAAGAACGACGTGGAGAACTGCGGATCGGACAGCGCGCGCACGTAGTTCTCGATACCGACAAAGTGCGCGTTATTGATGGTAATAAACTGGCAGAACGAGAGATAGAAACCCTGGATAAAGGGAATCACGAACCCGATCATAAACGCCAGGCACGTGGGCAGCATAAAGAGCGGCCACCAGCGCTTGAGTGCTTTGCCCATAGAAGGGTCCTTTCAATATGCAGGGGGCGGGCAAACCTACGTCTGCCCGCCCCCTGTCGCTAATCAGATAGCTTGGGCAGCAACTGCTTACTCGGAAGCAGCCTTCTCGGTCTTCCAGCCATCGACGAAGGCGTTCTTGACGCCGTCCCACTTGGTGTTGTCGGCAGCATAAGCGATGAGAGCCTGCTTGAGGTTCTTCTTCCACTCCTCGGAGGGGATGTAAACGAAGTCCCAAGCGACGGTCTTCTTGCCGTCCTTGGCCATAGCAACGGCCTGCTGAGAGAAGACGTTGGTGGTCTCCTTAGCGCTCTTGAACGGGGCGGTCAGACCCATCTTGTCAGCGATGATGCTGGTGGCGGTGTCAGAAGTGACGCACCAATACATGAAGTCCTCGGTGGCCTTCTGGGCATCCTCGGAAGCCTGGGAGCTGACGCACCAGTAGTTCTCGCCGCCGGAGCACAGGCCCTGGTTCTCCTCGCCGTCGACGCCGATGTAGATCGGCAGCATGCCGAGCTGGTCGTCGGTCATACCGGCCTTGGTGAGGTCGGCGTAGGCCCAAGAGCCGTTCTGGTAGAAGACGGCCTTGCCGGTTGCGAACTCGTTGGTGGCGTCGTCACCGGTCTTGGAGGCGAGCTGCGAAGGATCGCAGGTGGAGTCGGTGATATACAGGTCGAAGATCTGCTTAAAGTTGTCGAGATACTCGCCCTTGATCTCGTCGTCCTCCTGATTGTGCTCCTTCTCGAACTCGTAGTAGAGCGGGAGGTTGGCGAGGTGCGTGGTGTAGCGCCAGCTGGAGGAGTCATCCATGCCGGCGGAAGTGAAGGCACCGTCAACGCCGAGCTCGTCCTTGCGGGCCTGGATGTCATCGGCGCAAGCCTTCAGCTTGTCGAAGGAGTTGATGTCCTCGGCCTTGTAGCCGGCCTTCTCGAGGAGCTCCTTGTTGTAGATGATGCCGTAGCTCTCCTGAACCCAGTCGATACCCAGATCCTTGCCGTCGGACTGCAGCGCCAGGGAGTCGTCGATGAGCTCGCCGCGGAGCTTGGTGTCGGAAAGATCGGCGCAGTAGTCCTTCCAGTTCTTAAGGCCGGTGGGGCCGTTGACCTGGAACAGCGTCGGAGCGGAGCTCTTGGACATCTCGGACTTGAGCTTCTCCTCGTAGGTGTTGGAGGCGGCGGTCACGATCTTGACCTCGACGCCCTTCTCCTTCTTGTACGCCTTGGCGATCTCCTTCCACTCCTTGTCGACCTCGGGCTTGAACTGGAGGAAGTAGACCTCGGCAGCGTCACCAGAAGCAGAGGAGCCAGAGCCGGCAGAACCACCGCAGCCCACGAGGCCCAGACCAAGAACCGCAGCCGCGGAACCAGCAAAGCCCAGGAACTGCCTTCTGCTCATTTCGTTCTTCATTACAATCCACCCTTTCACACCGTGGCGGCACCCTTTGCCGCCGCCTTCGGAGATTGGCTCGGGGACTTTGCCCCTTTTGCTGACTTGTACAATACGCTATTTGGCTAGTTGTTTGAACAAGTATTACTAGAGCGGTAGAAAAACTTCGGTGAACGGTAATTTCGACTTGATACTTGACAAGTTTTGCATAAACAATTATTTGTTATCGAATGCAGAGAAAACGCCCGATCAAGCCGATGCATCGTCGGTTTGACCGGGCGTTTTCGCTTTGAGGGCATGAGTCTCGTCAGGCTGCGAGCTAGCCGGCTATCGCTTGGAGTTGACGCGGTAGTGGAAGATCTCGGGGTGTGTGCGGGCATGCGTGACCTCGAACAAGATGCCGTCCGAGGTGTACGACTGGCTCTCCATAACGGCGACGCAGTTGTACTTGCCGAGGTCCAGATAGCTGCAGTCTTCATCGTTGGCGAGCTCGACACTCACCGTACGACGGCTCGCCATCACTTTGACGCCGCGCTTGTGCTCCAGATAGCCGTAGATAGAATCCGCCGCGATCTCGGGGGTCAGGCCCTTGGCGATCGACGCCAAAAAGTAGCCATGGTCCACTTGGCGCGCGCTGCCGTTGAGGCTTCGGACACGCACGACGCGAATCAGCTCCTCGCCCACCTTAAAGCCCAGGCGACGTGAGAGTTGCTCAGTGCAAATCAAATGTTCAAAAGACTTGACCTCGGTCGATGCGACGGCATTGTTGCGTTTTGCGAACTCGCCAAACGACTCAACCTCTTCGAGTGCGCCCAGCATGTCGGTTTCGCCCTTAAGCCAAATAACGCGCACGCCCTTACCGTGTATAGGCTGCACAAACATCTGGTCGGCCAGCATGCTCAAGGCGCGTCGAACGGTATTGCGCGTGCAGCCAAACTCCGCGGTCAGCTCGGCTTCGGTTGGCAGCATCTCCTGAAACGCATAGGTCCCGTCGATGATGCGCGAACGGATCTCGCGGTAGATTCCTTCGTAAATCGCTTTTGGCATGATTTCACCTCTAATGAATATGTATGGCTAGGCACGATAGCATTTCTTAAAGTTGTTTAAACCGATTATCGGTAAAGCACGGATTATTTACCGTCGACGGTTCCCCCGAAACCCAAATCGGACCGAATCAAAACCGTCAATGCGGCAAGCAGCCAGTCCTCTACAATGAGTTCATTGTTTAAACGTTCTTGCTCGCACAGCATGTTGCATCCGGAAGGCATATTATGCTGCAGAAAATCCAACGTTTTGGCGGAGCCATGTTCGCGCCCGCCATGCTGTTTTCTATATCAGGCCTCATGGTCGGCATCTCCGCCCTCGCCACGACCGTAGACATCGTCGGCGATCTCGCCGTATACGGAACCCCTTGGTACGTTTTCTGGACCATCATCCAGCGCGGCTCGTGGACGGTCTTTAAACGTCTCCCGCTCCTTTTTGCCGTAGCGCTGCCTATCGGTCTTGCCCAAAAGCAACCGGCACGCTGCTGCCTCGAGGCACTCGTGGCCTATTTTGCCTATTGCTTCTTTTTGAGCGAGATCATTAAGCTGAGCGGAGACAACCTTGGACTTAAGTACCCATCATCTTTGACCCCCGCCAGCGGCATCACCGTCATCGACGGCATCAAGACGCTCGACACCGGCATTATCGGCCCGCTGGCGGTGTCGGCAACCGTCGTTGCCATCCATGACCGCTTCTACGATGCCAAGGTTCCCGATTGGCTCGGCACCTTCTCGGGTTCCTCGCTGGTCTACCTCATCAGCTTTTTTGCCGTGTTTGCCCTTGCCGCCATCTCGGCCGCCATCGTGCCCTTCGCATACGCTGTGACCGAAACGCTGCGCCACGCACTTGCGGGCGTCGGCCCCTTCGGCGTGGGCATCTTTGTGTTTTTGGAGCGAGCGCTCGAGCCCATGGGGCTGCACCATCTGCTCTATATGCCCATCTATTACGACAATCTGGTCATTCACGACGGTATTTACGCCACGTGGACCAACCTGCTCCCCATTCTCTCCCATAGCACGCGCCCTTTAAATGAACTTGCGCCCTGGGCAGGTTTTACCGCCACCGGCTGGGGCAAGCTCTTTGGCCTTCCCGCCATCGCGGCAGCATTCTATTTCACCGCCAAACCCGAACGCCGCGCCGGCCTTAAAGTCATCCTTTTGCCCGCCATCGTCGCCTCGGTGGTCTGCGGCGTCACCGAGCCGCTCGAGTTTCTCTTTATGTTCACCTATCCCGGACTCTTTTTGCTCTACGCCGTCCTATCCTCCTGCCTTGCCATGACCATGAACTTCTTTGGCATCGTCGGCATCTTCTCGGGCGGTCTCATGGAAATGACGGCCTTCAACTTCATCCCACTCATGCGAATGCATGCCGGCTCCTACCTTTTGGCGCTCGGTATCGGTCTTGCCTTTAGCCTCATCTTTTTTGTTAGTTTTCGAGCACTCATCTTGGTCTATGACCTTAAGACGCCGGGCCGCGAGGATCATGTCTCCAATCGCGCGGCAATCGATCGTTTAACGGGAAGCGGCTTTGCCAAAGAGCAATCTCCCAATGGCGAGGTCAGTATTCAATCCGATCAAGATCACGTCCTCGCTGAGCGGGTAATTCAGCTTTTAGGTGGCGTTGGCAATATCGTGGGCGCAACCAACTGCGCCACGCGCCTGCGCGTCGAGGTCGCAGACCCTTCCATCGTTGCAGATAATGCGTCGTTTGTCGCGGTGGGCGCCAAGGGCCTCATCATTACGGGCAAGACCGCCCAGGTGATTATTGGCATCTCCGTTCCCCGCGTTAAAGAGCATTTTGACCAGATCATGGGCCTCGAGCCGGGATTTGTGCCCACCACCTCGGCCTCCCCTGCCGCCAGCGCAGCCCATAAGCGCGGCGATATCTGCTTCTTCGATATCGACGGAACACTCGCCTGGCAAGACCCTCGAGTGGCACAAGAGCTTCCCGAGAGCGAGCGAGACCTCTCCCCCTATCCCAATGAAGCGGTCTCGCAAGCCATCCGTGATTTTGTCGCCAAGGGCAATATGGCGTTTATCTGCACAGGGCGCACGCTGAGCTGCATCCATCCAAAGCTGCTCGAGCTGCCCTGGACCGGCATCGTCTGCCTCGCGGGTGGCTATGTCGAACTTGAGGGACACGTGATTCGCGATTTGGCGATGACGCCCGGCATGCTGCAGCGCCTTGCTCCCATTCTTGAGCAATCGGACGAAGTGATTCGTTTTGAGGGACTCAATGGCGTCGTTCGCATGAGTGCCGATGCGCCCGACGCCCCGGGATACGCCCGCACCGTGGGCGATGCAATTACGCAGCTGCAACATTACAGCGCCTACAAGATCTTAATGTCCACGTCGCTTGCCAACCGCATCGCTCAGGATCAAGCGTTTGAGCCGCTGCTCTGCTTTAACGAGCTCGAGCTCGAAGTGACCGAGATTTCGCCTCGCGAATGCACCAAGCGCGAGGGTATCCAGTCCGTACTCGACGCCCTCGATCCCCACCACGGAACCGTATACGGCATCGGCGACGCCAGCAATGACGTCTCGCTGATGAACGCCGTCGACGTTGGCATCGCCATGGGCAACGCGCCGGACTTCCTCAAGGAAAAGGCCGACTATGTCACCGACAGCATCGACCACGACGGCGTCGTCACCGCGCTCGAACACTTTGGGCTTATCTAGCCAAGCCCCTACCGCACTTGCGGCCGCATGGACCAATCGTCTTCAACCGCCGCGCTCGACGCCCTAATGTGGCAATATGTTGTCTGCATAATGCAACGATGCAACCTATCAAAGAATGCGAGAACCCGTGTCCAGTCCGTTTACCAGCTTTTTAGCCCAGCACTTTGACCAGATTAACGACTATCTGGCCACGTTCTTTGACGGACAGGCGACTTCCGCCGATATCGAGCGCTACCTGTATACCCCGCTCTCGGCATTTACGGCAAACGCTGGCAAGCGCCACCGCCCGCTCATCTGCATGCTCGCCGCCACTGCGGTAGGCGGCAGCTTTGAGAGCGCCCGCAGCGCAGCGGCGGCCATCGAGCACTTTCAGTCGGGCGCACTCATCCACGACGACATCGCCGACAACGGGCAGATTCGTCGCGGCAAGCCCTGCATGCACCTTACCGAGGGCACCGGTCTTGCCATCAACTGCGGTGACCTGGCGCTCACCATGGTCACCAAGACGGTTCTCGACGACCCCACGCTCAACGCAGACGTGAAGCTTCGCGTGCTCCACGAGCTTACCGAGATGATCGTCCGTACCATCGAGGGCCAGGCGCTCGACCTGGGCTGGGTCCGCGACGGGCGCTTTGACATTTCGGTCGACGATTATCTGGACATGGCGACGCACAAGACCGCGTACTACAGCGGAGCGACGCCGCTTGCCGCCGGAGCCATTATCGGCGGCGGCAGCGAAGAGCAGATTGAGGCACTGCGCGCCTTTGGGCTGCACACGGGCCTTGCCTTCCAGATTCAAGACGACCTGCTCAACTTGATCGGCACCAAGGAGGCCGCCAACAAGGACTTCCGCACCGATATCACCGAGGGCAAGCGCACCCTCGTTGCCGTGCATGCCCTGTCAGACGAGCGCCATCACGACGAGATCGAGGCAATCCTTTCCTCGGGCACCGAGGACCCTGCGCAGCTCGCACGCGCCGTGGAGATCTTCCAGGAGACCGGCTCCATCGATTACGCCCACACCTATGCGCTCGACCTGACCGCTAAGGCCAAGGCCGCTATCGAAGGCGTCGAGCTCGACCCGCATGCGCGCGAGCTCTTCCTCTCAATGGCAGATTTCTTTGTGGAGCGTCTTAACTAGCGGGGGTCATAAAACCTGTGGGCAGCGAGTTTGGGTACAAGTTGCTACACTATTGAATGCATGTTTATAAATTGTCTCGCGTTGTCTATCCGACACACGCTCAAAATAGTACGAATGGTACGCCGAAAGGGGTTCGTTCATGGAACCTATTACCACGGGCATGCAGGGAGCAGCCGTCGAGGATGTTCAGTCCCGCCTTCTGCAGCTCGGCTATACAATCGATGACGCCGAGGTTGTCGACAAGCGCTTTGGCACCACCACCGAGCAGGCCGTCAGCACCTTCAGGCTCGACAGCGGCCTTGCTGCCGGTCATGCCGTCGATATCCCCTGTTGGAGCGCCCTGGTCGACGCCTCGTATAAGCTGGGCGACCGCACTCTGTATCTGCGCATGCCCAATTTCCATGGCGCCGATGTGCAGGCCCTGCAGCGCGCTCTCAACGTTTTGGGCTTTGCCTGTGGCGAAGACGACGGCTACTTTGGTCCGCATACCGAGGCCGCCCTGCAGCAGTTCCAGGAAAATGTCGGCCTGTTTGCCGACGGCATGGCCTTCCAGGACACCTACGCCTACATCAACCGCCTGCACCATGTGTGGGAGGGCAAGCCCTCGGTCACCGAAGCCGAGTCCCGCATCGGTTTTGCTCGCGCCGCCAACGTGCTCGAGCGCTTCCAGATCGCCGTTATCGGTGAGGACCCCATCGCACGCAGCGTTGCTTCGCGCATGTGGAACATCGCCACGGCAACGACCGACAACAGCGGCATGATGCTCTGCGACTCCGAGGTCCCAACCGACGTTGACCTGGTGCTCGAGATCGCAAGCGACGAGCTGCCCGCCGACGCCGCGCCACGCGCCACGATTGCCCTCGCCGAGTGCCACAACCTGGCCCAGCGCATCCGCACCGCCAATGTCGCCGCGCAGCAGAAGCCGGCTCGCATTCGCATTGAGCTCACGGGCATGACGCGCTACAACGGCACCTTCACGGCCAGCGACGCGCAGACGCTCGCCGTACGCCTACTCGACGGCGTTTGCGATGCCCTCGCAGATTAGGTAAACTAGACGAGTTGCTTTTGGGCAACACCACACATTGGGACGTAGTTCAACGGTAGAACTCCGGTTTTTGGTGCCGGCTGTTGGGGGTTCGAATCCCTCCGTCCCAGCCATTAAAACTGAGCGCCCTAAGCCCATAACGGCCCAGGGCGCTTTCTTGTGGGCAAGCGGAGGAATTCGAGCCCGCAAGGGTGCGGAGCTGAGGAAACGCGAAGCGTTTTCCAGCGCAGCACGCAAGGAGCGAAGCGACGCAGCGGGGCGCGGCCGCCGACCAGGCGGACGCGGAATCCCTCCGTCCCACACCAGCCAAGAGCCCCTCACGTCAAGCAAATCGAGCCAACGCCGCCAAGCGGAGGAATCCGAACCCGCAAGGATGCGGAGCGACGCAGCGGAGCGCGGCCGCCGCAGGCAGACGCGGTGTCGGCACTTGGGGACGCTCCTAAGTGCCGACATTATAGGAACGTCCCCAAGTGCCGGCTCGGGACTATTTTCGAGGACCCTCCGAAGGACTGTGGCCAAAAAACGGCAAATATGAGTACTGTTACCGTTGTAGCTACATTATTTTCGTTAATAAAAGAAGATCTTAATGAGATTTATTCGCATCAAGGTCTTCCTTTAATGAACACTTGAGGAGATACGGCAGTTTATCTGCTCGATCGACACGTCAAATCACCTTAAATGTGATCAAAATTACTGCTACTAAAAGAGTATCAGTACTCATATTTGATGTTTTTTGGCCACGGCTCTTTATAGACACCCTGCACAGCGACGGTGGTAGATTTCGGAACGTGTCCGTCAGCCCCGTTCCGAAAAGCGAGCCGCATGC
>OGZW01001094.1_pt1 | contig 22089 bp, 18 predicted proteins | sample 1577001 | NCBI WGS metagenome assembly OGZW01 (sample SAMEA3541519, study PRJEB24748) | human gut metagenome | biome: human gut; feature: human-associated habitat; material: faeces | place: China | collected 2012 | reverse complement strand
AACTCTTTTATGAACCCTACTGGTTCTTTTATGAACTCTTATGTGAACTCTTTTCCTGGTGTTAGGTTGATATTCCAGAGTAATGTCAGCCACCATAAATGCGATACTCGATAATGAACACAGAACTATTGTCCGAACTCTTGCCTATCAGTCGAAACGAATCTGCCAGATTCTTTAGGTCGATTTTGCCAACCTCAGATGGTTCTGTTACGAACTCAAAAATTGCCAGTCACTTTGGAACAGAGAGTGAGAGAATTGCATTTGAACATCCTCCCACTCTTTATTCGTCATTTACCAAGAGACTTGAATACTTTTGCAATACACCGCTTTTTCTGTTCCATATTTGGATGAACATATAAATCCAAAGTTGTTGAAATATTAGAATGCCCTAACAATACACTAACGGTTTTGTAGTCACAACCAGCTTCTATACAACGAGTGGCAAAACTATGACGAAGCCCATGGTATTTTAATTTGGGAATACCCAACTTCGCCATTAATTTGCCGTAATAATTACGGTAAGTACGAGGCTCGGTTGGATATTCATCATTAGTCAAGACATAGAAATCTTCATTGACAACCTTTTTTAATGGTTTTACCATTGCAAGCAGCTCCTTTGTCATAGGAATTTCCCGACATGAGTTTTGTGTCTTGGGAGTATTGATGACCAGTTCGGTATGTTTCTCCATCCCATCTATAATGTAAATCCGTTCAATTGTACGATTAACGGTAATCGTTCCCTCAGAAACATTGATGTCACTCCACTTCAAAGCACAGACTTCTCCTATGCGAAGTCCTGTACAAAGACTGATGTAGATACCCAGTCCGGTAAAGGAGAAATGGCTTTGAATATGATTGAGTATTTTCTTGTGATTGGCAACTGACAGTACTTCCAATTCTTTGTTTGTTGAAGAAGACGGATATTTGATGTCCCACTCTTGATAATCCATCCATTCATTTTTCACACCGAATTTCATAACCATTTTCAGAACAATCAAAATGTCTTTTACAGATTTCACACTCAGCCCATTCTCAATTTTCCGCAAAACAAAGTCTTGCACAGCCTGTTCATGGAGTATCTCGCTTTCTCCAAAATTCGGAAGAATATGATTCTCCAAGATGAGCACATAAGCAGCCATTGTGGACTGCTTCACATAAGGTTGCTTGTACTCTTTCCATGCAACCGAGATTTCTCTAATTGTTTTTTGTCCCATAATCGTATATTAATATATTGTACATATAATTAGAGAATAATAAATCCCTGATGTTCCCCATTTGAGATTTCCAGAGTTTAGTGGAGAGTGGGAAATGGCATCACTTCAAGATATAGCCGCTATAAATCCAAAATCAGACCAGCTTCAGAACACTTTTATTTATATAGATTTGGAAGCCGTCGAAAAAGGTGAGTTGAGAAAAATACAAGAAATAATGCGAGAAGAAGCACCAAGTAGAGCACAGCGCGTTATAAATAACAATGATATTCTGTTTCAATGTGTGCGTCCCTATCAGAAAAACAACTATATTCATAAAATTTTAAATACGAGTAATCAACAATGGGTTGCTTCTACTGGATATGCTCAAATTAGGACAACAGAATCACCAAACTATATTTATCATCTATTGAATACAGACGGATTCAATAGAAAAGTAATGGTTCGTTGCACAGGCTCAAGTTATCCTGCTATTAATAGTGAGGATTTAGCAACAATTCGTTTTTATTATACGCCTGACAAAAAAGAGCAATTTAAAATATCTCGATTATTAGACTTGATAGACGAGCGCATCGCTACCCAAAACAAAATCATTGAGGATTTGAAATTACTAAAGTCTGCAATTAGGAAAAAGGTGTTTGTATCATTAAAAGAAGAACATACAGAAAGTTGTGAAATCAATCAACTTCTTACTTATGAACAACCTACGGCATATATTGTTACCAATGATGAATACTCCACAGATACGACCTTAATTCCGGTTTTAACTGCGAATAAAGGTTTCGTTTTGGGTTATACAGACGAGGATTTTAGTATATATCAAAAGGGTGAGTGCATAATTTTTGATGATTTTACAATGGATGCAAAATATGTATCATTCCCTTTTAAAGTAAAATCGTCAGCAATAAAGATACTTACAGCAAAACCTAATGTAAATCTTCGGTTTATGTTTGAATATCTATCATATTTAGAACTAAAATCCGAAGAACACAAAAGGCATTATATTTCAGAAATAGCGTCACTTGTGGTTGAATTACCTTCAAAAGAAATGCAAAATAAAATAGCCTCTCTAATGACTTCATTAGATAACAAGTTGGCTCTTGAAGAAAATACAAAGGTAAAATATGAGGATGAAAAGCAGTACCAGCTCTCACAAATGTTTATATGAACATCTGTGAGAGCAAATATTGTTTCTGCTTTATATACTCGGTGAGCAAACTATTATGTACAGTCCATAGTCTTTGTAATACTCTGAAAACGATGGATATTCTTTTTTGCTCTTCTAATTTGGGCAAACATATTTGAATGTTACCCATTGTATTGTTCATAAGTTTTGGGTTAGCTAAGTTTATTGAGACATATTTCTTTGTCGCTTCCGCCAAAACCAATGAAACAAAATGAGTATCAAACCCTTTTATAAGTTTTAACAAACCACAAACATTTGTGCAATTAAATTTTCCATTACGATAAAATACAGTTCCTGCATTTGCACCGTCAGTGGTCCAACTGATGTATTCACCTTCAAACATATAATCATCAAGGTAGCCCATAATACCATCATTTGATGTTTGAGAGGAATATACTGGATATGTAGGGTTCTTTTGCTGGCTAATTTCTATAGAGCTAATAACTCTACCACGCCCTATTTGGGCTATATCTTTGATTTTGAATTGTTCCCATGTATCGGAATGAAGTACATTCAAACTAATTGCAGACATTGCTGTATTAAATTCCTTAATCAAAGGACTTGTTGACGAATTGATGACAGTTCTTTTGAAAGGAAAACTTTATCCGTTTTCTTCTTTCTATATTAAAGCTGGTGAAGGTGGCACTCCGACGACATCGGTAGTTGAATATTATACAGAAGGCACAATTCCATTTATTAAGATTGAAGACTTGTCTTGTAAATATCTGACAAATAATAAAGACTTTATAACAGAACTGGGTATGCAAAAATCATCAGCATGGCTTATTCCATCAAAGTCTGTTATATACTCCAATGGTGCTACCATAGGTGCAATATCTATAAATGAATATCCAGTTTGTACCAAGCAAGGTATATTGGGCATTGTTCCGAACACAAATATCAATGTAGAGTATTTGTATTTGCTGATGTCTTCTTCTTACTTCTCAAAAGAAATAAGCAGAATTATTACAGAGGGAACAATGAAAACTGCATATCTTAAGGACATCAATCATATCAAATGTCCTTTACCATCTATGGCACAACAAAAGAATATAACAAACTTAACATCCTCAATAGAGGAAAAACTGTCTATAGAACAGGAACTTTTAAGGTTCTTGAATTTACAGAAACAATATCTATTGCACATGATGTTTATATAAACAACATACGCAGCAGGTAAGATTTTTGTGTGCTTAGTGATATAACAAGGTTTTGTTCCACAACTAACTTTTGCTCGATGTTATGTAGCAATGATGCAATCCTTATTCGCTTTTCAATGGATGGGTAGAATAATTTTGCCTTCCCATAATCTTTGAAGTAGATGTGAGGGATAGCCATTCCTGTTATATATGGAGTGAAATTGAACGCCATAAGTGCATAATACAGGTAAAGAATTGAGTAGTTTTCTTTGGCTGTTAGATAGTTGAGTGTTCCAATTACAGAAAAATGGTCATTAACATACGACAAAGAACCAACACCGGAACCATCTTTGACTATTAAAATTGATTCGCCATTATAAGCATAGTTGTTGGTATAGCCAATAAGTCCAGTTGCACCATATACAGGATATGAACCAGTCACAGATACGCAATTTTCTAGCAATGTGGATGAATGGCATTCAAGGCAATCACACAAGCGTATATTGGGAGTTCCTGATTGTGTAAGTTGTGCTGCAAGTCCTTTGATTAAGGATTGAAGTTTCTCAATGATTTTGTTTTGGGTAGCAATACGAGCATCTATGCATTGCAAGAGTTCTCCGATTTTCTTTTGCTCCTGCATACAAGGAATGTCAAGAGATACTTTACTTAATCCATCTTGGCCAATATTGAAATGCTGTGCTCCAGCTCCTTTCACGATTATTCTTTTCCGTGCTGTAGGTGAAGCAAGAAGATAACGGAAGAATAATGGATTATAGTTGCCTTTACTCTTTCCACGAATAACAAAGCCTCCAAATATTGCAGGCTTGCTATCCAAATAAACATTTGCCTGACCAACATCTTCCAAAGTTTCAGAGCTACGTTGAAACAGGATGTCTCCATAGTTCACACCATAGGTATCAATATCGCCATCCATAACTTCTACTGAAGCACGGATATTATCATAACAAATGAATTGGTTATTAAGAATATCCATCACCGAAATGAATTTTGTTCCACGTCCAAATCTTTTGGCATCAGGGTTCATTCCATTTTTGAAACTCATAAAGTCTGTGAGAAAATGGCTGCGCCACTCCTCCGTAAACTCCGGAAATCTCAAAGGGGGAACATTGAGGACTTTATTTTCGTTATTATCTGCCATAATCATTATTCTTTATCGGGATTGATATCAAACGGCAACAATTTGTCACCATCATTAAACCGGTCGAAATCGGAGATAAACGAACGGTCTTGAATCACTTTATATTTTTCATACTCACAATACGCCTTCTCTCGTGCCTCTTCTTGAGAAACTTTACCGGCTGAATCTTGTGCTTGATAGTCCATTGTAGCAAGAAACTGTTCAAGACGCTGCTTCCAGTCTGCCATCGTTGTAATGATATGGCGTTGAGCACGCTGTTCTGCAAATTCAAGAAATGCGTTAGTTACGCCGTTGAGTTCTGAAACCTCTTTGTCAGACAAGTAGTTCTTTGCTACAATCGTATCAGATTTCTGTACTCTGCCATTGGGAGCTTTTTTCCAAGTGGTCAGTCCCATGTGCGGCATTTCCGAGTCGGCACGTTCATATACTATTTCGGCAGCAGTACGATGAGTTACAGCCAAGTGCATCATGTTTTGCACCATCTTGAAGAACAATTTGGTACAATCCGACTTCGGGTCGTAATCCGCACTGCATTCGGCATAGATGTCTGTTATCTTTTGGTAGTATCTGCGCTCTGAGGTACGTATCTCACGAATACGCTCCAGTAAATCGTCAAAATAATCTTTGCCAAAGTGTTTTCCCTGCTTCAAACGTTCATCATCAAGCGCATATCCTTTAATAATAAACTCCTTCAATACAGATGTAGCCCAGATACGAAACTGGGTGGCTTGATAGCTATTGACACGATAACCTACCGCAATAATAGCATCCAAATTATAGAACAGAGGTGTACGTTCCACATCCCTTTTTCCCTCTGATTGAACTATCCCAATTTTTCGGATAGTTGCCTCTTTTGTAAGCTCGCCTGTTTCGTAAATCTGACCAAGATGATAGTTGACAGTCCGTACATCCACCCCGAACAAATCGGCCATACGCTTTTGTGACATCCAAAATGTTTCACTGTTGAATATCACTTCTATTCGTGCCTCGCCTTGCGCCGTTTTATACAGCAAAATGTTAGAACTCAACGAATTTTGCATCAATTCGTTTGTCGAAATTGTTCGAGTAAAATAATCGCGAGCTTGTTGTACCAACACTTTTTTGACATCGGCATTTTCGGCAACAATCATACATGCCATACGAGACAGACGGAAGATATTGACCTTACGGAATGAACCGCTTCCAATCCTTACCATATCAACCGCTTGGTTGAAATGGTCGTCTACATTCATTCCTTTTTCACCTGCCACCTTGATAGCCTTGTCTATGACTCTTTGGAATTTCCAATAAGCCGAATAGCCCATAGCAGCGCACAGGTCGCGAGAACTCCAGTATTCGTTTCCGCCCTCATCCTGACGGCGTATATTGCCGAATGATGGACGCATTTCGGGGATGTTGTCTATCTCTGCCATAGTGTAATTATTCAACCAGCCCCAATTCTTTCAAATAGATCTCTATCTCCTTATCCAGTTCGGCTCGCTTGGCTTCCAATTCCTTTATTTCAGCCATCACAGCTTTGATGTCGATAGGCTCTTCTTCCTCAAAAGTATCGACATAGCGAGGAATATTCAGATTATAGTCATTTTCGGCAACCTCCTGCAACGTAGCAAGATGACTGTACTTTTCAATTTCCTTGCGGTCACGGTAGGTTTCTACAATCTTCTGTATATGCTGAGGCCGGAGTTTGTTCTGGGTCTTGACCTTTTCAAACTCTTTGCTGGCATCAATGAACAAGATATTATCGTCTTCCTTACGGCATTTCTTCAATACGAGAATACAGGTCGGAATACTTGTACCATAGAATATATTGGCTGGCAAACCGATAATAGCATCGATATAGTTTTTCTTCTCTATCAGGAAGCGGCGTATAACACCCTCTGCATTCCCTCGGAACAGAACTCCGTGCGGAGCAACGCAAGCCATCGTACCACCTTCATTGAGATGATGAACCATGTGCAGGATAAAAGCATAGTCGGCTGTTTTCTTAGGGGCAAGCCGTCCTGCTTTACTGAAACGGTCGTCGTTGTTAAATTTGTCGGCGGCACTCCATTCGGCAGAGAAAGGAGGATTTGCAACCACCGCATCAAACTGCATATCATCGAATGCATCCCATTCAAGTGTATCGCCATTCTCTATTTTGAAGCTGCTGAAGCGGATGCCATGCAGCAACATATTCATTCGGGCAAGGTTGTAGGTTGTCGGATTCTTCTCCTGTCCGTAGATATATGCTGCCTTGCCAATACTTGCAGCACGGAGCAACAGTGAACCACTACCGCAGGTAGGGTCGTAAACATTACGCAAACGGTTATGTCCAAGAGTAACAATCTCCGCCAATATACGGCTGACCTCTTGCGGAGTATAGAACTCACCTGCTTTCTTGCCTGCACCGGCAGCAAACTGGCTAATCATATACTCATAAGCATCGCCCAAAATGTCAATCTCCTGCGATGCCTCCACACCAAACTTTATGTCATCGAGTGCAAGCAGAACATTGCTAACAAGCGTATTCTTGTCATCTGCTGTCTTTCCGAGCTTAGGGGAAGCAAGGTCAATATCCGAAAACAGACCACCGAAATCCTCTTCACTGTCACGTCCGAGCGTACTATCCTCAATGCGTTTCAATGAACGCTCCAGCATCGGAAGTATATTTTCTTTCCGCTTGATAGCTTCGATTACGGAAGAAAACAAGAATTTCGGTTCAATGAAGTAGCCTATATTTTCCAAGCACTGGTTCTTGACCTCTTCCTGCAATTCCGCAGCATCCGAATCGGGCATTTCCCATAATTTCTTGAATGTAACTTCATCATCCTCCAAAGCACTGTTAGCATACGTTTCTATCTTCTCCGACAGATATTTGTAGAAAATGAAGCCCAAGGTAAAATACATGAAATCGCTTGCCGACATATTGCCGCGCAAACGGTTTGCGACCTCCCAAAGCTGGTCACGGAGTTTCTGTTGCAGTTCTTCGCTCATATCTTTATTACTCTATATTATTCTGTATTACATCACTTTCCGGCAATGGTATATTGCTCTCTATTATACTTCTCAGGTCATCCAGCACTTTCCCTTTATATGAGAAATATTTTGCCCCTTGATATGCACCTGATGTATTCCGTTTCTCTTCTGGCATAAACGTACCGACAAAAGGGGACAATTTATAAATACGCCCTTCATATTCAACGGAATCATCGCTTGCCACCTTGACTTCTGTATTCGTAGGAATAAAGGTAACGCATTCGCCTATTTTAATACCGACCATGCTGAATTTGAAACGTCCTCGTTTTACGGTTCGTTTCTGCATTACAGACAACGATTCTTTTTCATTATGACAAACCGGTTTATTATCTACATAGACCGTGACAACCGCATCATCAATCATCTTGGCTATGTCATTGAATATATCCAAAGCTATTTGCGGCGGCACATTGAAAAACTCCCGATTCTGGCGAATACGCAAATCCGTCAACCGGTCGATGGTCTTGTGTACATGTTTTTCAACATCGTTATATTTGACAGTCTGAATGGTTGCATAAATCTCAAAAGGCAACGGAACTGCCGTATTATCAAGTTCCTTGGAACGTATATCAACAGGTCGCGCACTTTTACCGATCTTGACCCAATCCTCACGAAAACTTGGATTAGTCAAGATATACACATATCCTGGTTCATTTGTCTTTACCATATCTGTATTCCTTTTAATCCCAACTGAAAGTGCGTATGATATTACGCAATCTGTCTAAAATCCTTGTCAACGCCTTTCTCGTTTTTATCAGGCCGAGATGCTTCTCTTTCAATGCTTTTTGTATGATTTCTGGCTGCTCTTTTTGCAGGTAATCATATTCTTTAAGGAAGTGATTCAATACCGATGACGATATATCCTCTTCCTCAGCCAATGAGTTGACGGCATTTTCTCGCTCAACGGCAATATAGCGGTTCAACCGTTCTTCCAAATCGCTTGTACCGTCAACCTTGCCTCGCTGCATCATGAAGTTTTCCTTATCGTCATCCACATTCTTTTGAATGAAGCCATCGATAAGTTTGGCTTTGCTGCGCATTTCAGCGTCCTTAATCATCGTGTCAATGATATTCTGACGGCGTTCCGCATAATCGGCACTATATGGGTCAAGTTCTGCAATGAGTTCAAGGATATATGCCACATTGATAACGTCGCTATGCAAAAGCTCAAGGCAGAAATCCACATCGCCGAGGTCTCCATCATCCGAAGTATCTGTATTATCATCCGGTTTGGAAGACGGAGCTGGATCAACGAGTGCAAAAGTATCATGGATATCAAGATACTTACTCCTGAAATCCATAAACTGCTGTTCCGTCATGCCGAGATCATCAGCTTCTTCGCTATAATCCTCATATATTTGAATCTCTGCGTGTTTACGGATAATATCACGAAATGCCAAAACAAACTCTTTCTTAGCCGTTTCGCTCTGCAAAAGGTCTATGCAGTTTGTGTCCGGGTATTTCTTCAGAAAATCGGATGCAAGTTCCTTGTATTCCTGTTTGATTTCTTCAAACGGAGGTCGCACTATTTCTTCCGGATTGTTGCTGTTACTGAATAATTTGATAGCAGCATCCACATTGCTCTTCAAATCACGGAAACATACAATCTTTCCGAAGCGTTTCTTTTCGTTCAGCACACGGTTCGTCCGGCTAAATGCCTGCAACAAGCCGTGGTATTCCATGTTCTTATCTACATAGAGCGTATTAAGTTTCTTGCTGTCAAAACCGGTAAGGAACATTCCGACAACAAGGCAAAGATCAAGCGGCTTCATATCGGCTCGCTTCTTTTTCATGCGCAGGTTGATGTCATCGTAATATGCACGGAAGTTCTCAGTCGTAAACGATGTGCCGAACATTTCGTTATAGTCATCCATGATGGCTTGCAGCTCATCGACTTCGCCTGCACTGTCATTCAGATAAGAACCTGTACCCATTCCTGTCAGTTCATCATCCTGACTTCCATTGGCTGCATAGGTAAATACTGCACCTATACGAATCTTAGGATTCAGTTCCTTGAATATCTTGTAATAACGGATAAGCATCGGCACTGACTGCACGGCAAACAGCGCATCGAACTCTCCGTCAAATGTTGACTTATTGAAATTATTAAGGATGAATTGGGCTATTTCCGTCATGCGATTGGTACTGCCGTTCTGCACCTCCTCACTGCCATGATAGTATTCCACAAGAAAACCGAGAACATTCTCATCAGCAATGGCATCCTTAATCAGATAGCGATGCAGGCAGTTGCCGAACACCTCTTTGGTCGTATGACCATCAACTGCATTCTCTGTAAATATTGGAGTTCCGGTAAATCCGAATATCTGGGCATTATCGAAGAATTGCATAATCTTCTTATGACTCTCCCCGAAATGGCTACGATGGCACTCATCGAATATCATCACGATACGAGAATGGCGTATCGAATCTATTTTGCTGCTATACCATGTCTTGCTTACGGCTGCATTGAGTTTCTGAATAGTGGTAATGATAATCTTGGAGTTGCTATGCAGACGTTTTACCAACTCGTCCGTATTGTCCGTACCGTCAACGGCTCCCGGTTCAAAGGCTTCATATTCCGACTGTGTTTGTGTATCAAGGTCATGGCGGTCGACAACGAACATTACCTTATCTACATCATCTAACTCCGAAACGAGTTGCGCAGTTTTGAATGAAGTCAAAGTCTTTCCTGCCCCTGTTGTATGCCAAATATAACCGTTATCATTGGAGTTCTGCACTCGATCCAATATCTTTTCTACTGCATAGAACTGGTATGGGCGCAACACCATCAAGCATTTATCACCTTCATGTAATACGATGTACTTTCCGATAATCTTACCGAGCGTACACTTTTCCAAGAAAAACACAGCAAACTTATCCAGTTCATTGAATGGCAGGTTTGCCGCATCCGTCCAGTTGAATGTAAATTTATATCCGCCATTGGGATTATTGGCGAAATAACGAGTGTTCACACCATTGGAGATGACAAACAACTGAATATAATCGAACAACCCATGAAAGGATGTCTTATGATAGCGTTGAATCTGATTGTATGCCTGTTTGAGTTCTACTCCCCGACGTTTCAATTCAATCTGAACTAAAGGGAGACCATTGATAAGAATCGTCACATCATAGCGACACTTCTTTCGTCCCTCCACCGTAATTTGGCTCGAAACCTGAAATTCGTTCTGACACCATTGGGTACGATTAAGAAACTCTACCCAAATGCGCTGTCCGTTAGCCGTATCAAGAGGATATAGGTCGCGAAGCTTCTTTGCTTTTTCAAAGCGAGTACCACCTTCCAGATAGATTAATATCTTCTCGAACTCTTCATCCGTAAATGAGTTACGGCCAACTTCCGCCAGTTGTTTCTTGTTGTGAATTTCCAACTGCCGCTTGAAATTGGCATAAAGATTATCTTCTTCGGTAATCTGAACATACTCGTAGTCCATTTGCCGAAGTGTGGCTATCAGTCCGGCTTCCAACGCCGCTTCGCTCTGTATTGACATATTCTTGCGCCCTGTTATGGTGTTATTACTTATCTATTCCGGCTTGCAGTATTCTGATGCCTAATGCATTTTCTATCTTGCACAAGGTTTCTAATGACAGATTCTCGCGACCTTTCAGCACCTTGGAGACATATTGCTGAGTGCAATTCATCTTCTCGGCCAACGCTCGTTGTGTCATACCAAGTTCCTCCATTCGGTTTGACATAGTTGCAGCGATAGCTTGCGAATGACACATCCACTTTTCGTCTTTATTCTCCTCCGTTCCTTCAACCAATCCTAAAACCGTGTCTATCTGTTTTTTAGCCATTGTATACATCAAAAAATACCTTTGCCTTACTCTGTAGGCAAAGGTAGTATAAATAATCGAGATGACACAACTTTCAGGTTGTTGATTGATTTTTTTTTTGAGCAAAGAATATTCCTATTTAATTGCTGTTATCCTTAAATCATATCTACGGCTACCAGCATCAAGAGCAACATCATACTCTTTCAGTCCTTTTTCAACTGCAATCAGATGTAATTCATCCTTATCCTTTGGGATTATATCTGGACCATAATAAATTGCATTCAAACATCCGACATCTGGAATTGATGCATAATTATTCTCATCCTCTAAGTTATAATACAGCATTCTCCATTCATGTTCATGTTCGTATTCTTTTTGGTCCTTATAAAGATAAGATCGATACCAATATAATTGATTGACTGATATCATGGAAGACAAAAAGTTCAACCAATTTTTATCTCCAACTTGCTTAAAATACTCGTAAGTATGAATATTTCCCTCATCCAATGTAACGTCAGGTCTTAATTCAGTATAAATCACAGGAAAGAGATTTACATCCATTCCCAATGAGTTATATTTAAAAATACATTTTCTAAGATCGTATTCTAATGCAAATCCCTTATACCCATCAGCATATCTATCCCACATATATTTTGACTGTACACTTTCTGTAAAACATGCTATTTTTGCACTATTTCTCGGATTTCTAAAACGCGACTCTTGCTTTTTTATCGCAGACCCAATGTTGTTACAAAAATCCATATATTCATCTGTCAATATTTTATCTATAATTTGTTCATCCGTATATCCACACTCTCTGTAGTAACATATTTGCGTTGCCTTTTCTGCCCTTATATCAGAGGATTTCTGGGTTATATGCGACAATGTTATGCGCAATGCATCCTTTAATGCCTTTTTTAAATCTTCGCGAATTTTGTCTTGATCTATATATAAATATGAATCATACTTATCCGGAAACATTCCTGCATGGCATAATGAAATAGTTCCGGATTTTAATGATTCAATAGTATAACCTTTATCGTCTATTTTACGATATCTAAAAAGTTTTTCTGGAATATTAGGAAGTATCAATTTGTAAATATTACTCCATACATCTGAAGTTGCAGCTTTATCTATATTGAACGGAATATAGGATTGCTCTATAATTTCCTGAAATTGTTTTCTAAAATCTAGCATCTTTAAGTCGTGAATTGTTATATCCTTTTATTTCATTAACTCAATAACATCTTCTGGCAACATTGCATTCCCAGCATCATCTTTCAGAGCACTCTTAAGAAACAGCACCGGAACGATGGTGTAGTTCTTGATAAATAGTAACAAATTAGCTTTACGGAGAAGTTCGCCTGTCAGTTGTTTGCCATTCTCTTGGGTTGTCCATTTGCATTCGTCAACCAGCAGATACTTTTTATCGAGCGATTCTGCCATCACATCAAATTCAACTTGTTCCGGCTTCTTGTCCTCATTGAGACATGGGTAGCGCCTTGGTTATCGGCATTATGAAGTAACTCATACACAAAATGTGCTTTGTCTTTATAAAGATTCTGGGCGATTTCCAATGCTCCACGATACATAGGATTCTTGAAGATTGTCCAAGCCTCCCGACCTTGTTTACTGAGTACCTTGAAATATAATTCCTCCTCCTGATTCATAACTGCTCCTTGATTTTTCTGATGACGTCTTCCACCTCTTCGGTCATTATTGCACCATTTTCATGATCGCAAGTCGTGAAAAGATTTTCTCCGAGGGTATAACCTATTTCCTCGTAGAATTTTAGTTTACGCTCCCATGAAGCCTTGTATTCCGGAACGACAAGCATTCCCAGATGTTCCCAGATGATTCTATCACCCCATGGGGTTTCAAAGGAAAAGTCGGGAATGCATCGGTGGCCATTTTCTTCCAGTAGTTGCTCGTACTCAAATTCCACCCCAGCATTTACCAATTGGTTTACAATTACAACTTCTGACTTGCTACGCACAAACAGACCTTTCTTGGCTGTTCCATGAATCAGGCCCTCAACATAAGGAATATTAAGACGTTCGGCTCGAACGGAATAGTCAAATAGATTGGTATTTCGTCGTGCGAGCACTGAGGCTTGTGGTTTAGTAAATTCTCTCAACCAACCAATAGAATCTTGAACAAGCAGGACTACACGCTTCTTTGCTCTGGTAAGAGCTGTATATATCAACTCACGACTTAAAATGCGGCCGGTTTTGGGCAATACCACAAAAACCGTATCAAAATCGCTGCCCTGGCTTTTATGGATTGTAATAGCGTATGCAAGCTCAATAGCAGCATCCTGGTCTTCCCCTTTATCTCCCCTGAAGCCGAAGGTTTCATGAGGTATGCCAACATACATAACATTGATATGTCCTTTATTTATAGACTTAACAAAGCCTATCTGGCCATTGGAGAGAGGATATTTTTCTTTTGATGGATAGGATTCTCGTAATATATTTTGAAGTTGAATGACTTTATCATTCTTATATATCTTCTGGGTTCCGATTTCCTGATAATCCCCCTTGCGATTGATATTATTTCCAACCCATGACTGAAGATAGGAATTCAGTTGATATGTACCCCATGCGAGATTTATTACTGGAGCAAGAATCTGAAGATTTTCGAGCGCTGCCGGATCTGACTCAAGCGATTTTAAGTCGTCAATACCTATTTTTTGCTTCAAGGATTCTGGCAGTTCGACATCGGAACAAGCGAGTTCCTTGCAAATTGCATCCCTAAGGATTTGAGGCAGATCCTTTTCATCGTTCCAGTAATAAACTGAAAGATCGCCTTTGAGATTCTTGCTTTCGATTTTCCAAAATATTTCATCGGCAAATTTCTCCGGTTTGTTTCCACTGAACCAAGAGGCCAAAGTCAAGACATCTGAATCTCCACTGGCTATTGTGCGCACAACGGTGCGGAGATAGGTAATGGCAGATTTCAGATTGGCGTCCGCGTCATCACAATTAAGATAATGGCATAAATCCGAGAAAGCCCTGCCCGGACCTATCGGAGGTAGCTGATAGGGGTCTCCGATAAGTATTATTCGGTTTATGAACTTCAGGTCAAGCGACATAATAAGCGCATGAAACGTGTCGGTAGTTAGCATCGAACATTCATCAATGATTATATTCTTAGCACGTGAGTATTTGCGCGAGTCTTCAGTTAGACGCGGTTTCATGTTTTCAAAATCGAAGGCGCCGAGACTGGCAAGAAACTGAGCTACGGTTTTTGAACTCACATTTTCGGCCATATTACTGAGCCTTACTCTCGCCTTTCCAGTGGGAGCCAGCAGCAGAACGCCTTCTGCTTTTATCTTGTCAGAACAGAGAAAGGATCTCACTACGGTAGTCTTACCGGTACCTGCGCCTCCCGTGAGAACTGAAAGGCGCTTTTTGTCCATCATTTCAAGAGCTTTGGCCTGCTGTTCAGTAGCCTGTTGACTGCGCTCGTTTGTAGGATCATAATTCTTGTCTGACATAGCGAGGGATAGCCAGTCCTCACCGGTAGGCTTCTTAACATCTCTCTTTGCTCTTTCTCGTAGCACTTTCCGAAGAAACTCCTCCATTTGATAATATTCCTTGAGTTGGATAGCAGTAGGGTTCTCATCAGGAACATAATCGAAGGATACTTCAAAAAACTGGCGATGTGTGAGAAGTATGTTTTTCGGGAGGCGAGCTTTGTCTTCTTCCGTCATTATGTCGCGCAGATAGTCCTCCATCTCTTTTATTGACACAAGGGTATCACCATCTGTTAGAACGGAATAAAGCCTTTCAACGACTAATGATCTAAGGCGTCGAGTATCCAAAATGGACTCCGCTGCGAACGGAGGCACTGGAACATTATCACCCTGAATTGTTGGGTCGGGGAAGGCTCCAAGATCAATTGTACGCGTTGAAACTTTCTCTATAAAATTCCGAGCGCACCATTCGCTGATGAGGTATGGATTGCTTAGTATATCAGACTCTACATCATCTATAAAATGCTCAATAACATCGGATTCAAGTTCAAATCTGGATAAAGTGATAAGACGCTCACGTACATTACTTGTTTGGCCCTCCCAACTTATTCGATACGTAGGAAGAGACGAGTTGTAAACAGCACTATCAACTTTGATTTCCTTATTTAGCAACTTTTCAAAATGCCCCCAGGGATTGTCTTTCGGTCCACATCCTTTTTTTCGCAGGTCGCTTTCAATCAGATTGCCATAATCTATTCCCAGCGCTTTAAGTGCTGAAGCGAATGAAGGGAAGGGAGTGATTTGTTTCTTGACATGCTCAATACGGGCATCAATCCACCTGAGTTGACATTGCCATCCCTCGATTGAGCCAGCCAAGCCATGTCGAATTACTGCCTCCAACGAACGCCGAGCAGCTTCAAGAATCAATAGCATTGAATGATTGCTTATAAAATCACAACCATATGATAGTTCATCAAATATCTTTCCGCTACTGTCAAATTTATCCAGCGATAATTTGATCTCATCAAGAGCCTGTATCTTTGACAGACCCTTCCCTTGGAATATATTCTCATCCAACTCCAGATATTCTTTATAGGGGAGAATGAAGCCGCGAGATTCTTTCAGGTCTGGGCGAATGGAATGAGAGAACATTATCTCCCATAAGGGATATGTATAATCGGCAGTTGTTTCGTAGTCTTGAACACCACAATTTTTTACTATATCCCCCATTCCCACAATCATTCGTAAACCTTCATCGTCAATCGGATTGCCTTTCTTACAATAAAAGACGCATATCGATTCCTCGGTTATCTCTGAGCTGAACCATTTAAGCACATCATACAATCGCTCAGGATTATAAACCCAAGCCGAACCGAAAGGTGCACTTTCGGCAGGGCGAAATTCAGGATGCTCCTTGCTAAGGTCTTTCTGTGCATCCATATTCAAGTAACGGAATGGTATTCCAAGAGCTGAATAAGCTGGTATCATTACTTTTGTAGGTAATAACTTAGAATGTGGATTGTCTGAATTCCAAGCATATATGTGAATAAATTCACGCTCATAAGCCTTGTAATTCATGAATCCCCCATTCTCTCCAGCACAAGCAGGACGTTCTTTTGTAGTTAATTTAGACCAGTCGATTCCACACGACAACTGCTCACAATCTACTTTTGAGTTGACAATATTAGGTAGTTGTTTACAGAATGTATTACAACGAGGATTTGCACATACATGCGAATTCCAACCATTGTCGTGCCAAGGTACTCGAACAGATATATGTTTCATTTTTTTAATCTTTTTACAATGTTAAATTATTGTTATACAAAATCATTATTACAATTATAAACTCATCTAACTGAAACTACTCCATCTTACATCGCTCATCCAACACTCCGGCAAACATATCCATCTCTCTCTTGGAAATCCCCAATCGTGTTGCCAATTCTCGCCATCCTTTTATAGCTTCAGTTACCTCAACAACAATCTTTTCTGCTGTTGTACGGTTTAGCATATAGTCTTCGCAAGCATCCAGCAAAATACCCAGTTCTGCCTTATTGGAGGTTGATGAGACAAGCAGACTCTGATACTCATTCAAAGTAGGGTTCATGTCATATGCAGGAGAAAGCGTCCAACCTTTTGCAGTCAAAAGAAAACCATGATTACGGAAATGATCATCGCTATTACCAATGCAGATATTGAAAGCCACACGGCGATAGAGTTCCTGCAGATTCTCTTCCACATTCGTGCAGTTCTGGATTATGAAATCGACTATATCCAGATAACCATGCCCTGTAGTTGCATTGTCACCGTCATTGAGTCCCAATAAAGTCATTGCAGAAGCAAAGTGAATCCGTTTCCCCTCTTGGGTTCTGTCGAAGCGTTGAGAAAGCAACGTGTGATATTTCTTTCCGGTTGCCAGCACTTTGGTCTTTGCGGCATTTATACCGGCTTTTGCAGCAAGAAGGTGACTGAAATGCTCCCAAAGTCCGGCATCATAATCATCCTTGCGAGAAGGGAACTTGGCTATATAAAGCGTTTTATCCGTGTCTATCACACTGGCTTTAGGTCTTGCACCTCCCAATGAAGAACCGGGCTGCACGAGTTGGGCAACCCATTTCCTGTCAGGCAGGACATTCCCCTCTTCACTTTTCTCAATTTCCGCACTGGCCGCAATCAACTCCCTTATATCCGCCAGAGGTGGGATTTTCAACAACTCACTTACATTTATAAATCCTCCGTCTTTTAACTCCTTGAAACGGAAAGCACCCATTCGGGAAAAGTCATCGATACTAGTCAAAAAATCGAAAGAAGATAGTCTCCGTACCGGTCGCCCCTCTTCCATCGCAGCAATCTGCTCACGTCGCAACAACAGCGTTCGTCCCCAACGATCCGGCAAAGCATCCGAGAAACATCCGAATATATCTTTCTCCGGTTGCGTATATTGCTGTCCCGGATAATTATTGAGGTCATCACTCAGAAATAAATCTCCGTGTTTCTTCAGCCATTCATCGCTGAAGGTAAAGCAATAGCTGTCCGAGCCACGAAGAGATTCATAGCCTAACTCGCCAACGAGTTCTGTCTCGTTGAGCCAGTCAAAATCGGCATAAACATATAACATCTTCATCGTTTACTCCTTTTTTGAGGCACGTTCCCTTGTCTTCAAACTCAAATCCTGCAAGGCTTTTCCCAATTTATCTTCTTTGGCTAGCCACAGAATATCATCGTCCAGTTGCAGAGCATAGAGCACTCGCAAATAAATTCCGATTGCCACAGTCGGCGCACCTTTCTCTATTCGGGACACAGTCAACGGAGAACAGGTGGCACGTTCTGCCACCTGAGCTACGCTCAAATTCCTGCGCAAGCGAGCCAGTTTAATCTGCTCTCCCACAACTGACATTTTCTGCTCCAACTTTCGGGGCAACTTGGTTCCCATTGTATTTTTAGCCATAATCAACTTATCATATAATATGCAAAGATATTACTTTTTACCTATTTAATGATATATTGCGGACGCAAAAATCACAAATTCAAAAGATACGACTATTAAATACTGATTTTGCTACCAAAATAGAGATTTCAAAGAAGCAGACTTCTACCTTTATCTATGATTATAGTCAAGATAAAAGCCAGCTTCTTCAATTTAAGCATCACTCGATGGGTTTCACCAATTCTTCATCCTGCCATTCCGCAAGAGAAACAATCGCATTGTATTGCTCCAAAGTCAAATCCGATTCACTATCGTCTGAGCATTCGTATTCCCACGGCAGTTCGTAAACAGTACCTTCTTCCTGATAATCCATATAGTTATGGTACGTATTAGGAATTAACCGCACATAATCTTCTTCGCGCAGAATCCTCAAAAGTTTCTCGGCATCACGAATCAATAATGGCACTCCGACCTTATATAGAGCAGTGGCAACCTCAATGGCCAGCTCGACATTTGCCGAGTAGCTATTAGAAACAACTATCATCCAACCCTGCTGTGGCACCTTCGATGCAATGATGTTCAAGCGCGAAAACCCCAACTCGCCATAGTGGTCTGTTGCAAACCGTATAAAATCCTCCGGGCTGTCAATGTCATAGAGTTTATCTACATCTACGAATTTCACTCGTTTGTAATAGACTACATCTCGCAGTTCTTCCGGGATATTCGGTTGTTCTTCGTAGAGACGATTTCCAATACTTCGCTTCCGGTAGTATGCCTCATAAGCCTCGTTAGCGATACGATAATATGTGCAATATTGCCGAATGGTCATAGTCTTCAGATGAAGTGCGGAATGTTCCTTCGCAGAATCCTCCAAAGCCTTTATCGCTGTTTCCCGATCTTCCACATTAATCTTAAAGCTCGGAGCTATCCTATTGAGTTCCTTTCGTGCAATCCGCCCAATCCGTTGCTGGCACGGCAGATTGTGCGCCACATAGTCGTTGAACCCATCAGGATTTGCAACAATAACATCAACCAGCCTCTGCAAATAGCAGAAAAGTCGGGCAAGGGAATCCTGATACCATCCGTTATCTGATTCTCCTTCGGCACAAGAGGAGCGATTCGTTATGACGAAATGCGTATGTTTTCGGTCTGTAATGCGAATCGACCGGAACTCTTCGTATCTATAAGAGGCGATATGAAACCACTGCGTTTCCGTTGGATTGAATGCGAGCCAGTCCGCAAGGAACGCATCTTTGCTTTGATACTCTCCCGAAGCAATCAGTTCCTCGACATCACCCCATTCCTCAGAAGTGGGGCGTGGCACCTCAATGTAGAAGCCACGGTACTCATCATCTCCCATTACGGCAAATCGCTCGAACTGATGCTGAATTTCAACTAGACGTTCCAGCATATTGCCGCTAACTGTGATTTCACAATGACGCATTTCACCCATTGCTTCTATATGCGAAGCGTTCAAGCCAACCTCATTTGCCAAATCAATAAAGAGTTTTCTATCTATTATTCTTTCATCCATTGCTTAATGCTCATTAAATTTCAACATGCTTTTTCGGATCAAACCCATTCACAATGTGCTCATTCGCAAAAATATATCCCATCTGATTACAGATTACTTTTGTACTACCAATCTCTGTGTCTATATTGGTATGTGAATGTCCATAAATCCAAATATCTATCCGACTGTTGGCAATCCAATCACCATATTCGCTAGCAAATGCACTATTCAGTACGGAGTTCTTGTGCTGTGGATCAATCACCTCCAAAGTAGGCAAATGATGAGTAACCACCACAATATGACCAGCCGTGCTCTCTTCGACACTTTTCCGGATAAAATCAATACAGGTCTCATGCATCCGATTGAATTCCTCTACCTGTAGCAATTTTCCGTCAAATTTGATTTGGCGAAAGTCATTCATACCTTTCCACACGAAATACTCGTCATTCGGGTTAATCCGTGACCATAGCGTACTCAGGACAAAATCGGTATCATCGATACGGATTACCTGATTCTGATAGAACCCTACATTCTCACGGAACATCCACTTCCATTGCAGCCCTCGTTCCATCACGTCCGAATAATTATAGTATTCGTGATTGCCGGGAACAATCAGAACCTGCCTGTAATTATCCGAAGCCCATTTCCAGAATTTCATCATAGGAGCTATCCTATCCCTAAGATAGAATATATCTCCAGCCAAAACCAGCACGTCACCGGTAACAGGTAATTCATTATGCTTTAAATATCTGCTGTTCTCCCTGAACTCCAGATGTAAATCGCTCATGTATTGTATCTTCATTGCTCTTTCATTTTTAATTGTTCAACTTGTTTTTCAATAATTATCTTCATCTGTGCAAATGAAACCGGCATAAAGTTGTTGTTATCAACACCTACGTCATATTGTGTAGGATAGAGATACTGAAGCCGGGCTGCATCAATTCCAGTGTTATTCTTCCTCGTATGCACATGGCCGAACAGTTGCCATACATCTTTATAGCCGCCATCAAAGCACAGAAACGGATAGTGATTCAAATATATCTTCTGTTTATCCACTTCTATATGCATCTGCATGGTCACATGCTCAAACCTATCGACATACCCCTGCCTCAAGTTCTTTAAATCATGGTTGCCGAGAATCAGATATATCTTGCCATTCAATCTATCAAGAATTTTAGTCCATTCAGCTGAACCGCCCAGACAGAAATCACCCAAGTGAAAAACAGTATCATCCAAGCCAACTGTATTATTCCAATTGGAGATAATCGTTTCATTCATCATTTCCACATCCTCAAAAGGTCTGTTGCAGAAACGAATGATATTTCCGTGATAAAAGTGGGTATCAGATGTAAAAAATACTTTACTGCCATCAAATTTATAATTCATTTCTTCTCAATTTATGTGCATCACTGCACGTTAATAATCTGTTTGTCAATCACCCATCAGACGGAAATGACAGAAAAGCATCGTAAGATAACTGTCACAAATGGGTATAAAAACAAAATAGTTGGAAAGTTCGGTAAAGACTCTCCAACTATTCAGTTTATATTTTCAATCAGGGGTAGAATAAACTACACCATGCTATGTTCTTCGTTGGAAAGTATTTATAATACAAGGTTCAATGCCAAAGACATGAACACACAATACAGATTCAGGGCGTTTGTTACCCCAAATTGTGACCTTCGATAATATGTTCATTCTATTTCTTTGCATTGTTAGTTTTTATATCGTTTCAAACTCAGCGCAAAATTAGCAAATAAATTCCATATCACACATCGCTTTCTGAGAAAATCCACGTAACCTTTTGCCTATATGCCGCATAATAAAAACTGAACCTATGCAATTAATACACAGATTCAGTTCCTTATCATTTAGCTCACTCCATTGATTCCCGAATAATCCGCCGAGTCTCTTTCTTATACTCCTTGCGGTCATATTCGAATCCCCTGCACATCCAACAGCTACACGGAGTACCTGTTGTTTTGTAAACTTGTGCCCATTTCTCTTTTGCCAATTCAAACCAACGGGGATGCTCATAATAGCTTCCATCCTCACGAATGATGCAATGACCATAAGCGGCATAAAGAATCATGCGAGCCTTAAACACACGAGCCATTTGTTGGCGTCTCCAAAATTTGTTTCTTTTGTCCATCGTCTCTTTCTATT
>OGZW01001092.1_pt1 | contig 22117 bp, 16 predicted proteins | sample 1577001 | NCBI WGS metagenome assembly OGZW01 (sample SAMEA3541519, study PRJEB24748) | human gut metagenome | biome: human gut; feature: human-associated habitat; material: faeces | place: China | collected 2012 | reverse complement strand
ATCGCCCGTCCCAGCCGGTTGCAATACATCTTGGCCGATACCCCAAATCAATCCGCTCGTCGAATCTCCCGGAATCACATACGGGTCTATCGGCTCACTAAATTGATGGCCTTGCATCATCTGAACACCATTATACGTCTCTCCATACACCGAGTTATCCTCCCGTCCCACAGTATAGGAGACCCCGGCATGAGCCATTAAATCTCCCTCATACGAACAATCGATAAAAACTTTGGCTCGTATCTGCTTATTCGTCTTGGGCGAAGGATTTTCCGAATTTTCCACAACGATCTCCGATATTCGCGTTCCGTCTTTCTTCACTTCGTTCAGCCTATGCGAATACAACACCTTGACGTTGCCCCGCTCGACATAGTCCTTAAAAATATTTTCGGCTACCGATGGCTCGAATATCCACTGCTCGAACTTTCCATAATGACTCCCTATCCTACGATAAAAATCCCGGGTCAGCCCTGTAACCACGAATTTATTGCCGATATCGGTATAACCAAGTCCGCCCGATGTCATACCGCCCAAATGTCTGCCGGGTTCAACCAACAATACCGTCTTGCCTTCCATCGAAGCGGTATAAGCGGCAATGACACCTGCCGAAGTTCCTCCATATATACAAACATCTACACTCTCGGTATTCTTCTTACAACTAACCAAAAGCACCAGCGATATTATCGCTCCCCACAAACTTAAACGTTTCATATATCTACTTGTTTTTATATTATTCCTTAATTCCACAATTCTTTTAGGCAAAAAAAATTCAAAACGTTGGGAAGATAATAAATTGCCCTGCGTTTTGTCATGTCAGAAGATTCAGTTAACTTAGTGTTGCAAAAAAATAAAACAAATTTTCATCAGACGCATCTAATGTACAAATAAAATCCAAACGAATTACTCCTTTAAGCGGAATATTTTTCAATTATGGAGCTGTTTGATGTTCTTTTGTCCAATGCGATTGATTCAACTCTGAGCCACTTGTACTTGGAAAAATAGTAGATACACTCACAACAGGAAGTCAGATGCCTGTATATCTTGTATTTCTTTATATGGCATTTACAGTTATTACAGGTCTTATGGAAGCCACAAGAGAAGGGCTTCTTACAGTATTTGGGCAGAAGATAACACACGCACTTAGAAGTGGACTTATGGAGCATTTTGTAAGACTTTCTACTGACTCACTTAATAAGCAGGAGCCAGGTGCTGTTGTATCAAGGTTTGTAGGTGATGTTGATACAGTTGAGAACCTTTTTACATCGGGAATTGTAAGTATGTTTGCAGATGCGTGTAAGATAATAAGTATTCTTGCAGTTATCTGGTTCAGAAATAAAGGACTTGCAACAGTGCTTATGGTGCTTCTTCCATTTTTATTCTGGTTTACAAGACATATACAGAAGAATATGCTTGATGCCCAGTTAAAAAATAGACGAGCAGTAAGCCGTGCTTCAGGACATGTACCTGAAACACTTCACAATATCCGTACGATCCATAATCTTGGCAAGGAGAAGTATATGGAGAAAAGATACGATGAATATATAAGCGACAGCTACAAAGCTATGGAAAAGACCAACTTCTACGATGCCGTATATTCACCGGTTATTCTTATATTAAATGCAGTTGTAGTGGCGGTGGTTATGTTGTTTTCAGCCTCAGGCAATGCCAAAGTCCTTACACTTTTTGGTATGTCAGCAGGTACAGCAGTAGCAGTTATTAACTATATATCACAGATATTTTCACCAGTTGAAAGTCTTGGAATGGAAATCCAGACGATACAGTCAGCAATTGCGGGCGTGAGAAGAATAAATGAATTCTTTGAACTTCCAGTACTAGATAATAATGAAGAATTACAGGCAGAAAAGACATTTGATAGTAAAAATGATACACCTTATGTCCAGTTCAATGATGTAACGTTCGGGTATGAGGCTGACCACACTGTAATAGCTGATAAGACATTTGTTGTAAATAGAGGAGAGCAGGTTACACTATCAGGAAGGACAGGTGCAGGTAAGAGTACAATATTCAAGCTGCTTTTAGGTCTGTATAAGCCACAGAAAGGTTCTATCCTTATAAATGATATGAATTCAGCCGCGATACCAGATAACAGAAAGAGAAAAATATTCGGTTATGTTGAGCAGTCATTTCATATGGTTCCGGGAACTATTAAAGACCAGATTACACTTTATGACAAGTCCATATCTGACGAAGCTGTTATCAAAGCGGCAAAGCTTACAGGACTTCACGATACAATTATGAACTTTGAAAATGGATACGATACCCAGTGTACGCAGGAATTATTCTCGCAGGGACAATGGCAGTTGTTATCCATAGCAAGAGCTACAGCTGCCAACCCGGAGCTGCTTTTACTTGATGAGATAACAGCCAATCTTGATGCCAATACAGAAAGAGATGTTCTTACAGCACTTAAAGGTGTATCTGAAAACAGAACAGTTATATCAATATCACACAGGGTTACGGCAAGAACAGGACGTGTAATAAACTGTTAAATACAATATTTCATAATGACAATGCCGCCAGAATGTGATAATATTTTTCATATTGGGTAATTTAATGAATTAAAGTATATCAGGTGGACAAAGTGAAAGATATTATGTATAGCATTAACAGGTTGTTAAGCATTACAATTGGAAATAATAGGGCATATTTAGATGTGCAATATGTTAATATTGCTATGTTGGTCTGGGGTTGTGTATTCTGCTTAATAGCAGGGGTGGGAATGATTTTAAGTAAGAATTTTGACCGCCGTAAGAGGCTGTGGATGATACTTTTGCAGTTTGCAACAGTTGTTCTGTTGCTCAGTGATGCAACCGCCTGTATATTCAGAGGTTGGACGGGGATATTTGGATATTGGATTGTAAGGATAAGTAATTTTATAGTATTTCTTGACAATAATATAATATTATATTTGTTCCACAGGTATGTGTGCAGTTTTATTTTTACGGAACAGGAAGAAAGAACTTTAAAAAGAGCAACATTTATAAATATACTGTGTGCCGTGGCAGTAGCTCTGGTTATTATTTCACAGTTTACAGATTTGTATTACTATTATGATGCACAGAATGTATATCATAGAAGTGAAGGTTTTATAATATCTATTTTTATACCTGTAACAGGAATGATGGTAGAGATGTCATTTTTGATAGAATACAGAAAGAAATTAAGCAATATTACAATTTCTTCACTTGGTTCATATATTATTCTTCCAATTGTAGCGGCAATAATACAGTTCTACTTTTATGAAATTTCGTTGATTGATATAGCTGTATGTAATTCAATGATAGTTATGTATATAACTGTTATTGGTGAACAGGACAGGAAACTTAACAATCTGGAACAGAAGCAGATTAAGACAGAGGCTGAACTTGAAATATCTATGGTGCTTAACCAGTGTATAGCAGAACTGACAACTGAAGCGGATATTAACATAGCTATACATAATCTTCTTGCAATTATTAATAATTATTTTGGTGCGGACAGATGTTATATTTTTGAAAATAATTACGATGATAATACAATGGATAACACCTATGAGTATGTTAGTGATAGTATTACAGCAAAGAAGGATAAGCTTCAAAAGCTTTCAATGAATATTGTAAGTTTATGGATGGAGAATTTTAAAGAGGAAAAGCCATATTATATAGCAGATGTCAGCAAGCAAAAGGAAGAACCTGTATACAATATGTTGCATGAACAGAATGTAGACAGACTTCTTGCAGTGCCATTAAAAAGAGATGGAAATATAATTGGATTTCTTGGAGTGGACAATCCGGTTAATCATTACGAGGATATGGCATTATTGTCTTCTATACAATATTTTGTTACTAATAGTCTTGAAAAGCGTGTGCAGCAGGATAGGATGCGTTATTTAAGTTACAGGGATATGCTTACAGGTTTGTACAATCGTAACAAATATATAAGCATTGTTAAAGCGGCTAAAGACCAGATACTTAAAAATGTCGGAGTTGCTTACATAGATCTTAATGGTCTGAAAGCAATTAATGATAATTATGGACACTCTAAGGGTGATAAGTTCATATGTACAGCAGCAGACACATTCAAAATGGTATTCCCGGATAATTCTTACAGGGTAGGTGGGGATGAATTTGTAATTATAGAGCAGAATATTGAGCGTGATAAATATGAAGAAAGAATTACAGCCTTGAAAAATATAATGCAGGATAAACAAGTAAGCATATCCATAGGAGTTCTGTGGAGAGAGCAGGTTGACGATTTAGAAGCATTATTAAAGTCAGCAGATAAACTTATGTATATGGAGAAAGAGATGTATCATAAGAACAGAGAATAAAGTTAAAATAAAAGGGATTTGGGATACACCTTCCAAATCCCTTTTGTGTTCTTTTTGTGCTGTTAAGGGATTTATATTAAAAGTTATGATGGGTATGTATCCCCAGCACAAATACAATTATAAAATGTTGTTAAAACAGCATAAAATGCTTGTTACTTTGAAACAAATGCTTGTTGTTTGTTATATTGATTGTTATAGTCAGACCATATTAATCAATGCCATTTGATATTTGAATTCAGTGTTAATATCTTAGGCAGGAAAAGAGGTATAATATGGCTGGAAAGAAATTTATTAACGCAAAGTTAAAAGGATATAATGAATTACAGGAAATACTTGTTGAGGACGGAGTATTTAAGGCAATTGCACCACATATAGATGTAGATAGTGATTGTGAAATTGAGGATTTGGGAGGCAAGCTTACACTGCCACCATATGTTGACCCACATATTCATCTTGATTATGTATTCACAGCAAGAAAGCAGGGCGCAGCTAACGGAACAGGAACATTATTTGAAGGAATTCAAAGGTGGAGTGAAACTAAATCAGATTTAACAATTGATGAGATAAAGGCAAGAGCAATAAAGGCAGTTAAAATGGAGGTGTCACACGGTGTCCAGTTCATAAGAACACACGCTGATGTAACTGACCCTAACCTCACAGCCTTAAAGGCACTTCTTGAATTAAAGGAAGAATTAAAAGATATTGTAACAATCCAGATTGTATCATTTCCACAGGAAGGAATGTATTCTTACAAAGATGGCGACAAGCTTGTTGAAGAAGGACTTAAAATGGGTGCTGATTGTGTAGGTGGTATTCCACATTTTGAGTATTGCAGGGAATTTGGTGAGAAATCAATTCATAAGGTTGTTGAATTAGCTGTGAAGTATGACAAGCTTATTGATGTACACTGTGATGAGAGTGATGACCCAATGAGCAGGTTTGTGGAGCTTCTTACTGCACTTTCAATTGTTGAAGGAATCGGACCTAAGACAACAGCAAGCCATACCTGTTCATTAGGTTCAGTAGATAACAGTTACGCATTCAGAATGATGAAGAATTTCAAGAAAGCAGGACTTAACTTCATTTCCTGCCCAACAGAGAATATATATCTTCAGGGCAGACAGGATACATATCCTAAGAGAAGAGGTCTTACAAGAGTTAAGGAATTATATGAAAATGGAATAAATGTATGCTTTGCACAGGATTCAATTCAGGATCCTTGGTATCCGGCAGGCAATGGCAATCTTATGAATGTGCTTGATAATGGTATACATATAGCCCAGATGATGTCATTTGAGGAAATGGATAACTGCCTTGACCTTATAACTGTTAATGGTGCTAAGACTATGAACATATCAGACATATATGGAATTGAGGCAGGCAAGCCAGCTAACTTTATTGTTGTCGATGCCAGGAGTGAATTCGAGGCAGTATGCGAAAGAGCCGATGTTGTTGCAAGTGTCCGTAATGGTGAATATCTGTTTAAGAAAGCACCAGTGGCTTTCGAGGCTTTGAGTGAATTTATGGCATAGATAAAGAGTGAATTATGATATAATATGACTACTTCGTAGTCACTTAGAAGTTTCTTCGAAACTTCGGATGCGTTGAAGAACAATGCAGGGCATATGGTATAATGAGCACAAGAATTATAAAATATAGTGCTGTGTGTTATGTAATTGAATATTGTTATTTACCTGCCAGACTGATGTATGTTGGTCTGGCATTTTTTTAACAGTAAAAGAAACTTTCTACTTGCCTTTTTAATTATGTTATGGTATTATTTTATTGTTATGCGGAAGTGGCGGAATGGCAGACGCAGCAGACTCAAAATCTGCCGGTGGTGACATCGTGTGGGTTCAAGTCCCATCTTCCGCATTAATAGATTAAGGAAGTCTTTGTATAAAGGCTTCCTTTTTGTGATTTTTGGTGTAAGATATGGCTAGAATCGTTCTGTATCAGTTTCCAGACAGCGTTTTAGTCTTTTATACATTCCCTGCTTGGTCATTCCAAGCTTGGCGGCTGCCTGCTCTGCACCCAGTGTATTAATCATTTCCCTGACTTCTTTAACGGAAAGATTATAATAATTGCTTGTGCGGCCTGCATTTCTTGTTTTCCATTTTTTGAGCTTTTCTTCATCGTAGGATAATACAAGCTGGTTCCTATCGAACTTATTTTTTATCTCTGCTTTGCCGCCAAAGAGACTTAACAGGTTGTTTAATGTCTTTACCTGTTCCTCATCTTCGGCAGTTTTATTTATATCAAATATCAATACATTTAAGTCGTACATAATAACCTCCATAAGTAAACTAATTAATTATTTGTCTAAAGTATAACATATAGACTATGTAATAGAAATGGCTTATATATAATTTGGCATTTACTTATAGATTGCTTGTTATGTGTTTATATATAGTTGTCTGTGTATTTATATTATTTGTTATGCTTATATATTGTTTGTTGTATTTTTATATATTAATGCTGTGTGAAAAGCGAAAAGTGGTTTGTTGTTTTTAAATAAAAACTTAATAATACTTTTATTTTTTTTATAAATGGACTATAATGCTTTAGCAATAAACATTGAGGTTATGTTTATCTAATAAATAATCATTATTATGAACAGGAGGAATTTATTATGTTGCCATTATGGCTTTGTATCCCTTTCGCAGGATTACTTTTATGTATTGCAATTATGCCACTTGTGAAAGCTGAATGGTGGGAAAGTCATCAGATACACGCAGTTATATTCTGGTCACTTTTATTTATCATTCCATATGCGGTAACAAAAGGTGCATCAACAGCAGCGGAAACGGTGCTTGAATGTATAATTAACGATTATCTTAGTTTTATCATTTTATTATTTGGTTTATTCTGTGTTACAGGTAATATATCTGTTGATGGTGATTTGGTTGGTTCACCAAGAGTAAATACAATTACATTATTAATAGGAACATTTCTTTCCAGCCTAATAGGAACAACTGGTGCAAGTATGTTATTGGTTCGTCCGCTTATTAAGATGAACTCCTGGAGACATAGAAGAAGTCATATTATGATATTCTTTATATTCCTTATCTCTAATATGGGTGGCTGTCTTACACCAATTGGTGATCCACCACTTCTTATGGGATTTATGAGAGGGGTTCCGTTTACATGGAGTTTACATCTTCTTCCAGTATTATGCTTTAATCTTGTAATTCTGCTTCCAATATTCTATATGATTGACAGACATAATTACAGACTTGATATTGCTGAGGGTAGTGTGCCTGATATAAGTAAGGAGTCAACAGAATTAAAGCTTCAGGGTGCTCACAATATTATATTTATAGTAACAATCGTAATTGCTGTTGTACTCAGTGGTACACTTACTAATGTTCCAGCATTTATTGGAGCCAACGGAGAGCTTAAGGGCTTGCATATTGGAGAAGTAACATTCTCATTTGTTACAATGATAGAGATTGCAATAATTCTTTTATCAGCGTTATTGTCATTTAAGACAACACAATCTGAGATTAGAACCAAGAACCATTTCAACTGGGGTGCAATTCAGGAAGTAGCTGTACTTTTTATAGGTATATTTATTACAATGCAGCCAGCTCTGATGATTCTTAAGGCTGTTGGTCCAACACTTGGAATTAACAAGGCATGGCAGATGTTCTGGACAACAGGTGCACTTTCAAGTTTCCTTGATAATACACCAACATACCTTGTATTCTTTACAACTGCTGGTACATTAGGATTTACAAATGGTATTACAACAAGTGCAGGTATTATAACGGTGAAGCTTCTTACTGCTATATCTTGTGGTGCGGTATTTATGGGAGCTGGTACATATATCGGTAATGCACCTAATTTTATGGTTAAATCCATTGCAGACGAGAATGGTGTCAGAATGCCTGGTTTCTTCGGATATATGCTTTGGTCTATAGGTATTTTAGTTCCTGTGTTTATACTTGACACATTAATATTCTTTTTATAGGAGGAAGGCAATATGAGCGATAATAATATTAATAATATTGATAATAGTATCAATAATGAGAATAAGTCATCAAATTATGATGCTAAGACAATTGCCTACAATCTTGCTAAGAAGATATATGAACTTGATAGCAATGTATATGAGAGTGTAGGTTCAGAACTTGGACGAGTATTTATAGGTGATGCGGACAAATGTCTTGATAAGCTTAGTGCACTTATATATACTAACCCACACGGATATCTGTTAAGAAGTGAAGTTGCTCTTGTAGGAAATATGGCAAGAACAATTAAGGATAAGGAAGCTAAGTCTAAGTTTATGCGTCAGTATAATGACATATTAAACGAGATAGCAGAACTTCCTCACGGATTTGGTTCAGTTGATATACTTGATACATCAATCAGTGAGTTAAATGTATCTAACTTCCATAGAAATAACAACGATAATAGAATGATAATATGTATAAGCCGTACAGAGGGAAGTGCTGGTACTGATATCGGATTTGCACTTGCTGATAAATTAAGACTTAACTATTATGATGCTGAGATTTTCAAGGATCTTGTTATCCGTAAAGATGCAGAAAAAGATGCAAGATGGAAGAGCAAGAAGATTGACTTAAGCCACGAAATGATTAATCCAGAAAAGGCAAGACGTTTCAGCCGTAACCATGGACTTCCAGCTAATGATGCGGCATTCTTTAATGAATCAGAAATTCTTAGGGAACTTGCTGAGAAAGAGGACTTTATTGTTATCGGACGTTGTGCTGACGTTATTCTTAAGAATAACAATATACCTCACGTCAGTGTATTTATTACTGCACCTGTACAGCAGAGAGCAAGACGTATTATGGAACTTGAGAAAATTCCATATTCTAAGGCATTAAAGAGGTTGGTTAAATTGGATAAAAAGCGAGAACGTTACTATAAATTCTACACCAATAATATATGGGGGCAGGCATACAACTATGATTTATGTATTAACAGTGCAAGCTATGGTATAGATGAAGCTGTCAACCTCATATTAAGAGTTATTAACAGGGATAAATAAATATCCGTTAAATGTAACAACCTGAAATTAGTAATGTATTTTTTAATAATGCACAGACTTTTAATGGAAAGTCTGTGCATTTTCTGTTATAATGTGCGTAAGCAATGAGCCGTGCCAGTCTAAAGCCTGAGGAAGAACTGTGCTTGCACAAAGTTCTTCTTTGGGCTTTAGACTGATAGGGCGAATGCCCGACAGTTCTGGAAAGCGACGCTTTCCAGAACCTGCACGGCGTACTAAAATACCCCAATGGTTTTAGCCTGAATTAAGAACTAAATTCGGATACCACCAGAAGAGCACATCTTGTGCGATTTCGTCCGTCTGACAAACTATTGGCTCAGTGAGGCATATTATGGATAATTGCAAGCAAATTCAGAAAATGATTAAAGATTACGACAAAGGTAATCTTTCATTAAAGCAGGAAGAACAATTCATACAGCATATCCTTAATTGTGAGGACTGCAAAGAAGAACTGGAGATATATTATATTGTGTCATACGGACTTGATGAAGACAATATATCAAAAAATACCCCTCCAGCTATCAAAGCCTGCATAGACAGCTATGATTTTAAGACATTAGTTGACTTGAAATTATCTCTAAGCATAGATAAATGCAATGCAATAAGAGAATGGAATCATAATATAACAATATTGAATATTATGATAGAAGTAATTATGCTTCTGACTTTTATTATTTGTATAATAATCAGATATTATTAAAAGCTGGAATGTTGTAATACGGCATTTTGTATCCTGCTATTTACAGGATTTTCAGCTGGAATGGAGATTTAGAATGAGTAAATTGCTGCTTATAGATGGGCACAGTATATTAAACAGGGCATTCTACGGAGTGCCTGATTTAACTAACAGCGAAGGAATACATACTAATGCAATGTATGGATTCCTTAATATTATGTTTAAATTTATAGATGAGGAAAAGCCTGATTATGTTACAGTTGCATTTGATCTTAGTGCACCAACTTTCAGACATAAAGTATATGATGGTTATAAAGGCACAAGAAAGCCGATGCTTCCTGAGTTAAGACAGCAGGTTCCGCTTATGAAGGAACTACTTACAGCTATGAATATAACTATAGTAGAAAAAGAAGGCTTTGAGGCAGATGATATTCTAGGAACAATAGCCAAGAACTCGCAGAAGCAGGGAATTGACGTGTCTATTGTATCTGGTGACAGGGATTTGTTGCAGCTTGCAGATACTAATATCAAAATCCGTATACCAAAGACTAAAAAGGGAGTTACAGAGGTTGAAGATTATTATCCAGAAGATGTAAAAGAACTTTATGGCGTAACACCTGCGGAATTCATAGAGATGAAGGCACTTATGGGTGACAGCTCTGATAATATACCTGGTGCACCGGGAATAGGCCCTAAGACAGCCTCAGCTTTAATAATAAAGTATCATAATATAGATAATATTATTGATAATATATCAGAATTAAAGCCGCCAAAGGCTAAGAAATCAATAGAAGAAAATATTGAGCAGATTAAATTAAGCCGTTATTTATCAGAGATTAAGATAGATGTTGATGTCGATTATGACATTAATAATGCGGATATTAATGATATGTTTAATCAGGAGTCATATAAGCTTTTTAAGCGTTACGATTTCAAGAATATGCTTAAAAGATGTGACAATGGTACACAGTCAGAGCCTGAATGTTGTAAACATTTTTATAAGGTGGAGGATTTTGCCAAAGCCGAGGAAGTGTTTGAAACAGCAGCTTCACATATTAAAGAAAATAAAAAAATCGGACTTGGAATAATTGCAGAAGACGAGCTTCTTGGAGTTTCGATATCATATTCTGATGAGGATATATATTATATTCCAGCTGGAGGCTTTATTACATCTGATTATTTAAAAGATAAGCTTATGATATTAATAAAGTGTTCAGATAACAGGAATATTGTAATAGATAATCTTAAAGACTATCTTTACATTTTTGATAACTATACAGATGGGAATAACGATGACAGCCTTGAAGTATCAGAACAGGCATTTATGGATATAGCAATTGCTGCATATCTTATTCATCCTAATAATGAAAGATATGATTATGAAGCACTGGCAAGAGAATACCTTTCAATGCTTATTATGTCACAGACAGAGCTTCTTGGAAAGAGAAGCATAAAGGAAAGCTTTGATATTGATGATGCGAACTTGTTTAAACTTGCCTGCTTTAAGGCATATGTAAATTATAGATGTGCACAGTCTGTTATAGATGTCCTTATATCAGAGGATATGTATTCATTATACAATGATATAGAAATGCCTCTTGTATTCGTGCTTTACGATATGCAAAGATTCGGTATAAGGGTTGACAAGAATGAGCTTGATGATTACTCAAAGGTACTTACAGAGAAGATAAATGTCCTTGAGAAAGAGATATATGAGCTTGCAGGCGAAGAATTTAATATTAATTCGCCTAAACAGCTTGGTGTTATTCTGTTTGAGAAAATGGGTATGCCTAACGGAAAGAAGACAAAAAGTGGTTACTCTACAGCCGCAGATATTTTAGATAAGCTTGCACCAGATTATCCAATTGTTAAGAAGATACTTGAATATAGACAGTTAGCAAAGCTTAATTCAACATATGCCATCGGACTTACAACATATATTAAAGAAGATGGCCGGATTCACGGAACATTTAACCAGACAATTACTGCTACGGGAAGAATAAGCAGTACAGACCCTAATCTTCAGAATATACCAATACGAATGGAGATGGGAAAGAAGATACGAAAGGTATTCATTCCAAAAGACGGCTATGTGTTTATTGATGCCGATTATTCACAGATTGAGTTAAGAATACTTGCCCATATGTCAGGTGATGAGAAGCTTATAGCTGCATATAATTCATCAGAAGATATTCACAGGGCAACAGCGGCAGAGGTATTTAATACTCCTATAGATGAGGTTACACCATTGCAGAGAAGCAATGCCAAGGCAGTTAATTTTGGAATAATATACGGAATGAGTTCGTTTGGACTTAGTCAGGATTTAAGTATTACACCTAAGGAGGCCAAAGCATATATTGACAAATATTTTGCGACATATCCATCAATTAAAGAATTTATTGATGGACTTGTAAGCTCTGCCAAAGAAAAAGGATATTCTCTTACAATGTTTAACAGAAGAAGAGAGATACCTGAACTTTCATCTGGTAACTTTATGCAGCGTTCATTTGGGGAACGAGTTGCTATGAATGCACCAATACAGGGAACAGCGGCTGATATTATTAAGCTTGCTATGATTAGGGTCAGCAGGGCTTTAAAGGAAAAAGGCCTTAAATCACACCTTATATTACAGGTTCACGATGAACTTTTAGTTGAAACAGCTATAGATGAAATTGATGAAGTACGACAGATATTAACAGAGGGTATGAAAGAGGCAGTAAGTCTTAAAGTTCCACTTGAAATAGATATAAAGCAGGGTAAAAACTGGCTTGAGGCACATTAATACTATGGATATAGAAAAGTATATTATAACTATAAATGAGGACTACTTATGAAGACAATTGGAATAACAGGTGGAGTTGGTGCTGGTAAATCAGCAGTTCTTGAATATTTAGCTGATAATTACAACTGTGATATTATTATGACGGATGATGTAGCCAAAGGATTGTATACAAAAGGTTCTAAGACATATGAAATGATGATAGCATTGATTGGCGAAGATATTGTCGATGAATCTGGAGAGATTGATAAAAAGAAGCTGGCAGATATAATATTTTCTAATGCTAATAAACGTATGGCAGTAAATAGTATAGTCCACCCGGCAGTAAAGCAGGAGGTTATCACACGCATAACGAATAATAAAATAGCTGGAATATTAGATTATACATTTGTTGAGTCAGCACTGCTGCTTACGGAACATTATGATGTATTCTGCGATGAGGTGTGGTATATAGACACATCAGAGGATATAAGAAGACGGCGCTTAAAAGAAAGCCGTGGCTATAGTGATGAGAAGATTGATAATATATTAAAGAGCCAGCAGGCATTAGAGAATATTAAAGATAAATGCAGCTATTGTATTGATAATAATAAGGATTTAGAATATACTTTCAGACAGATACAAAACATTTTATTGAGCTAAAGTGGCTCTTGTGTTAAAATGTGGGCAGAAATGAGGATATGATATGGATAAAGAAAGGAATTCCAACAATAGTTATGTGTTTGGTCTTGATATAGGAACAAGGAGCGTTGTTGGCGTTGTAGGTTATCTTGAATATGGCAGATTTAAAATAGCAGCAATGGCACAGCAGCTCCATACAACGCGTGCTATGCTTGATGGGCAGATACACGATATATATAAAGTAGGTGATACAATACGTCAGGTTAAGCTTGCACTTGAAAGGCAGCTTAATATGGAACTTAAAGATGTATGTATAGCTGCTGCGGGCAGGGTTTTAAGAACAGTTAATGCGACTGCCGAGTATGAATTTGAAGAAGAGACAAGAGTTACAGCGGAGGATATATATTCGCTTAATCTTCTTGCGGTAGAGAATGCACATCATTCAATCAATGATGCCACACAGAAAGACAGATTTTACTGTGTAGGCAATACACCTATAAGATATCAGCTTAATGGTTATGATATAGGTAACCTTGAGGGGCATAAGGCTAGAAAAATATTTGTTGAGCTTATTGCTACATTTCTTCCGGAAGAAGTTGTAGACGGACTATACGAGGCAGTAGAGTATGCTGGACTTAATGTTGCTTCACTTACATTAGAGCCAATAGCTTCAATGAATATTGCGATTCCAGAACAGTACAGACTTCTTAACATATGTCTTGTCGATGTCGGAGCGGGTACATCGGATATATGTATTACTAAAGATGGAAGCATTGTGGCTTATGGTATGATTCCATTAGCAGGTGATGAGATAACAGAAAAAATTGCAAAGAATTATCTTGTTGACTTCAACACAGCGGAGACTATTAAGATATCCGCAAGCAATCCGGACAATAAAGAGGTTGTGTTCAATGATATTATGGGACTTGAACAGAGGGTTGCTTCAAGCGAGATACAGGCAATAGCAGAAGAATCAATTGATAATATGGCAAAGTCGACATCAGATAAGATTATCGAGCTTAATGGCGGTAAGCCGGTAAATGCTGTATTCGTTGTAGGTGGTGGCGGTAAAATGCCAAGTTACACCAAGGTACTTGCTAAGAATCTTGGCATAGCACCTGAAAGAGTTGCAATAAGAGGAAAGGAAGTCCTTACAACAGTGGATTTTAATGTTGAAGGCTTTGAGAAAGATTCTTTATATGTAACACCAGTAGGTATATGTACGAATTATTATACACAGAAGAATAAGTTTATATTTGTTAATGTCAATAATGAGCGTATTAAGTTATATGATAATAATAAGCTCACAGTATTTGATGCGATTATGCAGATAGGTTATCCTAATGAGAAGCTTTTCCCAAGACGGGGTGCTCAGATTGAATTTATGGTTAATGGCAAAGTAAGGCTTGTAAGAGGTCTTGCCGGGGAAGGTGCAGTTATTACACTTAATAATAAGCCTGCCAGCCTTAATACAGCAATTGAGCAGAATGATGTCATATTTGTTGAGGAGTCAACGATTGGTGAGCCGGCTTCAATTACTTTAGGACAGATAGAAGAATTTGGTTCAGATATAACATTTGTTGTCAATGGAAAGAATATTGTCTGCCCAAGATTTGCATATGTTAATGGTGAATTAAAGTCAGAATTCTATGATATCAGAAATGAAGACTCAATAAGAATAGAGAACTTCTATACAGTAGAACAGTTATTTACATTCCTTGACCTGGACTATAAAGATTATGATGTATTAGTTAATAATATGCCAGCTAATAAACATACTAAGGTTTATGAGAATTTTATGGTTTCATTCAGCAATGTGCCTAAGCAGACAAGCTATGCTGATTTAGAAGATGATACAGAAAATGAAGATGCTGACGGAGGTTATTACTCAGATAACAATACTGAGCAGAATAATGAAGCTGGAAATGGACCTGCAGGCCAGAATGATAGTGATGATAATAATTCGTCTGATATGTCTGATGCGACTAAAGGTAATAATAATGCTTGTGATACACAAGAATCAGCCGATGGAGCTTCATTTAATACAGCACCGGATATTCAAAGACCAATCAGGGATGTGTCAATAATCGTTAACGGGACACCTGTTGTATTAAAGGGAAAGAGTGATTATGTGCTTGTTGATTTATTCCAGTTTTATGACTTTGACCTTTCCAAACCCAAGGGAAATATTGTAATATTACATAATGGTGTCAGAAGTGAATATACAGCACCGCTAAATGATGGTGATGATATAAAGATATTCTGGGAATAACAAGCTTTAAGTAATGTGAAGAATTTATAATTCATAATAATAGAAATGAGGATTGACTTATGAGAATGATGCCGATTGCAAGCGGCAGTAGTGGCAACTGTATATATATTGGTTCAGATGATACACATATATTAATAGATGCTGGAATAAGCCGTAAGAAGATAGAAGAAGGGCTTAACAGCATAGATGTATCATTAAAGGATATAGATGCAGTATTTGTTACACACGAACATATTGACCATATAAAAGGACTTGGCGTAATGTCAAGAAAAGATGGAATACCAATATATTCAACAGACGGAACAATTAATGGAATTAAGGCAGCTACGAGTCTTGGAAATATAGACTCAGATTATTACCATATAATTGAAGCTGATACAGATATTCATCTTAAAGATATGACAATACATAGTTTCAGTGTATCGCACGATGCCAATGAACCAGTTGCCTACAGTGTATATTGCGATAATAACAAAGCTTCGGTCATAACAGATCTTGGATATTATGATGACTATATTATTGATAATCTTGAGAATTCGGATATGATGCTTGTTGAAGCCAACCACGATATTAATATGCTTCAGATAGGAAGTTATCCTTATTATCTTAAACAGCGCATACTTGGCAATAAAGGACATTTGTCGAATGATTCATCAGCAAGGCTTATCAATTCTCTTCTTAATGATAACATTAAAGGGATATACCTTGGACATTTAAGCAAAGAGAATAATTATGATAAGCTTGCATATGAAACAGTTAAGTTAGAGATAGACTTAAGTGATAATGAATACAAGTCTAAAGATTTTCATATAGAGGTAGCAAAGAGAAGTGAGCCATCAACACTTCTTGAAATATAGCACTACAGTGGTATAAATATGCGAGAGCATATTTACATAAATACATATGCACAAATGCAAAGAATGGAGGACTATTATGAAAAAATGTGTAATTACGGTTGTGGGAAAGGATACTGTTGGTATCATAGCAAAGGTGTGTACATATCTTGCTAAGACAGAAATTAATATTCTTGATATTTCCCAGACTATCGTATCAGGTTATTTTAATATGATGATGATAGTTGATTTATCAAATTCCAATACAGGCTTTGATGAAGTTGTAACAGCACTTGAGAATCTTGGCAAGGAAATTGGTGTTGTAATTAAATGTCAGAGAGAAGAAATCTTTGATATGATGCACAGAATTTAATTAACTATTATTAAGTATACGCCATTGGCGATGCGGAAATGAGGAGAAAAATGATTAACATATATGAAGTTACTGAAACCAACAAAATGGTTGAGAAGGAAAATCTTGATGTAAGAACAATTACACTTGGTATCAATCTTCTTGACTGTGCAAGCGAGAATCTTGATGAAGTAAATGAAAAAATATATAAAAAAATCACAACTCTTGCTAAAGACCTTGTAAAGACAGGAGAGGATATTTCAAGGGAAATAGGTATTCCAATAGTTAATAAAAGAATTTCTATAACACCTATTTCATTAGTTGGTGCCTCATGCTGTAAAACACCTGACGATTATGTAACTATTGCAAAGACACTTGATAAGGCTGCCCATGAAGTCGGAGTTAATTTCATAGGTGGTTATTCTGCTGTTGTATCAAAGGGTATGACAAAGAGCGACGAACTGCTTATCCGTTCAATTCCTAAAGCACTTGCATCTACAGAACTTATATGCAGCTCAGTAAATGTTGGCTCTACAAAGACGGGTATTAATATGGACGCTGTAAGACTTATGGGTGAAATAGTTAAAGAGACTGCCGCATTAACTAAAGACGCAGACTCTCTTGGCTGTGCAAAGCTTGTTGTATTATGTAATGCTCCAGATGATAATCCATTTATGGCAGGAGCTTTCCACGGAGTTACAGAAGATGATGCTATTATCAATGTAGGTGTCAGCGGTCCGGGTGTTGTTAAGTATGCACTTGAAAGTGTAAGAGAAGAAAGTTTTGAAGTACTCTGCGAAACTATCAAGAAGACAGCATTTAAGATAACAAGAGTAGGACAGCTTGTTGCTCAGGAAGCTTCTAGACGACTTGGTATACCATTTGGTATAATCGATCTTTCGCTTGCCCCAACACCGGCAATTGGTGATTCTGTTGCAGAAATTCTTGAAGAAATCGGACTTGAGAGAGCCGGTGCTCCGGGAACAACAGCAGCACTTGCACTTCTTAACGATCAGGTTAAGAAAGGCGGCGTAATGGCTTCATCATATGTAGGAGGACTTAGTGGTGCATTTATTCCGGTCAGTGAAGATCAGGGAATGATCGATGCAGTTAATGCAGGTTCACTTACTATTGAAAAGCTTGAAGCTATGACATGCGTATGTTCCGTAGGTCTTGATATGATTGCTATACCAGGAGATACAAAGGCATCTACAATATCTGGTATCATTGCAGATGAAGCAGCTATCGGTATGGTAAACCAGAAGACAACAGCTGTAAGAGTAATACCTGTTGTTGGAAAAGGTGTTGGCGAAACTGTAGAATTCGGCGGACTTTTAGGCTATGCTCCTATTATGCCGGTTAATACATTTGACTGCTCAGCATTTGTAAACAGACCAGGAAGAATACCAGCGCCTATACATAGTTTTAAGAATTAATTACACATTTTAGAATTAATATATTGCTGTAAGTTATATGACATCATAAGTTATATAGTAATTAGTATATAACAGAGTGTTTATATTGAAATAACTTATATAGTAAAAATTCCCCCGGAGCAAAAGCTTACGGGGGATTTTTGTGTGTTGGATATATTCGCTGTGTTTAATATTAATTATAATTGGATTTGCTTACTGATTTATCAATTATAGAGATAACATTTATTATAATTATGTTATGATATAATATGACTACTTCGTAGTCACTTAGAAGTTTCTTCAAAACTTCGGATGCGTTGAAAAGCAACGCAGGGCATATGATATAATATGACTACTTCGTAGTCACTTAGAAGTTTCTTCGAAACTTCGGATGCGTTGAAGAACAACTCAGAAATTATGATATAATGAGCACAAAATATTTATAGAATTTATTTACAGAATTAAAATGCAAGGGGATTTATATATGAAAGCAGTAGGACTTGTAACAGAATACAACCCATTTCATAATGGACATTTATATCATCTTAATAAGGCAATGGACCTTACAGGGGCGGATATAAGTGTTGCTGTTATGAGCGGGGATTTTGTACAGCGTGGAGAACCAGCTGTTCTTGATAAATATACGCGTGCTTCTATGGCACTCAACAGCGGAGTTAATCTTGTCGTTGAACTGCCTGTTAATTATGCTGTGTCTAGTGCTGAGAGCTTTGCCGCTGGTGCTTTAAAGGTTCTTGATTATATAAAAGCCGACAGTATTGCTTTTGGAAGTGAAAGCGGCGATATAGAAAGGCTTTCTAAGCTTGCCTATATTTTGTGTGATAACGAAGATATGCTATATAAGGAAATATCAAAATGCACTGCCAATGGAATATCCTATGCCGCTGCAAGACAGAAGGTTGTGGAGAAGCTGACGGATAAAGACACTGCGGCAATGCTTACAAGTTCTAATAACATACTTGCGGTTGAATATCTGAAAGCTATCATAAAAAATAATTATGCTATCAAGCCTTATACCATAAAGAGACAGGGAGATAGTTATAATGATACAGATATAAGGAGTGAGTATGCAAGTGCGACGGCATTGAGAGAAAATCTTAAAAATGGAATGAAAAAATGTATAGATAGTGATTGCGTAGCTGGTGACACTATAGATACTATAACGAAAGATGATAATGATATAAATAATGAAAAAAATAATAATATTAATATTATTAATATATCGGAATATATACCTGTAAAAGCGGGATTAATATTATCTTCAAATACTAATTATATATATCCTGATGACATAACAGAAGCGTTATTTACAAGGCTTTTAGATATACTTTTTGCGAGTAATTATGATAAAAATGTATTTATAGAAAATGTTATGCAATATCCAGATATAAACAAGGAGATTGCTGGCAGATTATATAAGTCCGCTATGGATATGATAACAAGGACAGTACAACAGATGTCAGAAAGTAAAGATAATGGGGCGTTTTCATTTGGAAGCCTGTGCGAACATATAAAGACAAAAGAAGTGCCGCTTTCCAGAATAAAAAGAGCACTTGTAAGGATAACGCTAGGGCTTGATAAAAAACACATGGAAAAATATGCTAATGAACCATATATAAGGGTACTTGGCTTTGATAAAAAGGGGCAGGAGTATCTTTCATATATAAGAAAAACTGTGGAAGTCCCACTTATAACAAAGACCGCTGACTATAAGGAAATGCTGCTTGATGATATACACGCGGCTAATATTTATAATATGATTGTTGCTGGAAAATATGGAGTTAAAGAACTGGGGGATTTTGTGAGGGGACCTGTCAGGGTATGATAAAAAGTGTGAGTTAAATAAGAGGAAACATATACAATTCAACTGTTGGAAAATAGTATGCTGTTGGCACAGGTTATATATTCAGGGAGTGTTAGGTATGTATTTAATATCAGCGTATTTTGATGAAAATACTAATAAAATATTGAAACATCTGCAACAAAGAATTGCCGATAAAACAGGCAATGATTTTATGATAAGGAATAATGTTATGCCTCATCTTACAATCAGCGCAATTGAGGCAAGGAATGTTGATGTGTTAATTCCAGCATTTGAAAAGGTATGCAGGGGAAAGTTACAGCCTTTAGAAGAAAAAAGCGTTGCAAATAATACGATAAATATACAATCTCGGCGCAGAAAAACTTGCAGCTGTCCCGCCGGATCTTCAATACATCGTCGAAATCCATCCGGGGACGGCTTCTGTCGTACCTCTCCGATCAGGCGGTAAAAAATGAGAGCGAGAGATTTGATATCCCATTCAACCGCCAGCAGCTCGCCGACTATCTGGGTGTGGACCGGTCGGCGTTGTCGGCAGAGCTGGGGAAAATGCAGCGGGAAGGGCTTCTGGAATTTAGAAAAAATCACTTTCATTTATATGAAGAGGTTAGAAGCTTGTAGATTACAAACAAAAATACCCTGTCAGGAGCATTAAAATCCGACCGACAGGGTATTTTTAGCGAAAATCCCTATGGGTGTAACAAGACCGGCTGTTCATTCCCTATACTTTCCTGCACCGGCTGTTTCAGCATATCCAGAAATGCCTGTGCCGCCGGCGTCAGAGGGCGCATCGGGTTTTGCAGGACGAGGATCTGGCGCTTCGGGATAGGGATATTTAAGTGAAGCTGGAACACGCGGTAGTTGAGCAGGTAGTTCCGGGCAAATTCCGAGGGAACAAAGCCGATTCCCAGATTGTGGGAGACGGTCGGGGCGATCAGATCGTTGGAAGAAACTTCGATGCTCGGGTGCAGATCCAGCCCCTGTTCCTCAAAGAGATTGTCCCAAAAAAGCCGCGTCGTCGTGCCGGACTCCATGCTGACAAGCGGGTGCATACAGAGCTCTTCAAGGGAGAGTGTGCGGTTCTGCAGCTCGGAAAAACGGTTTCCGGCGATGACGATATCCTGGAACTCGGCAACCGGCATCACGTGAACCAGATCCAGCTCCTTCATGATCTCGTGGATCGGAGAGATGATGACGGCAAAATCATTTTCCCCGGCCTTTAAGGAAGAAGCGGTGATCGGCGCAGAGTTGGAATGAATCTGTACGGTCACATTCGGAAAACGCTGCTGGAACTGTTCAATATAAGGAAGCAGAAAGAAGCGCATCGTCAGCTCGCTCGCACCGATCGAAACCCTGCCGCTCTGACTGTTCGTATATTCTTTTAAAATCTCTTCCGCGCGTCCCATCTGCTGGCAGGGACGGTTGATCTGGCGGAACAGGATCCGCCCTTCATCGGTCAGGGTCACGCCTTTTTGGGAGCGGTTGAAAAGTTTGCACTGAAGCATATCTTCTAAATTATGAATGTATTTTGTTACGGTTGGCTGCGTGAGGCAGAGATTCAAAGCCGCCTGGGTAATATTCTGGCATCGAGCCACCTCATAGAAAACCTTGTAGTAGTCGAAACTGATGTCCATGTATGTAATTGAAATCCTTTCTGTATGTCGGACTGTTTCTGCCTGATTGAAACAGTGTTTATCTGATTTTATATCTGTACGTGTATTTACCAAATATAGTCACACTTTATCGTATTTTTCCAGAAATGTCCAGCCACAATAACGATTACCAATAACTATCACCATTCATTTTATCTATGGATATAGGAAAAAAATATAATTTTACCATTTGTATTTCTGGGAGTAAGATCGGGAACAGACGGGAAGAATGTGGAGACACAGGAGAAAACGTTACTGGGCACGTATGCGTGAACAGTAACTAGAACACGTGGCGGCATCGGGAAATGAAAGAAC
>OGZW01001059.1_pt1 | contig 22372 bp, 20 predicted proteins | sample 1577001 | NCBI WGS metagenome assembly OGZW01 (sample SAMEA3541519, study PRJEB24748) | human gut metagenome | biome: human gut; feature: human-associated habitat; material: faeces | place: China | collected 2012 | reverse complement strand
TTTTTCCAAATGTTCTCCTTATATTATATGTGGTTTTTGCTTTTATTTCAACGCATAAAAATTGCAGACTGTTAAACCCCGACCGTCAAACTCAGACCGTCAAAACCTGACCGTCAAAGGCACATCAAAGTTCACATCTTTCACTTATACAACAAAACAAATGGAATTTCTGGCAGGAACTGCCACTGAAAAAAGATATGTTTACTATACCATATGTTTATGACCGCTGCAAGAAAAAACATCCCGGGCTGGAAAAACCAAAAGCCATGCAATGGAAAAATCCAATACTGCATGGCTTTACAAATTTGATTTTACACCACAGGGATTACATAACCTGCCTGCTTCATTTCTTTTGTAAAATCATCGACAGACATTCCTGCTTTCTCTGCACCTGTTTCCACGGGGATGATCCCATCCTGCACCAGGGATGCATATGCACGAATCTGTCCTTCGCGCTGACCTTCGCGCTGGCCTTCAATTCTGCCCTCTCGCTGCCCTTCCATACGTTCCTCATTCAATTCATCTGCCATCAAAACGCGTAATGCCTCACACATGATCCTTTCACTTCCTTTCCATTCCCGTACTTTCTCCATGTTACTGTTTACAATGACCTGCAGCACGATATCTGCAAGATTCTTCTCCCTTCCCTCAAAGGTACTCACCTGCAATAAATACTGACGCATCAACGATTCCTCCAGATGATTCGTCAATGCTTTTAGCTGTACATGCATATCCGTGTCCAGTTCCGATGATGCAATGATCTGCACCGGAAACATCACATCATAGACATAGTAAATCCCGGCTGTTTCTTTTTGGCATTCATACCCAGATTTTTCCAGTTCCCCAAGCAGCTTCACCGGCTTGCGGTCTCGAATCAGTGTAATGGTAATCTCCTCTGCCGGAATCTCATCCACATGATTTGGTAATACTTTATACAGGCATGCATACGCAACCGCCTTGTAAAAAGTATCAATGTTCAGCTCATCCTTCGGGGATTTATATTCAAAAATGTTGTGTTTCCGGAAGATCTTCCCGATTTCATTTTTTATTTTGCAGTCCTTCTTTACTTTTACAACCGTACAGTCAATCTGCAAGGGTTTCTCCGTAAGCTGGAACTCATCGGTAAATTCCAGATTTTCTGCATCCTCCAGCAGTTCCAGGCGCAAGGCTGAACAGAATGCCGGATGCCACTGCAGCTTTTGGGACTTTTTCTGATTCTTCTCCTGTTGATTTTTCGTTTGTTCTTTTTCCAAATGTTCTCCTTATATTATATGTGGTTTTTGCTTTTATTTCAACGCACAAAAATTGCAGACTGTTAAACCCTGACCGTCAATCTCAGACCGTCAAAACCTGACTGTCAAACCCTGACCGTCAAAGGCACATCAAGGTTCACATCTTTCACTTATGCAACAAAACAAATGGGATTTTCTGGCAGAAACTGCCACTGAAAAAAGATATGTTTACCATAGCATATCCCCACCTTCCTGGCAAGGAAAACTTTACGTATACTGCATATATGTAATTGCAAAATGTATTCTACCTGTGACCATCATAAAAAAGACACACAATGCGATACTCTCTCACATTGTGTGTCTTTTCTTAAATCCCCATACTAATCAAGCAGGAACAAATTCTGGGATTCCATTTTCACAGTAGTTTTTCCCACTCTTGGTGTTCCATCCGGATTTTTGGACTTATTGTTATAAATTTCAAAAACAATATCCCCTTCCTTCTTTTTGTTTTCCCCTGTCGTATCATAAATAAAGTAATACTCACCCATGTTTTTCAGGTTTTCAAACACATATTTTTTAGGATTCTCCTTTGTTGCTTTTCCCTCAATCAGCGTTCCGTCTTTTTTGTAAATTTTATCTACGTAAGTTCCATCTTTGTATTGGATCGAACAGGTCAGCTTCGTTCTGACGGTATTCAGTTCGACCGGGCTGAAGCGGATTTTTTCCTTAGTACCGTCAAGGTTATTTCCATATTCTTTCATCCAGTTCATCTTATACACAAGATTTGGATCACTTCCATTTCCGGACTCCTCTTTTAAAAGCTCCGCCTCTTCATTCAGGATCTCAACCATTGGTGGCTCATATGTGGTACGGTATGCGGCAATCATCGTATTAATGAAAAGTTTTGCCTCCATATCTCCATCTACCGTAGAATGACCTACTCCGGAATAAAAAACATTTCCCTTACTGTAAATATAGTAATTATTGGCGGCATCATTCGGGGAAGCCCCATAGGTGGCACCGGTTCCATCTCCGTTTGAAGCCGTACCCGCCCATGCACACGGATCTCCGTTCTCATTATCCGAAAGACAGTACCAGACCGTAACTTCCGGATCTTCCATGTCCAGCTGATACCACTGCCCATGCGTTGATGCAATTTTAAGTGTTTCGTCAATTTTAAACGGATATTCCGTAATCTGTCCCGTATTTGTCTTCGTTGCACGCGTTGTCAGGTCATTATTATTGTTAAATCCTGTCAATTTCACGTTATTGTTATTCACGCCACAGATATATTCATCTTTTTTATAACTTCTGATCATATACCGGTATGGGATTATCTGATCCGTATTTTTCTTTTCCCATCCCAGACGTTTCATGGCATAGTAAGTAAATCCCTGGGTATTACCAAGTGCCGTTGTAGAAAGTGTACCGTCACTGCCAACGGTTGTCTGGGTCATTGTATCATACTTATGTTTCGCCTGATAAGCCAGCAGTTCCTTTCGTTCGCTCTCGGTCAGTTTCCCACTCACAGCTTTATACCGGTTCATTCCCATGACATCACGCAGATATGTATTGGCAGAATATCCGAAATCCCCACTGTTCACATTATGCATAGAAGTAAAATCATGCGTAAACAAAACACTTTTTCCAGAGGCGATAAAATATTTCAGGAAATCAATCGCACCGTTTTTATTCGACATATTCACCTTATGGAACGTATCGCCAAATCCCAGAATAAACATATTGTATGTATGATACAGTTCCTTTTGTTTTTTCGACATTTTAACTGGATTTTCGTTTCCTTTTTGGGCTGAAATATCCCTGGAATAATCATACACAAATTTCTCCCCGAAATAATTCTCCTGAAACTTAGAAACCGTAGTCGTTACCACGGTAATATTATAATCATTCAATGCATTATAATATTTCGTAAACAGCGTATTTTCGTGCAAATTCAGATACCCCTTATTATTAGTATCCGTATCCGGCATAATCTGAAGCACCTTAATCTCCCGTTTCTGTCCGGTCTGGTTTTTTGCAACCGAGCAGCCGGTACGTGTAAAATGAATGTCCGGATTATCCTTGCGGTATACAACAATCTTCCACTGGATCAGCCCGAAGTACAGTTTGGAAAGTTTTACCGGTGTAATGTTCTGTTCCCCGTCTCCTGCCGTAAAAACATCTCCCTCATAATAAACTTCCCCTGTATCATCCGAATCATCCGCATCCCCGGAGCCATCCACATCTGCCAGCCCCTCTTCAAATTTACCATCCTGATTCTGGTCAATATAAACTTTACACTGATACTGTGCGGATGGCACATCCGTCACCTGAAAACCAAAATCAAGTTTTGATCTTCCAAAACCGTCCACATCCAGATAATTTGCCTGACTGTCATCTACGGAAACAGACGTATCATTTTTCCCCCCAGACGAAGTCGTTCCCTGATATTCATTTGGCAGTTTTGTAAACGTAATTTTCGGACAGACCTCTTTTACCTTTGCAATCAGCCCATTGGTATCTGACGTCTGGTAAATGGTTTTCTTTTCCTTCTTACTCTCCCTGACCAGATCCGCAAGGTTTGAACCGGCATCTATTTTATCGGACAGGCAATAGAGATCATCAACCGCAACAACCGGATAACCGGCATGTAAAAAGTTCTCCAGTTCCGCTTTCTTAATCTTTGTAATGTCATTTCCCGGGAAACGGAGTGTCGTATCCTCTATAACATTATTTCCGCTTCCAGCCCACAGGAACTTGACCGAACGGCTTATGCCGTCTGACCTGCTATACTCTGCACTGGTCATTTTATCTCCGGTATGGAAATAAATTTTTCCGTTCATCGTGGTATCATTCCACACAGTCTGCATTTCATCAATCCATTTCACGTTGCCATCTGCATCTTTGTAGGCTACACGTTTTTTCTCCAGATTGTAAGCACCCTGATCCAGCCCAAGATAAATCATGTTGTACTTGCTGTTTAGATCCTCCGTGGAACCAATAAACTCTGCCGTAGTCATATGGGTAATCTTAATATCCCCGATAAAATTCGGAATCATAAGCTGGATATAACTTTTTTTCAGCGAATATCCGTTCTTTCGGTCATAGCATGGCTCAATATCCAATATCCGCAGTTCTCCATCCACATGATCCTTTGATGTTTTATATCCGAGAATATAACGGACTGCATCTGCCGGTGTCGCCTTGGGATCATTTCCCGTAAACTCCTTAAAATCCGTAAACTTAGACTTCGGATCCGATGCCGGAACTGTTCCCATGCCAAATGCCTGTGTGGAAGTTGTATCCCCTTTAAACACAAACAGTCTGCCATTTAAATATCCCTGATTTTCATCGGTAGAAATATTTCCGGCAGTCATATACTTCTCCCATTTATCCTGCTTCGTCCAGTAATGGTACCAGTTCTCGCCGATCACACGTCCATCCACATCGGACGGAAGAAATGTAAACATAGACCAGTATGTCTGCGCATCGCCCGTCTGTGCAGTAAACACACCAGTCTCAACTCCATTAATTTCTTTCTTTTGAATCAAGGCATCTTCTCCATCCAGATACAACCGCTGAAACAGTTCAGAATCCATGGAAAACAGCATGACTGCCAGTTTATACATATTATTGTTATAGCCCGTATCGGTATAAGTATAAATGGTTGGATTCATATTCCAGTCCAGAATATGAAACGTAACCGATTTTCCCCCACTTAAAGATCCCTGTGTAGCTATATACACCCCGGAATCCATAAAAATCGGGGCATAGTTCTCCTCCCGATTGATCTTCTTATACATTTTCTTGACAACATCCCAGCTGATATCTTTCGATCCATTAAATCCATCCGTATACGAAGAAACAGACGAATGCTTTCCGTACCTGTTGTGTTTTCTCCAGATCTCTCTGATATTATCACCCCCGGAATGTACCTTTGGGGAAACCACATACAGATCCGCATAATCTGCCCATTTCGGCTGTGCATTCAGCTCTTCCGGTGTAATCGTTTTAATAATCACCGAATAATTGTCTGCTTCCTCCTGTGTTTTACAGCCGATACTGTCCTTTAAAAAATAATCATTGTTTTTATATAGATAGTAATTCTCTGTTACATTGATATTATCCTTTGATTTGTCACCGGTACTTTTTCTTTTTGTATAAATCCGGTCGCCCTCATTGGTAAGTTCACGATCCGTCCTTTCATCAAATGTCTGATCTTTATAATCCGATTTTTCGAAATCATTTACTGTATGCCAGATAATATTTCCATGATCCTGTCTGACAAACGATAAGCTTTCATTTCCGTCTTCCCCTTTTACAATTTTTTGGACAAACGTTCCTTCCCCATCTTTGACGCGCTCATAGTATCCGGTATATTCTGCATCTTTCATGCCATCATCACAGACACGCATATTTCCAGAATATTTTGAAATGTCCCCTTCCGGCTCATCCGGGAAAAAATAAGCCGTTTCCATTTCACATTTTGCACCGGTTATTGTTTTAACCGTATTAATATCAGCATTTCCATAACGCATATCTTCGACATTTACCGGTTCACATCCACTGATCTGGTATCCAAACTCTGCGTATTCCTCATAAGGCACAATTTCAAGAATCAGAAACGGGTTTTCCTTTGTTCCAAGCTTTGCCGCTGCGGCATTCGCATCGTAAATGTTGCGCTTCGACTCCGGAATCTGCTCTATCTGGTCAACGACTCCTCTTGTCATCACCGGAAGTTTTTCATCCGCCTTTAATTTATTCCGGTACCCGACAACCCCAAGACAGACAACAAGCACCCCCAGCATACAGACTGCGGATGCAATTCTCTTTTTCCTGTTTCCGTTATTTTTTTTCTGCCGATGCCATCTTACCATCTTCAATACGAACGCCCCTTCCTTACCTGAGTATATTTCTCAGCTTGAATTCATTTTGTATCGTATACTTCTGTTCCAGATATTGCATATCAAAAGAAACCGCAACGGATGCCTTTTCCGTGGAAGCATGTACTGTGCCGGTAAATGCCGTAACATATTCGCCGATCAGATTTTCCTGCACCTCATCCGTAGCTGCAGAAATCACCGTTGTATCGGTTTTTGGATCTGCCACAGCCATTTTCTTTGTATATAATTTCTTTCCACCTGCAGAGATCCAGATCACCCGCTTGCTTGCAGCCTCCGGGGCTGCGGCACCTGCCGGATTTGTTATCGAAGGTGTCCCCGGAATCTTATATATGACTATTCCTTCTACACCGGATACCGAAGGATCAAGCTTTTCCACCCGGTTTCCCTCCATCACCCACATACCAATCTGTTCCATCAGAATCTGTTTTACATATGAGCACAAAAATACTGCAGATCTGTTTCTGGAAATGCGTAAATCCTCCATTTCTCTTGCGATTGTGCTGGACGAATACGGAGTAACCGCAGGACTCATTACTTTAGAAGACCTGTTGGAAGAAATTGTAGGGGAAATCCGTGATGAATATGATGCCGATGAAGAAGACGATATCACCCGGATCAGTGACCGCGAATTCTATGTACTTGGTTCCGCCAATCTCAACGATGTCAGTGAAGCGCTTTCCCTACACTTTACTTCGGATGATTATGACACCATAGGAGGATATTGTCTTGGTCTTCTCGATCATCTGCCGGAAAAAAATGAAATTATTTTAACAGATAATAATATTCTTATCCGCATTGACCGGATGGAAAAAAACAGAATCGAACGGATTTATATCCGGCTTCCGGAGCCTCTGGAGGAAACCAGTTCCGAACAAAAATCCGAAGAATAATCCGTAAATTCTGAGGGCTGCTTTGGCAGCCCTCATTTTTTATGCCAGCAGCTGTCGAAGCCACACACGAAGAGAATCCTCCATGATCCATTTCGAATCTCCGGCAAGCCCTCCCCTTTCTTTTGGAATCAGATTCTGTCCGGCATCCTCAAAATATTTTTTGCTGATAAACCGGCAGTGAAACGAAATAATCTTTCCCCTCGGAAAATCTTCATCCGGATCTTTCGGTTTTACCGGATCGGGATCTCCAGAATCCGGTTTCGGATCTTCCCTGTCAGTCCCCGGAGTTTCCGGATCAGGGTCTGTTGGATCAGGTCCTGCCGGATCAGGTCCTGCCGGATCAGGGTCTGTCGGGTCAGGGTCTGTCAGATCATCTGTGTTCTCCGTCTTCCACACTCCATAAAGATCAATTTTCGGACTGTATCTGATTATCCAGCTGTCCTTTACCACTGCCCCACATTTTAAGTCTGCCTTTTTTGCATCCGGCTTCATTGCCCATCCAACCAGTTTTTTTCCTTTCGTTTTCCACCCGATATTTTCCAAAGGCACTTTTCCATAACCATACGTCATTGTCTGCACATCCATTTCCGTATCATCTTTTGAACTGTTCCGGTGAAAGAAAATCTGCAGTTTCTTTTTCTGTCCATAGGCCACACACCGCACATCATTTGTCACATAAAATTCCTGTCTCTCTCTATCCCCGTAACAATCTCCTCTCCATTCTGCAAAATCATATCCTTTCTTTGCTTTTGCTTTTAAACATGCCGTGTATCCATAACAATACTCTCCACCACCGGAAACCGATGCAATCCCTTCCCCTGCAATCGCATCCACCCAGAAAAACAATCCCTGAATTTCTTTGTGGAAATAATTGTGAAAGGAAGTGTATGACTCTCTGCTCCAGCTTTCCGCACCGGAAATTCCCTGATAAGTCGTATATACTTTTCCAGAAACCGGTCCCTGATCATTCATGGTTCCCTGCGCTTTTCCTTTTCTTACCACAATCATACAGGCATCCAGCACCATAGACGCTTTGCCTTTATTTAATGCCTGACTTGCCTTTGCATTCAACCGGTCCTTCAGGTCTCCCAGTGTCAGCGCATACAGATTATATTCTGCACCACCTTTTCTGACACGATGCACCGCATACATATAGTTTCCGCCAAGTTTAAAATACATCGTCTGCAGTTTTTTCCCGGAAGAATCCTTTACCGACAACTTCCATCCGATTGTCCGGTAGCGGATATCCGAACTTGCCAGATTTGCTTTGGTTGCATAATAGATCATCCCATCGGTTTCCGAGAACGGGAAAAAGCATACATTATTTCCATACTCCTGATAATAACCGTATGCATTTTCTGATATTCCAGCATAAATGTCTGTCTGTCTGAACGGAAGAAATGTCACCAGCAATGCCACGACCATCCCGAACACCACAATTTTTATCTTTTTTTCCATTAACCGATTGCCACCTCCCAGTATTCACATAATAACCTTCCGTTTTCATCCTGCTGTCCCCCGGTATATACCCCGATAAACTGATATATCTTCTCTCTTTTTGCAAGTGTTTTTGTATAATCCGGAAGTTCCTTTTCCGACGGAAATACACACACCGCTTTCTCAAGCATGGTGATTTTCCTGACCGGACAGTCCTTCTTTTGTAAAAACTCTTTTATCAGCCTGTCCAATTCCTTTCCCCCGAGCTTTCCCTTGGTCCACTTACGCATCAGAACATCCATTTCTTTTTTGATGTTACAGTCAGTCACGCTTCCATTGCTCTGATAATACAGCCATTGCGGTGTCAGCAGGTCGGTCTCCTGCCTCTGGCTTCCTGCCATGATGCCCGGATGTGTATCATTTTGTGTATGCGCCGCAGAAGATACATGTTTTCCGTCACACAGCACGGAAAGTAACAGGGAAAACAGCATTGCAGCCACACATGCCACAATTGTCAGTGTCAGGATCACTGCATGTTTTCCTTTGGTTGTCAGTTTTCCTTTTCTATTCATACCTCCTCCTCTTGCGGCCATATTTCTTCCGTCTCTGTTTCCTCTTCGATTACTTCCGTCTCTACCAGTATCGTTTTATCGCATGCTATGGACTTATGAAATCCTCCCGGAAGTACAAAATCCTCTGTTACCCGTACTGAAATAACACCCGAAACCATATCACAGCTTTTTACATCAATGGAAACCCTTGATGCCGTATGCAGCTGCTGCCGGATTTCCTGCCGGACAAATGCTTCAACCTCCGTGTCCGACACTCCAGTCGCATAATACCGGTTCAGATGATATTTAAGTACCTGCGAAATACAGTTTTCCATTTCATTTTTTCTTGTGGAAATACTGTAGATACTCAGACAGGAAACTATCGTATAAACTGCGATCATACAGCCCAGTATTCCTAATATTATGTTTTTCATCGACTCCTCCAGTACCCTTCAAACGCTCCCGTGTCTGTTTCACACAGTGCGCGGCTCTTTGGAATTCCCTTTTCCACAACCACGCTCATTTCCGACACCAGCGCAATCAATACCAGTGCCGTCACAACCGCGATTGCCGTGCCTGCGTATTGTCTGATCAGTTCTTTCATCAACAGCCTCCGTTTCCCCAAACCTCGATCATCTGCATAATCAATCCCTGTCTGGACAGCAAAAACTGTCCCAGCGTGCCCAGAAAAACAACTCCTCCCACCGCAGCCAGTACCGCACTGCCGTATTCTTTTACCACTGCTGCCATATTCTATACCCCCGCAATCAATTGCAGAACTTTCCCAAGCCCTGCCAGGACCCCTGTACCAATCACAAATAAAATTCCACCAATTCCATATTCTTCTATGATCTGTTCCATCCCATCTTCCTCCTTTTACTTTGCATAGCTTACAAATGTATGCTGTCTGTTAATTCCCAGAAAAGCAACCTGAAATGGAAACTGCATTTCAATTTTTGCCATATCAACCCCATCCATTCCATATGGTATCTGACTGACCTGCGAAACGGTTGCCACTGTGGAATTTTCATTAAAAAATGTTACTTTCAGCTGATATCCGGCTTCCTCACTCTGCAAAAAACACTGTTGTACCACACCGGTATTAAAATCACTGTTTTCGATCTCATCAACAATCCGTGCCTGCATATCCTGTGCATTCATCACTTCCATATAGGCTGCCAGAATTCCCATTGCTGTCACCGCCATAAAAAGAGTCAGGAATACTCCCATGAATGCCTTTATGATCTGGCTCATTTTGTATCCTCCTCCCTTTTATCCAAGTCCTGCCCCTGACAGAAATGTCATCATAAACACTGCCATATCCACAAGAAGTTTTAATGACGCTGTCAATACCGGTGCAAGAAACAACAGATACATTCCACTGCTCAGATTTTTAAGCCGTCCCTTTTCTGCGGCATCCAGCATCTCCAGATTCCGGTCAATCAGTTCCCCAATCTGCCGGTCTGCCCTGCCACTGTTTCCCATGGAAACGGAAAAGAGCATGCTCATGGCAGAATGTACTTCCGGAATCTGAAAACTTTTCAAAAACCGATGGTAGGGAAGCACGGACTCCGGTTCCATTTCCAGCTGACCAACCAGTATATCCAGATCCCGCCGCAACACCGGTGGAACATGCTCCTGTGATTTCTGCAAAGCAACCTGAACGTTTTCACTCTGCAAAAGCAGAACAATATCCATCAGCCATCCCGGAAATGCACACTTGATACTGCGTACCAGCGTTTTTTTGGCAACCGCCCGTCCTACCCGGTGCTGATTTGCCATCAGAGCAACCAGAAGCAGTGCCGCCGCTGTCATCAGCTGATGTCCAAAATAATATGCAGCTGCTGCACCTGCCGCCGTCACAACAGCCAGAACTACCGACAAACGTTTCTCTTTTCGCTCATCATACCGGTAATATTCTTCTATTTTCTTTGCATCTGCCTCATCGGTATGTCCATCCAGGGCCAGCCAGTCGATGGCGAGATATTTCTGCGCTCTCGTAAAAATCAGATCATCAAGGATCACAACTACAATCGTAAGCACCTGAGAAATCAAATTTTTACTGATATCAATTTCCATAACCGGCAGATATAAAATCATCCCGCATATCAACAATGACGCAGCAATTGACATTACAATATCCACAAACATTTTCCTGCGTTCCTTCATAGAACCACAAATCCGCTGCTCCCATCTCTTTTTATCCGCCAGAAGCAATTCCACCGGTCTTTCTATTGCTCCTCCGTAAATCTCTACATGTACAATAAAATCATGTACATTTTTTATCCGGCTGCAGGCATATTCCCGTTCGATCATCTGCAGGGAATCCCGCATGACATCAGTTTCATCAAATGTCATATGCATATGATCAATGGCGTTTTGGAGAACTCCGCGCATCGGACCATCCACCATCGCCGCATCTACATTCACCAGTGCTCTCTCCACTTTTTCTTCTTTGACGAAAGCATACAACAGCATATCCAGGTACTCGGATACCTCCTCAAATTTTCTCTCGTATACGATCTTTTTTTTGTACCATTTCCGGTGTCCGGAAATCCGAAGCAGCAGAAAACCGCCAATGACAACCGTCGTAATCCAGTGAAGTTTTAAGAGCAGATGCAGCGCATACAGTGCCGAGAGGACAACCAGATAAATCATGTTTCCACCTCCCTGTCTGCATCCTTTCCAAGCTGCTGGTCCAAAAGGCTGCAAAGCAACGGGTTGTCAACTCCCTCTCTTTTAAACCGCCGCAACAGCGATTCCGGAAATTCTTTCAGCACCAGTTTTCCATCGGTCACTGCCATAATAATTTTATTTTTTTGGCCTTCTCTGTCAAAAAAACATACCTGGTCAATATAACGGTACACCTGACCGGCCCCGTTCTTTTTCTTTCGGATCAGAACCCCGACATCCATTGCCTGATAGATATCGTTTTCCAGACGGTCCGCATCCACACGCGTTTCAAGCATATTTAAAATCCGGTCCGGGATATTCCGGACATCGTCCGTATGCAGGGTGGTCATTCCCCGTACTCCCGTTGACCACCCTTCCAAAAGGTATTTCACCTCCTTGGAACGCGCCTCCGAGAGCATGATCCATTTAGGATTTAACCGCAGGCTTGCCTTGATCGCATCCGCATAATCAAACCGGTCATTGACCCGCATCTCAATACAGTCTTTCCCCGGATTCGTTACGGAATACCGGATCTCCATGGTATCTTCGATTGTGATGACACGCTCATTTCCCGGAACATACTGGGAAAAAAATTTTACACACTCCGTCTTTCCAATTCCCGGCATCCCGCAAAAAATCAGATTCATTTTCGTCAGCACGCAATTGACCAGTATAGCAAGAATATCCCTGCTGCAATACTGTTCCTGCAGTGCCTTTTCTGCTGTCAGCCGAATGACCGGCGGTGTTTTCCGGATGCTGATACTGCGCCCGGAACGTGCGATCGACTCATGCAGAACTGTCACCCGCAGCTCACTGGTTTCTGCCTCCAGCTCCGGATTCTGCTTGTTAAACTGCTGACTGACCACATTTGCAATCCGCTGGGTAAACTGTTCTACAAATGCCAAGGTCATATTCTCATCCACATACGCCTGATTCACCCGGTAACGTTCGTTATAGATATTGGTCAGCCATATCTCCCGCCCATTGTAATCAACATCTGTGATCTCTTCGTTCGCAATATATTTCCACAATGGACCGAAATACTCTTTTCCAAGTTCCATACAGCCTCCTTAGGGTGTCGGCAGACCGGTATTTTTGTTCGCCTGGTCAATAAAATTTTTCACCAGCGTCTGAAACGCACTTCCGATCGGTCCGCTTGTATCCGTTCCCACAACTGCTGTAATGACAAGGATCACTGCAAGAATCGCTACCACGGTAATTAAAATACCGCCATATTCCTGAAATATTTCTTTCATATTTTCATTTTCCTCCTGTATGAAGGACGTTCTTATGGGAAACCACAGAAGAATATCTGTGGGCACAAAAAATGCGGCGATTGCATCACATGCATTGCCGTACTGAAAAAAGATATTTTTACTATACCGTTTTTTGGGTTTTTGTAAATAGTTCTTTGGTACTAAAAAAGGACTTCCGCACCGGGAAGCCCTTCTTTTTGCTTTTACCTTAGTCATCCACTCTATTTTTCTGCCAGAAATTTTTCTGCTGCAGCCATGCGTACCACAACAACAAATACATTTGCTGCCTGCTCAAGTTCGGCAAGCGACGGATACGTCGGTGCAATACGGATGACAGAATCCTTCGGATCTTTTTTGTAAGGGAACGGGGAACCCGCACCGGTCAGTACCACCCCTGCCTCTTTACACTTTGAAACAATCTCCTTTGCGCATCCTTCCGGTGCCTCGAAGGAAATAAAATATCCTCCAAGCGGATGCATCCATTTACCGATTCCGCGGGATGCCAGTTCATCGGAAAAGATCTTCTCAACAAGCTCAAATTTCGGACGAATCAGATCTGCCTGTTTTTCCATATGTGCCTTGATGCCATCAACATTCTTAAAAAACTTCACATGACGCAGCTGGTTAATCTTATCATGGCCAATGGTCTGAATCGTCAGGCGCTTCTTGATATCTGCAATGTTTGTCTCTGAGGAAGCGATTGCTGCAATACCGGAACCCGGGAAGCTGACTTTGCTGGTAGAACAGAATTCAAATACCATATCCGGATTTCCTGCCTTTTTGCACTCCTCTAAAATATCCAGAATCTGTGCCTGGTCCTCTTTGTAGAGATGATGTACCACATAGGCATTATCCCAGAAAATACGGAAATCTGCGGCTGCCGGCTTTAAGGCTGCAAATCTGCGGACCGTCTCATCCGAATAGACCACACCCTGTGGATTGGAATATTTCGGCACACACCAGATTCCTTTTACCGTCTCATCGTTATTCACATATTTTTCTACCAGATCCATATCCGGTCCATTCTCTGTCATTGGGATGTTGATCATCTCGATACCGAATGTCTCTGTGATGGCAAAATGTCTGTCATATCCCGGAACCGGGCAGAGGAATTTTACCTTATCGAGCTTACACCATGGAGTGTTGCCACAAATACCAAACATTTCTGCACGGGCAACCTGATCATACATGATATTCAGGCTGGAGTTACCATAAACAATCACATTTTCCGGCTTTGTCCCGATCACATCCGCCATCAGTTTTTTAGCTTCCGGAATACCATCAAGGACACCATAGTTTCGCAGATCAGTGCCGTTTTCACTCTTTAATGCAGTCTTGGAATCAAGCACATCAAGCATTCCCATGCTTAAATCAAGCTGGTCTGCTCCCGGCTTTCCTCTGGACATATCCAGTGCAAGACCCATGCCTTTTATTTTTTCATATTCGGCTTTGAGTGCGGTCAGCTCCTGTGTGAGTTCCTCTTTGCTCATCTCCTGATAGGTTTTCATGGTAAGTTTTCCTCCTTATTATTCCTCTGGATTTTCTTTGATTTTTTTATAATAGGCGCGAATCTGCTGCTCATATCCGTTTTCCGACGGCTCATAAAAAACCTCACCGGTCAGTCCGTCCGGCAGATACTGCTGCTTCACGTAGTGGTTTTTATAATCATGGGCATATTTATAACCTTTTCCGTGCCCAAGCTTTCCTGCCGATTTGTAGTGGGCATCCTGCAAATGCACCGGTACCGGCGGTGTCTTTGTCTCCTGCACTACACGCATGGCCTTATCAATGGCATTGATCGCGGAATTACTCTTTGGCGCACTTGCCATATAAGTAACTGCCTGTGCCAGTACAATCCGTGCTTCCGGCATTCCGAGCCGCTCCACCGCCTGTGCCGCGGCTACTGCAACCTGCAATGCCTGCGGATCAGCATTCCCGATATCCTCAGATGCCAGAATCATGATTCTTCTGGCAATAAATTTCACATCTTCCCCCGCATAAAGCATCCGAGCCAGATAATACACCGCGGCATCCGGATCTGATCCACGCATGCTCTTGATAAAAGCAGAGATCGTATCATAGTGATTATCTCCCGTCTTATCGTAGTTTATGACCCGCTTCTGAATGCACTCACTGGCCACATCCAGTGTAATGTGAATGATCCCATCCTCACTCCGGTCCGTGGTCAGAATTCCAAGTTCAATGGCGGTCAGCGCTGCACGCGCATCTCCGTTTGCCATGTCAGCTAAAAACTCCAGCGCATCATCATCCATCTGTGCATGGTAAGAACCCATGCCCTTTTCCGTATCATTGACCGCCCGAAGCAGCAATGTACGGATATCCTCCGTGGAAAGTTTCTTTAACTCAAAAATGACGGAGCGCGACAAAAGCGCAGGATTCACTTCGAAATACGGATTTTCCGTTGTGGCTCCGATCAGAATGATCGTGCCGTCCTCGACAAACGGAAGCAGATAGTCCTGCTGTCCCTTGTTGAAACGATGGATCTCATCGATAAACAGGATCGTTTTCTTTCCATACATGCCCTGATTGTTTTTTGCCGCGGCAACCACTTCTTCCATGTCTTTCTTGCCCGCCGAAGTCGCATTGATCTGCATGAACTCTGCACTTGTGGTATTGGCAATCACTTTCGCCAGCGTCGTCTTTCCCGTACCGGGCGGTCCGTAAAAGATGATGGAGCTGAGTTTATCCGCTTTGATCGCACGGTACAGCAGTTTGTCTTTCCCGACGATGTGCTGCTGCCCGACAACCTCATCAAGTGTGGTCGGACGCAGCCGTGAGGCAAGCGGTGACTCATCCTTCATATTCTGTTGTCTCATATACTCAAATAAATCCATTCGTATCCAATCCCCATATGAATATCATTCAAGATCTTTTTGAATAATTTTTGTGTGTATCCTGCATTTTTATTCTTTGCAGAAATTTTTCCACAAACTTCTTTACGCTTTGTTCTTTGCGATATTTCTATGTAATTTCTATTATTCTTTCATTTCCCGCTTATCTCATTTTGAAAGAAAAAGCGTCAGGAAATTCATTTCATCCTTATAAGGATACATGATTTCCTGACGCTTGACAAGTTATTATTGAGATTTTTTTACATAAATATTGCTTTTATTTTTGTACAGATGCTGTAAGTGCACCATCCTTCACGTCAATGAGGATCGTATCTCCCTGCCGTACCTGATCTTCGAGAATCAGTTTTGCAGAGAGGGTCTCTACATGCTTTTGCAGGAACCGCTTCAATGGTCTTGCACCATAAACCGGATCGTAACCATGTTCAACCACAAAGTGCTCCGCTTCCGGTGACAATGCCACCTTGATCTCACGATCAGAAAGACGTTTGTTCAGATCATCCATCAGCAGACGTATGATGCCACCAATATTTTCTTTTGACAGTGGCTTAAACATAATAATCTCATCCAGACGGTTCAAAAATTCCGGTCGGAAATGTCCCTGCAGATCTTCCATGACTTCTTTTTCTGCCTCCGGCGAAATGTTGCCGTCTGCATCAATGCCATCCAGCAGATACTGCGATCCAAGGTTACTGGTCATAATAATGATCGTGTTCTTGAAATCTACGGTACGTCCCTGTGAATCTGTGATCCGCCCGTCATCAAGTACCTGTAACAGTACGTTAAAGACATCCGGATGTGCCTTTTCCACCTCATCAAACAGGACAACAGAATACGGTTTTCTCCGCACGGCTTCTGTCAGCTGGCCGCCTTCATCGTATCCGACATATCCTGGAGGCGCTCCGATCAGCCGGGACACGGAGTATTTCTCCATGTATTCACTCATATCAAGACGCACCATGTTGGATTCATCGTCAAACAGGCTGGCAGCAAGTGCTTTTGCAAGTTCGGTCTTGCCGACACCGGTTGGTCCCAAAAACAGGAACGAACCAATTGGTTTGGTCGGATCTTTGATTCCGGCTTTGGAACGGATAATCGCCTCGGTCACTTTGGTAACACCATCGTCCTGGCCTACCACACGTTTGTGAAGTTCCTCATCCAGGTGCAGTGTCTTATTCCGCTCGCTTTCACTTAACTTCGCAACCGGGATTCCCGTCCAGCGGGAAATAATCTTTGCAATCTCTTCATCGGTGACATTTTCGTGTACCAGAGACAGATCACGGTCTTTGAGTTTATCTTCCTCAATTTCCAGTTCTTTCTGTAATCCAGGCAGTTTACTGTACTGCAATTCCGCAGCTTTTTCATAATCTGCGTCACGCTGTGCTGCCTCGATCTCCTTCTTTGTGCTCTCAATCTGCTCTCTGACCTTGCTGACATTGTCAACTGCATCCTTTTCGGTGCTCCACTGCGCTTTTCTGGTATTAAACCCATCACGCAATTCTGCAAGTTCTTTCTGCAGATCTGCCAGACGCTCCTGACTCAGATGATCCGTCTCTTTCTTTAATGCCGTCTCCTCGATCTGCATCTGCATGATCTTCCGGTTCATCTCATCAAATTCTGCCGGCATGGAATCCAGCTCGATCTTTATCATCGCACAGGCCTCGTCGACCAGATCGATTGCTTTATCCGGCAGGAACCGGTCTGTAATATAACGGTTGGAAAGAACTGCTGCCGTAACAAGCGCAGAGTCCGTAATCTTAACGCCGTGGAACACTTCGTAACGTTCCTTTAAGCCACGTAGGATGGAAATGGTATCTTCCACCGTTGGCTCATCTACCATAACCGGCTGGAAACGCCGCTCCAGGGCAGCATCTTTTTCGATATACTCTCGGTATTCGTTTAAGGTTGTGGCACCGACACAGTGCAGTTCGCCTCTGGCAAGCATTGGTTTTAACAGCTGTCCGGCATCCATGGCACCATCGGTTTTTCCGGCTCCGACGATTGTGTGCAGTTCATCAATAAACAGAATGATCTGTCCATCCGAATTTTTGACATCGTCAAGAACCGCTTTCAAACGTTCCTCAAATTCACCACGATACTTTGCACCGGCAACCAGTGCGCCCATATCCAGGGCAAACAGCTTCTTGTCTTTTAAGCCTTCCGGTACATCGCCTTTTACGATACGCTGTGCCAGGCCCTCGACAACGGCAGTCTTACCTACACCGGGTTCACCGATCAGCACCGGGTTATTTTTGGTCTTACGGGAAAGAATCCGAACCACATTCCGGATCTCCTCATCACGGCCGATCACCGGGTCCATCTTCTGCTGTCTTGCACGCTCCACCATATCATAACCGTACTTTTCCAGTGTATCATATGTTGCTTCCGGGTTATCGGAAGTGACACGCTGATTGCCGCGGACGGTAGACAATGCCTGCAAAAACCGTTCCCTTGTCAGCCCATATTCTTTCATCAGTGCTTTCATCGCCGGATTTGGATATTTGAGCATTGCAAGGAAAATATGCTCGACAGAGACATATTCATCTCCCATTGCCTTTGCCTCATCCTCTGCATGGATCAGCACATTGTTTAAATCTTTTCCGACATAGACATTGCTGTTGCTGCCGGATACTTTGACGCGCGCATCCAGTTTGCTGATCCGCGAACAGGGTAAACACCTCGCGGACAACGGCGGCGGCCTCCTCGTCGATGAGCAGATGTCCCTTGCGGTCGGGGTCCTTCTGATAGCCGTAAAGGGCGAACGCGCCGATATGATACCCGTTCCTGCGGCGGCTCGTAAGGACGCTGCGGATGTTGTCCGACATATCTTCGAGGTACCACTCGTTGACCAGACCGTTGATTTGGCGCGATTTTTTGTTGCCCTTGTTCGCGGTGTCGGCGCGGAAATTTCCGTAAGCGGTCAGATGAACCTGCTGTTCTACCCGGAATACAAGCTTGGCGGTGCACGCCGGGTGATGGATATTCTGGAAAGACGGGAGCTTTTGACAGAACTTCTCGCAGGCAAGCAGAACCGCACGCAGATCAAGATCGGCACAGAGACCGGGCAGAACGCCTTGGCGGAATCGTCGGTCATTTGCTCACGGTACAGCGTGAACGGCAGAGATGCCGGCGCGGTCGCCGTGATCGGCCCGATGCGGATGCAGTACGCACACGTCGCGGCACAAACAGCATATGTCGCAGATCGTGTAGGCGAAATGCTTACGCGCATCATGCGGGAAGAATAGAGAAAGGAGCGTTGCCAGATGGCAGAGGAAAAGAAGCCTGTTCAGGAACCCGAGCAGGAAGCGAATACCGAGCCGGCAGAGGAATCTGCAAAGGCTGCGGAAAAGGAGAAAAAGAAAAAGAAGAGCGAGAAGATTCCGAAAGAGGATTACGACCGCTTGCAGGCGGAGTTCGACAGCCACAAGCAGCAGCACCTGCGCGTGCTTGCCGAGTACGATAACTTCCGCAAGCGTTCCGCAAACGAAAAGAACGCCGTTTACAATAACGCCGTTTCCGATACAATCAACGCGATTTTGCCGGTGGCCGATAATATCGACCGTGCACTGGCACAGGAAAATGTTTCCGCAGAGGATATGAAAAAAGGCGTTGAGATGATTGCAAGCCAATTTAAGGCGAGCTTTGAAAAGCTTGGTATCCGAGAAGTCGGTCAGGTTGGCGAGCCGTTTAACCCGGCGCTACACAACGCGGTGGCACACATTGAAAGCGACGAGCTTGGCGAAAACGTCATTTCGGCGGTGTTCCAGAAGGGCTACATGCTGGGCGATAAGGTCGTAAGACACGCCATGGTACAGGTAGCAAACTAAATCAGCAAATATCCATTTATATAGTAATTCAGAATTCACACACTCATTTGAGTTAAAGGAAGGTAATTGATATGGCAAAGACAATTGGTATTGACCTTGGTACAACAAACTCTTGCGTAGCGGTTATTGAAGGCGGCGAGCCGGTCGTTATCGCAAACGCAGAAGGCGCAAGAACCACCCCGTCCGTCGTGGCATTCTCCAAGACAGGCGAGCGCATGGTCGGTCAGGTCGCAAAGCGTCAGGCGATTACGAACCCGGACCGCACGATCTCCTCTATTAAGAGAGAGATGGGCACAGACCACAAGGTGACGATCGACGGTAAGAGCTACACCCCGCAGGAAATCTCCGCAATGATCCTCCAGAAGCTGAAGGGCGACGCGGAAGCTTACCTCGGCGAGAGCGTTACGAGCGCAGTTATCACCGTTCCGGCGTACTTCACGGCCGCACAGCGTCAGGCAACGAAGGACGCGGGCAAGATTGCGGGCCTCGATGTAAAGCGTATCATCAACGAGCCGACGGCAGCAGCACTGTCCTACGGTATCGATAAGGAAGACGACCAGAAGATTATGGTTTATGACCTCGGCGGCGGTACGTTCGATGTTTCCATCATTGAGATGGGCGACGGCGTACAGGAGGTTCTGGCTACGGCCGGCAATAACCGCCTTGGCGGCGACGACTTTGATAAGCGCGTCATGGATTGGATCATCAACAGCTTCAAGGTTTCCGACGGCATCGACCTTTCCGGCGATAAGATGGCTATGCAGCGTATTAAGGAAGCGGCAGAGAAGGCAAAAATCGAGCTTTCCGGCATGACGAGCGCTTCCATCAACCTGCCGTTCATCACGGCGGATGCGACCGGCCCGAAGCACCTTGACCTCACGCTCTCCAGAGCAAAGTTCAATGAGCTCACCGCAGACCTCGTTGAGAAGACCATGGGTCCGGTTCGTCAGGCACTGAGCGACTCCGGTCTCTCCATCGGTGAGATCAACAAGGTTCTCATGGTCGGCGGTTCTTCCAGAATTCCGGCTGTTCAGGAAGCGGTTAAGAAGCTTATCGGCAAAGAGCCGTTCAAGGGCATCAACCCGGACGAATGCGTTGCAATCGGCGCCGCACTTCAGGCAGGCGTTCTCGGTGGCGAAGTTCAGGGTTTGCTGTTGCTTGACGTTACTCCGCTTTCTCTCGGTGTTGAGACCATGGGCGGCGTGATGACGAAGATCATCGACAGAAACACCACGATCCCGACCAAGAAGAGCCAGATTTTCTCCACGGCGGCTGATGGTCAGACGCAGGTTGAGGTCAACGTTCTGCAGGGCGAGCGTGAATTTGCACGCGATAACAAGCAGTTGGGTCTCTTTAAGCTCGACGGTATCGCTCCGGCTCCGCGCGGCATCCCCCAGATTGAAGTTACATTTGACATCGACGCAAACGGCATCGTAAATGTTTCCGCTAAGGATCTCGGCACCGGTAAGGAACAGCACATCACGATTTCTTCTTCCTCCAACATGAGCAAGGAAGACATCGATAAGGCTGTTAAGGCGGCTGAGCAGTTTGCAGAGGAAGACAAGAAGCGCCGTGAAGAGGTTGAGACGAAGAACAACGCAGAGAACCTCTGCTACCAGGCGGAGAAGCTCGTAAACGAGAGCGGCGACAAGCTGGAAGAGGCGGACAAGACCGAAGTGAACAACAAGGTTGCAGCCCTGAAGACCACCATGCAGAACGGCACGGTCGAGGAGATCAAGTCCGGCATGGATGAGCTGCAGAAGGCGATTTACGCGGTCAGCGAGAAGCTGTATAAGGCAAGTGCACCGCAGCAGGGCGAGCAGGCAGCCCCGGGCGCAAACCCGCAGCAGGGCGGCCAGAACCCGAACGGTGACGTCTACGACGCAGACTACAAGGACGTCGATTAAGTTTTATAAATGACACGTTCAAAAGTGCAAGGGGAGCCGAAAGGCGTCCCTTGCCTTTTGGAGTTTGCGAGGAGATGACAGCGGATGGCGGACAACAAAAGAGATTATTATGAAGTGCTTGGGGTCGATAAGAGCGCATCAGACGATGTGATTAAAAAGGCGTACCGCAAGCTTGCAAAGCAATACCACCCGGACTTGAATCCCGGAGATAAAAATGCGGAAGCGAAGTTTAAGGAAGTCAACGAAGCGTATGAGGTGCTTTCTGATAAAGACAAGAAGGCGCGCTACGACCAGTTCGGCTTTGCGGGCGTAGACCCGAACTTCGGCGGCGGCGCGGGCGGCGGAAATCCGTATGCCGGCGGCGCAGGCGGTTTTGATTTTACCGATATTTTCGACAGCTTCTTCGGCGGCGGTTTCGGGGGCGGCGGACGCCGTGCGAACCCGAATGCACCGCGCCGCGGCAGTGACGTAGAGGCAAGCGTCACCCTTTCGTTTGAGGAAGCGGCAAAGGGCTGCAAGAAAAATGTGACCTACCACCAGATCGAAAATTGCCCGGATTGCAACGGCTCCGGCGCGGCTAAGGGCACAAGCCCCAAGACCTGCCCGAACTGCGGCGGCTCCGGCCAGGTGCGCATCAACCAGCGCACACCGTTCGGCGTGGTGCAGTCCACAAGCACGTGCGACCGCTGCCACGGCAGAGGCCAGATAGTCGATACCCCGTGCAAAACGTGCGACGGCAAGGGTAAGATCCGCCGCCAGAAGACGATCGAGATTTCCGTTCCGGCTGCTTCCGTAGCGAACTGTCGGCCACGTTCTTGCGCAGAC
>OGZW01001055.1_pt1 | contig 22483 bp, 14 predicted proteins | sample 1577001 | NCBI WGS metagenome assembly OGZW01 (sample SAMEA3541519, study PRJEB24748) | human gut metagenome | biome: human gut; feature: human-associated habitat; material: faeces | place: China | collected 2012 | reverse complement strand
TTTCAGTCTGTTCGCTACGCTTTACTCAAATTTGCTATTCCGTTAGGTGTTTATTTTAATAACTTCAGTGCACAAATTATTTAATGGATTAACAAAATTTGGCTTACGTAATCGCTCTGAATCGGTAGGTAGTATTGTTCTAGATGATTCTCATGCATGTATTGATGCTATTCAAAAGGCTTTTACGATTATTATAAAAAAAGATGAAGATGGTTATGAAAAAGTTCTTTCTATTTTTGAAAACGAGCTAGAGAAACAAGGATTAGGGACTTTGGAAGATATTAGGTTAGGAAATCATGATTCTTTTTTGTTGGTTCCCTATTGGGCTTGGCAAGAGAAAGTAGGTGAGATGGTTAGGCTTTTAGCTGGTTTACAAGAGAATTTGAATGTGAAATTTGCTTGGAATCTTATCAAAGATATAGTAAAAGATTGCCAATGTTACATTTCAGGAAGCCATATCGAAATATCTCCTTATTGTAATCCAATAGAACAATTTGGAACATTTTCAAGAGCTGCTCATCGGGTATTAATGTCTGCTACTACTAATGATGATTCCTTTTTTATTAAAGGATTAGGACTTGATAAAGATGCGATAAAAGCTCCACTGCAATACCATAAGGAAGCATGGTCTGGTGAAAAAATGATATTAATTCCTTCGATGTTTGATGAATCCTTAACTCGTTCTAGAATAATAGAAGAGTTTGCACGACCTTTGAAAAATAGAAAGTATGGTGTCATATCTTTAGTTCCAAGTTTTGCACATTCAGAATCTTGGAAAGCTCATAATGCGAGAATATCTACAGCGCTGACTATAGATGAAGATATAAGTGTTTTGAAAAGTGGAAATTATGACTTTACAAATGTATTAGTTAATAGATATGATGGGATTGATTTAGCTGATAATAATTGTCGTATTTTGATTATTGATTCAAAGCCATATGCAGAAAGTCTTTCTGACAGATATCAAGAGATGACACGTGTTGATAGTGAAGCTATTCTTATTAAAATTGCACAAAAAATAGAACAAGGATTGGGAAGAGGAGTAAGAGGAGAAAGGGATTATTGTGTCATTATCCTTACTGGTGCAGAGCTAATTAACATTATTCAAAACAAGCGAACTAGGAGTTTCTTTTCATCCCAAACCCAAACTCAGATTCAAATAGGATTGGATATAACAAAGTACTCTAAAGAAGATGCTTCATTAGATGATAAAATGAAACTGTTGAACAGCTTAATAATGCAATGTATAAATAGAGATGAAGGTTGGAAGTATTTTTATATAAGTAGAATGAATGATGCACCAGTTGTATCTAAAGAAGAAAGAGTTTTGAATATACTACAATTAGAGAAGGAAGCTGAGTTACAGTATAAGTATGGAGAGTGTCAAAAGGCTGTTGATATAATTCAAAGACTTATAGACACATATATTAACGATAATAGCGAAAAAGGATGGTATATGCAAGAAATGGCACGCTATTTATATTCAAAAAACAAAGTAGATTCAAACAAGAAGCAGATTATTGCTCACAAGTTGAATAATTATTTGTTGAAGCCGCGTGAGGGGATGGATTTAGTTAACATTAGCTTTGTGAATCAGAATCGAATAAATAATATTATTTCTTGGGTAAGGCAGTTTGATAATCATGATTTATTGATGATACAATTAGAGGAGACTCTCGGAAATCTCCAATTTGGAATTAAAGCGGACACTTTTGAAAGGTCTTTGAATGAATTAGGGCACATTCTTGGTTTTATAGTAGAGAGACCTGATAAACAACGTGGTGAGGGACCTGATAACTTATGGTGTGTGAGGGATAATGATTATATACTTTTTGAATGTAAAAATGAAGTTAAAGAACAAAGGGGGGAAATTAATAAAACTGAGATGGGGCAAATAAATAATTCTTGCTTATGGTTTGAAAGAGTATATCATGCAGAATATATTCCTATATTAATTGCCCCCACAAATAAAGTGACTTCGGCAGGCGGATTTCATAAAGCCCAATTAGCTATTATGAAAAAGAAGCAATTGCATAGTCTGATAGATAATACAAGACTGTTTTTTAAAGGGATACGAGAATTAGACATTAACGGTTTATCTCATGTGGAAATTCAAAAGTTATTAGATGCGAATCATTTATCTATTGATGATTTAAAAAGCACTTACGCGGAAAAGCCTATTCAAAAATAGAAAACTATTTTTTTTAGGTTATTAGCCATCAAAGTAATGAATGTGATTTGTATATCAATATTCACAAAGAATAGAAATGAATATTAAGAATGTATGCAGATTGCTGATTATTAGTTGTTTATAGGGGCTCTGTGTGAAAACGTAATTTGCAGGCATTCACTTTTATAGTATATTGTATATTTGTGAATATTAACTTCCTAATAGGTGTTGATAATACTGACCTTATTTCCTTTATTGGCTTATATTTTCTAAGCGAGTTGCGTAAAACAAGTGCGTAAAAGAGTGCGTAAATTGATTTGCGTAAGATAAGTGCGCAATTATGATTTTTTAGTATATGATTTAATGCTCTGTATTATAGTTGATTAATTAAGGATGTGTTCATTTCGACTATATGCATAGGAGGGTACTCCTGTTTGTTGTGATCATTGAGTTGAGGTTGTTGTTCCATAAATTTTTCAATAACTTTTTGTCTTTGATATTTTCTTATTTGCCGGATGGCAGTTTGTACTTTTCTCCCAGGAAATGCGGTTGCTTATCTATCGCTAAATCGATAAACATCTTGACCCTTGCAAATAATTCTCTGATATTGGTTTTCAATCCTGCATAGACGTCTACATCCCTGGCATTAAAACCGATGGCGGTAATCCCATTCTTTTCGGCAAGATAAATAGCCCGCTCATTGTGAAATCGTTGAGAAATGATGGTCAGACGGGTCTGACCGAATACTTCTTTAGCACGCACAACAGAGTCAAGGGTACGAAAACCGGCATAATCTAAATAGATAGACTTTTCAGGAACACCTTTTTGCATAAGCGCTTTCTTCATTTCTTCCGGTTCGTTATACTCTTCTTTGCGATTATCTCCACTGATAAGAATATAATTAATTTTGCCTGCCTTGTACAATTCAACCGCCGCATCAATGCGATAGTCAAAATATAAATTGTTATTCCCGCTTTTTAGCTTGGGAGAGGTGCCGAGAAGCAGACCTACATTGTTTGCAGGAATATCACTGATTTCAGTATAGATGCAGGAGACTGCATTCTTCTTGATGGTCCAGTCGCAGATAAAGATACTGATAACACAAAGTATGGCAATTATCAGTGTGATATAGAATAGCTTTTTTTTCATTTTCCGAATAATTCACTCATATAATCAAGGGAACGGCTAATGTCGAAATACATTTGATTTCCTTCATAGTACTGGCATTTATCAAACTCTATCAGATCACATTTATTGACTAGCGATTGACCTTTCATGTTCTCCATCTTGAATAACATATTCAGCAGTTGGTATTCGTCATTTACGCAGATAACCTTAAATGCTGTCTCTTCGCTTGTACCGTCACCTGTAAGCGCAATCATAGTAAGCAAGGCTGCGTATCTCTTTGAATAGTGTTTTATTTCCCGGATGTCTTTCTGGAGCAAACCGGCTATTCCGTACATATTATATAGTAATTGGAGAGACACCGGATTCTTTTTTAGTAGTTCTTTGCCGATATTATAAGCATCTTCATACTTTTCTTCTTTAATCAACTTTCGGAAATCCTGAAAATCATCCATACTTCCTTTGTAAGCTGGTGTGAATGAATACCCGTAATATAGCATGGCATGATCTTGCCGGGTGAGTAAAGTATCATTTTCTTCAAAACGTTGCATGAGCTTTTGGAACTCCGTGTTGTGATTAGTCACATACTCTTTGATGGCCGGATAATCCACTTTTAATATTTCTTGTGCGGAACAATAAACCTGAAGGCTAAGTATGCTTATAAAGAAAAGGGTAATGAGCTTTTTCATGACAGTGTTTTTTTAGGGTATTATGATTCACAAAAATACCATTCTTTTTTAGGAAACCAAGCGTATAGGCATAAAAAAAGGAGCAACGCCTTGCTCCAACCTTTGTTAACCTTAAATCTAATACTATGAAAAACACATTGCAAAGATACGGACTCTTGGGAAATTAGCAAATTATCCAAGAAAAATAGCATGTTTTATAACACGTTTTAATAGTTTTCCCCTACTTGTTAAGAAATTAGTCCTCCTTATTTCAAGGTATGTAACATTAATTTTGAAAATTGAATCGGAGCATACCGTTGATTCTCTGCCGAAAAACCGTTATCTTTGCAAGGATAATCACATTATGCACTCAATAAAAAAGAAAAGGAGACACCCGTGAACGAAGAAGAGATCGTCCTCACCCCGATGATGAAACAGTTTCTGGATTTGAAGGCAAAACATCCGGATGCAGTGATGCTGTTTCGTTGCGGTGACTTTTATGAAACATATTCTACGGATGCCATCGTTGCAGCCGAAATTTTAGGGATCACACTGACAAAACGTGCCAATGGGAAAGGAAAAACTATCGAGATGGCAGGTTTTCCTCATCATGCCCTTGATACCTACCTTCCGAAACTGGTTCGCGCTGGAAAACGTGTCGCTATCTGCGACCAGCTCGAAGACCCCAAAATGACGAAGAAGCTGGTGAAGCGTGGTATTACCGAATTGGTTACTCCTGGTGTTTCTATCAATGATAATGTTCTGAACTATAAAGAGAATAACTTCCTGGCTGCCGTTCATTTCGGAAAGGCTTCCTGTGGAGTTGCTTTTCTCGATATTTCTACCGGTGAATTCCTTACTGCAGAAGGACCTTTTGATTATATAGACAAGCTGTTGAATAACTTTGCCCCTAAGGAAATTCTTTTTGAACGTGGCAAACGCCTGATGTTTGAAGGTAATTTCGGTAACAAGTTCTTTACATTCGAGCTGGACGACTGGGTATTTACAGAAACGACTGCCCGTGAGAAACTGCTGAAACACTTTGAAACGAAGAATCTGAAAGGTTTCGGAGTGGAGCACTTGAAAAACGGTATCATTGCTTCCGGTGCTATCCTGCAGTATCTGACAATGACGCAGCATACGCAGATTGGTCACATCACTTCATTGGCACGTATTGAAGAAGATAAATACGTCCGTCTGGATAAGTTCACGGTGCGTAGCCTTGAGCTGATTGGCAATATGAATGATGGAGGCAGTAGTCTAATCAATGTGATCGACAGAACGATCAGCCCGATGGGAGCGCGTCTGTTGAAACGTTGGATGGTTTTTCCGTTGAAGGATGAGAAGCCGATTAATGAACGCTTGAACGTAGTGGAATATTTCTTCCGCCAACCAGATTTTAAGGAATTGATTGAAGAACAGTTGCATCTGATAGGTGACCTGGAACGTATTATTTCCAAAGTGGCTGTAGGGCGTGTGTCGCCTCGTGAAGTCGTTCAGTTGAAAGTTGCCTTGCAAGCAATTGAGCCGATAAAACAGGCATGTATGGAAGCTGATAATGCGAGCTTGAATCGCATTGGCGAACAGTTGAATCTTTGTATTTCTATTCGTGACCGGATTGCCAAAGAGATTAAAAATGATCCTCCTTTACTGATAAATAAAGGTGGAGTGATTCAGGACGGTGTGAACGCAGACTTGGATGAATTGCGGCAAATCTCCTATTCAGGAAAAGATTATCTGCTAAAGATACAGCAGCGGGAGAGCGAAGAGACGGGTATTCCGAGCTTGAAAGTAGCTTATAATAATGTATTCGGTTATTATATCGAAGTCCGTAATGTGCATAAGGATAAGGTTCCACCCGAATGGATTCGCAAACAGACGTTGGTCAACGCAGAGCGTTATATCACGCAGGAACTGAAAGAATACGAAGAAAAGATTTTGGGAGCGGAAGATAAGATTCTGGTTCTGGAAACGCAGCTATATACGGACTTAGTACAGGCATTGATGGAATTTATTCCACAGATACAGATTAATGCGAATCAGATTGCACGTTTGGACTGCTTGTTGTCATTTGCCAATGTGGCCCGTGAGAATCGTTATATCCGTCCGATTATTGAGGATAATGACGTACTGGATATTCGTCAGGGACGTCACCCGGTAATAGAAAAACAACTTCCGATAGGTGAGAAGTATATTGCCAATGATGTAATGCTGGACAGCGATACACAGCAGATTATTATTATTACAGGTCCGAACATGGCCGGTAAGTCGGCACTCTTGCGTCAGACGGCGTTGATTACGCTATTGGCTCAAATCGGCTCGTTTGTTCCTGCGGAAAGTGCGCATATCGGTTTAGTTGATAAGATATTTACCCGTGTAGGAGCGAGCGATAATATATCAGTCGGTGAATCTACATTTATGGTAGAGATGAATGAAGCGGCTGATATCCTGAATAATGTTTCTTCCCGGAGTCTGGTATTATTTGACGAATTGGGTCGTGGTACTTCTACTTATGATGGTATTTCCATTGCCTGGGCAATTGTAGAGTATATCCATGAACATCCGAAAGCAAAAGCACGTACATTATTTGCTACGCATTATCATGAATTGAATGAGATGGAGAAATCTTTCAAGCGCATCAAGAATTATAATGTATCGGTGAAAGAAGTTGATAATAAAGTAATCTTCCTTCGTAAACTGGAACGTGGCGGTAGTGAACACTCTTTTGGTATTCATGTGGCAAAGATGGCCGGTATGCCGAAAAGCATTGTGAAACGTGCAAATGAGATATTGAAACAGCTTGAATCTTGAGTTTGATTTTCTTCTTCAAAAGAAATTGTTACATTTGATACATCTATCATTTTTTACGCTCCAAATCCGAATTTTGTACGAATCAGTTTCTCAGCTATCCGAAGAAATCCATCTAAGATAAAACCGATGACACCGATAGTTAACATAGTTGCAAGTAAAGAGTCAAACCGCATGCAGTTTTTTGTATCCATAATCAGGAAACCAAGTCCGGACTGAGAACCAACCATTTCACCGGATACAAGGAAAATCCAGGAAGTTCCAAGTGCCAGACGAAGTGCAACATTTTTATTTGCACGTCCAGACATCAGAAGCAGACCGACTGCACCTGCGATTGCCATTACTTTACCTGTCACAGAAACTGCCGGTGGGAATGTTCCTGCCGGAATCTGTGAGATAGAAGCAAAGATTGAACTTGGAAGCAGCATTAAAATCAAACCGATTAAGAACACATACCAGATAATAACATCACAGAAGAAATCCATATATTGTTTTTCTTTTGCTAACATATATCCTTTAATTCCAAGTCCCATAAACAGCCAGCTCTTCGTCGTTCAGCTGGCTGTGGGTGGTGGAAGCCGGGTGGATGACCAGACTCTTCACATCAGCAACGTTTGCCAGCAGAGAGAAGACCTTCAGGTTATCGATAAATTTGAATGCCTCTTTACGGCCGCCCTTGATGTTGAAGGTGAAGATGGATGCACCGCCGTTGGGGAAGTACTTCTCGTACAGGGCGTGATCCGGGTGATCCGGCAGGGAGGGGTGGTTGACCTTCTCCACCTGCGGGTGGTTTGCCAGAAACTCGACCACCTTCTTGGTGTTCTCCACATGGCGCTCGATGCGCAGGCTCAGGGTCTCGGTGCCCTGCAGCAGCAGGAAGGCGTTGAACGGCGAAATGGTGGCACCGGTATCACGCAGCAGGATCGCACGGATGTAGGTGACAAAAGCTGCGGGGCCTGCTGCATCGGCAAAGGAAACGCCGTGGTAGCTGGGGTTGGGGTCAGCAATATTGCCGAACTTGCCGCTTGCCTTCCAGTCAAACTTGCCGCTGTCCACGATGATGCCGCCCAGCGTGGTGCCGTGGCCGCCGATGAACTTGGTGGCGGAATGGACGACGATATCTGCGCCGTGCTCAATGGGACGGATCAGGTACGGGGTGCCGAAGGTGTTATCGATGACCAGCGGCAGGCCGTGCTTGTGCGCGATGGCTGCAATGGCATCGATATCGGGGATATCGCTGTTGGGGTTGCCCAGAGTTTCCAGATAGACGGCCTTGGTGTTGGGCTGGATGGCATTCTCCACCTCAGCCAGATCGTGTGCATTGACAAAGGTAGTGGTGACGCCGAACTGGGTCAGGGTGTGCTCCAGCAGGTTGTAGCTGCCGCCGTAGATGGTCTTCTGAGCCACGATGTGGTCGCCGGCCTGAGCCAGTGCCTCGATGGTGTAGGTGATGGCAGCTGCACCGGAAGCAGTAGCCAGAGCAGCCACGCCGCCTTCCAGAGCGGCAATGCGCTTCTCGAACACATCCTGGGTGGAGTTGGTCAGACGGCCATAGATGTTGCCGGCGTCGGCCAGACCAAAGCGGTCAGCGGCGTGCTGGCTGTTGCGGAAGACATAGGAAGTGGTCTGGTAGATAGGCACAGCACGGGAATCGGTAGCGGGATCGGCCTGCTCCTGGCCAACGTGAAGCTGCAGGGTCTCAAATTTATAGTTAGACATAGTATTTTACCTCTCTATTTGTACTTTTAGTATAATTTTATGATACAAAAAATCCCGATGCGTGATACAAAAGCGCACCGGGCAAACACAATTCAAAGCGATTCTGTCAACGTCACATTCGGGTACACATTCGTGCACAGCAAGAGGGCATCGTACAGTTCACAGCCAGATGTTCTGCCCGGTCACCGTACATTCGCCCATAGCGGAAGTTTGCGTGCAGCAGGTCGTTCCAAATCAGCTTCATATCCGTGCCCTCCTTTCCGAAATAATTCTTTCCCACTCATCTACAAACCGGAGCCTCTATCTGCTCTGTGCCGGGAAGCAAAACCGTCGTTTTCTTTTTCCCACTAGGTTTGTGGATTTATTGTTTGCATTATATCCCCTCTTACCCAGTTTGTCAATGGGTTAATTCCAGTTTTTTTCAAATTGAGTTTTCTGCACGATGCGCAGCCCGCATTTGCAGCATCCCGTTGTGCAGTTCCAACAGGAGTAACACTTCTGCTTCTTCGAAAATTTTTATTTTTCCATTGATAAAACCTTAAAATTTTATTGTTATACTAAAGCTGTTCCTTGCAAACGCCCTGCAAATCGTTTATTATGGTAGCGTTCTTTTTTATCATCAAAGGAGTTTTTCGATGCTGCATCGTTTCTTTCATTTTTTAAAGCAGAGCCTGCTCGTTGTTCTTTGCATCCTGCTGCTTGGCGGGCTGCTGGCAGGCGGCTGGTTCTTTTATCAGGGCAGGCAGCTGTACCGCAGTGCCGCCAGCAGTTACCCAGTGGCTTCCATGTACGACACCATCTGTGCCCGCGGGAGCTATACTTCCTACGATGCGCTGCCGCAGATCTATATTAACGCAGTCATCTGCACCGAGGACGAGCATTTTATGACCCACAAGGGCATCGACCCGGGGGCCATTGCCCGCGCCCTGCTGGCCGACCTGCGCACCCACTCGCTGGCCGAGGGTGGCAGCACCCTGACCCAGCAGCTTGCCAAGAACGAGCTGTTCACGCAGGACAAGCATCTGGCCCGCAAGGCTGCCGAGATGCTTGCTGCTTTTGATATTGAAAAGACCTACTCCAAGCAGCAGATCTTTGAGATGTACGCCAACACCATCTATTTTGGCAGCGGGTATTATGGCATTGCAGAAGCTGCCGAGGGCTACTTTGGCAAGGAACCGGCCCAGCTGACCGATGTCGAAGCGATCTATCTGGCGGGTATGCCCAACGCGCCTTCCGCCTACGCCAGCAGCCCGGAGCTTGCCTTCAAGCGGATGCAGGTGGTGCTCAAGCGGATGGTCAAGTGCCGCGTGCTCACCCAGCAGCAGGCCGATGCCATTGCCGCAGATGCTGAAAACTTAACGGTTTAAACAAGACACCGCGCCCTGTCTGCTGCGGATCAGACAAGGCGCGGTGTTTTGTTTTGCGGTATTTGGTTTGGTAAAGGAGGAATCATGTTACCCGTTCAGGCGGTTGCGGCCCCGCCTGTCGGTAGCATTATCATACCAAAGAATTTCTGCGAAACCATGTTCTTTTTATGAAGATTTTGTAAACTCACTCCGGCGCTTTCATGCTTTCCACCATGCTGATATGCCGCACATGCCGCCGCATGGCAAAGCACACCACAAAGGTGAACAGCATCGTCAATGCCACTGCCAGCAGATAGCTGCGGGGTGCAATGGTGCGGATGAACATGAGCTGATCCATTTCCACGGTCAGGATAATGAACCGGTGCAGCGGCACGCCCAGCAACAGGCCCACGCCGGAGCCGATGAGGGACAAAAGCTCGATCTCGCGGAAGATGTAGCGGTACACTTCTTTGTCATAGAAGCCCAGAACCTTGATGGTGGCAAGCTCCTTTTTTCGCTCGGCAAGGTTGACGCTGATCAGGTTGTACAGCACCACCGCCGCCAGCGCCGCCGCGCACACGATGATCAGCACCACCACGTAGTTCAGGCTGCCGATCAGGCTGCCGAACATGGAGGTGGTGTCCTCGGTGAAGCTGACGCTGCTCACATAGTTGCAGTCCAGCAGCTTTGTGCGCAGGGCGTTGTACTCCGCCTCGGTGGTACAGCCGGTCAGGCCGTACACAGTATTCCACTCCGGTGTGCCGCCCAGCAGGCTCTCCAGCTGTGCACCGGACAGATACAGCCGGGTGAACATGTAGTTCTCGGTAATGCCGGTCAGCACCAGCGGCACGCGGCTCCCGTCTGCTGCCTCCACATAGAACGTATCGCCCACGCTCAGCCCCAGATTCAGGGCCGTTTTTTCGGTCAGGATCACGCTGTCCTCTTCAAAGGGAATGGGGTCGTGGCCCACCCGGGTGCGGAAGGTGAAGTATTCGGTCATCCGGGCATCGTCCTCCGCGCCTACGATGCTGACATCGGCGCTCCCGCCTTCTTCATTATAAAGGGTGGTGGACTTTGTGTAGAACGCGCCCCAGCTGTGGACCGCACTGCTGCTGTCCAGCGTGTCGGCAAGGCCCTGCTCCATGGTCAGCGCCTTTTCATCGCTGAGCGAGATGGTGAGATCGTTGTGGGTCAGCTGCCCGGACTGCTTGTCCACGATGGGCAGGATGGAATCCTGAATGCCAAAGCCGATGAGCAGCAGCGCCGTGCAGCCTGCCACGCCCAGCACTGTCATGAAGAAGCGCTTTTTGTAGCGGAACAGGTTGCGGGCTGTGGTCTTTTGGGAGAAGCTCATGTGCTGCCACAGCGGGGTGATGTACTCCAAAAAGATGCGCTTGCCTGCCACCGGGGCCCGGGGCAGCAGCAAAGCTGCAGTCTTTTCCTTCAGGCTGGCACGGCAGGCGTTCCATGTAGCAAAACCGATGACGGCCGCGCTGATGGCTACGCTGGCTGCCGCCATGCCGGGGTAAAAGTGCAGCGTAAAGGTGGACATGCTGAAGATCATCTGGTAAGCATACCAGATGATGAGCGGGAACACCACAAAACCGATGACCATGCCCACGATGCTGCCCAGCACGCTGGCGCTGAGGGCATAGAACAGATACTTGCCTGCGATCTTTGCGTTGGAGTAACCCAGAGCTTTCAGAGTACCCAGCTGCAGGCGGTTCTCGTCCACCATGCGGGTCATAGTAGTAGTGGCCACCAGCGCCGCCACCAGGAAGAAGAACACCGGGAACACCCGTGCAATGGCATCCATGCGGTCGGCATACTGCTCAAAGGTGACAAAGCTCACGGTGGAGCTGCGGTCCAGCACATACCACTCGCCGCTCTTGATCTGGCTCACCTGCTCCTCGGCATCGTTCAGCTGGGCAAGGCCGTCGGCCAGCTGCTGTTCGGCATCGGCCTTCCGGCTCTCGTACTCCGCGCGGGAATCGGCCAGCTGCTGCACGCCGTCGTTGTACTGCTGCCAGCCTTCGTCCAGCCGGGTGCGTGCCGCATCAAACTGGGTGTAGGCTGTGGCCGTGCCGGTGGTGAGCTGCAGCTGACCCTGCAGAAGCTTTACCTTCATCTGGCGCAGTGCTGCCTTTGCCTCAGTCACCAGCTGCTCGTTGGAAAGGCTGGACGAAGAGATCAGCCCCTGTGCATACATCTGGCGCTTGCCCGCGTCCAGCTGGGCCTGATAGCCGTTCAGCTGGCCGCTGATGTTGTCGTAAGCATCCTGCGCCTTCTGCAGGGCATCCCGCAGCTCGGTGTACTCTTCATCGGCAGGTTCCGCTTCGTCCAGCGCTTTCTGTGCGTTGTGCAGAGCCGTTTCGGCATAGCCCAGCAGCGGGTCGGCCACCTTTTTCAGGTTCACCAGCATCTCGATCTGTTGCAGCTGATCCTCAAATTCCAGCAGTTGTTCCTCGCCGCTCACCAGCTCGTCCGCACCGCCCTGCATGGTATCCGGCAGGGCCTTTTTGTTGGCGGCAAGCTCCGCTTCGCCCGCGTCCAGCTGGGCTTTGGCGCTGTCCAGCTGTGCCTGTGCATCGGCCAGCTGCTGCTCTGCCTCCGCAAACTGACGGTCTGCTTCGGCTTTTTTGTCGTTGTACTCGGCCCGGGCGTCGGCCAGCTCTGCACTGGCGTCCTCGATCAGCTCCGCCCGCCGGGCCGTGCACTGTGCGCCGCTGATGGCCTTTACCCTTGCGGCTGTGTCATCCACTGCTGCCTGATACGCGTCCGAGTAATTATCATACAGGCCGGCATTTTTCACTTTGAGATAGCACGCCGTATAATAATCCGTGGTCAGACTGCCCTCCGGCAGGAACACAATATCATCCAGCTGGCCGTCACCGGCGGTGCTGCTCTCCTTGTCCGTGGAAAAATGCTGCGGGTCCTGCACGGTGCCCACTACCGTGAACTGCTTCCGGCTCACATGTTCGGTGTCCTCCGGCAGGGTGAGCACAGTACCCGGTTCCACCGGGTCGCCGTAGCCCATCACATGCACCACGCACTCATCCGGGGCCTCAGGCATCCGGCCCGACAGCAGCACCAGACGGTTCATATTTTCTGCCGTGTCGGCCCCGGGGTCGGCGGGCAGCTGCTGCAGGCGCACCACCGCCGTCTCGCTCTGGCCCTGCCACTGGGCCTCCATGTCCTGATATTTCACCGGCTGCACAGCCTCCACGCCGTCCACGGCGGCAATGGCGGCAATGTCCTCCTCCGAAAGGCCCAGCGTGGACAGCACCCGCAGGTCGAACACGTTCTGCTGTACGTAGTATTTCTGCCCGGCGATGCGCATGCTGGGCGCAAAACTCATCAGGCCGGTCAGCATCATCACGCCCAGCGCCACGATGCCGAACAGCGAGACCATGCGGCTCAGGTTGTCCTTCATTTCCCGCAGGATGTTTTTACGATAACTTTTCAGCACAGCTCTCACCACTCAATCTCCTGCACCGGCACAGGGTGCTCGTTGACCTGATTGGAGACGATCTTGCCGCTGCGCACCTGAATGATGCGGTCTGCCATCGCCGTCAGGGCGGTGTTGTGGGTAATAACGATCACCGTGCGGCCGGTGCGGCGGCAGGTATCCTGCAAAAGGGCCAGCACCTGCTTGCCGGTCTTGTAATCCAGTGCACCGGTGGGCTCGTCGCAGAGCAGAAGCTTGGGGTTTTTGGCCAGTGCGCGGGCAATGGACACCCGCTGCTGCTCGCCGCCGGAAAGCTGGGCCGGGAAGTTGTTCAGCCGCTCTCCCAGACCCACACCGCGCAGGGTCTCTTTGGGGTCCAGCGGGTCGCGGCAGATCTCGCTGGCCAGCTCCACATTCTCCAGTGCGGTCAGGTTCTGCACAAGGTTGTAGAACTGGAACACAAAGCCCACATCGTACCGGCGGTAGGTGGTGAGCTCTCTGGCGGTAAAGTGGCTCACGTTCTGGCCGTCCAGCCAGACGTTTCCCTCGTCGCAGCTGTCCATGCCGCCGAGGATGTTCAGCAGGGTGGTCTTGCCTGCGCCGGAAGGCCCCACGATGATGCAGAACTCGCCCTTATCCACATAGAAATTCAGGTGGTCTGCGGCGGCGATCTTCACACTGCCGGTCTGGTAGTATTTGCAAACGTCCTCAAACTCCACAAAATGCTCCATGGCGTTTTTTCCTTTCTATCGGGAATGCATACTGTTTCAATTTAACTATAACATCTCCCGGCAGACTTTGCAAAGACATCTGCGCAAATTTTCAAAAACTTAACAGAAAAGCGCAAAAAGGGCCGCTGCACATCCCTGCGTGCAGCAGCCCTTTCATCATTTGATCTCAGCGGTCAGCGCCCCACGATCAAATCGCGGCGGCAGCGCAGGCCCACGGTGAGGAAGGTGTTTTCGCCCAGTCGGCGCAGCACCACGCGGTCGGTGCCCTTCTGGCCCTCCACCAGCAGAGACAGGTTCAGGGTGGTGGAGCCCTTCTCGGTCTGGACCACCAGCGTGCTCACGCCCTCGTTCAGCAGGGTCTGCATGTCCTGCACGGTGGTGCGGAAGGTAGCAGAACCGGCGGGCACATCCAGCGTCAGCACGCTGTCCTTCTGGCGGGCAGTGTACAGCACTTCTCTGCCGAACAGGCCCTTGACGGTGTAACGGGCCTCGCTCTTTTTCGCCGCTGCATCTGCGGACGGGGCGCCCAGCTCATCGCCGGAGATCAGCATAATATTGCCCTGAATGGGGTTTCCCTCCGGTGCGCCGTAGCCGCCGTAGGTGGGGTCCTTTTCGCCGATCGCCACATCGGCGCTGTGCAGGGCGATATCCCCCTGCACCATCTGCTCCTGCGGGGGCAGATAGCCTGCGGCAGCAGGGTCGTTGATGTCTGCCTCTGCGGCAAATGCGCCCACGCTCAGCATGGCGGCAGCGCCCAGCGCTGCTGCGGTGGTGGTGACGGTACGGACAAATTTATGGTTCAGTTTCATTTGGAATACCTCCGTTGACGGCGGTTTTGCACCGCACATTTTTGTTTTGTGGAAAACCATGGTCTGCCATGCGGTGTAATACAAAACCGCCGCATCTGTCTTATAAACGGATGCGGCGGCGGGATTATTGCAGCAGGCTAAAAAATTTTTTGGAAGCTCTGCCGCCGGGGTCACTGGGCCTGTGCCGGTTCCCGGTTCAGGATCTCCATGAACTCCTCGCCGGTGATAGTCTCTTTCTGGTACAAATACTGTGCCAGCTCATCCAGCTTGGCGCGGTTGTCGGTCAGGATGCGGACAGCCTTTTCGTGCTGGGCCCGGACCAGCTCCACCACCTTCTGGTCGATCTCGCGCTGGGTCTGCGCCGAGCAGGCCAGCGAGGTGTCACCGCCCAGATACTGGTTGTTCACGGTCTCCAGCGCCACCATGTCAAAGTCCTTGCTCATGCCGTAGCGGGTAAGCATGGCGCGGGCAAGCTTGGTGGCCTGCTCGATATCGTTGGAGGCACCGGTGGTGATGGATCGGAACACCACTTCCTCGGCGGCGCGTCCGCCGGTAAGGGTGGCGATCTTGTTTTCCAGCTCTTCCTTGCTCATCAGGTAGTGGTTGCCCTCGTCCACCTGCATGGTGTAACCCAGTGCGCCGGAGGTGCGGGGGATAATGGTGATCTTCTGCACAGGGGCAGAGTTGGATTGCTTGGCCGCCACCAGTGCATGGCCGATCTCGTGGTAGGCCACGATGCACTTTTCCTTGTCGGTGAGGATGGAGTTCTTCTTCTGGTAGCCTGCAATGACCACCTCGATGCTCTCCTCCAGATCGGCCTGCGTCACGCTCTTACGGCCTGCACGCACAGCGCGCAGAGCTGCTTCGTTGACAATGTTGGCAAGTTCCGCACCGGATGCACCGGAAGCCATGCGGGCCACAGTGTTGAAGTCGATGCCCGGGGCCAGCGCCACCTTTTTGGCGTGCACTTTCAAAATCTCTTCGCGGCCCTTAAGGTCGGGCAGCTCCACCGGCACACGGCGGTCAAAACGTCCGGGACGGGTCAGCGCCGGGTCCAGCGAATCCGGGCGGTTGGTAGCCGCCAGAATGATGACGCCGGTGTTGCTCTCAAAGCCGTCCATCTCGGTGAGCAGCTGGTTCAAAGTCTGCTCACGCTCGTCGTTGCCGCCGAGATTGCCGCTGTTGCGCTTCTGACCGATGGCATCGATCTCATCGATGAACACGATGCAGGGGGCCTTTTCCTTGGCCTGCCGGAACAGGTCGCGCACCTTGGATGCGCCCATGCCCACGAACATCTCCACGAATTCAGAGCCGGAAATGGAGAAGAACGGCACGTTGGATTCGCCTGCCACGGCCTTAGCCAGCATGGTCTTGCCGGTGCCCGGAGGGCCCACCAGCAGAATGCCCTTGGGCATGGATGCGCCAATGCTCTCGTACTTGCCGGGGTCGTGCAGGTAATCCACGATCTCCTGCAGGTTTTCCTTAGCTTCATCCTCACCGGCAACATCCGCAAAGCGGATGCCGTGGGTGGACTGCACATAGACCTTGGCATTGGATTTGCCCACGCCGCCGAACATCATGGACCCCGGGCCGCCGCCGGCCTTTTCCATCAGCTTTTTGTTCATCTGGTTGCCGATGAAGCTGAACAACAGGATGGGCAGCAGGAACCAGATCAGGAAATTGAGCATCGGCGACCCCTGCTCCACGATCTCGCTGGAAAACTGTGCTCCGGCATCATACAGGCGCTGGGTAAGCTCCGGGTCGTTCATCAGGCCGGTCTTGTAGACCTGCTTTTCCTCTTTATCGGTAAAAATGATCTGGTTGGATTCGATATCCACACGGCCGATGTTCTTTTCCTCGGTCATGGTCATAAAGGTACCGTAGTCCACTTCCTCCACCTGACGCTCGCTCATCCACGGCAGCAGCACAAGGTTGAGCAGCAGCAGGACCGCCAGCACGATGGCGTAGTAGATCGCCAGCGGCTTTTTGGAAGGTTTGACTTCTTTCATGTGGCAATTCCTCCTTTGGTTCCTGATGCAAGTAGTATAGCACAGTAAAACCGGGCGCAACAGCAATTCGAGCAGAACTTTCCAAAAACTTAGCAGTTTGTTAACAAAGGTCCCCTCTGCATACAAAAAGAGAGCAGCCGAAGCTGCTCTCTTTGGTTCAGCATGGGTTTACTGTTTTGGGAATGCCTTTTCCCACACTTCAATGGTCTTGAACTTGGGCATCCAGCCTTCCGGCTTGAAGGTGCTCTCGCTCTTGGCATCCAGCAGGCCCTGCTCCACGCACCACTGGGCTGCCTTGGCGGTGTCGGCATCTGCCACATCCGCAAAAGCCGGGGTGTTCACAGGTTCAGGTCTGCCTGCGGTGTTCCACACCAGCAGTGCCAGCTGGCCGCGGTTTGCGGGGATCTCTGCGCCCTCGGGCAGGATGTTGTGCAGGATCACCCGGGTAGCGATCTCGTAGCCGCCCCAGACTGCTGCGCCGCCCACCAGAACGGCTGCAACAGCGCCGCCTGCGCCGGAATCGCCGCCGGTAAAGTCGTCATCGCCGGGCACGACAGGAGGAGTGCCCACAGCGGTAATGGAGATGTACGAAGGTACAGGATTCGTCTCAGGATTCGTCTCAGTGTTCGGCACAGTGTAAGAAGTTGTGCCTTCTTCGTCCGTATAAGCAACCGTTGCACTTTCAGCATTCTCGCCGGTCTTCACCTCATAACCCTTGGCAGGATTCTGTTTGTAGACCAGTTTGCTCTCCACTACAGCGCCAGTGCCCTTGTTTTCCAGCACCACATCACCAGAGCAGGTGATTTCAGCATCACCGCCAATGGTTGCTCCTTCGTCTCGCTTACCAGAAATGGTCACGTCTGTTGCGCCAGTGATCGTCAGCTTGCCATCATGGAGTGCCGCAGCATTCTTACTTGTGATCTTCACTTCACCACTGCAATTGATGGACGAATCGAGGTAACTGCGCGAATCCCAGACAGCGCGCTGGTTTGCAGTGATCGTCACATTAGCCGCCTTGGTGATCACGACCGGGTCCCAAACTGCACCGCCATTCTGGCTGGTGATCTCCACATTACCGCTGCACTCAATCTCGGCTCTGCCATAGATGGTATAGCTGTTTCCATCTTCATCGGTGCTTGTACGGCCCTCACCATGGATGGTCACATTCTGTGCGCTCTGAACATCGAGATTGCCGTGGTCACCATAACCCAGCACATTGCCAGAACCGGTATTATCCATCAGGATGTCACCGGCGCAGGTAATAGTAGCGTCCCCCGTGATAAGGGCGGTGGAGGATACGCCCGTTACCTTCACATCCTGTGCGCCGGTAACGGTCAGGCTGCCATTTACCACAGCACCGTTCGCATTGCTCAGTACCACATCCACCTTATCCTCGAGATCGTCAGTGATCTCGACCTTCATCTTGCCAAAGCTGCCGGTACCGGTCAGGGTGTGGGTATCCGGGTCATAGGTGAGCTTGTCGTTTCCGACTTCAAGAATGTGCCCGCAGTTTTCGCTGGTCACTTCAATGGGAGGATTATTGCCTATCGTGACTTTGATGCCGTAGTTGACCCCTTCATCAGGTTCAGGGATTTCCTTGACCCAGTTAGCAGTCAGGGTCATGTTTTTGTTCACAGTAACGGTGATATTTTCGCTGGTCTCTTCGCTGCCAGTCCAGCCCTTAAACGTCCACTGGCCTTCGCCCGGTGCAACAGCCTTGATGGTCAGTTCTTTGCCGTTTTCCACCTTATAAGTAGTGGTGCCATTTTCACCAGCAGTGCCAACCAACTTGGTTTCGCCCTCATAGGCTTCGGCATACTTCAGGGTAAGAGTATGGGTGGTCCGTTCTACCCATTTAGCAGTCAGGGTCATATCTTCGGTCACGGTAACAGTGATTTTTTCGCTGGTTTCTTCACGGTCTATCCAGCCACCAAACTTCCACTGGCCTTCGCCCGGTGCAACAGCCTTGACGTAGACTGTCTTGCCCTCGTCCACATGATAGGTAGAAGTGCCGTTTGCGCTCGTTGCATTGATCAGCTCCGTGGTGTACGCTGCATCCGTGTAAGCCTTGGCATTCGTCAGCGTGAGCGTCTTGTTGCTCGGATTCACATACTCGATTCTGAAATAAGAGTATCTTGCACAATCATTCGCGTCCTGGGTCTCAGTGCTCTCGGCCTCGGAGCTGCCTGCATAATAGCGGGCAACGTAACCAGTCGGCAGATTCCTTACCTCCACCGTGCCTGCTTGAACGGCCTCATAACCACCGTAGGTATTGCAAAGCGTGACCGCACCAGTGCAGTGATCAAGTACCAGCTTGCCTGCTTTACCCCTGTCGCCGATTACGCCATAAATAGCAAAAGCGGTAGCCTGAATTTTTTGCGCATTGTGCACGGTCAGGGTTCCGCTGACGGTCGAGCCGTTTCCGCAATTCAGAGAAAGGGTCTGACAGTTGATATCTGCACCGCCGTTGAGGATGCCGTCAATGCTCACATCCTGTGCGCTGTTCACAGTCAGCTTGCCTTCAACAGCCTGATTTACCAAGCTGATGTTATTATAGTCAAGGTTGCCGCTGATTCTCACATCACCAGCGCTAGTAATCGTTGCATCACCGCGAATCGCAGCATCAGTGCCGGAATCGGATTTTGTGACGGTCAGATCATTGACAGTTGCATTCAGGCTACCATTCACGGCGTAAGATTCACCCTTGATGGTGACGTTTTCTCCACCGTTAAGGGTTACATCGCCATTAAAGCCGCCTTCAAACGCAAAGCCATCGTCATAAGACACGGCGGGATAACCTAAAGGCCATGTCTCGTCAGAGCTGACAGTTCCACCATTCGCCGTCAGGTTGTAAGTAGTATTGCCCACCGTAACGGTCAGAGTATGCGTCGCCACGGGAGCATCCTCTGCCGCCAGTGCGCTGAGGGGGCTTGCCGCCTGCAGCAGCAGGCCAAGGCTCAGCAGCCCGGCAAGGAATTTACGGGTACGTAGTTTCATGTAGGGTGTACCTCCTCTGTTCTATCTTTGATCCTATCATACACCCGTAGCTCCCCCCGGGCATTCGTTTGACACGAATCGACCGAAAAATGCATCGAATCGACCCGTGCACAATTTTGGAAAATTCTGCCCCTTATTTTGTGAAATTGTTTCATTTTGAGAATGAGTCAGATTGCTTGACACTGCCCGCGAATCATGCTAAACTTAGTCCACTTTGAAAAAAGCACAAATGCGTTGACGGGGAAAAAACGAATTTCTTCTGCGTACAGAGAGCCGCCGGGTGGTGCAAGGCGGGTGCAGAGGGTTTCGGTTACTGGCCCCTGAGCGGCAGGGCTGAACACACAAGTAGGCTCTGACGGATGTCCACCGTTACAAGGACAGCGATTCGCCGCAAAAAGCCGATCGTGCAAAGCGGCTGTGCCCAAAGGCGCAGCAAAGAGAGTGGTACCACGGGTGCCCTGTAGTTTGAACTTTACAGGCTCTCGTCTCTCAAGGTTTTCGCCTTGAAAGACGAGAGCCTTTTCGTATATCTGCCTTTTGGAAGCAGGCTTGCCCTCTCCGTCACGGCTTACGCCGTGCCACCTCTCCCAAAGTGAGAGGCCTTGGCAGTACGGCAAAGTTTTCGGTTTTGCCAAGGGCTCCCCCCTTTGGGGGAGCTGTCGAACGAATGTGAGACTGAGAGGGCAAGGACGCTCACAAAGAGCATGGAGCAAGAAGTGTAAATCGTTTAGGAGGACGCACATTATGATGGACGCAACCAAGTACGCTCCGGGTTACTACCCGGTACCCGCAGGCTATGACAGCTGGGTAAAGAAGGATCACATTGAAAAAGCCCCCGCATGGTGCAGTGTGGACCTGCGCGACGGCAATCAGGCCCTGATCGTGCCCATGAGCCTTGAGGAAAAGCTGGAGTTCTTCCAGATGCTGGTAAAGATCGGCTTCAAGGAGATCGAGGTGGGCTTTCCTGCCGCCAGCGACACCGAGTATGAGTTCCTGCGCACCCTGATCGAAAAGAACATGATCCCCGAGGATGTCACCGTGCAGGTGCTGACCCAGTGCCGTGACCACATCATCCGCAAGACCTTCGAGGCCGTCAAGGGCGCACCCCGCGCGGTGATCCACTTCTACAATTCCACCTCTGTGGCCCAGCGCGAGCAGGTGTTCCACAAGAGCAAGGAGGAGATCAAGCAGATCGCCACCGACGGCGCAAAGCTGGTCAAGCAGCTGAGCGAGGAGTATGAGGGCAACTTCCTGTTCGAGTACAGCCCCGAGAGCTTTACCGGCACCGAGGTGGACTATGCGGTGGATGTGTGCAACGCCGTGCTGGACATCATGCAGCCCACCCCGGACCGCCCCATGATCATCAACCTGCCCGTTACCGTGGAAATGAGCATGCCGCACGTCTACGCAAACCAGATCGAGTACTGCGACAAGCACCTGAAATACCGCGACAGCGTGATCATCTCCACCCATCCCCACAACGACCGCGACGGAGAGAGGTGCGAAGAAGTAGTCGCGGTAGGACGGCTCGCCCTTGTCGATGTTCGGCTCGAACAGCGGAACGGCGAAACGAATGGCGGTGCCGCCGTTCGGGCGCTGCTCACAGGTGAACTCGCCTTCGTGCGCCTGAGCAACGAGCTGCGCGTAGGCGAGGCCCATGCCCTGATACAGACGGCCGTTGGCAGCCTGGAGCTGCTCGTGCTGCATCAGAGAGGTGCGCCATGCGGTGAGGGCACTTTCGAGTTTGTCGGCGGACAGGCCGGGGCCGCGGTCGCTGACGGTGATAACCGCCCAGTCGATCGTTTCGCCGTCATAAGCCGGACGGTTCTCGACCGTAAGCGTCAGGCTGACGCTGCCCGGCTCCTGAGAAACGGCGACAGCGTTCGTGAGCAGGTTGTAGAGCGCTGCACGGACGCGCACGACGTCAAGCTGTGCCTCGCACTGTATCGGGACGTTGAGGGCGATGCAGTCGCGCTTGCCCTCGGGCAGGCGGCGGCTGACGTTATTCGCGGCATCCGAGCACAGGCGGGACAGGTCGCAGCCGGTGATGCGCATCGTTCCGTAAATCGGTGGGTTCAGCAGCTCGGAAAGATGGAACGCGGTACGCTGAAGGCGGCCGGCCTCACGGGTGAGCGCGGCGGCTGCCTGCGGGTCGGTGACGAGCGGGAGCAGACGGTGCAGCTGAGTGACGCTGCGGGAGAACGTATCCATGCACGCGAAGTATGCGCCGGTCTTGGAGGTGTTCGGCAGCGGCTTCAGTACGACGAGCACGTTTTTCTCGTGCGGTACGGCGGTCAGGTAGTACAGACGGCCGAAGCAGTTTTCAGTCATGTGCTGCTCCTTGCCGGTGTCGGCACAGTCGCAGATCAGGTCGTTCGCCTCGTCGGAGAAAGCGGTGGCGAGAAGGTCGCCGTCATCCAGGTGGAACAGTTCGGATGCCGTGTCGTTCTGTGTGATGATCTCGCCGGCCTCACCGGCAAGCAAGAGAGCGGCAACATCGGCCGGCGCCTGAGAGATGGCTGCACGGCAGGCATCGTCATTGAGCAGAGCTTGAAGATCCTTGTTCATAGTATTTTCCTCCTGATATAAAAATTTATTCGGAAATATTACATTTTCTTAACATTACTATCCTTCCTGTGAATTTATACTATAT
>OGZW01001048.1_pt1 | contig 22511 bp, 16 predicted proteins | sample 1577001 | NCBI WGS metagenome assembly OGZW01 (sample SAMEA3541519, study PRJEB24748) | human gut metagenome | biome: human gut; feature: human-associated habitat; material: faeces | place: China | collected 2012 | reverse complement strand
CCAGCCTAAAAAAGCAATCCCGTGCTGAATCATAATCCAGATAGAAACACCCAATATCTGCCTCAACATCCGGAAATCTATACCCGAATACTCAAACAACCCGTATTTCTTATAATCGACTTTCTTCCACGTATAAAGAATGAAGAACAGCACCGAAACAGCTTCCGAGATCGATGAAGCGATCGCCGCTCCGGCAATCCCCAACGCCGGAAATCCGAACTTCCCGAATATCAGGACATAGTTCAGCATTACATTGGCTAACACCATCACGACCGAATTTATCGTCAGGATCTTTGTCTTTGTAATACCGACATAAAAAGCCCTGAACATAACGGCGACAAAGGAGAAGAAAAAGCCATAGACACGCCAGTCCACATACTTCATCGTAGCCTGGTAGACATCATCGGAACCGATCAGTTTGCGCAGAAAGAAAGGCGAATACAGATGTGAAGCCGTAAACAGCAACGAGGCAAGCAGCAACAGGAAAAACGTCCCCTGCAGGAAGACCAGCCCAATCCGTTTATATTCTTGTGCGCCGTTTCGCCGAGCTATCAATACCTGCGCGCCTATACTGAAACCGAAGCCAAGCATATAAATCACAAGGTAATAGACTCCCGCCAATGCCGACGCTCCCAACTCGACTTCTCCTACCCGCCCCAAATAGGCCGTATCGGTCAACCCGATCATGTGTTCCATCAATAGACTCATCAAGACGGGGAATGTTATTTGCAGAATTTGTTTGTTCGTAAATTGCATATTGTCTGATAAAAAGGGGTGCAAAGATAATAATAAGAATGGATTGCACAATATAACCGGGAGACATTCGTTTTTATAAAAATGAACCGGTATGATGGTGCGTATAATTTATTAATGATATTCCTATGAAAGCGAAATTATTGCTGATATTCTCTCTGTCATTTTACCTTTTCAGTTGTAACGGACAGAATTCCCATATCCCGGCAGCTGTCACTTCGGCCGCTCCAGTCAAGATCAATCGTTTCGACAAGGAGCTTTTAAAGCTGGTCGAAACGAACGACTCCTCCATGCAAGCCAGGCTTGTTCGCGAATACCCGCAAATGCTCGACATATTGGGAAAAGGTATCCTAAACATGAAGTCTCCGGCAATGCCCGGCTTCTTCGACAAATTGGCCAACTACTATTCCGAACCGACTTTGAAGGGGTTATATACCGATGCTGTCCGTCAATATGACAATGTTTCCCAGATCGAGCAAGCTCTCGGTAACGGTTTCACATGGTTGAAGACCTGTTTTCCTTCGATGCAGATTCCGGCCATCTATATGCACGTTTCCGGCTTCAATCAAAATGTACTGGTCGGCGACAGCCTGTTGTCCATCTCGATAGATAAATATTTAGGCGAGGAATATCCGTTATACCAGGACTTCTTCTATGATTTCCAGCGCCGGTTAATGACGCCTGAGCATATCGTCCCCGATTACCTTACCGGTTGGCTGATGTCCGAGTATCCGTTTGAAGGAAAAGAAAATGTACTGCTCGACCGGATGATCTATGAAGGCAAAATAAAATATCTGATCCATCAAGCATTTCCTGAACTGAAGCCTGAAGTACTCATGGGCTACACGGAAACTTCCTATAACTGGTGCAAAGAGAATGAATCCAACCTGTGGAAGGCTATCATAGAACGCAAGCATCTTTATACGCCAGACCTGATGACGACAAATAAATACTTCGATAACGTCCCCAGCATATTCCTGGCAAGCGACGCTCCCGGAAATCTCGGCAGTTGGCTCGGCTGGCAGATTATCGACAAATATATGCGAGAAACGAATTCGACCCCAGAAGCCTTGATGCAAAACAACGATAGCCAAGCTATTCTGACCGATTCGAAATACAAGCCATAAAGCCTACGGGGGATATAAAAAAAGAAAACCGTCCTATTCTCGCGAACTGGACGGATAACCTAATCTAACTTAATTCTAATACCATGAAAAACACTATATCTTAATAACAGAACCGGTATCGAAAAGTTTAATAGAACGGTTTATTTTTATTTCTTTCACAAAATAATGATCATGCGAGATCAACAACACCGTTCCTCTATAACTCTTTATAGCCGCTGTTATTATTTCAACACTTTGTATATCCAGATTGTTCGTCGGTTCGTCTAAAATAAATACATCCGGCGCATTATTTCCGATCATAAGGCAGCAAAAGAGCAACCGGATCTTTTCACCTCCACTCAAGCAAAAACACGGCTTGTCCCATGTCTCGTAAGGAAACAAACAACGGTTCAAAATGGATTTCAATTCATGTTCAGCCAAATGCGAGGCGTTAAAACGTTCCGTCTGCTCGAACACGGTCAATCCGGGATCAAGCACGGAACATTCCTGATCAATATAAAGATAACTGAAATCAGCCCGTGTAATCGTCCCGGCCGCCGGTTTCAGTTCCCCTAACAACAATTTGACCAGGGTCGTTTTTCCGCTCCCATTATTTCCTGTGATATGAATACGGTCGCCACTCCTGACCTGAATATTCAGAGGTGACTTCCATAGGCAGGAAGAAGTGTAACCGAAATTGATCTGATCCGCAGTGATCAGAATCTTGCCGGTGTGCAGATCGGAAGAATTGAAATTTGTCTGAAGTGCCCGCAAATCGGGAATCACATCCTGAAGGCTGGCAATCGAACTTTGCAGGGAAGCCATTTTCTCCTCATGGACATCATTCAGCCGGACTGTACTTTTCTCGGCTTTATCTTTCAGCGTATTGACTGCCATGCGTGAGATCCCTTTCTTGAAACTCGACTTATCACTGCGGACATTCGACTTATTCTTCCGTTCCATCACTTCACGCGCCATTTTACGGGCCAGACGAAGTTCTTTCTCCTTCTCACTCAACTGATTCTGCAAAGCTGTCAACGCCAACTCTTTCTGTTCTTTATAGAACTCATAATTGCCACCATAAAGTGTGACCTCACTTTTCTCAAGCTCACAAATGCAAGGTAGCAGGTTTAGCAACGTCCGGTCATGACTGACAATCAACAAGGTCGAACGTCCGCTCCGGATCATCTCATATAGCTTTTCCCGGCCGGAAACATCCAGATGATTCGTCGGTTCATCCATCAAAATAATTTCCGGTGCATGAACAAGGATACCAGAAAGGAACACTTTCGTCTTTTCTCCTCCGCTCAACGAGCACATCGGCTGGGACAGTTGCAGATGCTCCAGATTCCAAGAGGCAAGTGCGGAAAGACAACGTTCTTCCACATTCCAGTCGTCATTCAGACAGGTAAAGTTTTCTGCCGAGGCGTCACCTTCAAGAATGGCATGGAGCGCCTTTATCCGATCGTCCACCCGCAGAGCTTCCGCCACAGTCAGGTTGTCGAACTGTCCGAAATGTTGTGGAATATAATAAGGGCGTGAAGAACACACTACCTCCCCCGATGAAGGTTTCAGGTTCCCTTCAATGATACGCAACAAAGTCGATTTGCCCGTACCGTTATTCCCCACCAGCGCAAGACGCTGTCCTGTATTGACTATCAGGTTTATGTTTTGAAAAAGAGGTTCTTTGTCAGCATGAACATAGCATAGCTGATGTACGGATATACACATAGTTTTCTTTGAATTAAAAGATTATAAACTAAAAAAGATAAAATCACAAACGTGCCGAAGGATGGCACAGGATAAGGCCGGAATAAAGAATCGACAATCGAAAATGAACAATTGGCAATTACATCAGAAAGATATTTACGATATATAGAAACCGGCTTACTTGAATATTTTCATCGGAGTATTTATATAATTCGGTTACAAAGATAATCTTTTTACCAAGTATTATCACATAATTCATAAAATAGATTTGACCAGCTGTTTCAAAGCACCAGTGTTTATTCCACAAAACAACTATCTTTCTATAAATGGATAATACTTCTTTTCACATCCAGAAGATATCGAGTTCAAAACATACATGTTTTGAAACAAGGCCTTTTCCATTTACGACCGGAAGCCAATCAGTATGGCGGAAATAAAAAGGCTGTGTCGCAATTCTTGACACAGCCTTTTTATTCCCAAACGCCACAAAATGTTAATCGAACATATGTCTGAACTTATCGAAAATCTTCTCCTTGACAGATTTCTTCGGTTGGAAATTAGGAGAATTCTCCAAGCCGTTCATGATATCTTTCTCTGACGCAGACAACGTTTCCGGAATATAAACACTTACGTTTACAAGCAGGTCTCCCGTTCCATAACTGTTAACAGAGGGAAGCCCTTTGTTTCGCAAACGGAGTACTTTCCCCGGTTGAGTCCCTGGCTCGATTTTGACTTTAGCCTTACCATCGATGGTCGGAACTTCAACTGTGCCACCCAAAGCCGCTTGAGGCACACTCAGTAACAGGTTATACAGAATGTCGTTCTCGTCACGTATCAGTTCCGGATGCGGCTCTTCTTCGACCAAGATCAGCAAATCACCGTTAATACCTCCATGACGGGCCGCATTCCCCTTCCCACTCATGGAGAGCTGCATGCCTTCCGCCACACCGGCCGGGATATTGATCGTGATCACCTCGTCGTCGCGCACGATTCCTTCACCATTGCACTCGCTACATTTCTTGGTGATAATCTTCCCTTCGCCTCCACAGGTCGGACAGGTTGTCTGTGTCTGCATCTGTCCTAAGATCGTATTGGCCACACGGGTGACAACACCGCTGCCATGACAGGTTTCACAAGTCTTGGAACTGTGATCGTCCTCCGCACCGCTGCCATGACATTTGGAACAGGTCACATATTTCTTAACCTTGATCTTCTTTTCGACTCCGGTAGCGATCTCTTTCAGGTTCAACTTTACTTTCACACGCAAATCCGAACCACGATTTACCCGGCGACCGCCACGTGAACCGCCACCAAAACCACCAAAACCGCCAAAGCCACCAAAATGTCCGCCAAAGATGTCTCCAAACTGTGAGAAAATATCGTCCATAGACATTCCTCCGCCAAAGCCACCGCCCTGCGAAGCCCCTCCCACTCCGGCATGACCGAACTGGTCATAACGCTGGCGTTTCTGAGGATCGCTCAGTACATCATACGCTTCAGCAGCTTCCTTGAAGTTCTCTTCAGCCTGCTTGTCACCCGGATTCTTGTCAGGGTGGTACTGAATCGCCTTTTTACGGTAAGCTTTCTTTATTTCCTCTACCGAGGCAGTCTTCTCGACGCCCAGCACTTCATAATAATCTCTTTTAGCCATCTTCGTATCTGTCTGTTGTTATTTGCTCATTATCCTGTCGTATTATTCGCCTACCACAACTTTAGCGTGGCGAATCACCTTATCGTTCAAAGTATAACCGGTCTGCACATAATCCAGAACCTTGCCCTTCATATCGGGTTCCGGTGCAGGAATCATGGCGACTGCTTCAGACGTTTCAGCATCGAACGGTTCACCGACAGTTTCGATCGGTTTTACATTCTGATGAGACAGGTAAGACATGAATTTCGAATAGATAAGTTCCACTCCTTCCGTAACAGCCTTTATATCTTCAGCCGAACGGATATTCTGCAAAGCACGTTCGAAATCGTCGACAACAGGGAGCAGGTGAGTCAAAGCACTTTCGCCACCGTTCTTGATCAGCTCGGACTTTTCGCGCAATGTACGTTTACGGTAGTTATCGAACTCAGCCATCAAGCGCAGGTGGGAATCATTCAGTTCGTCATATTTCTTCTTCAATTCTTCCAGCTCCTTCTGCTCCGGACCTTCATCCGTCACATTGTCAGATGTGGCATTTTCTTCTGCCGCATTTACCTGTTCATCCTGCAATTTTGTCGCGTCATCAGCACCCTGGCGTTCTTTTTTGTCAGCAGTTTCCTTCTTGCTATTAAAATTCATCTTGTTCATAATCAATTATATATTTTCATTACTATCTAATTGTCAGTAAGATATCATACCTATATCGGTCATACTATCTGCCTGTCGGCATTATTCTTGTCGATATCAATCACCAATATAACATCAAATATACTGCCAACTGTTCTTATAGAACGAAAATATCTTTACCTTTGTGTAGTAAAAGATGATTTATTGTCATAGTACAAATAAATAATAAGATTAATAAAACAATTAAGAAATTAATTATGAAGAGAGCGATTTTGTCAGTTTTACTGCTATTTGCATTTCTTACCGGTTTTGCCCAAAACCGGAATATATGCCGATTAGGAATTACATACGATATCAGTCAAAGCGACCACTGGGGGAAAAACAAACCGGTCATAACCAGTGTCATCCCTTATTCGCCGGCAGAACTCGCAGGAGTTAAAACCAATGATATCATTATAGCTATCGACGGTGTGCAAACGACAGATATTTCGTCGGAAGAGATCGGTGAAATGCTGAATCCCGCCGGGAAAAACGAGGTATTACTGACGATCGGCAATCTGGCAAACCCTGCTAAACAGGTGCTTGTCAAAAAAGAATGCAAAAAAGGGAATGCGATTACCGAAGAACAATTGGCCACCGCTTTTTCTATGTACAGCCTCGAAACGACCAGCGAACGGGAATTTGTCTGTCCATTCAAGACAACCGTGACAGCCGACCCTGTAGATTTAGGAAAGTTCAAGACTTTTGCCTTCTCTGCCATAGACGAGAATAACAGCAAACTGGAAACGGCTATCAACGAAAGCATCGAAAAGGAGTTGACCAAGAAAGGAATGACAGTCGACACAGACCGTCCCGACATCATAGTACAGACCTTCTATTTCTTCGATAAGAATCCGAACTATAAAGGAGCGAACAAGATCCTGGTCGAAAAAGAGCCGATCTATCGCTACAACTTCAATCACAGCAAGATGGAGACATTCCCGTTCCTGAACTCGATGTCTGCAGAAGCGGAAGCGGAGTACCTGCTCCAGTTCGGTTTCCGCCTGATCGACCAACGTGACGTACCGGGCCGCATCCTGTGGGAATGCGAAGCAAATGAGCTGTTGGAAGACTCATACCGCCTGGATGAATATGCCCGTATCCATGCACCATTGATGTGCATGCAATATCCGTACGTCAAATATCAGCGTAACGTGCCGTTCAAGGTCAATCAGAAAACCTACAACTACACGGGGCTGAGTTACGATATCGACCGTATGGAACAGATCGCCGATGTCGACAAAAACTCACCTGCCTATGCAGCCGGATTACGCCCCCGTGATATTGTAGAGAAAATCAACGACCAGAAAATGAATTACACGGCAGAAGAATTCTCCGCTGCTTACAAAGGATTTATTACTAACACGATGAAATACCGCGATCCGAAAACCCAGTTTACGGATGCCAACGGTTTCAAACGTTGTATGTTCTGGGACACATTCAAATACTCACAAGTAGCCGATGCGATCCAGAAACCCGGTAACAAGACCACCTACTCATATTTATATTATTACGCCCCGTATATCAACCCATCCGGAAACAATGCCTGTACGTTCGATATCAAAAGGGGTAAAAACAAAATGGAAATCATCGTCCGCCCGACCATTCGCCGGTCCGTGACGGTCGAAGTAAAATAAAGCATTTACAAGAAAGTGATATATCCGCAAAATTTCGAACAAAAAACGGGCTTCGATAAAGTCCGTCGTTTAATTTCAGAGAAATGTTTAAGCCCGCTCGGAGAAGAACGGGTGGCAGAGATGGAATTCTCTGCCGATTATCAAACCGTAACCCGACGTCTGGAACAAACTGACGAGTTTGTTCGTATCCTGCACGGAGAAGACGAGTTTCCCGCCAGTTATTTTTTTGATGTGCGTTATTCGTTGAAGCGGATACGCCCCGAAGGAACCTGGCTAGATGAAAAAGAGCTATTCGACCTGAAACGTTCGCTCCAGACAATCAACGATATTATCCGCTTCTTTCGCCCTTCCCTGGAAGAGGGAGAAGAGATCAAATACCCGGCATTGACCGCCCTTGCCGGCGATATTCAGGTATTCCCGCAGTTAATCGGAAAGATCGACGCGATACTCGACAAATTCGGACGGGTGAAGGACAATGCCTCTTCTTCACTGGCGCAGATACGAAAAGAGATCACGGCTACCATGAGCGGTATCTCCCGCAGCTTGCAGTCGATATTACGCGCCGCACAATCGGAAGGTATAATAGATAAAGATATTACTCCCACCATGCGCGATGGGCGCCTGATGATCCCGGTCGCTCCGGCTTTCAAACGGAAGATCAAAGGGATCGTGCACGATGAATCGGCTAGCGGCAAGACTGTTTTCATCGAGCCGGAAGTCGTCGTGGAGGCAAATAACCGCATCCGCGAGCTGGAAGGCGACGAACGCAGGGAGATCATGAAGATCCTGACGGAATTTACAAATTTCATCCGTCCGTTAATCCCCGATATCCTGCAATCCTATGAGTTCTTGGCCGAGATTGACTTCATCCGCGCCAAAGCATTGTTTGCCGAGCAGATAAACGGAATCAAGCCGGTCATCGAGGACAAACAGCAGATCGACTGGATACACGCTGCGCATCCCCTGCTTTTCCTCTCGTTACAGAAACAAAACAAGCAGATTGTCCCGTTGGATATTCTCCTGGAAGAGAAAAAACGCCTGCTGATTATCTCCGGGCCGAACGCAGGTGGTAAATCCGTTTGCCTGAAAACGGTCGGATTGCTGCAATATATGTTGCAATGCGGCCTGTTGATCCCCGTATATGAAAGCTCGAAAACGGGATTGTTCGAAAACCTGTTCATTGACATCGGAGATGAGCAAAGTATTGAAAACGACTTGAGTACCTACAGTTCACACTTGACGAACATGAAATTTTTCGTCAAGAACTGTAACAGCAAAACTCTAATCTTGATTGACGAGTTCGGTAGTGGTACGGAGCCCCAGATCGGAGGTGCGATTGCCGAAGCCCTGTTGGACCGTTTCAACCGGAATCACAGCTACGGCGTTATCACGACTCACTACCAGAACTTGAAGCATTTCGCTAAAGACACGGAAGGGATCGTTAACGGCGCCATGCTCTATGACCGCCACCTGATGCAACCGCTCTTTAAGCTGTCGATCGGTAATCCGGGAAGTTCTTTCGCCGTCGAGATCGCCCGGAAGATCGGCCTACCGGAAGATGTCATTGCGGATGCATCTGCTAATGTCGGCTCCGACTATATCAATATGGATAAATATCTACAGGATATCGTTCGTGACAAACGCTATTGGGAAAGCAAGCGACAGAATATCCGCCAACAAGAAAAGAAGCTGGAAGATATTACCGCCCGCTACGAGCAGGATTTGGAAGCCGTAAACAAACAACGGAAAGAGATCATGCGTAACGCCAAGGAAGAGGCACAGCGTATCCTTTCCGAAGCCAACGCAAAGATCGAAAACACGATCCGCGAAATCAAAGAGGCACAGGCGGAAAAGGAACAGACCAAGCTTGCCCGCAAAGCCTTGGAAGAATTCAAGGCTTCTGTGATAGCAGCCGAAGAAGAGGACGGCAAGATCGCCCGTAAAATGGCGAAGTTGCAAGAACGCAAAGAACGTAAAAAGCAGAAACAAAACGCGCCGGCCTCCAAGCAGGTCTTCAACCGTGATGTCATAGAAGCTGGCGACAACGTCCGCCTCAAAGGACAAGTCTCAGCCGGAACCGTTATGGAAGTTCAAGGAAAGCAGGCAGTTGTAGCATTCGGCATGATTAAGAGCACAGTCAAGTTGGAACAACTGGAGAAGGTCAGCAAAGGACAAATCAAGAAAGAGATCCAAAAAAGTACTTTTGTCAGTGTCCAGACAGCGGACGATATGCATGAAAAGAAATTGAACTTCAAGCAGGAGATAGATGTTAGAGGTATGAGAGGGGACGAAGCCTTACAGGCCGTTACTTACTTTGTGGACGATGCCATACAGGTTGGTGCCGCTCGCATCCGTATTCTGCACGGGACAGGGACAGGCATACTTCGGCAGCTGATACGCGATTACCTGCACACTGTTCCGGGCGTCCGCCAGTATCACGACGAACATGTCCAATTCGGAGGTGCGGGTATTACGGTTGTAGAACTCGAATAAGAACAAACAGATATGAGGCGAAGAGAATATGTACATCCACACAAGCGTAAGCATATTTCCAACCGGCATCTTGCCGACCGATATTTCTATGCCGGCGAGCATGATACCGTTACCCGGATCAGCCTCACACAGTACAATACCGACACTCTGCACACACGGGAGATCAAGACAAACGAAACGTCGTTCAAAAAATTTGTCGACGGAAATAGTATCAACTGGTTCCAGGTTAGCGGTCTGACTGATTCGGAGGCGGTCACGCGTATCGTCAATGAATTCGGGATGCATAACCTGGACGCCAAAGATATTCTGACTCCCCAACACGTAGTCAAGATAGAAGAGTATGACAAACACATGCTTATCGTACTCAATTCTTCCTACTACGACACCAATATGGAGATCAACTCCGAACATATCAGCATCCTAATCACGGGAAACGTAGTCATCAGCTTCACGGAAAGCAACAATCCTGTATTCGAAAAAGCCTACAAAGCCATCGAATCCGATATGCTGAATATTCGCCGAAAAAACAGCGGACTACTCCTGGCATTCCTTTTAAATACGATCATTGCCAATTTAGTGGAATCGGCCTCCAAAGTGGAGGAAATGCTTGAGGATATAGAAGAGACCCTGCTCGATATCAAAAACGACCAAGGTAATATGGGGCTGCTTATCCAACAACGTCGGAAAGAATATATGGTTATCCGCAAGAACAGCCAACCACTGAAAGAGCAATTTGCCAAACTGCTGCGCACCGAAAACGGAATCATAAGCTCCGACATCCTTCCCATCTATAACGACTTATCCGACCAGTTGCAGTTCATCATCCAGACAACCGAAAGCTGCCGGGAAATCATATCTTCCCTGGTCGATCTCTACATATCCAATAACGACCTGCGCATGAATGCGATCATGAAACGCCTGACAATCGTATCCACGATCTTCATCCCGCTGACATTCCTGGCTGGTATATGGGGGATGAACTTCAAGATGATGCCAGAATTGGACTGGCAATACGGGTATGGTATAGCCTGGTCACTCATGCTACTGACAGCAATCTCGACCTGGCTATACATGCGGAAAAAGGATTGGTTTTAGAGTCCGTAGTTCCGTTTGAACATATAATAGGTATTTCTGGAAACATTAAAACGTTTACAAATTTCGAAAACAGTGTCTCCGCGTTCAAGCATGCTGATCACCTCTTCTTTATTCGCATCCAGGAAAGACTGTTTTGCAGCCGATCCTTTCGGACGGCCTAACGGGCCTCCCGCGCTCTTCTTATGATTCAATGCCTCTTTGGTACGGATTGACATCAAACTGTGTTCGATCTCCGTCACCAACTTGAACACGTTTCCCATAACTGGCAAATCCAATGCCTGGTCTAGGATATACCGGTCTCTTATACTATAGATCTGAACGCCTTTTTCCATGCAGCGTCCCATAATATCCATAACTTCCGACAAAGTTCGTCCCAAGCGGGAAATATCCGAAAAGATCAGACTATCGCCTTTTTGCATACGATCCAGTCCCCTAGCGAGATTACGTTCATCTTCCCTCCCTTTGTCGACAGTGACATCCGTAATCCACTTATCGACATTCATATCATGATTCGAAGCATAACGTTCAATCTCATCTTTCTGTTCTTCTAGAAGTTCCTTGTTTGAAGTTCCTACTCTTAAATAAGCTATTACCATATTTCCAGCAACTTAATAATTAAAAAAACGTAGAACCAAAATTTATTTCTCGGTGAAGATACGAAAAGTAATTATAGCACAATAGCTAAACTTTCCATTTTATTTAAAGAAAATGTTAGTATTCCGTTCTTTAACACAATAAATTAAATCGTATGTAAAAAGCTATCGAACTAAGAATGAAATAGCTAACAAATTATCCAATAACCGGGGATTTATTACCTTTCCCTCGATATAAGTATTTTGAACATGTTTATCGTTTTTTTTTGATCTTAGTGCTGGTAGTCGTATGGGGCATCTCGACTTCTCCATTTAACTGGCACGGAGGGATCATTCCCCGCAATCCGATTCCGGTAGACGCGATTCCCGACATCGGCGATAATCAACAGATCGTAGCGACCGAATGGATGGGACGTTCGCCCAAAGATATCCAGGATCAGATCACCTATCCGCTAACCACTTCCCTATTGGGGATTCCCGGAGTCAAATCGATCCGTAGCTCTTCCATGTTCGGCATGTCCTTCATCTATATTATTTTTGATGATAATATAGAATTCTACTGGAGCCGTTCGCGGATTCTCGAAAAGCTCAACTCCCTTCCCCCCGGCACGCTGCCCGAAGGCGTACAACCAGTGTTGGGTCCGGATGCAACCGCTTTAGGACAAATCTACTGGTACACGTTGGAAGGACGCGATCCGGCAACCGGAAAACCGACAGGCGGATGGAATGCGGAAGAGCTGCGTACCATACAGGACTACTATGTCAAATACAGCCTTTCGGCCGCCGAAGGCGTGTCGGAAGTAGCATCAGCCGGAGGTTTTGTAAAAGAGTACCAAGTCGAGCTGAATCCGGATGCCATGCGCGCCTTTAATGTTTCCGTTATGGATATTATGGGGGCGATCAAGAAAAGCAATCTCGATATCGGCGCCGAGACAATGGAGATCAATAAGGTCGAATATCTGATCCGTGGCCTGGGCTACATCAAAGATGTATCCGACCTGGAAAAAGCCGTCGTGACGGTTCATGACGGTGTGCCGGTACGCATCTCCGATGTAGCGTTTGTAAATATCGGTCCGGGTACGCGGCGCGGCGGGTTGGATAAAGAAGGTGTCGAAGCAGTCGGCGGTGTCGTGATCGCCCGATATGGTTCCAACCCTTTGGAAGTCATTAATAATGTAAAAGACAAAATCAAGGAGATGGCGCCCGGACTTCCCCAGAAAACCTTGCCCGACGGGACTGTCTCCAAAATCACCGTCGTACCTTTTTACGACCGGACAGGCTTGATCAAAGAGACAATCGGCACGCTCGAAACATCTTTATCCCACGAAATACTGATCTGTATCATCGTTATCATCGTACTGGTCCTCAACCTCCGGGCATCCGTCGTGATAGCCAGCATGCTCCCTATCGCCGTGTTGTCTACCTTCATCATCATGCACTACACAGGAATAGCCGCCAATATAGTTGCCCTTTCGGGTATCGCCATCGCTATCGGCGTGATGGTGGACGTCGGCGTCGTGTTTGTCGAAAGCATCATCCGGTATATGGAGATGCCGGAGAACAGAGGCGTCCGCAAAGGGAAAGCGATGGTAAACCTTATTTATAAGGCGGTCAGTGAAGTGTCGGGGGCCATTGCCACGGCGATGATCACGACTATCGTCAGTTTCCTGCCCGTTTTTGCAATGGAGGCACAGGAAGGAAAAATGTTCTCTCCCCTCGCCTACACGAAAACCTATGCGCTGGCCTCTGCTTTCGTATTGGGATTGATCTTGCTGCCGACCTTATCCTATATATTGTTTTCAGTACGGATCGACTCAAAGCGAATACGGAAAGTGCTCAACTACATACTGATTGCAGCAGGTGTCCTCTTGTCTGTCCTGTACAGTAATATTCCGGCACTCGGACTTACAGCCGTCGGACTTAACAACCTGCTTACCCACCGTTGGAAGAAACCCGGAATAAGTAACTATATCAATATCGGTATCGCACTTGTCGTCGCCACCTACTTCTTGGCAGAAGAATGGTTGCCGATGGGTCCCCAGAAAGGCATTATCGTCAATCTTCTTTTCGTAACAGGATGTATCGCCATCATTCTTGCACTGCTCTGGTTACTGGTGATCTACTACGAACGTATCCTTCGCTGGTGTCTGAATAACCGGTGGAAGTTCATGCTGCTACCTATCGCGACTATCCTATGCGGCATCCTGATCTGGAAACGGATCGGGCAAGAATTCATGCCCAGCCTCAACGAAGGTTCATTCCTGTTGATGCCGACCAGCATGCCACATACTGGAATCGAGCAAAACTTGAATTATATCGAAGCACTGGACAAACGCCTGGCAGCCATCCCCGAAGTGGAAACGGCAATCGGCAAATGGGGACGGGTAAACTCGGCACTCGATCCGGCTCCCGCCCAGATGTTCGAGAATACGATCAACTATCGTCCCGAATATATCCTGAACGAAGACGGAAAGCGGGAACGTTTCAAAGTGAACCGGAAAGGAGAATATCTTCTGAGAAACGGAGGCACTTACAATCCGGCAGACGGCTTCCGCCTGATTCCGGCAGATAGCCTGATACCGGACCGCAAAGGAGACTATTTCCGGCAATGGCGTCCCAAAATCAAGAACACCGACGATATTTGGCAGCAAATTGTCAACGTCACCCACCTGCCCGGACTCACATCCGCCCCGAAACTGCAACCGATAGAGGCACGCCTTGTCATGCTCTCGACCGGTATGCGCGCTCCGATGGGATTGAAGATATACGGGCCGGATCTGGAAACGATCGAGCAAAGCGGAAAGGCGATCGAACAGGCGCTCAAAGACGTTCCTTCCGTGATCCCTTCGTCCGTATTCTATGACCGGGCGGTCGGAGCACCTTATCTGGAGATTAAGCTGAACCGGGATAACATGGCCCGGTACGGAGTGAACGTCGAAGATTTACAGGAAATACTAAGTGCAGCCGTCGGCGGCATGATCCTGACAAAGACGGTCGAAGGCCGCGAGCGTTTCCCCGTGCGCCTCCGCTATGCCCGCGAACTGCGTGATAATCCGGAAGCATTGTCCATGCTCCTGGTTCCGACAGCCACCGGCGCCCAGATCCCATTGAAAGAACTCGCCGATATCGAATATGCCCGAGGCGCCCAGATGATCCAGAGTGAGAACACCTTCCTGGTCGGCTACGTGATCTTCGACAAGAAACAGGGAAAAGCGGAAGTGGACGTTGTGAAAGAAGCGACAAAAGTGATCGAAGGAAAGATACAAAACGGAGAGTTGAAACTAACAAAAGGCGTTTCCTACAAGTTTGCCGGAAACTACGAACAACAGGAACGTGCCACCGCCCGGCTGATGATCGTCGTTCCCCTGGCCCTGCTGATCGTCCTCCTGGTTCTGTATTTCCAGTTCAAGACCCTTACAGCTTCGTTGATTCATTTCTCCGGTGTATTCGTAGCTTTCGCCGGCGGCTTTATCCTGCTCTGGCTGTACGGTCAGGACTGGTTCATGAACTTTTCGCTGGCGGGGGCCAATATGCGGGACCTGTTCCAGATGCATACCATTAACCTGAGCGTAGCCGTATGGGTCGGCTTCATCGCCCTTTTCGGAGTGGCGACAGACGACGGTGTGCTGATGGGTACTTACATCCATCACGTCTTCCTGGAAAAGGACCCGCAGACCAGGCACGCCATACGTGAAGCCGTCGTGACAGCAGGACTCAAACGTGTACGTCCCGCAGCCATGACAACCGCGACCACCCTGATCGCCCTGCTCCCCGTCCTCACCTCGACCGGAAAGGGAGCCGATATTATGGTTCCGATGGCAATCCCGACTTTCGGCGGCATGCTGATCCAGTCGATGACCATGTTTGTCGTCCCCGTATTCCAATGCTGGTGGCGGGAAGGGCTGCTGAAGAAAGAGGAAACAACTGGCCAATGCCTCGCGCAAAATAGACCTGTACGCCAAACAGCAAGACTTGTCCCGGTCGACCTACCAGTTGATGATTCGCGAATTTTCGGCAGGGACGACTTCCCTCACGGACATCATCCAACTGGAACGCCAGTTACTGGATTACAGCCTTAAAAAGAGCGAAGCGGTTGCCGGATACAACACGCTGATCGCGAGTTTAGAGAAATTAGTATCAACCTCCGTAAATGAATAACAAGATGAAAAAGATAAATGAAATAATAAAAAGCAAATCGGTTCAATATATAATAGTAACCTGTGCCGGCTTATTAGTCGGCAGGTTGTTGTTCAGCTCGTCTGAAAGCCCCGCTCCGGCTACCCATGAGGGGCATGAGATGCACGAAGGACACAGTCACGACCTCGTACAGGACGAGACGGGCGTCTGGACCTGCTCCATGCACCCCCAGATACGCCAGGATAAACCCGGCAAATGCCCGATCTGCGCGATGGACTTGATCCCGGTCCGTAAAGGAAGCGGCGGCGGAGAGAACTCCGACCCGAAAGCAATCCAGTTATCGGAAGAGGCGGCCGCCCTGGCAGACGTGCAGACTTCAAAGGTCAGCAGGAAAAACCCGGTCAAGACAGTCCGCCTGTATGGCAAGATCGCCCCGAACGAACAAAGCTTACAGTCACAGACAGCGCATGTAGGCGGACGTATCGAACAACTCAACATCAATTTTACCGGTGAGAGCGTACGAGCCGGACAAACACTTGCCGTCCTTTATTCACCCGAACTGTTCACCGCCCAGCAGGAACTGTTGGAAGCCATCAAGATGAAGCAGCCCGCCCTGATCCAGGCAGCCCGCGAGAAACTCCGTCTCTGGAAAATGACGAACGCCCAGATAGAAGCGATCGAACAGTGGGCGGCGAGGAGGGAGACGAAGTGTTTGCTTCCACCTTCCACTCGGCCTGTGTACGCATCCTGCGCCGCTGGGCGGAGGAGATCGGCTATCCGCGCAGCTTTACTATCTACGATACCGATGATTCCCAGCGCGTGATGAAGGCTGTCTACAAAGACCTGAATGTGGACGATAAGTTCCTGCCCATCAAGGCTGCGATCAACCAGATGAGCCGATGGAAGGATCAGCTTGTCAGCCCGGAACAGGCCCTTGCCAGCCCCGCAAAAGATACCAAAGGCGCGCTGACGGCCCGCATCTACGCGGCCTACGAAAAGCGCCTGAAGGAAGCCGGAGCATTCGACTTTGACGACCTGATCTACCAGACTGTGCAGCTGCTGGCCGAGCACAAGGATGTGCGGGATTTCTACCAGAACAAATACCGCTATCTGCTGGTGGACGAGTATCAGGACACCAGTGTGGCGCAGTTCCGTCTGGTGAGCCTGCTCACCGGCCCGGAAAAGAACATCTGCGTGGTGGGCGATGATGACCAGAGCATCTACCGCTTCCGCGGCGCTACCATTGAGAACATCCTTAATTTCGAGCGCATTTACCCGGGCACCAAGACCATCCGTCTGGAACAAAACTACCGCTCTACGTCCAATATCCTGAACGCTGCGAACTGTGTCATTCAGCACAACACCGAGCGCAAGGGCAAGACCCTGTGGACCAGCAATGGCGAGGGCGATAAGGTGCAGGTGTACACCGCCGAGAACGAGCAGGACGAGGCCAGCCACATCGCGGATGTGATCGGCCAGCACCTGAAAGAGGGCGGACATCTGGCCGACCACGCCATCCTCTACCGCATGAACGCCCAATCGGCCCCCATCGAAAGCTACTTTACCCGTGCAGGCATCCCCCACAAGATCGTGGGCGGCCAGCGCTTCAACGACCGCAAAGAGGTCAAGGATATCCATTCCTACATGTCCATCGTGGCGAACCCCCGCGATGATGTGCGCCTGCGCCGCATCATCAACGAGCCTGCCCGCAAGATCGGTGCCACCACCGTGGAGGTCATTGCCGATCTGGCCGCGCAGGAGGGCGTGAGCATGCTGGACATCATCGGCCATGCCGACCAATATGCAAAGCTCAGCCGCGCCGTAATGCCGCTGCTCAAGTTCTGGCAGATCTATCAGCGCCTGCAGGATTCTTTGGAGACCCGCACGCTGGACGAGTTTGCAGCCGATGTGATCGAGCTGACCGGCTATAAGGCCATGCTGGAAGCCGATGCAGCCAAGGGCCACGAGGATGCGGCTGACCGCCTGCAGAACCTTGGTCAGCTGGTCAACAACGTCAAGAACTACTGCGACCAGCACGGTGAGGAAGCCACGCTGGAAGGCTATCTGGAAGATATCGCCCTCATCAGCGATATCGACAGCTATAACGAGAGCGCCGATCAGGTGGTGCTCATGACCATCCACTCCGCCAAGGGTCTGGAATTTCCGTATGTGTTCCTGATTGGCATGGAGGAGGGCGTGTTCCCCAGCGAGATGAGCAAGTATTCCGAAGCTGATCTGGAAGAGGAGCGCCGCCTTGCCTACGTGGGCATCACCCGCGCCAAGAAGGAGCTGTACATCTCCAACAGCGTTTCCCGGATGCTGTATGGCCGCACCCAGCGCAACGAGCCGAGCCGCTTTTTGCGGGAGATCGAGCCGGAGTATATCGAGGAGACCCGCAGCCCGGTACTGGAACAGCGCTCCCGCTTTGGCGGCTGGGGCGACAGCTATCGTGATACGGTGCCCGGTGGTGCGTCCGGTTACTCCGGGCCGTCCGGATGGGGCCGCAGCGCCAGTGGGTACGGTTCGGGCGGTTACGGAAGCGGCTATAGCAATCGCAGCGGCTACCTGAACCGCGAATACAACGCGGGCGAGGGCCGCGGCTTTGGCTCGGCCTATGCAAACCGGGGCCAGAGCCAGAGCGGATACGGTTCCGGCTATGGCCGCAGCGGCGCAGGTACTGGATATGGTTCTGGTTACAGTTCTGCATATTCTGACGGAACAACGCAGAAAAAATCTGAAAAGCAAATCTCCTTTACAGGCGCACCGGCAGCAAAAACCGCTGCAAAAGGCGCAAAACACTATGAGCCGGGCGATCTTGTGGAGCACAAGGTGTTCGGACGCGGTCAGGTAGTGGCTGTGAAGCCTGCCGCCGGAGATCAGATCGTGGAGATCAACTTTGAAAAGGTGGGCATCAAAAAGACCATGGCCAATTTTGCGCCCCTGACCAAAATCACTGCGGAGGAATAACACACTTATGATGACTGTTCGTTTGATCGCACATACCCCGGAACCGGAAAAGGTGGTGGCTGCAGCGGCAAAGCTCTGCTATTCCGATGCGCACATCACCGACCTGCTGGACGGCCTGACCGAGGAAAAGACCGCGAAGTTCCTGACCATGCTCAGCGATCTGGGCCATGCCAGCCCCATTGAACATGCCAGCTTCACCTTTGGCATTGAGGGGGTCAGCCGCACTTTGCTGGCGCAGATCACCCGCCACCGCATTGCATCCTTCAGTGTGCAGAGCCAGCGCTATGTGCGGCTGGACGATTTCCGCTATGTGGTACCGCCCGAGATTGAAGCCATCCCGGAAGCAAAGGAAGCTTTCCTTGCCAGCATGGAAGAGGACGCAAAGCGCTACCTCGACCTTGCCCACAAGCTGGAAGAAGGCCACACCGCCCGCCTGATGGCTGAAGGAATGCCGGAAAAGCAGGCCCGCGCCAAGGCCAGCAAGCAGGCCAACGAGGATGCCCGCTTTGTACTGCCCAACGCCTGTGAGACCAAGATGGTGGTCACCATGAATGCCCGCAGCCTGCAGAACTTTTTCCACCTGCGCTGCTGCAGCCGAGCCCAGTGGGAGATCCGGGAGCTGGCCGAAAAGATGTTCGAGCTGGTGTACCCGGTGGCACCGCATATCTTTGCAAAGTCCGGCCCGGCCTGTGTATCCGGCCCCTGCCCGGAAGGCAGGATGTGCTGCGGCAAAACCGCCGAGGTGCGTGCAAAATATGCCGCGATCAAAGAAGGTGCCGAAGCATGAGCAAGGGAAAACTGATCGTACTGGAAGGGCTGGACGGCAGCGGCAAGGCCACGCAGGCAAAGCTGCTGGCAGCACATTTAAAGGAACAGGGCTTTTCTGTGCGGGAGATCACCTTCCCGAATTATGAGAGCGACTCCAGCGCCCTTGTAAAAATGTATCTGGCAGGGCAGTTCGGCCAGCACCCGGACGATGTAAACGCCTATGCAGCCTCCAGCTTTTATGCGGTGGACCGCTATGCCAGCTACAAAAAGGACTGGGGCAGTTTTTACGAGAATGGCGGCATCATCATTGCCGACCGCTACACCACCTCCAACGCGGTGCACCAGTGCTCCAAGCTGCCGCCGGAGCAGTGGGAAAGCTTTCTCGGCTGGTTGTTTGACTACGAATTCCATCTGCTGGGCCTGCCTGCGCCGGATGAGGTGATCTACTTACAGGTAGACCCCGCCGTGAGCCAGAAGCTTATGACCCAGCGTTACCACGGCGACGAGAGCAGGAAGGATGTGCACGAGAAGGATACCGAGTATCTTGCCCGCAGCCGCTGCGCCGCCGAGTATTGTGCCGCGCACCTTGGCTGGGCCGTCGTGCATTGCACCAGCGGGGACAACATGCGCAGCATCGAAGACATTCAGGCTGAAGTGCAGGAGATCGTGTTGAAGCAGCTGACATAATTTTCGATAAGAGGGGGCATCCTGACAGATGTATCGTTTGATGCAGCCGGAAGATAAACCGGCAGTGCTGGCTTTATGGCAGAGCCAGCGCAATGAATCGGAAGAATTTGCCAAAAAGGCCATTGAGCAGTTTGCGGGCGAGCAGAACGTCTATGTGGCCGAGGAAAATGACGAGATCGCTGCGGTGGTGCTGGCTGTGCCGGTCACGCTGCAGGGCCGCAGCGGCACCTACCTGTACGGTCTGTGCGGCGAGGGCAGCCTGATCCTGGCGGGCCTTGTAGACTATCTGTGTGCCCAGCAGAAGCTGCGCGGCGCAGGGTTTACGGTGGCAGTGCCCACCAGCCCGGAGCAGGCCGCACTGCTGCAGGATATATCTTACCCGAGGGGGTGGAAAGCGGATGCCCTTCCGGATCGTCGCGGAACTCCTTGAAGGCCACGTGCACTCCGTCGGGGTTGTCCCGCCGGTACAGGCCCGCCTCCAAAAGCTCGTCGTAGGACGGCAGCTCCGGGTCATCGGTCCGAGCCGCCTCGTAGATCACCTGGCGCCATTCCTCCTCGCTTTTGCCCTCGGTGAACGCCTCGGCGAATCCCAGCCGCTCGGCCAGGCGCGAGAGCATCCAGTACAAGGTGCGCCGCTCGCCGCGGGCCGGCAAGTACTGGCAGTTCATGAGCACGTAGCCGGCATCTCCCGCCCAGTCGTTGGCGATGAGGCTCGGCTGCTCCACGGGCATGAGGTCGGGCAGCACGATGTCGGCATAGCGGGCCGAGGCCGTGAGGAAGGTGTCGATGGCCACGATGAACTCGCAGCGACTCTCATCCACGAGGATATCGTGGGTTCGGTTGATATTAGAATGTTGGTTGATGAGGGTGTTTCCCGCGTAGTTCCACAGAAACTTGATGCCGCAGGGCAGCCGATCGGCGCCCACCACCCCGTCGGCGGCGGCCGTCATTTCAGGTCCGCGGGCGATGGCGTCGGTCCACAGGAACACGGGAATGGCCATCCCGGCCAGAAATCCCACCATCAGAATCTTGGGCCCTGTCACACAGAGGAAGAACTTTGGTTGCAGGTACTTTCTCTATCAAGAGAGTTGCAGGACTGTAAAGCTAGTCTGCACCATAATACTTTGGACTGTATTTCCGATAAGATTGAAGGAATAGAAAGAGAACTGGATGTCTTATTGGATATTCTGCAAGGGAGGCAAGACAAAAAGACATCATAGTGCTATTTTTTATGACAATTTGTCTACGCCGATAAGTTATCCTATTATTTAAGCCTCGTTTAAGAATTCCGTTTTATGGGTTACCCACAATCGAATGGAATTTTTATATACTGAGAATAACACATGATATTAGTAATGGATTTTCAATATTCAGAGTGATAATGGATAAACGAATAGAAAACGCCATGAATGAGTTGATCAATACAGAAATATGGTCAACCGGTTTATACCTGTCATTGCAGGTTTATTTTGAAGATGAACGGCTTCCAATACTTAGCTCCTGGCTGAACTCCCAAGCACAGGACAATATGAACAAGGTTTATCAGATGATGAATCGGATATGCCATGATGGAGGATGTGTTGTAATCAATGAAATGAAACGGGATACACATGAATGGACAACGCCATTGAATGCCTTGAATGAATTGCTTGAACATGAGCAGTACATATCACGTCAGGTAAACACATTTCTCATATTATGCTGGAATGTAAGCATGTCCTTCCATTCTTTCATCAGCGGGCTGTATGCAGACCGTATATATGTAAGTACGGCATTTATGGAATTGTTACGTATCCTCGCCAAGGAAAACGAACGGAAACTACCTTATTTTTGACGGTATGGATTTAAGATTGATGTTATGCAAAATTTAATATTGCAGAATGCTATCTGGTATGTTTTTTGCGATATAATAATCGATAATAAACTATATGTCATCATGGATATATTTGTATATTTAACATTGTGTTTCACTTCGCTATTCACCTTGATGGACCCTCTTGGAGTGATGCCGGTATTCCTGCAAATGACTGATGGAATGGATACGAAAGAACGCAGATATATCGCCTTGAAAGCATGTACCATTGCATTTATCATATTAGTCCTTTTTACATTATCGGGCAGGTTTCTGTTTCATTTTTTCGGCATCTCAACAAACGGATTCCGGATTGTGGGAGGTATCATCATCTTTAAAATCGGATATGATATGTTGCAGGCACATTTTACCCATGTGAAACTGAATGAAACTGAACGA
>OGZW01001035.1_pt1 | contig 22661 bp, 16 predicted proteins | sample 1577001 | NCBI WGS metagenome assembly OGZW01 (sample SAMEA3541519, study PRJEB24748) | human gut metagenome | biome: human gut; feature: human-associated habitat; material: faeces | place: China | collected 2012 | reverse complement strand
GACCCCAACATTAAAAGTGTTGTGCTCTACCTGCTGAGCTAGCGAATCAATCCTTGTTACTTTCTTTCGAAATGCGGGTGCAAAGGTAGAACATTTTTTTATAACTCCAAAGGATTTCAAACATTTTTCTTATCTTTGTGCCATTATCAACAATATACATTATTAATATATGGCTGCTGACGATAAAAAAATTATCTTCTCAATGGTAGGGGTGAGCAAAGCATTCACTCCAAATAAAAATGTGTTGAAAGACATTTACCTGTCATTCTTTTATGGAGCGAAAATCGGTATTATTGGTCTGAATGGTTCCGGTAAGTCAACGTTAATGAAGATTATCGCAGGTTTAGAGAAATCCTATCAGGGAGAAGTAGTCTTCTCTCCGGGGTATTCCGTAGGTTATTTGGCGCAGGAACCCTATCTTGACAACACGAAGACAGTAAAAGAAGTAGTAATGGAAGGTGTGCAACCCATTGTTGACGCACTGACAGAATACGAAGAAATCAATCAGAAATTCGGTTTGCCGGAGTATTATGAGGATCAGGATAAGATGGATGCTCTTTTTGCTCGCCAGGGTGAATTGCAAGATATCATTGATGCAACTGATGCATGGAATCTGGATAGCAAGTTGGAGCGTGCAATGGATGCTCTCCGTTGTCCGCCTGAAGATCAGCCGGTAGAAAATCTCTCCGGAGGTGAACGTCGCCGGGTAGCTCTTTGCCGTTTGTTGCTGCAGAAACCGGATGTGCTTTTGCTGGACGAACCTACCAACCACTTGGATGCAGAGTCTATTGACTGGTTGGAACAACATCTACAACAATATGAAGGTACGGTTATTGCTGTGACGCACGACCGTTACTTCCTCGATCACGTTGCCGGATGGATTCTTGAACTGGATCGTGGTGAAGGTATCCCTTGGAAAGGTAACTACTCTTCCTGGTTGGAACAGAAGACCAAACGTATGGAAATGGAAGAAAAGACCGCCAGTAAACGTCGTAAAACACTGGAACGTGAGTTGGAATGGGTACGCATGGCTCCGAAAGCCCGTCAGGCGAAAGGTAAGGCACGTCTTAACTCTTATGACAAATTGCTGAATGAGGACGTGAAGGAGAAAGAAGAGAAACTTGAAATCTTTATTCCGAATGGTCCCCGTCTGGGTAATAAGGTCATTGAAGCCAAACATGTGGCTAAAGCATACGGTGATAAATTGTTGTTTGACGATTTGAACTTTATGCTTCCTCCTAATGGTATTGTCGGTGTGATTGGCCCTAATGGTGCGGGAAAGACGACATTGTTCCGCCTGATTATGGGATTGGAAACAGTGGATAAAGGAGAATTTGAAGTAGGAGAGACTGTAAAGGTGGCGTATGTAGACCAGCAGCACAGAGATATTGATCCGAATAAGAGTGTATATCAGGTAATTTCCGGTGGTAATGAGTTGATCCGTATGGGGGGACGTGATGTGAATGCGCGTGCATACCTTTCCCGTTTCAATTTCTCTGGAGGCGATCAGGAAAAACTCTGCGGCGTACTGTCCGGTGGTGAAAGAAACCGTTTACACTTGGCGATGGCTTTGAAAGAAGAAGGTAATGTACTGTTGCTCGATGAGCCTACCAATGATATCGACGTAAACACACTACGTGCTTTGGAAGAAGGTTTGGAAGATTTCGCCGGCTGTGCAGTAGTTATCTCGCACGACCGTTGGTTCCTCGACCGTATCTGTACACATATCCTTGCTTTTGAAGGAGACTCCAATGTATTCTACTTCGAAGGTTCTTATTCAGAATATGAAGAAAATAAAATGAAACGTTTGGGAAATGAAGAACCAAAACGTGTTCGTTATAGAAAGTTAATGACTGACTAGTATAAAGTAATAGATTGAAGCATTTATAATGCTTTCTGTTTCAAAATAAAAGGCTCTGCAAATATTGTAGAGCCTTTATCGTTTTATAACAAGGGAAAACGTTTATCTCTCTTAAAAAATTGTAGTATAATCGTAATGTAGTTCTAAATATTATTAATTATATTTGTGCACAGTTTTTAAAAGCAAACAATTTATATTAACTAATCAACTACATTTATGTTAAAGAGAATGCGATCTTTTTTAGTAGCGGCGATGCTCATGGTCATTGCTACCGTTAGTGCGCAGGTTACCACTTCTAGTATGAGTGGTAAGGTTACAGCACAAGATGAACCTATCATTGGAGCGACTGTGGTTGCAATCCACGAGCCGTCAGGTACACGTTATGGTACAGTGACTAATATCAGTGGTCAATTTAATTTGCAAGGTATGCGTACCGGTGGTCCTTACAAAGTTGAAGTTTCTTATGTTGGTTATCAGACTGCTATTTATAAAGGTGTAAATTTATCGTTAGGAGAAGTATACACTTTAAATGTAGTTTTAAAGGAAAGTTCTGAATTATTGGATGAAGTTATAGTAACAGCACAGAAAACAGTAGAGAAGATGGGGACTGTAACGAATGTGAGTGAGCGTCAGTTAACGACATTGCCTACTATTAATCGTAGTATTACTGACTTTACTAAACTTTCTCCTTATGCGGGTGGCAGTAATTCTTTTGCCGGACGTGATGGACGTTATAATACAATAACTGTGGATGGTGCAGCTTTGAACAATAATTTTGGTTTGAGTACTAATAATTTGCCGGGTGGAGATGCGCAGCCTATTTCACTTGATGCAATTGATGAAATTAGCGTTAATGTTTCTCCTTATAGTGTTACGTATTCCAATTTTACGGGAGCTTCTATTAATGCTGTAACCAAGAGTGGTACAAACGAATTAAAGGGAACAGTTTATACATATCAGAAACCAAAGAATTTTATAGGAAAATCTATTAACGATGTTGACGTTCCTAATGTGGAAAGTTATAAATCCAGTTTGTATGGCTTTACATTAGGAGCTCCGATAATAAAAAATAAACTATTCTTTTTTGTAAATGGAGAATTAGAAAATAGTACTAGCCCTGGTATTTTGTGGACTCCTAGTCAAGAAGAAGGTGGAAGTGGGGATAATCAAAATCATATTTCTAGAACTTGGATAAAGGATTTGAAGACAATAAGTGATTTTGTAAAGGATAAATATGGATATGATCCGGGAAGTTATGATAAATTTGATGATTTCGAGAGTAAAAATTGGAAGCTTATGGCTCGTTTGGATTGGAATATTAATAAAAGTCATAAACTGTCATTACGTTTTAACACAGTGAAATCAGAAAATGATGCTAGTATTAGTTCAACCTCTTCGGTAATCACTAAAGCTAATTCAAACCGTTATGGGGTTGATGCATTTGCATTTGGAAATTCCAACTATGGTTTTAGAAATATTGTAACGTCTCTTTCCGGTGAGTTGAATAGCAATTTTTCTTCTTCAGTACAAAACAAATTATTAGTGACTTATACCCATATCCGAGATTCTCGTACAACTAAGGGAGATGCGTTTCCAATGGTTGATATTTACAAGGACGGTAAGCAGTATATGACATTGGGTACAGAATTGTTTACTCCTTTTAATGATGTCGAGAATAATGTATTTAGTGTTACTGACAATGTAACTATTAATAAAGGAAACCATTTGATAACTGCCGGTGCAACATTTGAAAGACAGTATTTCATGAATTCATATTTACGTGCTCCTTATGGATATTATCGTTATGCTTCAGTGAACGATTTTATGACGGGAGAAAAACCGATGCTGTATGGCATTACTTATGGATATAATGGAAAAGACGCTCCGGGAGCTGAACTGACATTTGGTATGTTGGGAGCTTATGCACAAGATGAATATTCTATTACACCTAATTTAAAATTGACATATGGATTACGCTTTGATTTACCGTTATATTTTGATGATTTGTTAGGGAATGCGGCTATCAAAGAACAGTCATTTAATGGAACGAATGTTGACGTATCCGAATGGCCGAAAAGTAAATTGTTAATATCTCCTCGTTTAGGATTTAATTGGGATATAAAAGGTGACCGTTCTATTGTTTTGACTGGAGGTACAGGCTTGTTTACAGGGTTATTACCATTTGTATGGTTCACTAACCAACCGACAAATGCAGGTCAGATGCAAAATATGGTCGAATTTGAGACTTCGGAATTACCGGCAAACTTTGCTTTTAATCCAAATTATAAAGAAACTCTTACCCAAAATCCGGATATGTTTCCATCAACTCCGGGAAATGAGGTCCCCGGTGCTATAGCTTATGTGGATCCGAATTTTAAAATGCCTCAAGTTTGGCGTAGTAATGTAAATGCAGAGTTTCAGTTACCTTATGGATTTATGCTTTCTGTTGGTGCTATGTATACACGTGATATATATAATGTTGTTCAGAAGAATATGAACGAAAAGGCCCCTTCTGGAACCTATAATGAACAACCGGGACGTGTATATTGGACTAAGAATAATTACTATGACAATCCTAAGACGAAAACCGTTATACAGTTGACTAATGGGGATGAAAAAGGTTATCAATATTCTTTTAATGCAGTATTAACGAAGAAATTTGATTTTGGCTTTACAGGTTCATTTGGGTACACTTATACAATGGCTAAAGATATGACGGCAAATCCAGGTTCATCGGCGGCTTCAGTATGGCAGAATAATGTTGCAGTTAATTCATTGAATGATCCGGGTGTCTCTTATTCTTTATTTTCTACCCCGCATCGTTTGATAGCTAATGCTTCTTATGAAGTTGCTTATGCGAATATGAAAACGACTGTTTCTTTGTTCTATACAGGTTACCAACAAGGACGTTTTTCTTATACCTATTCTAATGATATGAACGGTGACGGAAACTATTCCGATTTGATGTATGTGCCTGCTTCTAAAGAAGAAATGACATTTGTGGATATTAAAGATAAACAAAATAATGTGACTTATTCGGCGGTAGACCAACAAGAAGATTTTTGGAACTATGTAAATAATGACTCTTATTTGAATGATCACAAGGGGCAGTATGTAGAACGTGCTTCTTCTTTAGAACCGTGGATTCACCGTTTTGACATGAAGATAGCACAGGATTTTTATGCTAAGATTGGTAGCCGTAAGTACGGTATTCAAGTAAGTCTTGATATGTTGAATATTGGTAACTTATTAAATTCGAAGTGGGGGGCTTATCGCTCTTGCGGTTTGCAGAGTTATGATAATGTAAGGTTGTTAAAAACAGCAAGTAAGGTAGGAGAACCTCTTACTTATCAGATGAATGCATCTTCTCGCGAGGTGTTCCAGAAAAATTCTAAATGGGATTATACTGCTTCTACAGGTAGTGCATGGCAGATGCAGTTAGGCGTTAAGTTTACATTCTAGAATATTTATATAAAAAGATGCTTCGTTCAATAAACGGAGCATCTTTTTTATTTCATCCTCATCACCACCGGATTATGATCGCTATAATTAAGATCCGGCGAGAAGTAATCCGTGCTATTCAGTTCCGGTGAATGGAGAATATAGTCGATTCTCAACAGATGCTTGAAGTACTTGAAAGTATACATATACCCATGCCCGCTCGTTTGAAAGCCATCCTGCAACTTATCACCTTTTATAGTGTGATAAACATACGAAGACGGCAGAGAGTTAAAGTCACCGCAGACTAGAGTTGGATAGGGGGAGGCGGCTATCAGTTGCTTGAGAAGATCAGCTTGTACGGCCCGTTTCCGGAAATTCTCATGTAAGCCGTCGATAAGTCCCAGGGCAGCATGTTCCACTCTTTGGGAATCATCCGTACGAAGTCCCTTTTCCAGTTTGCGCTTGTTCTGGCTTACTTCCGTTGTTTGGAGATGATTGTTGAACAGGCGGATGGTGCGACCATTGATTTCAATATCACATGCAAGACTGCAATTTTTCGAATCAGGATAGATGATAAGATGCTCCTCCTTGATAGGATAACGGCTGAAAACAGCCAGTTGCAACAGATTCTTCCCTTCGGGCGAAGAAGGAATATAGTGATACGGCCAATTAGAAAGAGCTGCGGATATACTATCGATGCCAAACTCATCGTTAATGCCAAATTCTTGAAAACAGAGAATATCTGCTTGCAGATTTCTCATGTAAGAAGCAATCTCCTTGCATGAGTAGCCGGTATGCTCGTGGTTAAAGGCATCGACGTTGTAAGTAGCAACCGTCAACACTCCCGGAGTATATACATTCATTTTAACCATCGGTGACGAAGCCGGACTGAAAAAAGGCGATTGTAATACACAGCTCATATATCCCCAATTGCTGAATATAGCAATCAGAGGGATGAAAACCCAGCACCGCCAACGAATCGTCCAGTAGATAGCAGAAGCAAGATTAGCCAATAAAAGTATCGGCAGTATCAAACCGATGAAAGGCATAAATTTGAAACTATCCGGTGCGGCATTGCCTACGAAAGCACCCGCAATGGTAACTCCTGCCAAAATACTGGTCAGCACGATGGATATGTAATAAAACAGTCTGTAAAAGGCTTTCATTTAATCTAAATTATTTGCTGGTTATATCATGAGGGATTAAGCTCTCTACGAAGGAAGCAACCATTTATGAATCATTGCTTTCAACTTATCATCCGCTATTGGTTTAGCTATAAAATCATTGCACCCCGCTTCTTCAGCTGCTTTTCGGTCCTGTTCGTATGCAAAGGCACTTTGAGCAATAATAGGAACAGTGGCAGACAGTTCACGGATGATTTTTGTAGCTTCCAGTCCGTCCAGATTCGGCATCTTGATATCCATCAAGATAAGATCCGGTTTCACTTCATCGAACATCGTGACAGCTTCCATTCCGTCATGCGCACGTATAAGCTGATGGTCTTTACCTAGAATAGCCTTCAATAAGTCGAAATTGCTGTCCGTATCTTCGGCAACCAAAATACAGGCATGCCGTGTATTTGCAGAATTGTCAACACTCGAATCAGCAGTTTTTCCGGCAGATGCTATTCCAGCGATGTTTCCTTCACCATTCTCTTTCTTTGAAGAATCCACATTTGCAGGATTTGCAATCGTGTATGGCAAAGTAAATGTAAACGTCGTTCCCTTACCAAATTCGGAGCTGACGGAAATCTTGCCCCCGAGACGTTCAACGATAGACTTACAGATAGATAATCCCAACCCAGTGCCTTGTGCATGATTGTTCAGCTTTGCGAAACGCTCGAACACACGCCCCACTTTCTCCGGTTCAATTCCTGTTCCGGTATCCGTTACGTGGAATACAATCTGATTGTCCGCCAGTTTGTAACCATAACTGATGCTTCCTTCCTTCGTAAACTTGACAGCATTTCCAATCAGATTTGAAATCACCTGGAATACCCGGTTCTTGTCCGTTTCAATCATCAGACTTTCGTCCGAGGATTCATAGACAAGGCTTACTCCTTGCGGAGTACGGAATATATGAGCATCGTGCACTTCCCGGCAGAGATTATGGAGACTAGCCGGTCCGAAGGAAAACTCGATGGTTCCCGATTCAATCTTCGAGAGGTCGAGAATCTCGTTGATAAGTTGCAGGAGACGTTCGTTGTTCGCGTTTACGATGTTATAATACGTCTTCCGTTCTTCCGCATCATCGCTTTCGGCAATGAGATGCGAGAAACCTACGATAGCATTCAGCGGCGTACGTATTTCATGACTCATATTGGCGAGGAAGGCCGACTTCAGGCTATCAGACATTTCCGCTTTCTCTTTCGACGATTGAAGTTCCCGTTTTATTATTTCCAGCTCCGTGATGTCCCATTCGATGCTGACGATGATAGGCGAAGATAATTCGTCACCGTCCACCCGGATTTTCCGTTTGTCGAGGATAATCATGTTTCCGTTTCTGTCCTTTCCTTCAGCAGTCCAGTGCAGACCTTTTCCGGTGGTAGCCACCTGGATATCTTCTTGTCTCTTCTTTTCGGCTACGATAGGCGGGTAGAAATCGAAGTCATTCTTGCCGACAGGGTCGTTCTTATAAAGATCGCGGTTGTAGGCCTCCCGATTCCGGTAAATGTATCGGAAGTCGTTGTTGATTTCCTTCACTACAATCCCGGCAGGGAGATTGTTGATGGTTGTATCCATGATTTGGTTGAGCCGTTTGATTTGGGCTTCGTACCGAATCCTCTCGGAAATATCATGGGCAAACGACCAGTAACTTTCTTCTCCGGAATCATTGGTCACGTTGTACATCGTACCTTCATAAGCCAATATTCCTTTATTGATTTTAGATGGGTGATGGGCCACAAAGTTACTGCTGCCACCGTGTATGACATCTTTGCAACGTTCGTTCCAAGCCTCTTGTGTAGGCATATCTGCGGCGACGTTGTAAATTTTTAATTGACTGATGTCTTCGTTTTCTGAAATACCATGATTGTATAGGAAACGACGGTTGGCGAAGATAATCGTGCCATCGGGCTTGGCGGCAAAGATACTTTCTTTGGCGTTGTTGATGGCATGAGTCAGTGTATTGATGTCATTTCTACGATGCTGTATGTCTGTGATGTTCTGGATATAGCCTTCGATGTTGAAACTACCGTCGGAGCGCTGTTCACGCAGATAAGTCTGGATACGCATATAGAAGATTTCTCCGTTCAGGCGGACCCGGTAGCTGATGCTCTCCATGTTGAGCTCCCTTTCGTTCACCCGACACCATTCCATAAAACTCTGACGGTCTTCTTCTACAATCAGTTCCACATATTTCTCAATGGCAAGGTTTTGCACATTTTCCTCGCACAAAACACCGGTATATCCAAGATAATGAAAAATATTCTGTTTCGTATTGTACGTCCATTGTCCTATCTGGGCTACCTTTTGAATAGCCCGCAGGGTGAGATTTGCTTGTTCCAACTGTCTTTTTACGTTGCTTCTTTGCGTGATGTCGCGATATTGACAAAGCACCATACCGTCATAAGGGAACATGAGGCATTTGAAGTAAAAAGTTTCGCCTTTCAGCACCAACTTGAAGTTCTTGCTGATGCTTCTTTGTTCTTCGAGTACAATCTGGAAGATGGGCATCACCCTCTCTCTCGTATATTCTGGTAAAAGCTCAAATATATTTTCTCCTAAAAGTATATCCTCTTGCAGAAACCATAGATCACAATGAGGCTCAATGTCTACGCAGACTCCGTGCCTGTCAACCAATAGCATTGTATCTGCCGTCAGTTTCAATATTCTTTGTGCGTTATTCGCATCATGTAATATTCTGTTCATGTCTGTTTTTTATTAGATGATAGAGACTAATGTCTTATAGTAAGGATAACAAAAGATAATAGCATTTGTTTTACTTTTCAGCGCGCTTTGCCTTTTCCCAGGCTCCGCTTCCTTTTTTCTTTTTCAGATAACGGATGCCTTTCAGCACATTGACATTCATAAATAAGAAATAGTAGGGGATAAAAAGCAACTTGTTTTTTATCTGTTTGGTGGATAGATAATATCCCCAATATCCCAATCCGTAAAAAAGAACCTGCATGGCAAGCAGCACTCCGTAGAATATCGCGGAACCACCTAACAGCAGAATCGCAATATTCAGCGGGAAGAGAGCAAACAACAGGAACGGAGTAATAGACCATCGCAATACCCGGTGAGATGTATATTGAAAGCTAAGTATCCCGTAGCGGAAAGGATTCAGTAACGGACGAAGTCGCCAGATGGACTGCAATCCTCCCGCAGCGATGCGCACTTTCCGCTTTTCTTCTTCGCGCATATCTGCCGAACCGCTTTCGATGGCGTAAGCATTGGTGCAATAAGCAATGGTATAACCTTTCATGGTGATCCGGAGCGAAAGAATAAAATCATCGAGCAACGTATCCGGTTCCATTGCTTCGAATAGTTCACGACGCACGGCAAATAGTTCGCCTGCTGCTCCTACAGCAGAGTAGAGGCGGGCGTCAAGTGCTTTCAGTGTTGATTCGTATTTCCAGTAAATACCTTCCCCACCGGCAGCGGCTCCGTCTTTGGTCTGTACGGCGATCCGTTTTTCGCCGGCCACGCAGCCCACTTTCGGGTCTTGGAAAGCAAGTACGATTTCCTGTATTGCTTCCCGGTTTACCATAGTGTTAGCATCCGTAAAGACGACGAGCGGAGTGTCCACCAGCGTCATTCCACGTGTCATTGCGGCTGTCTTACCCTGTCGTAGGGGTTGGAAGTGTATGGTCGCTTTTCCCTGCCAACGGGTTTTCAGTCGTTCGTTCGTACCGTCGTTGCTTCCGTCTGTCACCCATACGATATGCAGTTTGTCCGCAGGGTAGTCCAGTTCAAGACTGTTCTCCATCTTTTCGTCTATAACATCTTCTTCATTGAATGCTGTAATGAAGAGAGTCACTTCCGGCAAACCAGCGTCCGATGCCGGCAACGAACGCTTCACAGGCTTCACGAAAAGTTCTTTCAACTTGACGAGAACGTAAAGCACAATTCCGTAGCCCAGATATGTGTAGAACACAATGAACAAGGCAAACCAGAAAATTATTTCAAGACAAAGAGTGATGATTTCGTTCATAGCTGTATTTATTTAGATATTTTCTTTCCTTTAAAATAATCACTATCTAATATAATATCAGAAATTTTTTCTCTATATATTATTCGTTTTTTTTCTCTTTCGGTGTTCAAAATGGAATCAGGGCAAAGTAAGCTATTTCCTACTCCTCTCCATTCAGAATGAATACCCCCCAAATCAAGAAGGGTTGGAAATAAATCAGCTTGCGTGATAACATAATCGCTTGTTTTGTCGATCTTTTGTGGAGAGTTTACAATATACAATGGGATTTGAAAAGAAACATTATCTTCTTCTTTGGATTTAAGCCAGTCATTTGAAATGGAATGGTCACTGGCTATTATAATTAGAGAATTGTGGTAAAGATGATTTTCTTTTAAGAAATTCAAATACTTACCTAAGTATTTATCCATATAATGCACATTAGATAGATAATTTTTTAATTCTTCTGAATATGTGTCAGGGAATGGAATGAGGTAGTCTTCAACTGCTTTGGTATATGGAGAATGCGTTGATGATGTGAGGATAAGTGAGAAAAAAGGTTGTTTGCTATTTTTGTCTATGCTTGCTGCATATTCAAAAAGAAGCTTATCATTTAACCAATTTTCTTTATAATTACTCAATGTATATTCCTTTCGTGAATAGAGTTTATCAAACCCATATTGGATACATACTCCATCTTGTCTCCATGTTTTAGATGAAGTAGGAATAACCATTCTACATTCGATTCCAGGTTTTTGTTTCTTTAAAAGTTTGGGCAAGGACACGAAAGTATTATTAAAATAATCGTAAATGGTAACACCTTTTGTTTTGGGTATAAGTCCGTTGAGGTATGTGAATTGTCCGTCGCTCGATTCGCCTAATTGTATCAGAGAAGTCATGTTATTATTGTAGTATGCTCCTTTTTCTACTAATTTGTTGAGGGTAGGAGTAATTTCTATTCCATTTATTTTTAGATCTGTAGGGAACGAAAGAAGGGATTCTACTATAATGAGAATAATATTTTCTTTTGGTGGATATTCAATACTATATTTTGATTCGTAAAAGAATGGTTCCAGTTTTGCCACTTCCTCTGGGTTACAGTCTTGTTTGTTGTTTGATGCACATTGTATAATGGTCCCATAAATTATTCCGAATTTGAATATACTTTCTGTTGGACTATTTTTAAAAGGGTGAACATACTTGTAGTTTAATGATGACCAATGTATTGTTGCTGTAGCTATTAATCCTCCTAATAAAATAAATGCAATTCCTAATATGTAAAGGGAAAAGATTCTTCGTGTCTTTCTTCTTATTTCAGAATAAGCTCTATGAAATTGTTTATAAGATAAGATACTTGCAAGAGTTGTTATTAGTATTGTAATGTCAGAGAACCTAATAGTTGCAAATACGTTAGCTGATAGTCCGTCAAGATTGTTGAATTCTCCATATAATATTGGAGGCATATATGTGTAGAAGAATCTACTATAAGATACATTTACAATTACCAGTATTGTAATGATAGTATATGGAATGAAAAATAAATAAGTCTTTTTTCCAATTAGATAAAGTGGAATAAAGAATAATAGGCATATATCGATAAAAGCATGAATGATATTCTCCAGATATGAGAATGGAGTAAGAGAATATTTATCAATAAGAATTGAGTAGTGCATGTATTGTAAATTAATATAGCATAGTAATATTAACGACAAGGGGAATGTAAATTGTTTGATTAATAATTTTATATTCATATTTCTATCTCACTATTTTGTCTGCAAATACTTTTAAATACGCTTAAGGTGCCGCCAATCATAATTATATTGTTTGTTTTCAACTATGCTATTGAAATAATTCCTTTAGCGACTGTTTTTTATTCCTCAAATATACAATTGGAAATTTGCAGAAAGATATAAAATTTCCCTCTGCAGAAGTAGCATGTAATGTACTTATTGAATTTCCTTCCATTAGTCCTATAGCAGTTTTTTTCTCAAAAGCACTAAAATATAGCTTATATTTTTCATTGTCCTTAATAAGTGAACTTCGATATAAACCATAGGAATAAAAAGAACCCAGCATTGGAGCTTTGGATAATATATATTTTTTGTTGTTAAATGATAAGCCGTCGGAACTGGAGTATAATACTAGGTTATTAGTATCATAATCATATATAACTAGATAATATATTTTGTCTATATATGCTAAATCAATATGCCAAGGGGTAACAGAATTGTCAGGTAGATGACATGTTTCTTTTTTGCTCCACTTTTTCCCATCTGTAGAAAAACTTCTACAGATTTCTCTTGGCTTTTCTATACTGTTCACATACCACATTACATATCCATTAGTACCTTTATGTATCGCAGGGCTTATAACCATATTACCTGTTTCATTTTTTATGATAGAGGTATCTTGTAGATTTATCATCACCTCTCGGGGAGACCAGTCTTTTCCATTGAGAGTATATTTGCGTAATATATAAGTAGCATTATTTTTTTGATGGCTGATGCGGTACCAGCACTCTAAAGTATCTTTATAAAAGACTAAATGTGGGTCTGAAAAATAATCTTTATTTATAATATTGTTTTCGTCTAAATCATCTATTGGATTTTGAGAGTCCTCAAAATCGTTCCAATGTATTCCGTCTTTAGATACATGCACACATGGATTTTCCCATCGTTCTCTATATGGAGGCAATCCTTTCCAATCACCATCCTCACCTAAGGGATATGGAGTTTCCGCCATCCAGTATTTATATCCATTCCATCCTTCCGGAATGTATATTACTGATGGGTGATAGGGTTGGTTACTACCTTCCGGAGTCTTGATAATTAATGGAGCCTGATTATACTTTTGAAATTGATTATACTGGTATATATAGTCAACTAATATTACACAAATAACAACTAGAATAATTTTTCTTATTATTTTCATTTGCTTATTTGATTAAATTATTGTCTTTATCTTTATATTTTTTCTTTCTGGTGAATAATCCTCCAATACCTTTTAATCCTTTGATAAAACGCACTTTGAAGCTTTTAAACAGTCCTCCATCTGCTCCTACTGTTCCATATCCGGTTATAACCCGTGCTTTTGAAGAATGGATAAAGACGAGTTTTCCGTAAGGTTTCATCGCTAAAGCCAGTGAGCCGTCTTCACCACGAATGATATCTGTGCGGAATCCTAACTGCTTGCCTAATTCTGTTTTGAATGCGAATGTCATGCCGCGTACACAAAGTTCCGGACGCTGTATGGCTTGAATGCGCAGGTAAAAGTCTCTTAATGATTCATACCACCATAATCCCCATTTAGAGTGTTGCTCATCAGGAATAAAGCTCCAAAGGCTGAACGTGCAGACTACGTTTGGTTGCATTAGTTTTTTTACATGTGTCTTGATGTAATTGTTCGGGTACATGGTATCGGTGTCAATACAGATATGGTATGTTCCTTTTGCTTGGTTTAATCCGCATTGGCGGGCATGTCCCGGTCCTTTCTTAAGCTCATTGAAATAAGTGACTCCCAACTGTTGGAGCACACTTTCAGTTCGATCGGAAGAATTGTTGTTGACAGCCAGAATTTCAATCGGAAAGTCACAGATGTTGTCACAAAGCGACCATAAGCAACTTAGCAAACGCTTTTCTTCATTATAGCAGATGAGAATGACAGATGCTAAGGGTTTTTTGTTTTCCGATAATTTCTGCAATTTAGTTTTTACGAAATCTACTGCTTCCTTTGGTGCTGAATCGAAAGGTTGTTCGTAAACTTGCAGATATTTAGTATACCATTTCATAAATCTTTATTTTTTTCAATGATACTTTCAAACAATGTTTTCCATTGTTCTGCGATTGGTTCGATCCTGAAACGTTCTATATCCATTCGAGCTTGCCGTCCCATTTCTCGTCGTATATTTTCGTTTTCTATCAGATAGCAGATTTTCTCTGCTAATCCCTCTATATTACCGTTTTCTACTAATAGTCCGTTTATTCCGTCGCTGATGATATCACGCGGTCCGCAGGGGCATGTAAATGAGACGGGAGGTACTCCACATGCCATTGCTTCTATAATAACCATGCCAAATCCCTCATAACGCGAAGAAAGGACGAAGATAGAACTTTTACAGTACTTATCGACAATATCCGGTGTGCTATGCTCCAGAATACAACTGGGGCTAATTCCTAGTTCGTAGATTTGGTTCTGAAGTTGTTCCCGCATACCATCACCATAGATACGGAGAATCCAGTCCGGGTGTTTTTTATTGACAATGCTCCAAGCAGATATTAAACGGTCAAATCCTTTTTGAGGGACATATCTGCCTACGGCAATGACCTGTTTGGGGGTGTTATCCGATTGTTGTTCCGGCAAAAACGGGAGTGGATTGTAGATTACGGTTACATTATTGAGCTCTGTCCATTCGGCAGCATCTTCATGGCTAAGGACGACAAAACTTTTGAGTTGTCGCACCTGCCTGATGAGTTGCCACATCCAGTATTGCTTGACGGCACGCTGAATGATACCAGGAAGACAGTTGTCGCTGAATTCCCGGTAATTGGACTTGTTGAAGTGGATTTCTCCAAGCTTAATGCTTTTGTCTTTCATCTTATTGATGAAGTTTATATCACGTCGTAAGAGAGAGATGGTAATGTCCGGTTCAATCTCATTGAGGCATGTCTCCAGCCTTTTTTTAAACAATTTCTGTTTGCTCCAATATCGGTGAATTCGTTTCGGTAAGGAAAGGCCATACAATTCGTCATAGTTGATGTCGAGCTGATGGGTGGTGATGGATGGATACAATTTATAGTAAGGTTCTTTTCCTTTTCCATCGGTCAATATGATGTGTATGTCATACCCTAAATGTTCTGCAAAATAGTTTGCTTTTAGTGTAAGTACACGTTCCATTCCACTAGGATAATAGAGCGAGGGGATGCAATAGGCTATTTTTACTTTTTTATTCATCGGATTACTTTTCAAGTATTGTATGCTGTGGTCTGATGTCCAATTCATCGATGATTTTTTTCATTTGCGCTGTCCAGGACAATGGACGGACAGATTCTCTAATATTCTGCGGAGTCATAGTCAGAGACTTTTGAAAGCTGATTAACTGTTGAATATTAATAGGTGATTCATCTGGTGGTGCTTTCCAAATGTAAGGCATCTTATCAAAATCTTCGTCGATTTCTGAATAAGTAAATGCCAATCCTCGTGCAGCATATTCGCGATTTTTTAAAGTTTTGATATGTGTGATACCACTGCGGTGTCGGCCTAAACTACCGATAGCAAAATCTGCCTGCTCAAACATGGCGTCAAGTTGCTGATCATGCTGTGGTCCATGGAGGATAACATAAGATTCTAGTTTATTATCACGAATGACGGGAAGGATTTCTTGCTTTTCACGTTCGCCGGATAATGGTCCCACGATATGAAAATAAACTTTGTAGTCAGGATTCGTACAATAATATTCAGCTAATCCACGGATAAGTCGATCGAATCCATGCCAATAGTGTACTTCAGCTACTCCTATTAAATGTAGCTCATGTGTCGTGTCATTCATTTGTTTCTTCATAGGAATGGCATCAAAATCAATTCCGTTAGATATGCGGATTGTTCGTTCGCCAAAGATATTTTTAGCGTTTGAAAAGGTGACTATTCCATTAAGGAAAGAGGCCAGGCGATGACGAAAACAACGATCTGTGAGCCTTTTGAATTTCATAGGCCATGTGATGTACTCTTGATCGTAAGGAAAAGTCGGTATCTCCATGACCACTTTTGCTCCTTTTTTCTTCATACGTTTCACCATATTTATGGTGAAAGGGTTTGCATTATGATATGAACGGATGTAGACAAAATGTATATTTTCGCGAAGTACGTAGTTTGCTATGCAGTTTAGGCCCAACCGTTTCCGAATTTTCGCAAACACTCCTTGTCCCAATTCAGCAATCACTGCATTGTCTGCCATCCAGCGGCGTTCACCGGAAGGGCTTATGTCATAATAACATAAACGAACATCTAACCCACATTCTTTGAGGGCTTTTACCTGATAGTGTATTTTTTTGCTAATTCCGTTGGCTTTGTCGAAGCCGTGGAATATAAGGAATAAGGCTTTCATTGGTTGCTCAAATCTCTATATATTGTTTATTCTGTTCTTTTTATTATCTCTTACACAGGATGCTTCGCACTTTGCCGATAATGTCATACTCATGCGTCATTTGTATATAAATGCCAAAGATAATAAAACTAACGATACTTTTGGCTATAATTGTCACAAAAATATTCATCCCTTCCAGTGCATACTGCATGGGAATGAGGGCTAATGCTATCAAAATGCTAATGATGAACGGAGAAATAAGCTGACGAATGAATGGCCACGCACTTCGACGGAAGGTTATCCGGTACATTTGCCAGTAACATTGTATAAAGTTGATGGAGAACGTCACCACAATGCAACTAGCCACTGCTGTCAGCGTTCCGAAATAGAAGATTCCGAGCAGTATGCCTGTCACGTTGAGCACAGACGAGAACACTCCGCATACAAATAAGCTCCGTGTATCGCCTGCCGCCTGAAAGATGGAACCGGACGAGGAGAGTATGATCTGAATTCCTACGGACAGGGAGAGTAGCCGAAAAACGGGTACGGAGGGCAGCCATTGGGCTCCAAAAATAATCAACGTTACTTCCTCTGCTGTAAAGAAGAGCAGCACGCTAAGAGGCAATCCGATGAAAGCGAGGAATCGGAGAATACGTTCATAAGAGGTGGCTAGTTTTGCTTTGTCATTTTGGAAATCACTGAAGATGGGGTGCATTACAGGAGTGATGACCTGGGTGATGTTTTGCAAGGGAAGCATCATCAGGCGATAGGATTTTTCGTAATATCCGAGGTCGGACATACTCATGTATTTGCCAATCAGTAATTTGTCCAGATTGCGGCTGAAGTAGTTGATGACGTTGAATAGAAACTGGTAGGCGGAATAGGAGAATATCTTCCGGAGCGCCGTCAGCCCCAGCGTGAAACGCAGTCGTTGCGGATAGCGCTGGTAGGAGATGACGAATATGAGTATGCTGGATATTATTGGGTTGATAATCAGTGCATATAATCCTGCTCCGCAGAGGGCGGCAGTCACGGCTGCCGCACCTGCGGAAATCTGGATAACGAAACTACGGATAGCGATGAATTTGAATTCCTTGTTCCGATAGAATAGTGCTCCCGGCACGATGGTGGCGGAGGCAAAGAATAGATTAACGGACAGCAGTTGACACAGTGTCCGCAGGATTTCGCTTTCGTAATAGTCGGCAATCATCCATGAAGCTGCAAAAAACAAGATGCTGATTCCGATGCCGGTCCATACGGTAAACGAGAAAATAGTTGATAGTTCATCTTTTGTCAGTGATTTGTGCTGTATGATAGCGGGAGATATTCCCATATCGGTGAGGAGGCTGAAAAAAGCGATGATTACGGTGGCAACGGCTACGATTCCGAAGTCGTCCGGAGATAGGAGGCGGGCCAGTATTCCTGCTATTACAAGAGAAATGACAATGCCGCTGTATTTGGCCAGTGCGGTATAGAACACTCCTGAAAAGAGTTGATTTTTAATGTTGCTAGCCATTGTCGACCGTTTTTTTATGGTTTATAAATAGGAATTTGAAAAGTAATGCCCCTATCGTTTTTGTCGATACATACTTTTTATATTTTTGCAGGCACAACCGTGCGAGTTTGATCCGCTCCGGTAATTTTAGTGAATGTGCTTGCCACATGGCAGCGTCAAGCATTTGAGATAAATATAAATCAATAATTTCTTTATTTTTATCTTCGGTAGTCTGTCTTCTAAAGCTAAGAATCTCTTCTGTGACGACAAGATATCCTTTTATGTTCCGCATTGCGAATTTACTCGTCATTGTAGAATCTTTTCTCATACGACGATGAAAAAAAGTTCGTTTAATGCAAGCTGCTTTCGTGCTTTGTAGATAAAGCAAGGTAGTAAACAGTTGGTCTTCGTGTACGATTTCGGGATAAAATGATAGATTATGTTTTTCTATCACGTTTCTATGAATAAAGTGCAGGCAAACGGAAGGAGTATATTCTTTATTCTGTAATTGAATTTCAAGTGCTTCCTGGCCGGTATAGATTTTGTCTTCTAATTTCTCTGTATGTTTGTAATTCAGTGTTGGAGCATTTTCAACGTTGTTTTCAAAGAAAACTAAAGCATCAAAAAATACAAAATCAAGTTTTTCTTCTTTGCATTTATGATAACACAATTCCAAAGCATCTTCTTCCAGCAGATCGTCGCTATCCATAAAATAGATATATTCTCCGTGTGCGTGTGAGATCCCTCTGTTACGCGCAATTGATTGTCCCTGATTCGCTTGTGTATATATTTGTATACGTTTGTCAGTGTCACCCAGTTTTTCTACTATACTTAAACTTTTGTCTGTTGATCCGTCATCTACAACTATTATTTCCAGTTCTTTCAAGCTTTGATACATCACGCTTTCTACTGCTTGACGAACATATTTTTCAGTGTTATAGACAGGAATGACGACACTGACTTTTATTTCATTATATTTCATGCATTTCGTATTCTGATAAATTATTGATACTGGCAGCAGCATTACAATCTGCTGTTCAAATCTCTATATACTTCGGCATATTGTTTGCCCACTTTATCTATACTCATGTTTTCTAGTGCATAGGTATAGTTCATTTCTCCTTTTCCCCAAGTAGATAACTGCCAGGCCATTTTCAGTGCCCGTATGATATCGGCTTTATGATTCGGATTGAAAGTCGGATTGCCTGTGTTTTTTAATAGTTCGCCTATATTGCCGGTATTTGGTCCTACGACTATCTTGTGGAAAAGAAAAGCAAGAGGAATATTTACGGAGTTTAGTGCATTTCTTTCTTGGATGAATATCACGTCAGAGGCAGACATATAATAAGGGAGGTCGCACTCGTCTATCGGTTCGTCGTTGGCTCCCGCTTGTAGTCTGAACATACGGTTTAACAACGGCATGAGGACATAGTAGCCAATTCGGGAAGCCCATCGTTTGAGGATATTTCTGCCATAGTTATTGCGCCTTGAAAAGGGGCATAAGCGAGGGGCTATCAGTAGTTTCCGTTCTTTGTCCCAGTCGCGGAACGCTCCGAGCAGCATACGTCTTTCTTCCCGGTTGCGGAATTTCCCGAAGGCGGTGACGACGAATGCTTCTTGTGGCAGGTTCAGATATTGGCGCGCGCGCTCTATGCTGATATCTTCTTTGTAGGTGTATTGGTAGATGTGGTACGGGATGATGACGTTCCTGCTGTCGGGATATTTTTGTATGAATTCTGTCTGGCTGTAATGTCCCATGTGCACTACGGTGTCACTCTCCGATTCGATTATGTCGTAGACCCGGCTGATGATATCATTTGCATAGTGGGGGTGAATGTTGTGCCGTGTGTATATGAAATGAGTTCCTCGCGAGCGGAAAAAATCAATGCGTTCTTTCAGGCGGCGGATGACGTCGGGGTCTTTGCATGTCCATCCCACCAGTTCTTCCGGCCATTGGAAATGGATGATGTCATAAGTCGTATCCGATTCCCAGAATTCTTTTTGGGAGTATCTTACATTGATTCCAGCCATTCTGATAGCATCGCATAAGATAGGAACAAATAGATTGTCGGTTTCTCCGTTTTCTCTGAAAACGATCAGTGCTTTTATTGATGGGCTGTCTGTTTCGCTATCACTCATTTTTTAAGTTTTAAAGACCTTTATTACATTGCAAATGTAATAAAACTTATGATAAGTTTCTCCTTTTCTGTGTTTTAATTGCAGTTTAAGTTGCTATTTGAGGAAATCTGAAACAGGTCTAATGTTTTTATAAGCCGTTTTTCTTCTTGGGTATAAGGAATGTGGTGACTTTCAATATATTGCTTGAGGAAGAGACAAGCATGTATGAAAATGTCTGCTTTCATATAGCTGGTGAAATTTATGTAACGGTAGTAGGAGGCTTCACTGATGTCGATATGCACGCAGAGGTCTACTGTGGCTAGCCGTGACGTTTTCAAGAGCTTTTTTATCAGCATTACTCTGTTCTGGTAATGCTCGTTCACTATTTTATTTTCTTCTATTTCTTCCAACGTTTGGTTGCGTTTTGTGTCCATATTGTTTGGGATTATTAATAATTTTTGGCAAAGGTCGGATAAAAAATATATAATCCCTCTCTCATTTTTGCGATAGCTGGAATAAAATACATTTTGCACCTTTGCGCCCCGGAAGTATTAAATGTGGAATAATAAATGATAAATGAAAATGAAGAAAGATCAGTATTTCAATTTGGAGGTAAATTTGTTGAATGACGACAATATTGCCTGTATGATGTCAGAGATGAATGCCGCGGAAGCACTCGGAATTTACGTGATGTTGCTGTTGCATCTGCGCACTAAAGATGCTTATGAGGCGTCGTGCAAACCGGTTTTACTGAAGGCCATGGCCCGGCGGTATGATGTGGATGAAGTTGCGGTGGAGCGGGTACTTCGCGAATTCGATCTCTTCGAACTGGATGAGGAACGACAGATGTTTCGTTCTTCCTACTTGGATAGGGTGATGAAAAGCTTGGAAGAGAAGCGGAAAATGGACATCGAAAACGGTAAAAAAGGAGGGCGTCCGAAAAAGGTGGCAAAAAGTGCTGAAACGCCCGTCAGTAAAGGGAGAAAACCCACTGAAAACCAGAAGAGGAGAGAAGAGGAAAGTAAAGAGGAGGAGAGTAAAGGAAGTGTTTCTGTTGTAAACAATAATAGGAGTAATATAGAAACACCGTCTCTTGTGAGCCGTTTGGCGGATGAAGGCAATCATTGTCCGTTACAACCCGTGTTGCCTTGGGAAAAGTTGGTGGACCAACTTTCTACTTTCCAGTCATATATGGAATTGGCCGGGCAGCATTCCGGTTTGGGAAAGCTTTTTGTAGACCATCAAAAACTTATTCTGGAAATCTTCAAAAAACATATCCGCCTTTATGACAAAGGAGCCGGACTGCTTTTCCCGGAGGACGTGAAACGGTATTTTTCAAATTATATCGCGGCCGGTTCCGTTACTTGCCGCACGTTGAGGGAAACCTTGCTGAAAGAGCTTGAGAATACGGTCGACAAGGATGTGAACCGCTTTGAAAGCGTCGTCGACGGGCGGCGAACGTATCTGGGACATCTTATTCCGGCTGATGCGCCGCCACGTCCCGATGCATCGGCGGTGTGGGATGATGTGAAGAAAAGATGGGCGCATTAATCTGGCAGATGACTGGCTTCGTCCGGCAGGTTGTTGATGTTCGTCTGGCAGGTAACGGAAGCTCGTCCGGCAGGTGGCAGACACTCGTCCGGCAGGTAAGTCCTCTGCGTGTGAATGATTATTTTAAACTATTTTTTAATTAGAAAAAAGGAAAAAAATATGAGAAATTTTGCCAACTATGATGTCGACATCCACGGTAAATCGAGTGGAGTCCTCAAGACGATTTGTAAAAAATGTCTTCCTACCCGCAAGAATAAGCGCGACCGTTCGCTACGTGTCAACGTCGACACGGGCCACTGTCACTGTTATCATTGTGGCGCTGATTTCTACGTCCCCGATGATGTGGAAGAGCGCAAGAATGCCGAACATGTGGCAGCCCGCAAGCGTCTTTATTTCCTCGCTCGGCATGTTCGTTGTGCCGGACGTTATGGGCGGCGCCAAATCCGCCCTTATCGGCAACCTCATCCAGAACCAGTTTCTGGCAGCGCGCGACTGGCCATTTGGCTCCGCGCTCTCCATTGTGCTGGCAGTAATGAGCCTTGTGCTGATTATCCTTTACTACAAGGCTTTGCAGTCGCAGGAAGGAGGGGCTAAAGATGCAAAAGACGTGGCGTAGCCATCTTCTTCTGGCCTATTCGCTTGTAATACTGGCCTTTTTATACCTGCCTCTTTTAATTCTTGCGCTGTATTCCTTTAACGAATCGCGTATTAACGCTGTATGGACAGGCTTTACGCTCGACTGGTACGCTTCGCTGTTCCAAAACCGCCGCGTGCTGGAGGCCCTTATGAACAGCCTGTTTATCGCAGTTATCAGCACCATTGTTTCCACCGTGCTCGGCACAATTGCCGCCATTGCCCTCAACCGCTATCAGTATAAGTGCAAACCTGTTATTAACGGACTTTTGTATCTGCCGATACTGATTCCGGAAATCGTTAGGCGCGCATCTTCTCAGCGGGCAGCTCCATCGTCAACAATGTGGTCACCA
>OGZW01001029.1_pt1 | contig 22705 bp, 15 predicted proteins | sample 1577001 | NCBI WGS metagenome assembly OGZW01 (sample SAMEA3541519, study PRJEB24748) | human gut metagenome | biome: human gut; feature: human-associated habitat; material: faeces | place: China | collected 2012 | reverse complement strand
AGATCTGAAATCCGGAAAGGTAGACCTGATCTGCAATGCGCAGAAAACAGAGGCCAGGGAGAAGGATTATGATTTCTCCTGTATGCCTGTTGGCACAGAGCAGGCGGTGCTGTATACATCTGAGGATAATGTAGATATTTATTTTCAGGATTATGAGCATATGAATGGCAAAAAAGTAGGTCTGCTGAGAGACAGCTATCAGAATGAAGAGTTTGAACAGCGTCACCGCCTGCCTTGCTGTAATGCTGCTTGGTGGTGGAGGCGTGTTCTACCAGCGAGCGAACGCGGTGGCGTCCGTGGTGTCGCTGGATGTGAACCCCAGCATCGAGCTGAAAGTAAATCGGAGCGAAAAGGTTCTCGTCTGTACGCCGCTCAACGAGGATGCAGAAGCCATCCTTGCGGATATGAGCAATGGGGCTGACCTCAAGGGGGCGAAGCTGGATGTGGCGGTAAATGCCATCGTGGGAAGTCTCGTGCGCAACGGTTATCTCGACAGCATTTCCTCCGCCATCATGATCTCGGTGGAGGACAAGGATACCGCCCGTGCGGAAAAGCTCCAGCGTGAGCTGACCAGCACTGTGGACGGCGTGCTGCAGACGAGCGAAGCAAAGGCCGCCGTCCTGACGCAGACGCTGACGCAGGACGCGGGGCGGGAACAGCAGGCCCGGGAAAACAACATTTCCACCGGAAAAGCGGCGCTGGTAAACCACGTGCTCGCACTCAACTCCGCACTCAAGTTTGACGCACTGGCAAAGCTCTCAGTGGAGGAGCTGAAGGACCTTGCGGAAGCGGGCGCGCCCGCCATGCCCATCGGCAAAGCTGCCGCCGCCTATGCTGCGGAGCAGTATGCCGGAACAACGGCGGTGGATTCCGTTACAGCGGAGGTCGATTCCGAACTGGACGAATCCCCCGCCCACTACGAGGTGGAGCTGCACACGGCATGGGGTGAGTTTGAGTATCTGGTGGACGCTTACACGGGGAAAGTGCTCAGCGGACAGAAGGACTTGCTGACCACTGCTTCCACGCCAAATGTGACAACGAAGCCCTCTGATCAGAAGCCCGATCCGTCCGGAACAGCGCAGGACATTGGCTACGCCAAGGCAAAATCTATTGCCCTGAATCACGCAGGTGTGAGCAAAAACGAAGCGTATGACATGGATATCGAACTGGACGATGAGGATGGAATACTCGTCTACGAGGTCGAGTTCAAATCCGGCAATATGGAATATGACTACGAGATCAACGCCGCCACCGGCACGATCCTCAAGTATGAGTCGGAGTTGGATGACTGACGCGCAAAGCACTCCAGTAAAGCATATTTGGATTACTTCAGAATTGCGTATTAAGCAAGCCAATTTTCAAAGCATCAACCGCTTACCCGCGGCATACACAGCAGGCGTCAAAGCCGTAATCTCACATTGGAAAACTTGTTTTATAGGTTGAAAGGGACTCCCCTGACCGCTTTTGCAGTCAAGGGAGTCCACTTTACATATATTGCGATTACTTCTCCGCGTACAGCCGCCACAGGAACGTCACGATCTGCGCTCTCGTGCAGCCGCTGCCGGGGCTGAAGGTGGAGCTCGTTGTGCCGTTGGTGATGCCGTTGTCCGTGGCCCACTTCACCGCTTCGGCGTAGTAGGCGTCGGCGGCCACATCGCTGAAGGCAGGCGCACCGTCGGCGGACGCCTTGGACGCCCGGAACAGGAAGGTCATGCCCTGAGCCCGGGTGCAGGTCGCGTCGGGGGCGAACAGGCCGTCAGCCGTGCCGGTGGTGATGCCGTTCTCCACGGCCCAGGACACGGCCTGCGCGTAGTAGCTGTCAGCGGAGACGTCGGTAAAGCTCGCCGCACCGCCCGCCACAGGCTGGCCCGCAGCCCGCCACAGCATCGTCACCATCTGGGCGCGGTTGATGGCGGCGTTGGGGTTCGCGCCGTCAGAGATACCCTTGGTTTTCGCCCAGTTCTGCGCGTTCTCGAACCAGGTCGCGCCGCCGGTCAAGTCCGCATCGTTCTGCCGTGCCAGAATCGTCCACAGCTGTGCCCGGGTGGTGGAGTTGTTGGGCGCATAGCTCGTAGCGGTCATGCCGTTCACCAGTCCACGGGCGCTGACGAAATCGATGGCGTCCTTGGCCCAGTGGTCTTGCGTGTCGATGAAATCCTTAGAGTTATCAACAATCTTCACCGTTGCGCCGTCGTTCACGGTGAGTTGGATGCCGTTCTCCGTGGGAATGGAATCCTTCAAAAGTTCCTCCGTACCGTCGGGGTGGACGAGGACGGCCACCGTGCCGGGGGTCGCGTTGGAAACGGGAATTTCTACCTTGGTTTCGCCCGCGCCCTTGGGCAGTTCGACCTTGACGGTGGGGGCGGTGTCGGAATTGCGGGTGGCCTCGACCTCCACGGGGGCCTTGACCGCCTCGCCGTTCTTCTTCGCGTCCTCAACGGCCTTGCTGCTGACCTTCGCCTCCGCCGCCGTCTTGCTTTCGCCGTTCTTAATGGTGGTGACGGTCATTCCGGTAGAGCCGTTGGCCGTGGTGGTTTTGGTGGTCTCCGTGCCGGAGGTCACGCCGTTTTTGTCGATCTTGGTCTCCGACTTCGTTTCAGACTTCATCCCGTCCTTGGAGGTGATGGTCTCGGTCTTGCTTTCCGTCACCGTGCCGTCCTTCTTGGTCTCGGTCCGGGTCTCGCTTTCGACCTTCGAGCCGTCCTTATTGGTCACGGTCTCAGACTTTGTTTTGGCTTTCGTTCCGTCCGGTTTCGTCTCCGCTTTCGTCTCGGTCTTGGTCACGGAGCCGTCCTTGCCAGTGGTGGTCTCGATCACGGTACCGTCCTTCTTAGTCTCGGTCTTGGTGGTGGAGCCGTCATCGTTCTTCGTGGTCTCGGTCTTTACTGTGCTGCTGCCGGAGGAAGAACCGCCAGAGGACGGACGATAGGTGACGGTCAGCTTGCCGTCCACATACGTCACATCATAGTTGCTGTTTGCCAGGGTGCTGCCGTTGTTCACAATCTGGGTTGTGTCGCTGACTTTAGTCATGTCCGGCGTTGCGGGGTTGTACTTCAGCTTGACACTTCCGGTCAGCGTATCCTCGCCGATCAGACCGGAAATCGTGTAATCCCTGTCCTTTTCCGGCTTGCTCAGGTCGGGGGCTGTTTTACTGCCCACATAGGCGCTCTTGTCCTTGATAGTGACGGTGACTTTCGCCGGGGCAATTACGAAGGGGAACTCCTTCGCAGCATCCGTCTTATCGTTCCAGATGAAATTCTCCGTATCATTCAGCGTAACGGTAACGGTGTAAGTGCCGGCGTTCGTCTGCTCCGCATTGGCAATCGTGTAGTTGTCGTTTGCAGCGATGGTGTAGGTTTTCTTTTCGCCGTCATAGGTGAATACCGTCGCGTCTTTCTCCGGTACGTTAACCGGCTGCCGGGCGATGGTCACAGAGACCGATGCGGGTTTGGTGTTGTTGTGGTTGCTGTCGCCAATGACCTGATACTGCACGGTGTAGGTTCCGGCATTTGTGCCGACCGGAACGGTATCCTGCCAATCCGTACCGTTCAAGCTGTACTGCATCGTGCCGCCGATGGCTGTACCTGCGGTGATAAGCGCCTGCTCCTCACCGGTATACACAAAGTTTTCCTTTGCGGTAGGCGGCGTGATCTGACAATCGGCCTTGTTTACCTTCAAATCAACGCTTTTCGAGGTGATGTAGCCATCGCAGGAAACAGTACAGGTGATCTTGTGGTCTCCGGTAGTCAAGTCTTTGATAACATAGCTGATTTCTGCTGTATTTTCGACAAGTTCACCGTCTTTGAACCACTGATAGGTAGCTGCCTTTTCTTCATCCCGCAGACGAACAGAAGTTGTGAGCGTAATTTCTTCACCGTAGTTGGCGGTCGTCTTGTCTGCTGTAAGGGCGAAGGCTTCAATCGGAGCCTGCTGAACTATAACGCCAGTCAGCTCAGTGCCGTCAAGTTGATTTACCCATGCGTTTTCTTTCCGGAAACCGTAGCCCTCGGCTAACGTACCGACCAGAGTGGCAGGCGCTGCAACACCAATTTTGCTAAAGGTACCGCCGTAAAGTGTTACCTTGGATACACCTGCATTTTCAGCTGTGCTGACATTTACCGGACATTCAAATGTACCGCCGTAGATGGTGATACTGCCGGTATTGTCAGTAGTGCTGGTAGCAAGCATCGTGCTAAGCTCGAATTTGATATTGCTGTCGCTGCCGTCCGGCTTGCCGATGATCACACTGCCGCTGTACTGAATGTGAAAGGCTCGCTGGCTTTGAATGACAGCCTGCGTAGATGCCGAATTGATCAGCGTAAGTTGTGCGTCATTGTTTTTCAAATAGAAAACAAGATTGCCGGGAATTTCATCGGAACTATCAGTGCTGAGCGTTTTACCGTTCAGATCAATGGTAAAGGGATTTTTACAGTCTTCAATACCAAGCGAATATGCTTCAACCTTGATGTTCTGCAGCAGCTTAACGGTACTACCGGAGTTGCTTGTTGCTGCATCGACAGCCGCTTTCAGCGAATCATAATAGCTGACATCGTTGTTGGATTTGGTCAGCTGTGCGGCATAGCTGCCAATCGTAACCGTCTGCGGCGCAGAGGCAAGCGCGTTGCCGTTTGCTTTATACCGGACTTCATAGCTGCCAGCCGCCAGACCGGGTGCCTCGCTGCCGTCAATAGCAGTCCAACTTCCTGCACCGGAACTGCGGTATTCCATGGTGTTGTTTACATCGGTCAGCTTGCCGTCATTGCCGTTGATGCAGTTTTGTACGGAAGCCGCAGGTGCATTGGGCTTGGTGACCTGAATGGTCTGGGTTTCGGAGTCCAGTTTCTTTCCATCGCGCTGCATAACCGAGATGGTGCAGGCGGAAAGATTATTCAGAGAAATATCCGCATTAGAGGAAATTTCGTTCCAACCACCATCACCGATTTTGTATTTCATACCGGTTGTCACACCGGAAAGTGTGCCGGTGCTTGCATCGGTGGCGGTGAAGGCCGCAGTCGGCTTTTCTGCCTGCGCTAAGGTAATGTCCTGCGGCTGAGAAAACAGAGTGGTTCCGGTGCCTTTCGTTCTGACGCAGATAACGGTGCCGTTGGACAGTCCGGTGAGAGCGGCACTTTCGCCCGTAATATCCGACCACTCACCTTTGCCGATTCGATACTGCATACCGGAACTAACGCCGTTCAGTGTACCGGAGTCTGTGCCGGTTGCAGCGAAAGACGCAGTCGGTGTTGCAGCCTGCGTGAGCTTAATCGTCTGGATAGCAGAATCCGTCGCGGTTGCTCCGCCCTTTTTGATAATCTGGATTTCGGTACCGCTCGTCAGTCCTGTCAGTTCGGCGGAAAGACCATTGATGTCGGTCCAATTACCGCCGTCAAGACAGTACTGCATACCGGAATCTACATTGGAAAGGGTACCCGTGTCAGAGCCGGTGGCGGTAAAGACTGCGCTCGGCGCTGCTGCCTGGGTCTTAGCCTCAGCTGCCGGGAGCGTAATATCTACATTAAAGCACGGCATACCGAAAACCGTGACCTGAGAGGCACTGTTGCGGGTAACTTTGACGCCATCCTTCTCGGCTACGGTGTAATCGGTGGGGAAGTAGTAGCCGTTTTCGGCTGTTACAACAACCGGGGTCATATCTTTGACCAGCAAATCACTCTGGGGAGTGCTGCCGGAGGTGACTTTCATATTTGCACCTGCCGTAACATTGACGGTATATTTGCCTTCTACAGTAGATTGAAAATCACCGCCGGAAATCCTGCCTACCACTTGTCCGCCTTCACAATTGTTAACGGTGCCCTTAAAGGTACCTCCGGATATGGTGCCGCTGTTGCTTACGGTACTCTCATAGACGCCGCCGGAGATTGTACCGAAACCCATGTTGATTACAGGAACCTGAAACTTGGGTCCATAAGTGTTAGGCGCACTTTGAATAGTACCCATGTTAACAACATTTGATTTGTTACTCTCTGCGCTGCTGCATATGGGGCTACTACTATATGCATTCGCGTTAAAAGTTCCTGAATTGTAAACAATGGTGTCAGATGTGTTGGTGGAAGTGGCATTACCAGAGTATAAAATAGGAAATTTGGTCATAGTAAAAGTACCACGGTTGACAACACCACTGGCTGTGGATAGTAGACCTTCCGAGGGGTGTCCGTTGCATTGGCGAATGACACCGGCACTCATTTCAAAGGTTGCGCCCTCAGAAACATACACACCACCGGCACCATCACTTGAATTTGTTGATGTGCAATTATAAATCCAACCGCCATTCATAATCAGCGTACCGCCGTCAGCAATCAGAATGCCGCCTGCACCGCCCTTATCACCGGACGTTCCGTTCATTAGGCGACCGCTGTCAGAACCAGAGCCGGGACCTCCGCCCCAGCCTATATCGCCAGTGTTTTCAAGCGTCAAGGTGCCATATACCTTGATAACGGTACCTTGATTTTGCGCATCAATGGAGTGAGCATTGAGGTTGATAGTAACATTTTTCCCTTCCGGAACCGTAAGGGAACTGCCACCCCATTCAATGTCGCTTTCAAGCGTTGCGTTGATAACATCTTTTGTCGGATCCTCTAATTGGGTCTGAAGAGCGCCCCAATTGGTTACAACGAACGTAGCTTGATCGATAGAGCCGGATTCCGCCAACGCCGTCGACGGCAGCAGTGTCAGGCACAGACACAGAGTTGTCAGAATACTCAAAAATCGTTTCTTCATCGTAATCCCTCCGTGATGAAAGTCATTTCGTTTCTCCGGTGGAGAAACGAAGGGGATATCCCCTTGCCTAAATTGGTTTTTCCGTCAGGGCCTCAAAGCCCTCCTCAGCTTGTTGAACTGTCTTTTGGATAATGCCTGTTGCCATGGTATGCAAATCCATCTGCAAGACTGCCGCTGTGATCGCCGCACGCTTCTCCTTCGGCACGTCATAGAGCTTCAATGAGCAGTCCAGAAAGCGGGAGATCTTGGCCTCCATCGTGAAATACACGCCACAGGGAACCGACATGAACCCCCGCATAATGTTGGCGGATGCGATCTCCATTTCGTAGAAGTCCTTTGGCTGCGCCTCCGGCAGATAAGGCCCGAAAATAACTTGCAGCCGTTTCGTTGTGCTTTTGTAAAGATACGCCGCGATGGAGGGCAGGGAGTATGCCATCACATACAGCTCCCGCAGCGGTTCGGTCAACTCGGCGATGTGGAGCTGGAGGGCCGTTTCCACGGCGTACAGGAGTACAGGGTCTTGTTCCCCGCTGTGCTGTCCCGCAAGAGCGAATTGCCCGCTGAACATCCGCTGTACCAACTCCAGCAGCAGCGCCTCCTTACTGGGAAAAACATGGAAGAACGAACTCTGCCCAATGCCTGCCGCCTTTGCGATCTCTCCGGTTGTAGTTCTGGTGTAGCCCTTTTCCAGGAACAACGCCACCGCCGCCCGTAATACCTTTTGCTGCGTTACCAGACCGTTTAACAGTTTTCCTCTCGGCAAGTCAGCGCCCCCTTTATAATTCTTCTTGCGATTGCACTTTTATAATACCATGAGCCATTCCATCACACAAGAAAAATTTCAGCGCCAGACCAGCAAAATTGGAATCCCCCTGTTCCTGACCCGGTTTTGACCCAGAATGGAATTGGAACGGGCAGGGCGAGCCGGAAAAATAAAGGAGCCTCCATCGCCGTGCGTGGAAGCTCCTTTTGGGTAAAGTAGGGTGATATGATTTTCAACAACTGAGATCTGAAGAACAAACAGGAGGAGGATATTTGTTTATCCGGTCATGAAGATTGGGTAAATACACGCTGATCGCTGGAGCGGTTTCATACCTGCTGTCTCAGACAGTGTCTTCACGTATCACAGGCTTGCGGCAATATTCCAAATAACCTGCAGGGCATTCTTCACCGCGAGTAATACGTTTCGTACGTCCTCCTCTTTATCGCGATATGCCATGTCGCGACAATCCTTAATCGTTCCGTCGATGGGATCAAATCCCATCGTCCAGATGTCAGTATAAGGACTATCCACGGAAATGGATCTCTCAATGCCAACCTGATTCAGGCTGAAAAACTGATTGGGCGCCAGTGCTTTCATGCGTTCATATGCACCGTATCCATTTGCACCGTTGGCTTCGGTAAACGTCAGGAGCAGCGTTGTCAGGGCATATTCCATCGTTGCTGCTGCACGTTCATTGCCCAGTTCACGCGCCCGTTTGTTCAATGGCTTAATCAGTGTCATGTACGGCAGCACGCTGCCCAGCAGAGCACCGTTATTCTCTTTCGCGATAGCGGGCAGATATTCTGCCGCATATTCCAAAAGCGCATAAACTGCGTTTACATCCGCTTCCGTGCAGCCGAGTTTCTCCGCTTCTTCCAACAGAGATACCAGCAGAATCACCATAGATTTTACGCCATTCTCCGGCAGAGTACCTGTCGACAGCACTGCAAGCGCCTTTGACACTTCAACATCTTCCACACTGGCGTTTTTTACGATCTCTCCCATGGACATCGTAAGCTTACAGGTGCCTGCGGCATCCCGGTATTGAATCCACTTTCCATTGCCATAAGCACAGGCGGCAATATCTCTCAGCTTGAACAATCCGCTTTTCAGCGACTGCTCTGCTGTCATCGTGCGGGGCATTCGTTTCAGCATAATTTAATTGCATCTCCTTTCCTGAGTTTACGGTTCTACATTCGTTCTGCGCAGTTCATCCTGCACTTCGTGAATGTCTAATTCCAACGGCTTTTTGTTCTGCGCAACACACATCGCGGCAACAATACCCATAGCATGCCCCATATTCATTACAATCGGCATTACGCGATAGCTGGAGTGTGCCTTATGCGTACCCGAAATATTGCGTCCGTTCAGCAGAATACCCTCCACCGTCTTTGGCACAAAGCAGCGCAGCGGGATTGTATACGGCTTCGGCTGCTTGAACGCCTTGTATTCACCATTGGCATCCAGTCCGGCGCCTTCTACATTGTGCAGATCAAAGAAGAAATTCGACTTGGTAACTACCCAGTCTTCAAAGGTACGAGCCTGTGCAATATCCTGCTCGTTCAGCTGATAATTCGCCTCAAACCGGCGAGTTTCACGCACACCGATCACATCGGCACTGTCGATCAGATAACAGCCTTCATATCCCGGCACATGGCGGCGCAGAAATGCAACAATCTCGGGAAGCTGCTTTCTGCATACGTATTCAGCACGATTCAGATCTCTTGTATTTGTGCCGTCCACATCGGTCATATTGCTCATGTTGACTGTGACAACGCCGGGGAGCGACGAAGGATACAGCAGGATATGACCTGCCGGAGAGGGTAATTCCTGACGACCGAGTGTTTGCAGATCGCCTTCCGGCAGCTGGACCGTATCCTCAAAGCCCCAGAAGAACATGGCGCGATCCATATCTACGCCGGCAACCTTGAACATGATTGTCATCGGCTGCATACCGCCGTCCGTCGAACGTCCCTTTTCAAACGGAACGCCCGCACGTGCGGCCACGTCGCCGTCGCCGGTCGAATCGATCACCATTTTGCTCAGGATCGCTTCCCGGCCGGATTTGCTCTCTGTGATTACACCCGCAACGCGGTTTCCATCCATAATGACATCGCTGAAGCCTGTGTACAGCTGTACATTAACGCCGGCCTCCATCAGCATATCCAGCATCAGAATACGCAGTTTTTCCGGATTGATGACCTGCTCTGCTTCACAGTCGCGTGCCTTTTCGCGCAGCTCTTCAAAGCAGCCGCCGTCCTGTCTGCCGGTCCAATGACTCATAATGCCCGTGGTTGCCACACCGCCGACCGCGCCGTACTGCTCGATCAGCATCGTTTTTCGTCCCATGCGTGCTGCGTGCAGGGCGGCGCCGAAACCTGCGGGGCCGCCACCTACAACAAGGACTTCCGTTTCTGCCGCAACCGGGATCTCCCGGCTCGGCTCAGTATAATACTTCATCTGAAACTCCTTTTTCATTTAACCCTGTTTTTTGCTTTTTCTGTCCTTTGCTGCCTTGTAGAAGAACATTCCAATCGAAAGCACAGCCAGCGCCAGGAACAACAGGCTGAACGGCCGTGTTACGAAGATGGACAGAGAATTGCTGGACATTACCATCGAGTTGCGGAAATTCGTTTCCACCAGATCACCAAGAACTACGCCAAGGATGATCGGTACAACACTGAATCCAAGTCTGCGCAGCAGGAACGAAAACGCGCCGATGATGACCGCCAGAAGTACCTGGAATGTGCTGGCTTCGCTCGAATAGACACCGGTAATGCAGTAAACAATGATGATTGCGCTCATCAGCTCATAAGGAATGCGTGTGATATTGGCATACAGCGGGGTAAACACACGACCGATAATCAGCATCAGGATATTGATAACGACAAGACCAATCATAATGCCGTACAGAACATCGCTGTGCTCCTTGAACATGGAGGGACCGGGCACCATGCCTTGCAGCATAAATGCACCCAGAAGAATTGCCGTGCAGCCGTCACCGGGCACGCCCAGTGTTGTAAGCGGGATCAATGTAGAACCGGTCGTTGCATTATTGGCGGACTCGGTTGCGGAAACGCCTTCGATCTCGCCGTGACCGAAATGATCACGGTATTTGGAGGTCTTTTTCGCCTGATCGTAGCTGATAAAGGCTGCAATGCCGCCGCCTGTACCCGGGATAGCACCCACAATCGTACCAATCACCGAAGAGATCGTCATTGTTTTGAGGCAGCGCTTGATCTCTGCCCATGACAGCTTCTCATGGTCCAGCTTCAAATGCTGACTGCGCGTCACATCTGTACGCGGATTATAATCCGAGCGGCTGAGCAATTCGGCAATTGCGAACAGACCGACCAGCGTAACGATCAGCGGGATACCGGCGCCCAGTCGACGGACACCAAAGGTAAACCGAAGCGTACCGCTGACCGAATCCTGTCCCATCAGTGCAATGAAAATGCCGATCAGGCCGCCGAGCAGACCCTTGACGATATTGCCGTTCGAGATGCTTGCAATAATAGACAAGCCAAACACTGCGATGCAGAAATACTCCGGAGGGCCAAACATCTGTGTGAAATGTGCAATGCTCGGTGCAGCAAACAGCAATACCAGTGCACTGAACAGGCCACCGAAAAACGAGGCATACAGCGCCATCGTCAGAGCCTTCAGCGGCTTGCCCTGCTGTGTCAGCGGATAACCATCCAGCACAGTCGCTGCGCTCGAGGGCGTACCCGGTGTATTGATCAAAATTGCAGTAATGGAGCCGCCGTATGTGCCGCCGCAATACAAGCCAAGCAGCAGAAGCATCGCCGGGATCGGATCCATACTGTATGTAATCGGCAGGCACAGAATGATCGCAATATCCGCAGTCAAACCCGGAATGGCACCGATAATGATACCTGCCAGCAGACCGATGAAAATTGCAATGAAGCTCTCTGCCGAGGCCATCAGCGCCAAACCGGTCATCAAGTTGTTTAACATATGCGCTTCCTCCTTCTTATGGCAGAGTCACGCTCATTGCCTGAAATGCAAAGTACGCAACGATTACATTTGCACTGGCAATCGCATAGAACCACCATTTTCTCGTACCGAAATACAGCAGAATGCCATTGGAAAGCAGCAGCGAGGAAATGATAAATCCGATATGCGGAAGCAGCAGCGCGTATGCGATCAGCATGGCAATATAGATTACCGGTTTCAGCCGCAGCAGATTTTCTCTGGTGAAAATGGCTCCTGAAATCGTGTATTCGGTCTTTTCCTTGGACAGGATACCCTGCACCAGCAGGATTACGCTGCAAAGTATCATGCCGCGGATCAGAAGCGTCGGAACTGTTGCAGCAGTCACCGCGCTGGTTTCATACGTCCGGATCTGCGATGGTATCAGAATATGCAGGGCAACAGAAACGATCAGAAACAGAACGCCTGTTATCATATTCGAATTTAGCTTTACTTTCAATCTTGTCACCTCTCATACCAGATTAAAAGGCAATACCGCATAATTTTCGCAAAGCACCGCGGCAGTGCGACCGGAGCCTGCACAAGGAGCCGCGGCTTTCATTGTGCGGTATTGCCTTAAACAGACCAGCCTGTTACTTGAGCAGCTCCACGTATTTGTCCATGCTGTCCATCTGATCCTCGATAAACTTCGTCACTTCGTCACCCTTGGCATCCCACAGCGGATAACCCATCTCGTCCATAAAACCGGTGAACTTGGGATCGGCATATACGTCATCGAGCATTGCATTCAGTTTGTCTACGATCTCCTGCGGAACGTCCGAGCGAACAGCCAGACAGTCCATGCCGGCAAATTCAACATCAACACCCCAGTCCTTGATGGACTTTACTTCACCGTACGGAGTCTGAACCGTTTCCGGATAGAAAGTTGCGACCGCCTGGATCGTACCCTCTTCCTGATGCGAGTAGTATGCCGGAGGCGTACCCAGACCGCAGTCTACCTGACCGGAAACCACTGCATTGATCGATTCTGCCTCGCTGCCCATAACGACCGGCTCCGCTTCGATACCAAGCGACTTGAACATTGCAGAAGAAACAACGTACTGGTCACCGCCCGGGCCGGAGGAAGTTGCATACGTGATCTTATGCGTTTTGCCGTAGTTGATCAGATCATCAAACGTCTTCATTCCGGATTTCTGCGGATTGGTGAGGATCATCAGCGAAACCTGACGCATACCGCGCAGCATAGTGAAATTAGAAAGCTCATAGGATACATCGATGTACTTCGGAGTCAGCGAAAATAACGGACCGTTGGCGACGACCATAGTATAACCGTCCGCATCCGCATCCATGGCATCCATCATGCCGATGGTGCCGGAAGCGCCTGTGTGATTTTCTACAATGATCGGCTGATCAAAATAATTCTTGGCCACCTCCGAGATCTTGCGGGAGATGACATCGGCACCGCCGCCGACACCCCACGGACAAATGATTGTTACCGGACCATTCGGGTAATCAGCCGCACCTGCCGCAGCATCGCTCCCCTTTGCAGTACCACCGCCGCAGCCCGTCAGACCTGCCAGCAGCATGGATCCCGCCATCAGCATAGCCATCAATTTTTTCCCTTCATTTTCTTTTCCTTCTTTCTTTCTATAATTGAAACGCTTTTTCGCGTTTGCATACGTATTCAACTGCGGAGAATAAAAGAATTATTCTCCTGCTGAGGGACAGAATGTGTCTCGGATGATCAATTTGCTGTCCAGTATATACCGGTAGGTATCCGGCAGTTTGTTCGATGCCATTGCCATGACCCATTCTACTGTTAAATTGATAATCCTGTCATAATCTACTGCCACAGTGGTTAAATGCGGCGTAAACCAGTTGCCCATCGGGATATTATCCGAACCAATCAAAGCCACATCATCCGGCACCTGAATGCCCTGCTCGCGCAGTGCTCCCAGCGCGCCTAATGCCATCATATCGTTCTGTGCAAAACACGCTGTACCCGGCTGGAACAGTTCAATATGCTCCAAAACCTGCTGCGTAGCCTGCTTCAGGTTGTAATCTGCATGCAGAATGTGCGTATCTGACAGCTTATGCCCATGCTGATGCAAAACACGTGCAAAAGCTTCATGTTTATGTATAACGTCGATTCGGTCCTGCGGTCCGATAATTTCCACAAATCGTGTATAGCCTGCTTCGCAAAACGCCTTGCCGACCAGACCGCCAATCTGTGAATGGCTCGGGGCGATCATATACGACTCATCCAGTGATTCATTCGTATCGTAAATATAGATAAAAGGAATTTTTGTTTCATGCAGCAGGCTTTTGACTCGCTCATCCACCTGCGGTCGGTTAAAGATCAGGGCATCAAACCGTCGATTGCTGATACTCTTTTCGACGGAAAAAGACTCACCGTATTTCCCTTCATCGAACACCGGCACCAGATCCAGCCCTTCCTTTACGAGCTGCATACGTATGCGATAGTAAATGTCACTTTGAATATAATGGTTTGCAAAGCCGGTAAAATCCTCTGAGAATACATATCCGATCACACCGGTGCGGTTGGTTTTTAACCCCCGTGCGTTAGTGTTAAACTGAAAGGAGTATTCTTCCGCCAGCTTTTTGACTCTTGCCTTGGTTTCTTCTGAAACCAGCGGACTGTCATTCAGGCAACGGGAAACCGTTGATTGCGATACACCAGCTAATTTGGCAAGTTCGACGGAAGTAATCGTTTTCAACTGTTTTCACCTCTTTGCATACGTATGAATTACTTGTCTTGTATATAGCATATTTGCAAAATAAACACAATAGCCAAACGAACATTTGCAATTATTTCGTTAGTATTATCCAAATTCTCATAGCTGTTTTTAGTACTCTTGCTCTTACTGAAACCCGATCGGACCCTGTTCGAGCTTCAGAAGCACTCTTCTCTTACGGCAGCAAAATCAACTTATCTCTTTTTCTTTTCCGCCGGTCTGAAGTCCTCCGGCACGGTCAGGGCTTTGGTGGTGAACCACACCATTTCCCACAGGCCCGCGCGGTAGTTCGCCCGATAGCTCAGCCGGTAGAGCGCACAGCCTTCTATCGTCCTGCCCTCTCTGTCATAGCGCACCGCGTCTATTTTCCCGTTCTCCAATCTGCCTGCCACATACGCAACACCAAGCCGCCCGTAAATATTTTCTTTCAGCTCCTGCTCAATCTGCGGCTGTATCGCTTCCAGCGGCAAAGCCGTGTTGTACGGCGTCTGTACGACCGAGTGCCATACGCCTGCGGTCTGGCTCTTCGACACGTGCTCAACCGCCTGCGTCGAGCTGAGCACCACATACCCCGACCGCTCCTTTTTCGGCGTCAGGCCGCGTGCCGCGTTGGCCCGCTCCCGACTGATGCGGAGCAGACCCGCATTGAGCGCCTGCTGCTGCATCAGTGCAGCCTGCGCTTCCTGACTTTCTTTGTTCAGCCGGTTGTTTTCGGCTTCTGCCTGCCAGAGCTGCTGCTGTGCCTGCTCCAAAAGCCGTTTTGTGTTGTTCAGCTGCGCATTCAAACCACTAATACGCGCCCGCTGGCTGTCAAGCTCCTGACACATCTCTTTGTATTCGTCCGGTTCGAGGCGAACCTCTGTCGCTTCTCTATCCCAATCATCCGTTTCAAGCATGCGTCCAAAGCTGCCTCTTTTGAAAAATTTCGCCACGTTCTCACCTCTTGAACTTACAGATTTCGAATATAGTTTGCAATCGCCGTATCTTCGCGCTCGTGTCCGAGCGCCACGCTGATAATGCCGATAGCACGCCGGTCGAGCCGTTTGCCGCTTTCACTGCCGCGACAAACGTAAATTTCCGATCGGTATTTCCCGTCTGCACAACGGATTTTGTTGTGGAAATCCAGCGTTTCTATCGGTCTGGCGTATTGCTTATACAGAAAAGTTGCATAATCCGAACGATACCCATGAACATCGCAGTTCGTATTGACATACTGCCACACCTTTTCGCCTTTCGGCGTGTCTTTCATGCGCTGAACGACTTTATCCGCCTTTGGTCCGACAATGGGCGAGAGGCGCGTCTTACCACCCTTGTCGTTTCGATGCAGGATAAAATAAGTCTGCTCCGTGAAAGTCCTGAGCCCGTCCGAAAACGCCTTTGCAAGCGCTGTATCGCCCGCGTTCTTCGCGGCCTCAAGCGCGGTCTCCGCCCGCTCCCGGTCGTACAGATCGCCGCCTTTCAATCGCTCAAGCACATTTCTGCGGAAGCCGCACGCCTTGCAGAAGTTCACCAGTTCCTCGTTCGCTGCCTCGGAGAAATGCGCGTCGCGCACCTTCGTACCACGGCTGCGCGTGATGTCCTCCTTGCGCCGTCGCGGCGGCTGAAAACGGCTCGGATCGTCCGGCGTGATTCCATATAACTTGTTAAGCGCTGCCGCCTCTGTCTGTATCGTCCACGCGGACAATTTTTCATCGACGCGCGATTGCAGCCACTCCGGCACAAGTTTTTTGGCCTTTTTCAGTGTCGTAACTTCCGGATGCTTTTCTTTCACCCATTTGATGAAATATTTGATATGCTTCCAGTACGTCTTGTAGGTGGCAAAGCTGTAAATCTTATCTGCCGAAATACCGGGATCTTCGTCCTTGTCGGCGCGTCTGCTGTCCCCGAACGCCAGCATCGCTGTCAGCCGGTCATACGCCTGCTGATGCAGGCTGTGGCTGCTCGGAGCGCCTTTCTTTTTATGTCCCATTTCGGCTCCTTTCCCCAGATGGTATGACAAAACGGCATGATATGTCTACCATGCCTGTTATTTTAAGTTTGAGAAGGGTCTATGCCCTGTTAAAGCTAAAGCCGCCCTCTGACGCTCGGTCATCAGGCTGCGCACTCTTTTTTATCTGCCGGAGCAGAGGTCTTATGCGCGACCGGGGCACTCTTGTCCTCTTATGCACGAGGGAAACGCTCTTCTTTCCGGTGTTTCGACCGGCCCGTTTTGTTAGATTCTCCCTCTGTCTGCAAGGGCAGGTAGAGCCGGGACTCTATCTTATCAGGTCTTTTACGGCTTCCTGACGCACGTTACAGGGTGTTTTTTACTCTCGTTCTGCGATTTTCCGTCTGTTCGGTGGCTCTCGCGCTTTTCACAAAAGATTACTCAGTCGCGGTGGCATGGACGCCGTTTCCTCCTTCGCATAAGGCTACTTCGAGGAGATAGCGCTCCCGGGCTTGCAGAGGGCCCATCTATATAAAAACATTGAAATGTTGTACTATTATAGTACCGCAAAACAGGTCGGAAGTCAACCTGTTTATTGGATAAATTAAAGATTTATCGGTTTACCCGTTTGTAAATACGGGTAAACCGATATACACCTTTCTGCTCTGTACAAACATAAGATAACGCCCTCGAAGAACGGCTATTCCTTCAAAGGCGTTATTATTGGTTGCATCTTCAAAACCTCACCAGTTCCTTAGGCTATTATCAGCATACTCCGGTCTTGCACGGCTCGTCAAGTACATCCAAAGTATACACTTCCTTCGTTCGCTTTCTTCACCGGCTCCTGAGGTTTGACTGAAGAAGAATGATTAAAGAAGTTTGATTCGGTAAAGAAATAAATATATTACCCCATTTTGCATTTCCTCAAATTCCATCCGCTTATTTACCATATCCCCTATAACTTACCTACCCTGCGAAAATAGGGTAATGGTAAAAGACAAGAGAAAAAGACCGCTTTCCTGCGGTCTTTGCGTGAGTTTAAGAGAAAACAGGTGGAAATATATCGTTTGAGCGCACGACAACAAGCCATGAGGGAAATCATGGCTTCGTCTGGAGTTATTTAGTCTTGATACTCGCCGCGTGCGATCGCTTCCTTGCGGCGTTTCCGGGCGTCGGCTTTCTGCGTGAGCCAGATCTGCTCCCAGTCCGCAAGCGGCCGTTCTGCCGCCGGCTCACTGTCCGGGGAAATCTCCGCTTCCGTTACGACCGGCTGTTCGAGCAGCTTCTCGTGATGGGCAAACAGCGCAGTCTGCAAATATGCTACCGGGTTTTTAACGCGGCTGTAATCGATGGAAACGCTCTCTAAGAAACGTTGCACGGTTTCCGAGGTAATAACAAGGGCGACTGCCTTGCGGCGCTCCTGCGCGATCTGTGCGCCCTGTACGGTCAGCTGCGGCGCGCGGGAAATGTTATAGACAGCGGAAACGACATGTCCGGTCAGCACGTTTCCGTATTTCCTGCGCAGCACTTCGGCGTCGAGCTGCTGCTCGATCTTTCGGCGTTCCTTGCGGCGGACGGCACGGGGCTTGTCCTTGACGCAAGGCTTGCGTCTGGTAATGTTGGAAATCTGCGCTTTGAACTTCTCTAAGTATTCCCCGATGGTCTTGAACGTCGAAACCGAACCGTCGTAATGGTGGTTGACCAGATACGGCGTTTCGCGGTCGGGCGTTTCGCACAGCTCATACTCATACGACCAGTGGTTACGGTCCTCGCCGGCCGGGTAGCGGTGCTGCTTGAGCAGACCGGCAATTTTGAACTTTTTCCAGAGCGTCGAGAAATGCTTGAGCTTTTCCTTGCAGAACGAACGAACGCCTTCCGGTCGCAGGATGAAGCCGGGGATTTTCTTGAGGGCGCTGACAAGCGCATATAGACCCTTGTCGGCGAGGGAAATGGTTTTATCGCGCAGGATATCGGTGGGAATGTTGGTGTAGTCCTTGTGCTCAAACGCGATGAATGCGCAGTCGCCGTTCGGGCGGTTGTGCTCCGGGGAATACACGTAGTTCATCGCCTCGCCCGCCTGCTGCATCAGGTTATAGGCATGACAGAAGGCACCATTTTCCGCAGTCGAGAAAAGGTGCTGTAAGTATCCCTTGTCTTTGAGTTCCTTCCAAGCCTTGTTCAGCTGATAGCGGCTGTCCGAGCAGGCATAGGCCAGACGGCGCTTGCTGAGCACAAGTCCGGGCAGGCCGATCAAGGATTTAATCACCGCATAAAGTCCCTTTGCGGGAAGGGTAAGGTCAATATCTCGCATGACGGCGTTGTAAATTGTGGTATACCCGGCCTCTGCCATGACCTTTCCCTCCTTTCTTTCCCTCGTCTTTTTGTACAATAATTAAAAAAGTCGCCTGATGCTCTCACACCAGACGACTTGAAAATCCATTCCTTTTCGCTCAAAAATCGAATTCTTTGTGATGTTGCACAAGCTGTAAAGGCTGTCAAACTCGGAAAACTTGATTTTCGTCGAAAAACGCGCTCTGCCTTGACATACCGCTTTTACGATTGTATAATAACTATACAAGTAAGCAGTATGCGCCATTTGGTAGTGTTGTCTGGTTAAACGTTACTACTGACTGTGCGCGTTATGGTCTCAGGGTGATGAGATCTTACCGCCCGCTGGTACGCCAATACCAAGTGGCGGATATTGCTTATGAAAGAGCTGATGTCGCCAAACATCGGCTCTTTTGTTTTCTGTTATTAAGAATAGCATGCAAATGGGGAATTGTCAATCTTTATCGGCACGCTGCGGAAATATCCTGACGGATGGGCAGCAGACGCCCGGATGCGACAGTTCCCTATACTTTTCGACAGGTATCTGCTATACTTTGTTTGCGCATTGTGATATAATTCCAATGTTGTCACACCCAATCCGGCAACGGAAAGGGGGTGGGTTCCGTGAATTTGATCATATCTTTCCTGGTTTCTGTTATGGCAGGTGTAGTCAGCTACTACATCTGCAAAAGGTTAGACGGAAACGACAGTGACAACTAGCCAAAATGAAAGCCCCGGAGTCGCTACCTCCGGGGCTTTCGCTTTGTGTGTTCCGTGAATACACATCTTTCTTGGTTACTGTTATTATAGCATATGACCTAGCCTAAATCAAGTGTAGCCGGCTCCCAACTGGCTTATGCATCGCAAGAAGAAATGCCGCATAGTTTATGAAAACCCCGGAGGTGCCACTCCGGGGTTTTTGCTTTGTGGGTCGTTTGACGACTATTTCTTTCTTAGCTGATATTAGTATAGCACATAACACAGCCTAAATCAAGTATAGCCGGCTTCATCCGGCTTATGCGCCGCAAGAAAGAAATGCCGCGTAGAATATGAAAAGCCCCGGAGGTGACGCTCTGGGACTTTCGCTTTGTGCGTTGTTTGACAACAACTTCTTTCTTGGTTGTTATTATTATGGCACATAACACCGCCTGAATCAGGTGCAGCCTGTTTCCAGAACATCGGTCGTTCAGGCTGGCGTGAACCGGCGTCCCGAAACGTACTGCCGGAGCGTAATATGTAAAGTTATAACTTTACCGACAGACAAAAGACATTTTGAAAGAGAAAGTTTTACGCATTTACAGGACGATTAAACGGCAGTATTCAGCAGATTTATGGGTATTATAGAATCACGAAACTTTACAAAGTTATAACTTTGTAAAGTTATAACTTCAAAACTTCATAAAGTTACAAAGTTAAGAAGTTATAAAGTTGAGCGGTTTGCACAGCGTAGAAGTTATGCTTTCCGAACCTGCTCAAGAAGTGCGGAAAGACGGGCGTTTTCCTTGTCGGCCTCGCGCAGCTGCGCCTGCATTTCGCGCTCCTTGGCGATAACGGCACGCTCGGTGTCGAGTTCGGCCTGCATTTTCGCCTGCGCAAGACTGCTTTCGGCAGTCTTTTTTTCGTTCTCGAGGGCGCGTTCGGTTTCGGCGAGCTTGGCGCGCAGCTCGGCCGCTTCGGCTTCGAGAACCCGGCATTTCTCGAACGCCTCCTGTGCGCCATCGAGCTTTTCGGTCGCCTCGGTCAGCTGAAGCGTGAGCATGGAGTTGATGCGCTCTTGATCGGCGGCGGTGCGCTGCGCTGCTTCCATCTGTGCTGTGGCAGCGCTCTCGCGTGCTTCGGCTGCGGTGTGCAGCGTCTCGGCCTCGTCCCGTTCGGCCTGAAGCTGCTCGACCTTTTCGCGCAGCTCGTCGATGGTCTTATCCTTGCGGGTGAGGTCGGCGGCGAACTGCTCGCGGATACGCGCCTCGGCGGCGGCGTTGATTTCGAGGCTGTTCAGGTAGGCAGCCATGATGTCCTTGACCGACTTCTCAAAGCTCTCGATCTCGGTCGCGCGGCCCGGCGCGGCGGTCTTGGCGCGGTCGAGCTCCACGACCTGCATCACGTGGTCGAAGCCCTGCGCCTGGTTCATGCCGTTGTCCTCGCAGAATTTGCGGAACGCGGCCGCGCTGTCCTGATCGATGCGGAAATTCGTCTGCTTTACTTCACCCATGATGTTCGTCCTCTCTTTGTAACCGGTAATCCCGTTCTTTGATGATACTATTATAGCACAGAAAGCAGGGCGTGTCAACTGTTGTTATACTACGTTATACAATGTTATTGTTATACATAACAACGAAAACGGTGAGGGGGAAATCTCATATAGAGAGCCTAAAAAAAGTATACACATACACCATACACATACACAATGTGTATACTGGGCTTTTTGGGGAGAAACGTTCGAGAAACAGCAAAAAAAACAACGGCACAGCTCCGCGATTTCTGAGCCATGCCGTCCGCTGTTTGCTTCATCGCAGGTCTGCGCATCGGAAGAAAACAAAAAAGAGGGGAGCTGTGCATACATCACACGTATACACAACTCCCCTTGCTTTCCGCAGCTGCGGCGATTTCAGAACGGCTGGGTATAATTCCAGGTACCGATGCCGAGCGGCGAGAACGCGATATAAATCGCCGCAACACAGATCAAAATAAGAGCCGTTGCGAGCCAGCGGTATTTCCACGGCGTCAGGTCTACTGCGCCGACATCCTTCTGCACCCATGCCTCTGCGTGATGCTTTGCCTTGTTGTACCGGTTGAAAACATACATCACCAGCAGCTCAAGCGGCAGCAGCACGAGGACCGCGTACAGATAGTGGAACTTATCTCCGAGGAACAGCAGGAACGAGCCGTAGCAGAGAACGTGAAGAACCAGAACGACCTTGGCACTGTATTTCGGCAGATACTTGAAGAAAAAGCCGCCGAATACCGCCGTCAGGACCGGCAGCGCGATCAGCATGACGAGCGAATCGAGGAAGGTCTTGAGACCGGCCGGGAAAAAGTAGATCAGCGGGCCAACGATGGTGGTCAGCACCGCGAAGATGATGCCGACGTTCTTGCCGACCTTGACCAGCTTTTCTTCGGAAGCGTTCTGGTCGACGAATTCCGCGTAAATATCCATCGTGAACATGGTATCGACCGAGTTCAGCACCGAGTTGAACGAGGACAGGATAGCGCCGAGCATGACCGCCGCAAAGAAGCCCATAAGCGGAGCCGGAACGACCTGCGCAACAAGCTGCGGATACGCTTCGTCCATCATGGAAACCTGGTCGCCCTGAAGCTCAAACAGCGCGAACGCGATAACGCCGGGCAGCGCCAGATACATGAAGCCGACGATCTTCAGGAACGCGCAGTACAGTGCACCCTTCTGCGCCTCCTTCAGGTTTTTCGCCGCGAGAACGCGCTGAATGAAGGACTGATGCGTGCACCACGACTGGAGGCCGAGGAACAGCAGGCCGGTGAACACGGTCGGCCACGGAACGGCAGGCGGAAGCGAATCCGCCGGCGCAATCGAGCTCAGCAAGAACGTGAACCTCTCCCGGGAGCTGGGGATGCGCCACCGGGCCGGTATCGGCATGAGCGAGAACGCCGACGCCGTGGTGGTCATCGTCTCCGAGGAGACCGGGTCTATTTCCGTGGCCATCGGCGGAATGCTCAAGCGGCATCTCAAGCCGGAGACGCTGGAAAATCTCCTGCGGAACGAATTGCTTCCCCGGGAGGAAGACAGCGAGGACCGTCTGAAGTTCAACCTGCTGAACCTCCTGCGGAGCAAAAAGAATGGAGGCGAGGAAGATGCGTAAGACACAGAATCCGCGGAATATCCTGTATCTGGTCCTATCCATCGTGATCGCCGCCGGTATCTGGTACTATGTGGACGAATTCAACGGCCGGGTGGTGACCCAGACCGTTACGGGGATCCCCATTGAGTATATCAATCAGGACGCACTGGCAGACAATGGGCTGATGGCGGAAGGCGAGGACAGCGGTACCAGCACCACCATCGACATCACCTTTAAGGGAAACCGGCGGCACATTGTTCAACTGGATCGTTCCAAGATCCGGGTAACGGCCAATCTGGCCAGTATCACGGAGGCCGGCGTCCAGAGCGTGAAGCCGGATCTGACCTATACGGACCGGAAATTCAACTCCGGCAATACCTCGGTAGAGGAGCAGAGCCTCTATATGGCCACGGTCAACATCTGCGAACTG
>OGZW01001027.1_pt1 | contig 22754 bp, 15 predicted proteins | sample 1577001 | NCBI WGS metagenome assembly OGZW01 (sample SAMEA3541519, study PRJEB24748) | human gut metagenome | biome: human gut; feature: human-associated habitat; material: faeces | place: China | collected 2012 | reverse complement strand
AGGACTTCAAGACCATCAAGGCTATTTTACCTTCGGGAGAAAAATAACTTTTACGCCCCAAAGCAGAGGACTTCAAATGCATTTGTCGGGCCAATTCCGAGAAAGGAAACAGAGCATGGAGGCGGCCTAATTCACTCGTTGCAAAACTTTGACGATATTTTTTAGCATATCGAACTCAGTAAAACCCAAACGAGGTTCGATTTCTGAGATTTTTTGTATCTTTACCATGTGTTTTTAGTTTAGATTACCCCCGTTTTGGCCGTCAAACCGTTTTTTGGGGGAATGCTTAAAGAGACAAAAAGGCAACCAACTCGCAATGAATTAGTTGCCTTAAATTTCCTTATTTTAGGAATATCCCCAATTAAAGACCTATTCAAATAAGAAAAGCTATACGGAGGTTGTGTCAACGTTTTGACGCAACCTCCGCATTTTAATCATCCTGCGGCAATTTACCAATTCCCCATTGCTTATTAGGCTTATCACCCAAATGCAATTCAAGAACACCACCGTTAGCAAAATCTTCATGATAGAACCAACACCTATCCCAGGGTTTTCCATCAAACGTAGCCCGTTGGATATACATATTTTTGTCGGAATTGCCCGTAGTTACAATTTGGAAAGTCTTTCCCGGATAGTACCTATTGTCAAGATGTATGGTCACTTTATCAAATATAGGAGAGGTTATCTCATAATAAGGCTTTACAGCGCAGCCTCCGTCCACTTCAAACAGTCCCATCGCCATTAAAACGCCCAAAGCTCCCATCTGCCCTTGGTCTTCATCATCACGATACCCACCATACGGGGTAACATCAGCATAAGCCGCTTTGACCTTACGCACCCATTTTTGTGTCAGCCATGGTGCCCGAGCATGATTGAAAAGATGAGCCATGCCCGTGCCTGGTTGGTTACCGTAATCAGTCCAATTACCAGATTTGGTATCTTTTGAACGGAAAAAACCATAAGGCTCACTCTTGACAAAGTTCTCATTCAAACGCTCGGCATATTTCTTATGACCACCATAAAGTGCTATTAAACCTTGCATATCGTGGGGAACATAATGAGAATATATAGCCGAATTGCTTTCACAAAAACCACCTTTCTCCGTCAACTCAAGTGGATCGAAATCAGGTAACCATTCTCCATCCGTCCCTTTAGGTTGCATGAATCCTGATGCTTTATTCCAAAGGTTCTTATAATTTTTTGAGCGTTCAAAGAACAATTCATAATCAGCTTGCTTGCCCATTGCCTTGGCCATTTGGGCAAGACACCAGTCTTGATATGCGTACTCCAAGGTCATAGATGCACCTGTAGTATGCATACCTACCACATTCGCACGTCCATCAGGCACATATCCCATTTTAATATAATATTCCATTCCACCTGAATGAGCATCCTTACTATGTTCGTAACCGGCATGGTCACGAATACCTCCAGGAAATGCATTCTTGCGTAGCCCTTCATAGGCCAAATCAGCATCATAATTACGAATACCTTTGTTATAAGCAGTTGCAAAGAAAGACACAGCAGGATCGCCTATCATTACATAGGTATAATTCCCCCCCGAAGGTCCGCGAGGAATAAGTCCCCCATTACGATACATATCCAACATTGTATTGCAAAAATCATCCATCAGATGCGGATAAGCCATAGACCAAAGAATATCAAGCGACCAATGGCTCCCCCACCACGCATCAAAATTATGATGATTGTAGAGAGGTTTACCACTTGCAGACAAAGGAATACGGCAAATACGGGGAAAGTCAGACGTTTGGTCAAGATAACACCCATCAACATCACTCACTACCTTACGTCCCAATAATGCGTGCCAAAGATCTGTATAGAACTTTATCTGTTGCTCACGGCTACCGCCCTCCACTTCTATCTTACCAAGCCAAGTATTCCACTCATCAAACGAAGCATGTTTTACCTCTTCAAAATTCCATGATTCCAGTTCCGCATAAAGATTCTTACGAGCCTGCTCTACACTAACGTATGAAATGGCAACCTTCAGTAGTACTTTTTCATTGGCCTTGGTACGAAACTTCACAGCCAATCCCACATTCTTTCCTGAAATTCGCTCAGGTTTGGTATTAGGCACTATTTTCCCTTCACGCCAAGTCACTATCTGCTCCACCGGCTTGCTCAACTGTGCATAAAAATAGACAGGTGTATCCTTAGGACGACGCCCTGTACGCTCCATTATTTCCCAACCAGCTATTTCCGTATCACTAATCTTCCAGACTTCCGAATAAGCGGTAGGACTGTGAGCCAAAAAAGCGCCAGTATCAAAAAGGACATAGCTCGAATCGCTTTGGGGGAACGTATAACGATGGAAGCCTACCCGCATTGTCGACGTTAATTCAGCAGTCACATCATAATTTGTAAGTTTCACCTTATGAAACCCAGGTTTGGCAATCTCACCCTCATGAGTAAATTCAGACTGATAGGAGTCCATGCCCAAATGCCCTTTAAATGGACCAACCGTAGGCATTACAGCAACACCGGACATCTGCCAATTATGAATATGGCTAAAACATCGTATATACTTAGAGCCATACATATAACCCGATCCCCATGAATGTTCCGTATCTGTATCAGGACTCAGACTGACCATACCAAATGGGCGACAAGCAGAACTAAAAAAGAACCAACGAGAACGATGGCTGTCCACGAATGGATTTACCAGTTCTACATACTTCCAATTTGTTTCGGGCTCATTAGAATAAACCTTTAACGACATTAACAATGATGACAGAAATACTAAAGCCAATAAACACTTCTTCTTATCACATTTCATCATACTGGATTTTAAAAATTAAATCTTTATAATTTCTGCTTCCTATAGTTGCGAACATTTCGGTTATCACCTGTATCAAGCACCAACCGAATAGCGGCACCACCGGAAGCACGAAGAGAGAAACGAAGCACCGACTGGGCATTCACAAGATACCGCTGACATCGCACACGAGTACGGGTTTTTACTGATTTATCTCCATCTGTATAAATCTCAGCTATATAAGACTTTCCTTGCGGCAAAAAATCGAGACTAATCTCCTGTTCGCGAGCATCATTATTGGTTATGGCACCAACAAACCACTCTTCACCTTTGCGGCGAGCTATGGTAACGAATTCGCCTATCTTACCTTGAAGCACCTGCGTATCATCCCAAGTAGTATAAACATCATCAAAGAATTTCAATTCAGGTTCATCTTGTGAATCAGAGGGTTTATCATACCAATACATATACTGAAGAGGGCTGTAATAGATTACAGAAAGAGCCAACTGATGAGCAGGAGTTGTTTGAATAGTACGAGAACGAGGTACCCCATAACTATCTTTATCCGTATGCAAACGCCCGAAGTCCTGACGATAATAACAGATAGTATAGTCTGCGGCACCTGCAACAAAACGCGTAAAGGGAAGAATGGTATTATGAGTCGCATCAGGGAATTCTTCATTTCCTCGAATACCTTCTTGGGTCATCAGATTGGGATAAGTACGACTAAAACCCGTTGGACGATATTCATCATGAATGTCCACCATAAGGCCATATTGCGCACATTTCTTCACCGCTTCGTGCATCCACCTTGTCCATATTTGAGAGCCGACCTGTACAAAACCGAACTTAATACCCGCTATACCCCATGATTTGTAAAGAGGAAGTATCTCGTCCAGTTGTTGTTGAAGAGCACGTTGATTTACATAAAGGATAACACCTATTCCTTTCGACTTGGCATAACTAATCACTTCTTGCAGATTAAGCGCATCAATCTGCTCATTGCGCCGTGGGTCGAGCGTTACGGTAGTAGCATCAGAAGACTTGTCATATTCAAAACCATACCAACCTGCATCAAAATGAATATACTGCAAGCGGCGCTTCACTGCAAAATCCACTAAAGCCTTACCACCTTCAGTGGTAAGTGTAACCTCCCGCATTACCTTCCCCGGTTTAATCCAGGATGTATCAGCGATTTTACAATCAGGATTCAGATTAAGCAACAAGTCATTGTTAGCGAGAATATCTCCTGGCCGGGAAGCGCACATCACAATTCTCCAAGGCGTATGATATGGAGCTATATCCTCCACTATTCCATACATTGAAGTAAGCAAAGTATAAGGTTTCTCATCCGAAAGTTTAAATTTGGTACGCACATAATCCACGACCTGAGCCTCGGCAAGACAAGCATATTGGCCTTCTGGCAATTGAAGCATCAACGGACGATCCGACTCATTTTCCCACCCTTCGAGTGGCAAAAGATTATAAGGGGTCTGTGCCCGTTCGGTATGCCAAGCAAGAGTGCCTTTAGGAAGTGTAAATTGGGTAAACTCATTTTCAATCTTCAAATATTCACCTCCTACAAAACGATAACGGAATGCAACGCCTTCGTTATAAGCTCGCACATCCAGCACCATTCTCTTCCGCGAACCAGTTTTAGCCAACTCTATCTCGCAAGCATTATATAATTCCTTCACAACGGCACGTTCACCGTAGACAGGTTTCCAATTCTTATCTATCCGGCTGTTACGCGAAGTGACTATTCGGATTCCATCATACCAATTTTCGTTCCATTCGATTCCTAACCGAGAAGGTTCTATCACCTCTTTCTGTTGATAGAAAAGCGAATAGCTCAATTGTCCGTCATCGCTCACCGTAAACTCATATTCGCCGTCGGGCGATGTAACCTTCACCGCTTCTGCCATAACAGAAAACGCAACCAACATACCCCAAAACGTCAGTGTTAATCTCTTCTTCATATCAATTCTAATTACAATATTGTTATTTTGTTTAGCTCCACACCTATCCGTCACACACATTTATAAATGACTCTCGGAAACGATACTTTCAACACCGACAGCCTTTATGTCTCCAAAATCGAGCAACAACGAAATATGCCTGTCACGTGTACCAAATAATGTTCCATTATTGGAACGTGCGTCTTTCACAGCAAACCAATAAGTATTACCATCCACTTTCACCGCATCCTTCTCATAAAAAGTCCAAAATTCAGGAGCACTCTGTACGCTATAGCTCAACCGAAGCCATCCATCTTTAACCTCTTCGGGTTTATGGCTGAATGTCACTTTTATATAAGGGAATTCTGAAGGATTATAGTGTATCCGGTTTTTCTGCATTGAGATACCTTTGTTCACCAATAAGAATTCATTGCCGACAGGCTCTAAATCAGGTGCTGCAATTTGCCACCCTTTCCAGCCATATTTAAGTTGTTCTGAAATTTGCCCTTCAAGAGGAACCGGTTCGTTTTTTCCTAAGTAAAAGAGTAATGTTCCAAAACCCGGATTATCACACGTCCATCCTATGCCTTCAGGGCGAATACGCTTTAGCACCTTTTCCGTATAAGGCATTGCAATTCCCCTTCGTTCCACATAATGATTATATGCAATTTCAAAAACAGCCCTGAATTTGCCCAATTCTGCTTCTCCCATATTTTGCCAGTTACAATATTTACCTGTAGCATCTTTCCAAACTTCAAAAGGAACATCCGTATAGCCCAAGTTAACTTTAGAAAGATATTCATATCCTTTCATAATACGATTATCTAAAGCCGCATAAAGATTATCCCCTTGTTTCCAAGCGCATTCTGCCAATTCAGCCAAAACACCTACTCCAAGCATACAGTGAGCTTGATCACGTCCCGATTCTTGCAATTGGCCAGTTTCTGCAATGTAATTAGGCAAACTTCCATTATCCCGACTATTATAAAAGAAGTCTACAGCCTGATTGTAAAGAGGTTCATCATTACAGAAAATACCAATTGCCATCACCATTTTGTTAACCGATCCTCCCCAATTACCATTTGCATAAGGTTTGGCTTGAACAAAAGTGGTAAGTACTGGAAGAAATACATTACGGAACATACCTTCTATACTCTTTGTATCAGCTTCGCTCCAACCTTTCACATATTGATTATCTTGATAAGTGTAACGCATTATTTCAGCTGCATTTATAAGCATGAATCCCTGAAGACCTGCACAAAGAGGATCATCAGGTCCATATATTTTCTGTAATGTGGATGCATATCCTCGAAGAATTTCCATAGCTTTATCGGCATGACGTACATCACCGGTAATGTTCCACATCAGAGCATTATAATAAGCCGCATTACAATCGCTTTCACAAGGAGCTTTGGTGTATCCATATTTTCCGGCACGACTGATATTCTCAAACGGCCCCTTCATTTCATACTCAAAGGATGCACCCGGCACTTTTCTCAATAAATCATACGAACCCATAGCCGGATAGGAATTCTCTTTCACAAGTCGAGTAATACGTTTTAAATCGTCTTGAGAATGAAGCAAACCGGGATGAATAAAGTTTCGGGCAGCAGCAGAAAATATCGAACATAGCATCACTAAAACGCTTGCACATTTAAGTAGTTTTTCATATATATCCATAACAAATACTCTTTTAAGATTAAAAGAACAAAGAGCTTGCACAATTTATTGCAAATAACAAACTGGCAAGCCCTATTAATTTATAGTTTCAATTTACTATTATTCCCATCCAGGGTTGTTTCCCAATTCTTGTCCGTTAGATAGGGTATTCAGCCAATTCACCGGAATAGGACGAAGACTATATTTGGCATTGGTGGCTGCACTTAATTGAGTTTGGATTAAACCACCTGTAATATGGGTTACGTCCCAGTTATACTCTAAAACTCTTTCGGCCAACTTACCAGTTCGAGTCAAATCATTCCAACGAGGTGCTTCACCAAATAATTCAAGTGCTCTTTCATCCAATACGTCATCAATAGTGACTGTACCTTCATATTTAGCCAAACCTTGTTCCTTCGCATTATGCATTGCACGCTCACGAACCGCATTGATACAAAGCAAAGCATTCACATTGTCTTTTTTCATTACAGCTGCTTCGGCTGCAATCAAGTAAGTTTCAGCCAATCGAAACAACACGATGTCACGACTTCCATACTGGCTACCACCACTTTCGCCATAAAGAGTACCTGCATCCTTGAACTTATATACCGGCAACCAAGCACGAGTGGTTGAACTATTGCCTTGCAAACCGGTAATAAAGTAATCATCTTCAGAGCAATCTTTGTAAGAACCGGAAGGATAATTATAAATAAACTTCATCGGAGAAGCAGCATTTGCCGCATCTTGCTCAGCTTTTGAATACACTCTAAAGCCTTCTTCTGTAGGTACAGGAAAATGAATCACCGTATCGGCAACACCTGTACTTGAAGACCCTAGCTGAGTAGTATTCATAAAGGCATTACGTCCATAAGTACGTCCATCCACCGAAGTAGCAGGATCTCCATTAAGCGGACTCATAAAAGTAACTTCCGCACGACGGTCTTTTTTCCAATCGAAAGAGGTATAAAGATACTTTGAGGGCATCACATCTCCGTAGTCATTGGCGTAGAAATTTGATTTGGCCAAACCTTCCCAACCTTCACGGTAAGAGAATAGATAATAAGTACTCTGTTGATTATTATTATTATTTGTACTATTGTTATAGTTTACAGCAAAAATAACCTCATCATTAGCCTCATTAGACTGACGGTGAACCATAGCATAGTCTTCAAGTAAACTATGCCCCGTCTTTTCAATTACATACATCGCATCATCATATGCATTTTTAAAGTCATTCACATCTGCATAGTCCTGATATCCACGAGTCAAATAAACCAAAGCACGCAAATGGCGAGCTGCTGCTTTTGAAGCACGTCCAAAATCGGAAGCTCCTTGTTTTTCGGGCAATGAAGAAGATAACACATCTTGCAAGTCTTTCAGAATCTGAGTATAAAATTCCGCGCCACTGTTCAGTTTAGAAGTTGTTGCTGTTGATTGAGCTTCTTCCAGTACCAAAGGAGCTTGCCCCCAATTCTTCACAATTTCAAACAAATAAAGCGCACGAAGAAATTTGACTTCTGCCACCCTCAAGTCACGTTGATTCGGATCAATTCCTTCAATAGGGTCTTCTGTTTTAAGAGTCACATTTGTAGCACGGCCGATAGCAGCATTTACATCTTTTAATGCTACATAAAGTTTAGACCACTGCTCATATACAGTTCCGTTTGATTTATCATAAGTCACTACATACTGATTCAAGTCGCTAGTAACAGTACCGTTAGGCTGTGTGCCAATATCAGTACCCAATTGAGTAAGTTTATGGTAACTATAATTATTATATACAGACTTCAAAGAGGCATACGCACCATTAACTAATGATTCATAACCTTTGGCTGTTTTGTAATAGTCTTCAGCTGACTGACTAGTCCAATTTTCTTCTTCAAGAAAAGACGAACAACTTGCGAAAGTAGCTACGGAAATAAGCAATAAGCCCTTTTTAATTATATTCTTAGTTTTCATTTTATTCTTTCTTTAATTTCGATTTGTTAAAAAGAAACATTCACTCCAAACATCACATTGCGTGTCATAAGGTCTGTGCTAGATACATTTGTAGGTAACTGTTCGGGAACAATAACATTATCAGCACAAATAATCATCGGATTTTGAACCGTACAATACAATCTCAAATTGGTCAAGAATGATTTAGAAATCAATTTCTTATCAAATGTATATCCCAAACTAACATGAGTTATTTTAAAGAAATCTGATGATGACATTGTATGTGAAACGTCCGACTTCTGATTTCCCCACGAACCTGCTTTGCTACGATAAGTTCCCATATTACCGGGTTGAGCCGATTCATTAGTAGGATTCTCTGGGGTCCAATAATCTTTCACCATATTATTTAAGTTCATATTATTGTTCTCAAGTGCATAAGACACATAGAATTGATTACGCATACGACCGCCCAATTGGAAAGAAGTACCTACCGATAAATCAAAATTCTTATAATTAAAAGTATTAACCATACCACCGGTCCAATCCGGGGTGCGCTTACCATCAATTACGCGGTCAGCATCATCTATTTTACCATTTTTATCTAGATCCAGTACTTTATATTGGCCAGGTTTACATCCATATTTAGCAGCCTCTTCTGCTTCGTCCAACTGCCATACGCCAATAGTCATCAAATTATAGTTGATGTCAATAGGTTGTCCTACCACCCAAAGATTGCTATAATCACCCTTCATTCCTTCGAATGACTTACCTCTTGAAGTCAGATCTTCTATATATTGCAGCTTTTCAATCTTATTATTATTATAAGCTATATTGAATGAAGTTCTCCATGAAAAGTCTTCTGTACGGATATTTTCCGTATTCAATACAAATTCAAAACCTTTATTACGAACAGAACCAACATTAGCCTTTACTGAAGAATAACCAAGAGTAATGGGAAGAGTTTTGTTCATAATCAAATCTTCTGTCAAACGGTTATAGTACTCAAAAGAACCTGATATACGGTTGTTCAAGAAACCAAAATCAACACCGATATTATATTCTGTTGTTCTCTCCCAACCTAATTCCATATTACGCAAATTGTTAGGCACGTAGCCAATTACATCATTCGTTCCAAAAGAATAGTACTGAGCGCCACTGATAGAACCTTGTGTCTGATAAGCACCTACATTATCATTACCAGACTGACCGAAACTTACACGCAATTTCAAGTTATTCAGCCAATCAATATCTTTCATAAATTCTTCTTCAGTGATTCTCCAAGCCAATGCACCAGCGAAGAAACCTCCCCATTTATGTCCTTCAGCCAATTTGGAAGAACCGTCATAACGCATACTTGCAGTCACATAATACTTGCCTTTATAATTGTAGTTCAAACGTGCCAAATACGACATCAATGATGTTTTAGTGTACTTAGATTGAGTCTTATTCGTTTTTGCACCATTTTGCAAAGCATACCATAAAGAATTATAAGAAAGACCGGCACCGTCACCACGCATAAATTCATTCTGATATTCGGTCATTGAATAAACACCTGTCAAATCAAAATGATGGTCCTTCATCAAGTCAAAATTATAAGTAACCATATTATCCCAAACCCAATTCAAAATGGTAGTTTTCTCATACCATGCAGTAGCTTGTGAACCTTGATTACGCTTAGTATAAGCACCTGCATACATACCATAGTCAATAAATTGAAGATCGGGAGAAAATGTAGAGCGTAACGCCAAATTCTTAATAGGATTAAACTCTACAAATAAATTACTCAGAACATCATATTTCTTATATCTCCATGACTGGTTTTTCTGAGTTACAAAAGGATTGAACTGTCCGCTACCATATTTGAATTCCTGCTCACCTGTCACAAGATTAGTAGGATGATAAGTAGGACGTAAACGATAAATAGTCTGCAAACCATCTTCATTACCAGTTTCTTGGTCAGAAAAAGTTCCATAAAGGCTTACCCCGAACTTAAAGTAATCATTAGGCGTTACGTCAACGGCAGCACGCAGATTATATCGCTTATAAAACTGAGGTTGAAGACAACCATCTTCATTATGATAACCCGCAGACGCCACATAGGATGATTTCTCTGTTCCTCCAGAAACTGAAAGTGTATGACTGTTCATCCACGCAGTAGAAGTAAGAGCATCAAACCAATCCATATAATTATTATTTTCAATAGCAACCAATTCTGATGCTGAAAATATTTTATCATCCGAAACATATTCTCCGTTACCTTTAGTAGCTCGAGAGTATTCCCGTGCAAGTTGGACATATTGCTGTCCATCCATCATATCGGGAGCATTCATATAATTTTTAAATCCAACGGAACCATCATAACTGACTTTAGGAGCTCCGGCTTTTCCTCTTTTGGTAGTCACGATTACAACTCCATTCGTAGCTCTGGAACCATAAATAGCTGTAGAAGAGGCATCCTTCAATATATCAATCTTTTCAATGTCATCAGGATTGATGTTTTCCAATTCAGCACCAGGAACACCATCAATTACAATCAATGGTTTGGTACTACCACTAACTGTATTCAAACCACGAATCAAGATATTATACCCACTACCAGGCTTATTAGATGAGCGTTGAATATTGACACCAGGCACTACGCCTTGCATAGCACCAGCTGCACTGGAGATACCAGCAGCCGTCAATTCTTTTGTAGAAACAGAAGCTACGGCACCCGTCAAATCAGATTTCTTAACTGCGCCATAACCCACTACAACAACTTCATCAAGCATTTCTGTATCTTCTTTCAACACTATCTCATTTAATTTTTTATCTGAAGCTGATAATTCCACAGATTTATAACCTAAATAAGAAACAACTAAAATAGCTTTAGATGAAGAAACGCTCAATGAAAAGTTTCCATCAATATCAGTAATTGTTCCATTGGTAGTACCTTTTTCTATAATACTTGCACCAATAATCGGTTCACCAGTAGAGTCAAGAATCCTACCTTTAACTACACTCGTCTGCATAACAGCCTGAACATCGTTCGCTTCGGCAAATGCCATCTGCGGACTCCCCGCCAACAAAGCTGATACCATTGCCGCTGAGAATAAAATTCTTCTCGATGAGAACTTTAGAAATTCATTCTTCATAAATTTATAAATTTAAAATTAACACTATATTATTATCAATACCTAATTAGATACATTGCTTCAAGTATTCGCGTACCTCTTTACGGCTGATGAAAAGATGGTTCTCCACCGTGCGGCGCGAAAGATTCAATTCTTCCGAAATATCTGTGACAGACTTGTCTTCAAAACGGTTCATGACATAAATCTTACGACGCTGCGACGGAAGAAATTCTACCCGCCGTTTCTCGCAAGCCAATAAATCATCGGCTACCACACAAGACTCCACCTCATTATGACCAACCTCCGTCCTATCATACATATAAGAGGTAATCTCTTGTTTCTTATAATAGCGACGCAAATAGTCGTTCACCAAATTACGCGAAATGGTATAAATGAAAAACTTGACAGTATCGGGACGGAGCATTTGTTTATAGTCCATCAGACGGACAAATACATCTTGAGAAAGGTCTTCCGCCTCTTCCTTATTATTCACCTTATTATATATATACAGGTAAACCGAAAAATGATAACGCTCATAAGAATCAGCTATCAATTGGGGGGATGTCATCATGCAGTTTTCCATAATAAATTAGATTACGATTCATGTTTTCCGTTCGATTGAACAATGCAAAAATAACTTCTATTTCAATAAAAACAACACTTCTGAAGGGCATACAAATCTCAACTAATACGGTTAGACTAAAAACAAAGAAAGTCGCTAATATATAGCGACTTAAGAATATGAGACTCACAGTATCAATTAATAATTTGAGACTATTCGTTGTTCCCTCCTATGCTTCGGATATATTCATTCGGAGTAATTCCCGTAGCTTTCTTGAAATAACGGAAGAAAGAAGCGCGGGAACTGAAGCCACAAAGTTCGGCAAGAGCACTCAGCGTATATTTGGAATACTCTTCCGTATTGACTAAACGTTTAAACTCGGCAATGCGGTAATCGTTGATATAATCATAATAATTGCGTTCCAAGTATTGATTGAAAAGATAAGAAAGTGTATGGGCAGACGTATCAATGGCAGCAGCCAAATCGGCTATCTTCAAATCAGAATGCTTATAAAGCTTGTCTTTATGCATGATTTTTTCCAGCTTGTCCGTCAGTCGCCTGCACTCTTCCGAGCTGACCTTTACGCTTTTATACTTTTCTTCAGATACCGATTTTGTCTCCACCGCAACAGATTGTTCTTCTTTCACGACCTGTACCTGCTCAGGGGCTTGTCTTTTTCCACGCCCGAAGAAATAATAGCCTCCACCGGCCAACAGTACTGCTACAACAATCCCCCAAGCAAGCCAACCACTGAAAACAGAAGCGATTTCCACCTTCAGCAGAGTTTCCGAATCCGGTTCCCCCATACGGCGCACCTTAAACACATAAGAACCGGAAGGCAAATCATAATAAGTCACTTCCGAACGCCCTGTAATTGCTATCCAACCGTCATCCCTACCCTCCAACTGGTATTCATAGGACATAAAAGCAGGAGAAGTATAGGAAAAGTCGGAAAAACAGAAAGTGACATTTTTCTCCGAAGGCTCCAACCCGATTCTCGAAATACCACTTCCAACGGTGACCATCGGATAAGTAGACGGCTTACCATTGATATGCACATCGGTTACCTTGACCGGATAAAAATCATGCTTCTTCTGATTCATGTGAGCAACATCCAAAGAGACCAATCCTTTAGAATTTCCAAACCAGAGATTTCCTTCCGCGTCACAAACCGGCGGGCATAGGGTAAAAATGGAACTCGGAATACCGTCTACAAAGTTATAAGGGATAAAATTGTCATTCTTGTCATAATGGAACAAACCGTCACTCGTCCCCATCCACAGCCATTTTTTACGATCTTCTATAATGAACATCCCGTCTCGCCCCTCCAAAGGAGTACCGGGATGCAAACGCCGGAAGCTGTTCATAGACAAATCGGATATGAACAGAGAGCCTTTGTCCGGAAAAAAATAAAGATTATGCCCGGAGTCCTCATAAACGACCCTGATTTTCTCCTTATGGATAAATCCCTCAGGAAATATATCCGTACGAAGCTTTTCAGAAGAAGGGTCCCAGATACATACGCCATTTTCCGTACAAATCCATCCTTTACGGGTAGAGTCAAAATAGATTTCGTAGACATTGCCTTCAGGAAGCCTGGAATTGGAACTGGTATAGTGAGCCACCTGCCTGCCGTCTTTATAACAATAAACGCCTTGAGAAGTTCCTATCCATAAATTTCCTTCCGCATCCTGCTTGATACAGAAGATATGTCCTTTTACAAAAGGTTGCTGTTCACCGTCAGGTGCAAAGTCACGTATGGTCAACCTTTCCGGATTGAAGATGTACATTCCTCCGCCGTAAGTTCCTACATAATATTCTCCTTCATAAAATAAAATACAGAATATCATGCCGGAGCGCATTTCGGGCGACTGGAAACTTTTGAAACGATTCCTTTTCTCATCAATATAGAATAAGCCGTCACGCGAACCTACCAGCTTTTCATGCCCATTGATGGCAAGGGCACGGATAGGCATGTCTCTGGAATTGAAATAAGGAGGGAAAGCATAAGTAGTAAACAAATCACTCTGATATAAAGTATAATCAAGTCCCAACTGGTAGAACCCTATCCAAATCATTCCGTTCCGGTCTACCAAAAGCGAATAAACGGAATTGGAACGCAAGCTTTCATTGTCACCCGTCTCATGCCGCATGGTACGGACCACCTTCCGCCGGTCTGTGGCTATGAAATGCACTCCATTGCCATCCGTTCCTACATACAACATATTTTTGCCGTCGCTGGAAAGGGAAGAGATGATGTTGCACCCCACCTCCACAAAATGCTCAAATTCTCCGGAACGGGTGTCAAAGGAAATAATCCCTTGGTCCATAGTACCCAGATAAATGGTAGAACCGATACGGGTGATATTGTTAAAAGCACACACATGCTTGCCGTCTTTTACATTATGATAGGCTTTCACTTTTCTGTCGGACAATCGTAACGAATACAGTCCCTTCTCGGTTGCCATCCATAGCATGCCCTGCTCATTCAATGAAAGTCCGGTTACAACATTCGAAGCAGAAAGGGCATTTTTATCCAGTAATATTTGCTCCAAGTTTCCTTTCTTGTATAAAAAGAGCCCTTTCGCACTACCGATATAGAGTGTCCCTTTTCCATCATGAAGCAAAGAGTGGACTGCACAATTTATCATATCGGGGACAATAAGTTCCAAAGCATCCAATTCTTTGTTCAAACGCCACAATCCCATGCCATTCCCCATCCACAATTGGTTATCTTCCATTTCGGCAATAACATTGACACGTTTCAATTTCTCATTGGAACCGGTTATCGGATAGTGTTTGATATGGCTTCCGTCAAAACGCTCCAAAGAATTACCCGTACCTATCCAGACAAATCCCAAAGAGTCTTTATAAATGGCATTGACCAGCAAATCAGACAGTCCGTCGGATACCGACAAGCCACGCAAGGTATATGTACTTGGATAGGCCCATGCACAGAACATTAACAAGTGAAAAAGAAAAATGTATTTTATTATGTTTTTCATTACACTGTAGTCTTTACTCTATGGTGCAAATATAACGAAAAACATCAACTGTATAGCTACCTCAAGCTTAAAAATAGAGGGAATGATATAACTATCTTCCCAAATATTCCAATCCTTTTGTAGCCTTAGCTTTGTATGTCTGTCCCTTTATTGTAATCGTACAATCGGCAGAGGCTTCATAATACCACCCATCCAGTTGATGTTCCAACAAAACATTTGCAGTTTTTTCAGATTTTATAGTAACCCGAGGAGTTTGCAGCAAAGTACCGTTTCCCAAAAACAATGTAGTTTCTTTTCCCGCCTTGTTTCCGCATAAAGCATAAACAGCTTTTGCCTTCATATCCCCCATGCCGCAAAGGTGCGACGCGTTGTCTGAGGATAAAATACAATCCTTACGACCATTCCTCTGTTCAACGCAAACTGCGACATGGCTCCCTTTGTCCTTACATTCCACCTCCGGAAAAGTGACAGACTCAATCTGTCCCGGTTCGTTTACCGAAGACGGCTCATAGATTGCCACAAACGGACGGCTCCATGCCTCTCCTGACTGTCTGGCAACAAATGTCAGGGTAGGCTGTTCCTTGATATTGTAGGGCATCCCCGGAGTACGGCTATAACCTTCAGTCATGGGAGACAAAGCGGTAAAGACTTTACGGTCTTTTTCCCCTTTCATCCACAAGTTCATGGAAATATCATCTCCGTCTTTCATGTCGATAGTGAAAGAGGCCTTTACATCCTTAGCCGTCTGCACTGCTTTCTTGTTGTAGATATAAGAATAGGCATACAAATGTGCGCCGGCAAAAGAGAGTTCTTCGGTAGGCTGTAACCCCAAATCGGTACCGTCTGTACCGGTCAGTGAAAGCGTCTGCCCAAGATTGTGATAAAAATAATCATGCATTTTGTCTCCACCCTGCACTTTACGGCTACGGAATATGTCAACATAGTAACCGGTTTCCGGTCCCGTGGTGACGATGCTCGTCAGACGGGTCTGGTCGGCACAACTCTCCGGTTCGCGGAAGTAAACTTCACTATATGTAATCGGATAAAATTCTCCTTTCTTTGATACCGGTGCCGGAAAGCAAGAGTTCACACGGAAAGCATGGTTACTCTTCATTACCGGATAGCTCGATATACCGTCTACACAAACCGTATTATGACTGGGAAACTGGGAATAATATTCCAAGTAATCCAATCCGCTATACAGATACAAGCCGATACCGGCATCGGGACCCAAAACATAGCCTTTGCCATAAAGCTCCATAGAGATTCCGTTGGCGTGCATGTGATTGCCTTCACTGCCATTCAGCGATACCATAAGGCTGTGGCGTGGATGCATCCCGTTGCGCTGCACCAACCATGACACATTCGGAGCATAGAACAACGGTGATACATAATCTTCTATCTTGCCAGCCTTAATATCAGGATTCAGCACCAATGGTTTATCGTCAAAAAAAGAATTGATGGAGACACGGGCATTCCGTTTCCCGTTCGCCTCACCCATATCTGGCTTCAAGCACTTCAACAAAGCCGTGAAATAATCCTCCTGCTCTTTCTTGCCATTGACCTGGGCATTCCCTATCATGCGGATTATTGGAGAAGTATTCAAATAACCGGGATGGGTATCACCAAATCCGCACATCATCCGGTTGGGGAACAGATATTGGGGAGTAGCGGCTACTGCTTTCGGAATAACCGGCAAATCCAGAGTCAAATCATATCCCAAATTACGGTCGAACAGATTGGTGAAGTTGGCATAGTCATTAAGTACAACACCACTGTAACCGGGACACTCCGCCCAAATACCGGTATTTGAGTCATAGCCATAATCCGCCAGTTTCTTCAGGCTCCATTGACGGATACTGGAACGGTTGAGCACATAATCAATGTAGTACTCACGCCCCTTACCGTCGGCATAACATCTATTATCTTCCAAAATCATGCCAATGTCCATGACATAACGCGCCTGCATCAGGTTCCAGTTGTTATGAGGCACTCCGTTTGCTATGATATTGTCTGCCCATTTCTTGAAAGCTCCGGCATAGATTTCCAGTTTATCGGCATAATTGCTATGTAAATAGCCGTAAAGAAAATCATAAAGAGGAACTATATCTTTAAGAATATCTTCGTGGATTACCTCGAAAGAAGTCATGCCCACCAAAGTTTGCTGGTGCCCATGATTCAGGTCAACGGGGACATTCCGATAATAGATGCCCTGCATGTAGGTATCAAAAACTCCGGCTGCCAATTTTGCATATTTCTCATCATCCGTCAGCCAGTAAAGGAAAGCTGCATCACGGGCAATGCCCATAATTTCACGGTTCAGGCTTTCTATGTTACGACCGGTTTTGGAAGGGTGCACACTTTCCATGGGGCGTCCCGGCAAAGAGTTGTTGCAAAACGTAACATTGCCACCGACGTCATCGTAAGGAACGACATCTTCCAACTTCGGACGACTGTGTGTAGCAAAGGTCCCTCGTGTCCCCGTATAGCGTACGGTTGGAACTGGAGCTTTTTCTCCACCGGCATAATCAAAGGTTTCACCTTTTACATATACATCCGTGGCATGCGATTCCCAATACATGGCAAGTCGCGAAAGCAACCATTCCGGCTGTGCTTCTGTCAACCGGACATAAACATCCGTCTTGCTTTTCAGCTTTCCGAACACTTCTTCCGCCCACGGTTCATTACTTATCAACTTCAAAGTAGTCTCTTTTCCACCGGCATCAGTCAGATAACGCGGATGCCCTTGGGGAAGATTCATAGACAGAGTGTTGAGCTGTGCCTGCAATAATACAGAAAAGAAAATTGCCATTAATAAAAGAATCTTTTTCATAGTATCTATCTTTTTTCCTTTTAATACGTACAATCTCCTCTTTACACTCAACCAATAAGTGTGTTTTTTCCAATTAATAAGAATATATCTAAAAAGGAAACAGCAACGGCAACACAAATACCATCACCACTCCCATAATAATCTGCAACGGGAGCCCCACTTTTATATAATCCATGAATGTATATTGTCCTGCCGGCATCACCAGTGCATTGGGCGGTGTAGAGAACGGAGAAGCGAAACACATGCTTGCCGCAACCGTCACGGCAAACAAGAACGGAACGGGACTTACTCCAATCTGAATCGCACTTTGAAGAGCAATAGGGGCCATCAGCACTGCCGTCACCGTATTGCTGATGAACATGGTCATCAATGAAGTGGTGAAATAGATACCTGCCATCAACACAATAGGACCATAACTGCCCAATCCGCTCACAAGACTGTTGGATATATATTCCGAGGCACCGGTTTTTTCGAGTGCAAGAGACATGGGGAGCATGGCTGCAAAGAGTACAATTGTTTCCCAGTTTATCGTTTTATAGGCGGCTTCCACATTCCTGAAACATCCCGTCAGCACCATCAGCAAGCCGGCAATCATCACCGCTGTCACCGGGGCCACGGGAATAAAGTCGAAGACCATCATGGCAACCATCAGCACCATGATAGCGGCAGCTATGGGCGCTTTATAATCCAGCGTCACTTTGGCGGCTTCTGCCAAAGGCTGCCCCAATACCACCCAATCGGAATCTTCCCTGCTTATCCGTGCGATGTCCTGCCACGCACCCTGCACCAGCAAAACATCGCCACTATGCATACGCTCACGTCCCAATTCACGTAATATATATTCCTTCTTACGACGGATGCCCAATACATTTACATTAAATTTATCACGGAACCCCGCTTCCTTCACCGTCCGGTTCACAATATTGGAAGAGGGCATCAACACGATTTCGGCAATTCCGATGTCATAAAAGTCAAGGGACTTGTCGGCTTTAGAGGCTTCTTCAGTGGTATGCCCGTCGAGCATTTCCATTAAAAAGTCTTCAGCAAAACGATTTACGTTCGATACCTCTCCCGTAATATAAAGCACGTCGCCCACCCAAATAGTCGTATCGGGTGATGCCAATTTCTGGGTAATAGTTTTCAGGAATCTATGTTGGGAAGAGTCTACACGCCGTACTTCAATGATATTCAGACCATACTTGCGGCGTACATCCAGGTCTATGATGGTTTTTCCTATCAGACGGGAGTCATTGACAGCCCTCAAACGGAACAGGTTGCTGGAAAGTCCGTACTCCTGTACCAGTTGGTCCAATGATTTACCCGACAATGTTCCGTCATTCTTTTTGCCTTTCTTGGAGAGAAACCATTTGGTCAGAGGCATTAAAACCAAAGTTCCCACTATCACGCACACAATGCCCACCGGCAAGAAGGAGAAGAAAGACAGCGGTTCAAAGCCCGCTCCCGTCAATGTATTCTGAATGACCAAGTTAGGAGGCGTACCGATAAGTGTCATCATACCGCCCATGCTGCTGGCAAAAGCCAAAGGCATCAATAGACGGCTAGGATTCATTCCGGCACTCAGTGCCAAGCTCACCACGATAGGCAGCATCAAAGCCACCGTTCCCGTATTGCTCACAAAAGCACCAATGGCAGAGGTAACCAGCATCACCAGCAAGAAGAGTTTCAGCTCGCTTTTGCCTGCCAGCTTTAAAATGCGCGAACTTATCATTTTAGCCAGCCCGGTCTGAAAAATGGCGCCGCCCACAACGAACAAGCCCACCATCATAATCACCACCGAGTTGGAGAAGCCGGAAAGGGCCTCTTCAGGAGTAAGAATCTGAAATATCAATAAACCAATCAGCGCACAAAGCGCCACAATGTCCGAACGGACTTTGCCTGCTACAAAAAAGGCAGCGGAGAGAACAAGGATAATAAGGGTAATCAGCATAAATATGTATATTAAGAATGCACAAATATACTTATTTACGCATGATCACACAACCCCTTACTACCTCAAATTACTGATTCAGAACTCGAATTTTTCCAACTTCATGGCAGCCAGCCCCTGGATTTTGGGCACCAGGGCCACAAAATGGTCTGCTTTTTCATGGGCAGACAATGACTCTGCATCTTTCCATGTTTCACAAATCATAAGAACATCGCTGCGAGTGGCGCTCTCAAACACATCATAAGCAATGCATCCATTGTCCTTCAAGGAATATGCGACCAGTTCTTTGGCAGATTCCAATACTGCGGCACGGTTCTCCGCACTTACCTGAATAAAAACATTTAATCTAATCATACTTGTATAAATTTTAAGTGCATCGCAAATTTAAGCAGAATAAATATCTCCACCAACAAAAGTAAATTGTTATTAATTCCTTTCCCGCCGGATGAACCAATCTTTGGCAAGTATGTTGTCTCATCAGAATTGATTCTAACTTTAACTATTAAAAACTGACTTGATTATGAAATGTAAAGATTCTAATTTCTGGATCGGACTGGGAATAGGTTCGGTTGCCGGTGCATTGACCTACCACTTCTCCCGTACGGAGAAAGCTAAAAAGCTGGAAGATGCCATATGCCGTGCCATCCACAAAGCAAATGGCGAAGCCAAGGAGTTCATTAACACTGCTGAAGAAGAAGCATTGCACGTTGGCACCAAAGTAGCAGACAAGATGGCCCATGAGGCCCATGAGGCCGCAGAGAAAGCTGACAATCTGAAAAACAAGGTTCACAATTTTGCCGATGCTAAGAAATAAAACAAGCACTTGGAAACTTCTGAAGGGGTGTGTCAAAATTCACCACAGATTACACGGATTAACACAGAATGAGCTTAATCTACTGATAATCAAAGATGCTTATCTGTGCAAATCTGTGTAATCTGTGGTGAATACCAGTTTCGACACACCCTCTTTGCATATCGACCCATCAGTTCTGCAGACTGCGCCGATTCAAAATATCATTCATATGCTCCAATGCCCATCCTACCAAAGATTCGATATGCGGCATCAGGCTACATCCGGTTTCTGTAAGGTTATACTCCACACGAGGAGGAACTTCCGCATAGACTTTCCTGACAATCAGCCCGTCCGTCTCCAATGAGCGCAATGTAACCGTCAGCATCCGCTGGGAAATATCCCCTATGGTTTTCTGTATATCGCAAAAGCGCATCGTTCCATTCGCTTTCAGTGTGACCAGCACAAGCATTGTCCATTTGTCTCCCAACCTGCTCAGTACATCCCGTACCGGACAAGCATCCATACGATGAAAATTTTCCATTCCTTTATTTTACCAATCAGTTCAACCTCAACAATGACGGCTTTATGCTTAGTGTCCGGCATTGCACCACAAAAGTAATAAACTTACTCAAAATAACTATCGTTTCATACGATAATTAAAACATTCTTTATACTCGTAAATGCATCTGCCTCATCCGGATTATTTGTATTTTTGCAACATCGTTTCCTATTCATATGTAACTGCAAGACTCTTATGAACGTAAAAATAGAAGAAAGCTGGAGAAAACGCCTGCAAGAGGAGTTTGACAAACCTTATTTTGAGAAGCTGGTAGCATTTGTAAAAAGTGAGTATGGACATGCCAACGTGCTACCTCCCGGCCATCAAATTTTCCACGTCTTCAACTCTTGCCCGTTCGAGAAAGTGAAAGTCGTCATACTCGGACAAGACCCTTATCCTAATCCCGGTCAGTATTATGGAGTCTGCTTTTCCGTACCGAAAGGAATAGCCATTCCCGGTTCTCTGGCAAACATATTCAAGGAAATACATCAGGACTTGGGAAAGCCCATTCCGACTTCCGGAAATCTGGACCGTTGGGTAGCGCAAGGCGTGTTTCCTATGAATTCCGTCCTCACAGTACGTGCCCACGAAACCGGCTCGCACCGGAACACCCCGAACAGGCAAACCGGCGGAAACGGACGTGCTGTCCGCAACCGTCATAGCCGATAAATCGCTCGACGCCGATGGCTACACCACTGCGCTCATCGTCATGGGCGCCGACGAAGCCCTAACCTTCGCCGAGCAAACCCCCGGCATAGAAGCCATCCTCCTAACCACCAACGCCCACCTACTAAAAACCACCGGCATAACCGCCAAAGGTACGACGTTGGCGGTCGGGTAGGTAGGTATGTAAGTAAGGGACCACACAGAGGTGTTGCTATGAACACGAACATTGTGATGGGGTAGTAAGTAATACCACAATTATGGTATAGTGCCGATATCGTGGCATATATGCAAGGAGGCCGCTCATGCCAGTTTGCGTCCCTATTAAAGAAATGAAGAATACGGCATCGTTCACCGAAACGGTCATGGAAGCTCAAGAGCCCGTTTTCGTCACAAAAAACGGTCGCGAGGCAATTGTGTCGATGTCGCCGGAGGTATACGAAGGCTTGCTTAGGGAAGCGGCTCGTGCTCGCTTGTATGATATCGTCGAGCGAGGGTTGGATGATGTGCGCGCCGGTCGTGTTTCCGATGCAAAATGCGTTACTGCAAACCTGCGGGCTGCATATGGTGCTTAATGTGGTGATTTCCGAGTCCGCACAAGCCGGACTCGCGGAAGCTTGCGGCTATATAGCCGGAGTTCTGAAAGAACCATCGGCGGTCGTCACGCTGCTCGATGCATTCGACGAGTTTGTGGATGCGGTATCGCAGCTTCCTGATCTATATCCGCTTTGCAACGAGCAGCGACTTGCCGGTATGGGGTTTCGCAAAGCCCTCATCAGGGGATATGTTGCACTTTATGTTCGAAACAATAAAGAAGTTTCAGTAATCGCATTCTTTCATCAGACGCAAGACTACGCAAAGCTTATATGATGATCCGCCTCTTTGTTGGGCCGTCTATCCATTGCCGTTCTCGACTTCGGCGATACTTCTATAATCCACCAAAGACG
>OGZW01001007.1_pt1 | contig 22901 bp, 19 predicted proteins | sample 1577001 | NCBI WGS metagenome assembly OGZW01 (sample SAMEA3541519, study PRJEB24748) | human gut metagenome | biome: human gut; feature: human-associated habitat; material: faeces | place: China | collected 2012 | reverse complement strand
TGACCCTTGAAGAGATTTTCATTTACGAAATGGAGGTGCGTGGATATGCTGTCAGCAGCGAAGAGGATAAGTAAGACCTCAAACCGTGATCTCAAAGCGAACAGTTTGTTTTTTATAATCACAAATCTGGTGCTTTTTGTAAATTACATCGTGCAGATGTCCATACGGAATTTTATTACTTACTACAATGAAAGCATAACGAACTATTATCAGGGCTATGACATTGCATACATTGGCGTTGCCGCTGTCGCACTGTGCGGAGTTTTCACTGTGTTCGCTCTTTTCCATGAGAGCTACAGCAAAAGTCACGCAGACCTTGCCTACTCACTGCCCGCAGGTGCAAAGGAACGCTTTTTCTCAAAGCTTTGCACACTTGTAAAGCTGCACATCTTGCCTGTAGTTTTTTGGAACATCATTCAGTTTATTTCCACTATCATAACCACCGATCTATCTTTGAAGATACTTGCAAGGTATGCCGCAGTGCTGTTTCTCACTGAGCTTTCTACCTGCCTGTTCGTTGACCTTGTTGTGATACTGTGTCTTGTCTGCTGCGGCAGGCTTGCGGAGGTCATATACACGGCTGTGATAATAACAGCCTGTGAGGCGATACTGCCAAGGTGCATAGTTCTTTCATCTATCAGCATTTTCTCGACACGAGGCAGTGATGATATTGAAATCATTACAGATAAGTGGTTTGCGTGGAGTGCATTTCCTGCTTATCTTATGGATAACGGCTATTCAAACGCACTGGTTTTAATGCTCATGGGCAGCTCGCTGCTTTCGGCAGCACTCATATGCCTGCTGTATTTCATCTACAAAAAGCGTGACGGCAGAGCCACAGGCAAGCCATTTGTATTCACCGCTTTTCGTGAGATAGTTCTTATCCTCGGCATTGTGACCGTGACGACCTACGTTCTTTCCGATCCTGACAACATAGTTCTGCTGCCAGTGGTGCTACTGAGCTACCTTCTTATAAGGATATTCTCTGCAAAGAGCACCTTGACAATAGCGAAATTCGTAAAATGGATAGCAGTCTTTGCTGTATATATGATCATGATATTTGCCTTTAACTTCATTTCATATCTTTGCGACGGTTTCGCTGGCAAGCCTGACCTGTCAGCGCTCACCGACTATGACGACGTTTGGGTGTGGGTGCAGACAGACGAAGATATAATGACCTATACCCCAAGCTACAAAAACCCAGAAGGCAGAAAAACTCTCACTAAAGAGCAGGCTGAGCAGCTTACAGACATTTACATTAAAGCTCTGGACAGCCGTGAAAAGAGCTTTAGCGATTATATTGACTGTCTGAAACACCGCAACCTTGCAGGCAACTTCGCCTCAATAACTTTATACACCCGTAATTCGGACGATATTTACAGCGACAATAACAGCATCATTGATGTGATCGACATTGACGTCAGGCTGACAAAGAACAGTACCGAACAGGTGGCAGAAGAAATAAAAGCCCTTGATTTTATTTCACCGGAACAAATATCCTATCTTGAAACGAAAGAATTCTATCACTAACAAAAACCCCCTCAGAGCCACGCTCCAAGGGGGTTATTTTCTTAATCCATTACCGCATTAGCAAGCATAAGCTTGATACGGTTCTCCTGATTGACCTTTGTCGCACCCGGGTCATAGTCGATAGCAACTATATTAGCGTCCGGATAAGCCTGCTTGATAGTTCTTGACATACCCTTTGCCACAATATGGTTAGGCAGACAGCCGAACGGCTGAGTGCAGATTATGTTCTTTGTGCCTGTTTCTGCAAGAGCCGCCATTTCTGCAGTGATGAGCCAGCCCTCGCCCATTTTTACGCCCTGACTAATATACTTGTCAGCACACTTTCTAAGGTGTTCAAAATCATGCGGCGGCTGGAAAATGCCCTGCTCGTTGATTACTTTTATCTGCTGCTTCTGGAACTTGTAAAGCACATCATAACCAATGCCGTACATAAGAGTGCGGCTTGTTTTCTTGTCATAAAGCTTTTCGTCATTGATAGCGTCAGACGCACAGTAAAGCACGAAGTCCAACAGTCCCGGCACGTTAGGCTCACAGCCTTCAGACAGCAGGAAGTCGTTAAGGTGATTGTTCGCAAGGGGTGAATACTTTACATATATCTCTCCCACGATACCCACCTTAGGCTTCTTCTCCTTTGTCCTTGGAAGCGCCGCAAAATCTTTCAGCATAGCGTTGTAAATGCTCTTTGTGTGCATATATCTGCTCGGGGTAGCAAACAGCTTCCCAAGTCTGTGCTGCCACCTTGCCAAAAGCTCGTCAGTAGAATTTTTCTCTATCTCGTAAGGCTTGCACTGATTGTACAAAAGCATGAGCATATCGCCGTAAAGCACAGCATAAATAAGCTTCATTGCAATGGCAGGGGTGATATCTATGGAAGCGTCCTTTTCAAGTCCGCTGAAATTCAGCGACAGAACAGGCACTTCAGGGAACTGCGTTGACAGCGCCTTTCTTATAAGGTGGATATAGTTTGAAGCACGACAGCCGCCGCCCGTCTGCGACATAAGCAGAGCCGTGTGTTCAAGGTCGTACTTGCCGCTTTTGAGAGCGTCCATAAACTGTCCGATAACAAGAAGCGCAGGATAGCAAGCGTCATTATGTGTGTTTTTAAGTCCCTCGTCTATAACGTTTCGTGAGCAGTTTTGCAAAAGCTCCATGTTATAGCCGTATTTTTTGTATATCGCCATGATAAGCTTGAAGTGTATAGGAAGCATATCAGGTATAAGTATAGTGTATTCCTCACGTCTTGACTTGTCAAAATAAGACCTTTTCACTCTGTCCGAGCCTGCGTGTTTTATCTCTTTTTCAGCCATTACATTGCCTCCTTGTCCATTTTCTTCTCAGCATTTGCGCTGGCTTCTTTTTCCTCCAGTGCCGCCGCCAAAGACCTGAGTCTTATCTTAGCCGCACCGAGATTCGTTATCTCGTCTATCTTGAGCTGAGTGTAAAGCTTGCCCTTTTCTTCAAGTATAGCTCTTACCTCGTCTGTTGTAACAGCGTCGATACCACAGCCGAAGGATACCAGCTGAACGAGCTGCATATCATCATTCTCGCATACATACTCTGCGGCTCTGTAAAGCCTTGAATGATAAGTCCACTGATTGAGAACGTCAAGGGCAGGTGTATCCACCTTCATTGCCACGCTGTCCTCAGTGATAACAGCAAAGCCAAGAGAAGCGATAAGCTTATGTATTCCGTGGTTTATCTCAGGGTCGATGTGGTAAGGTCTGCCTGCCAGAACGATTATTTTCTGACCCTTTGCCCTTGCCTCAGCGATTATCTCCTGCGCCTTAGCCTCAATATCCCTATGGTATCTCACCTGCTCAGAATAAGCCTTGTTAAGCACTCCAAGCACCTGCTTTGCAGTGATGTTATACTTTGAAAGTGCCCTCGCCATTGCCTTTGCAACGTGCTTTTTGATGTTTATGTCAAGATAAGGCATGATAAAATTATCATCATTCAGCTTGTCATTGTTAGCTTTAAGAAGCTCAGGATAATAAGCGACAACAGGACAGTTGTAGTGGTTATCCGACTGACCCTCGTCAGCATTGTAGCTCATGCAAGGATAGAATATAAAGTCCACGCCCTTGTCAAGGAGGCTCTCTATATGACCGTGACAAAGCTTTGCAGGATAACATACCGTATCAGACGGAATAGTTTGCTGACCCTTGTAATATGTATCTCTCGTTGACTCCTCAGACAGCACCACCTCAAAGCCAAGGCTTGTGAGCAGTGTTGAGAAAAACGGCATAAGGTCATAATAAGACAGCGCAAGTGGCAGACCTACCTTTGCAATAGGCTTTGCAGGCTTGTTGTCAGCATAAGAGAGTATCTTGTTATACTTATACTCTATCATGTTTTCCGTTCTGTCGGTTATCTTTATGCCTGCACCCTTTTCACAGCGGTTTCCGGAAGTAAATCTTCTGCCGTCATTAAATTTTATTATAGTAAGGTTGCAGTGCGCACCACAGCCTCCGCACTGAACGGCCCTTGAATTGTAAGCAAATTCTTCAAGCTGAGCCTTTGTAAGAACGCCTGACTTGCCGTCCCTGCCCTGAGATTTTTCTTTTGCGAAAAGTGCACAGCCGAACGCACCCATAAGTCCCGCAATAGCAGGTCTTATAACGTTTCTGCCAAGCTCCATTTCAAATGACCTGAGCACAGCGTCGTTAAGGAACGTTCCGCCCTGAACGACTATATTCTTGCCAAGCTCGTCAATAGATTTTGCTCTTATTACCTTATAAACTGCGTTCTTGATGATAGACGAAGAAAGTCCTGCAGATATATCCTCAACGGAAGCTCCGTCTTTCTGCGCCTGCTTTACAGATGAGTTCATAAACACTGTACATCTCGAACCAAGCTCCACAGGTGCTTTTGCAAACAGACCGAGCCTTGCAAACTCCGCAATGTCATATCCCATTGCACCTGCAAAAGTCTGAATGAACGAGCCACAGCCTGATGAACAAGCCTCGTTGAGCATAATGCTGTCGATAGCGTTGTTTTTTATCTTAAAGCACTTTATATCCTGTCCGCCGATGTCGATGATAAAATCAACGTCGGGACAGAAATAAGCCGCCGCCTTATAGTGCGCAACAGTTTCAACTATACCATAGTCAACGCCCAGACCTGCCTTTATAAGATCCTCACCGTAGCCTGTTACCGCAGAAGCCTTTATGTTAAGCTCTGGGGTAGCAAGGCTGTAGATCTCCTCAAGCTTTGAAGCGATTATATCCAGCGGCTGACCCTTGTTTGAGCAGTAGTGCTGATAAAGAAGCTTTCCGTCAGGTGTGATAAGCACAAGCTTTGTGGTTGTCGAGCCTGCGTCTATGCCAAGATAAGCGTCGCCCCTGTAAGTTCTGATGTCTTCATATTTAAGGTCAGACTTCTTGTGTCTTTCCACGAAAGCATTATATTCCTCACGGCTTGCAAACAGTGGCTTGCCTACCACGATATTGTCAGTAGCCTTTGCGTTCACTATCTTGTCGATAGCCTCATCTATAGTCATTTCCTCAGCAAGAGTGTCAGCATGAAGTGCCGCACCGAAAGCCATATAGCAGGAAGAATTTTCAGGAAGAATAGCGTGTTCCTCGTCAAGGTTCAGAGTAGTCCTGAAAGCCTTTCTCAGTGCACTGAGATATGTAAGCGGACCGCCAAGGAAAAGCACCTGACCGCCGATCTTTCTGCCCTGTGCCAGACCCGAAACTGTCTGGTCAACAACAGCCTGAAAAATAGAAGCAGATATGTCCTCTTTTCTTGCGCCCTGATTAAGAAGCGGCTGAATATCAGACTTTGCGAAAACACCACATCTTGAAGCGATAGGATAAGTCTTTTCAGCCTTAAGAGCAAGGTCGTTCATCTCGTCAGGGGTAACGCCCAAAAGTCCTGCCATCTGGTCGATAAAAGCACCTGTGCCACCTGCGCAGGAGCCGTTCATACGCTGTTCAACGCCCCCTGTGAGGAAGATTATCTTAGCGTCCTCACCGCCAAGCTCAACCACAACGTCAGCCTTTGGATACTTCTTGTTTACAGCGATAAAAGCAGAAAAGACCTCCTGCACGAAAGAGATCCCGCTTGCCTCAGCGATGCCAAGGCCTGCCGAGCCTGTTATGGCTATCCTGAACTTGTCCTCAGGATAAAGCTCTCTGATAGCACGCAGCTGCTCAGCCACCGTTTCCCTGACCTTTGAAAAGTGTCTTTCATATTTGTTATAAATAAACTCGCCCTCGTCAAGAATTACCGTCTTGACCGTGGTCGAACCTACGTCTATGCCTAAATCATAAATCTTGCCCATAGTAAAAACCTCACTGATTCTCGTTTGTACACTCTTAGTTATTATATCACACTTTTTCGCAAATTACAAGCTTTTTATATTAACAAATATGTATCTGAAAACTACCTATAAAGCTAAAACGGGCGAACACTGTTCGCCCCTACAATGCAACTATTACAATGTATGGCAAAATGCGTTCGCCCGTGTGATATTCATTTTGTGTCTATGCTTATTCCTGCTCTAAAAGGCAATCGGTAAGATTAAGGTCATAGAGATTGTTGTAGGTAGGCTGCTGAACAGGCTCACCTGCAAGTCTGTAGAACTGCTCTGAGCCGTACTTCTTGATGAAGTTTGTGGTGTGGCAATTTATTTTCAGCTCCTCGATAAACTTCTTCATAACATTGCTGTCAGCGCCATAAGCATTCTCAAGGAAGTCAAAAGCGTATTTCAGACCATTCATAGACTGCTGTGTAACGTTGTTTGCACCGTGGAGCAGATTGTTGAAGGAGTTCTGCAAAATAACAGTACAGCGGTTTTTGTTATCTCTTCCCTCGTTCGTACACTTATCAAGATAAGCTTCCAGATTGTGGAGTATCCAGTGCTGGATCTTCTTGTTAGACGGCGAGATGTTTCTTGCTCTTACCGCCTTGTCAAGGCTCTTGTTGCAGTCCATAATGTGTTCACTGATTATCTGACGGCATGAAAGACCATTGTTTATCTTCACAAGGATATCTTCCATTCTTGGGTGGATAAGTCTTATCATCTTCTCCATTTGGATACAGCTTCTCATTGTGTATGTGATGCCGTCCATAAGCAGATTCATAAGAGCCACAGCTTCCTCAGTGCCTGCCGCTCTTGCGTCAGCAATGTTCTGAGCAGTTATGCCGCCCTCGAGGATAGCGTCAACGTCATATTTCTCACGATAGTAGTTGAATCTGTCATAATATTCCGCAAAGCCCTTTGAGAACTCTGGGTTCTGTACATACTGAGCAGCCAGAGCGTGGTCAACAAGGATACCGCTCTCCTCATAAAGCTGCATCATTTCAGAAAGGTCCTCCCAGCCACGGGCAGTAACAAAGCGGTAGTTGTTCTTATCGCTTGCGTCTACCATATAATAGTGGTCAGGGTGAAGCTCAAGATATGATATGATAGCAGGGTGAACGCCTGCATAGTAAGCATATTCTTTCCAAACGCCGAAATCAGGCTGACACTCGACTCTCTTAACACGGTCGAGAGTAACGATATCGAACTCAGAAACAGACTTGTTGAACTCAGGCGGGTTACCTGCTGTAACAACTACCCAACCTGCCGGAACCTGATGAAGTCCGAAAACCTTATACTGCAAAAACTGGAGCATTGCAGGAGCAAGGGACTCGGAAACGCAGTTGATCTCATCGAGGAAGAGAATACCCTCTTTAATGCCAGTGGCTTCGATAGTGTCATAAAGAGTAGCCACGATCTCACTCATCGTGTACTCGGATATCTGCACGTCAGCACCGGTGTAGTTTCTATGTACAATAACAGGCAGACCGAGGGCAGACTCTCTTGTGTGGTGGGACATCGAGTAGGTAACAAGGTTTACGCCAGTTTCCTGAGCTATCTGCTCCATGATAGCGGTCTTACCGATACCAGGTGCGCCAAGCAGGAACACAGGTCTCTGATGTTCTATGCTGATTCGGTAATCGCCAAATTCGTCTTTAATGAGATAGGCTTGTATTGCATTAAGTATCTGTTGTTTTGCGTCTTTAATATTCATAGTCATTTCTCCTCAGTGCAGTCTGAAGCTGTGAACAAAAAGCACTGCACAATTAAATAATCTTACCATTTTATTATAGACTATCTCCAAATTAAAGTCAATAGTCATCACAAGTTTTGTCAGCTTACACAAACAATTGAAAATATTTTAGTTATTCTGTATCAAAGTCATAAAATTTAACTGTTAAAATATTGATATCAGAACAGAATTTTCAACAGACTTTTAAGTTTTTTTCAAACGTTTTCGCCCATGCCCCAGCCGACCTCATAACCTCACTGCTCACTTGGTTTTGACATCTCCCAAACAATGTGCTATAATAATAAGGTATAAAATTTTTCTCTCGGAGGTCTGATCTATGCTTTATGAAATAAAAAATGATAAACTATCTATCTCAGCCGACACTTTCGGTGCTGAGCTTCACTCTATCAAAATGAACGGCAAAGAATATCTCTGGCAATGTGGTGACGCTTGGAAACGCTACGCTCCTATTCTCTTCCCGTTCATCTGTTCCCCTAAAGACCGCACCTACAAGGCAGGCGGTCAGGAATATCACATGGCTGCAAACCACGGCTTCGCCCGTGACAGCGAATTTACATACGCTGGCAGCACAAAAAATTCACTGAGCTTTACCCTCAAAGACAATGACGTGACACTTGCTCAATACCCATATCACTTCGAGCTTGAAGTCACCTACTCCATAAAAGGTTCAAAAGTCACCGTCACAAACACAGTAAAAAACACTGATGAAAAGGCTATGTACTTCTATCTCGGCGGTCACCCTGCTTTTATCTGCGATATTCAAGGTGGCAAATGCACAGTTGAGTACGAGAAAAACGAGCATATCGTTCAGCCTATCCCAAACGGCGAGAGGACTATCCTTGACGGTGAAAAGACTATCACTCTCACAAGAGAGCTTTTCGACTATGACGTTATCATGAAAGACCACCCTGCTTCAAAGGCTGTCACCCTGAAAAAGTCTGACGGCGGTTTCGTAAAGCTGTCATTCCCACACTCTGACTGCATTGCCGTATGGACTTCCACAGGCAACCCTGACGCTCAGTTTATATGCCTTGAGCCTTGGACTAGCGTGCCTGTTTACGAGGACGACGCTTTTGAGGATATCGAAAACAAGCCTCACGCTATCAAGCTTGCACCTGAAGCTGTTTACACCTACAGCTACACCGTGGAGGTGGGCTGATGAGAGCGGTAATACAGAGGGTCACAAGTGCAAAAGTTGAGGTCGAGGGCAAGGTCACAGGCGAGATAGGAAAGGGCTTTCTGATACTTTTCGGAGTAGGTCAGGAGGACACTGAGGCTGACTGCGACAGGCTTGCAGACAAGATATCAAAGCTTCGCATTTTCGCTGACGAGAACGACAAGACAAATCTTTCTATAAACGATGTTGGCGGAGATATTCTTTGCGTTTCACAGTTCACCCTTTATGCAGATTGTCACCATGGCAACCGCCCGTCATTTATCTATGCAGGCAAGCCTGATGAAGCCAACAGACTTTATGAATACTTCTGCAAGGTTTGTGACGATAAAATTACAGGCAAGGTAGAAAAGGGCGTTTTCGGTGCAGACATGAAAGTTTCACTGCTCAATGACGGTCCTTTCACTATCATTCTTGAATGCAGAAACGGAGAGATAATCCCATGAACATACAGATATTCGGCAAGTCAAAGTCCTTTGACACCAAAAAGGCTGAACGTTATTTCAAAGAGCGTGGAATAAAGTTCCAATCTGTTGACCTGCCTACAAAGGGGCTTAGCAAGGGCGAGCTTAACTCAGTGCTTGCGGCTGTTGGCGATATTGACAAGCTTATCGACCCAAAGGCAAAGGGAGAGCAGGCAATGCTCATAAAATATCTTGGAAGCACCGGGGAAAAGATAGAAAAGCTTCTTGACTATCCCGAGCTTTTTGCCGCACCTATCGTAAGAAACGGCAAGAAAGCCACAGTAGGCTTCTGCCCCGAGGTGTGGAAAAGCTGGGAATAGCCCTAGATGAAAATACTGTGAAAATTGCCGATATTCGTTGAAAGAGGCTTGAATTTGTGGTATAATACCATATGGAAAAGTATTTTCAGAAAGAGATGTTTTAAATGGTAATTGATTTTCACGTTCACGCCTTTAATCCAAAGGTAGCGGAAAAGGCTGTTGAAAAGCTTCAGGCTCAAAGCGGCATAACCCCTTTCACAAGAGGCACTGCAGAGGAAACCATACAGCGTTTTGACGAATGGGGCATTGACAAGGGCGTGCTGCTGTCAGTGGCGACAAAGCCTGCTCAGCAGAGAGTTATAAACGATTGGTGTGCCCAACAGGACGGCGGAAGATTTATAAGCTTCGGTGGAATACACCCTGACGCTGAGGACTATGAGCAGGAGATAGCCCACATAAAGGAGCTTGGACTTCACGGCATAAAGCTTCACCCTGATTATCAGGGCTTTATGATAGATGATGAGCGCATGGACAAGATATATGACGCCATTGAGAAAGCTGACCTGCCTGTTATATTTCATTCCGGCTATGACTGCGTTTCCCCTGACCTTATCCACTCCACACCTGAGAGGGCGCTGAACATGATAAAAAAGCACCCTAAACTCAAGGTCATTCTTGCACATCTTGGTGCGAACATGATGTGGGAGCAGGTGCGTGACGTTTTGGCAGGAGTTGACGGTGAAGTTTATTTTGACACCGCCTTCACAAGTATGTGTCCTGACGAGCTTATGCAGGCTATCGTTGAAAAGCATGGGGCTGACAGGATACTTTTTGCAAGCGACTGCCCTTGGGACAGTTCCTACCTTATAAAAGAAAAGATACTGCGCTTGAACATTTCCGAGGATAACAAAGATAAAATTCTCGGCGGCAACGCAGAAAGACTTCTTGGCTTAAAATAAAATTGTGTAAATTCTGAAAAGAGGATATAAAAAATGAGATCAAAACTGCTTGCGGCTGTGCTGGCTTGTTCTGCGGTTTTCGGGCTTGCGTCATGTGGGGCAATGCTTCCAGAAAGCTCCTCCGAAACGGAGACCACCACGGGTACTGCCGCCCAGAGAGTTATAGAGACCACAAAGACCGCCACAATGGGCGACGATTATGACGAGGACGATGAGGATTACGAGGGCTACACCACCACCACTTCTGTGACGGCGGGCACACTTGAAAACCCTGACGTGAGCATTGACGAAGGCTACGACCCTGACATAATCGCAACGGCAACAAAGAGGACGACCACCACAACAACCACAACATCTGCCGAAACAAAGGCGACTAAAAAGACCACCACCACAAAGTTCAAAAAGGACGCACTTTTCCCTTTGGGTGATGATGTGAAATACCCTGATTCTATCCCATTTCTTGTAAAGTCTGATACCTCTTACCTTAATCTCAGATACGGTCCGTCAAAGAAATATGACGTGATAGAAAAGATACCTGACGGCAAGACCATAAACGGCTACGGTGAGAGAACAGACGGCGACGGAAACATATGGGTATATGTAAAATATAACAATAAAAGCGGCTGGGTAATGAAAGAGCTTCTCAGCGGCACTGAATAAACGGAGGACAAATAATGGACAGCTTCAAGGAACAGATAGTTCGCAAGATCCCCACAAAGAACGATAAGATACAGAAAATTTTCATCATGATAGCAAGCGTGGCACTTGCCGCACTGTGCTTTATCTTCCCTTTCGGCACGCAGTTTTCTGTAATAGGCATTTTTCTTGCCGCCGCCGCACTTTATGGCGGTTATTATCTTACAACAAAACTCGATGTGGAGTATGAATACATTTTCACAAACGGAGAAATAGACGTTGACAAGATAACGGCTCAGCGTTCAAGAAAGCGCCTTATCACATTCCGTTGCGGCAGTGCGACAGATTTCGGCATTGCTGACGAGAATTTCTCTGTACCGGAGGGCGCAACACAGGTCCTTGCCTGCGCTTGTGACGATAGCCTTACAGACTACTACATAACATTCAACCACAAAAATCTCGGGCTTACAACTGTTATCTTCACACCAGATGATGATATGCTGGCACTTATAAAGCCTGCGCTTCCGAGAACACTGAGGAAATAAAAATGAAAATATTTGTCGGAACTGATCTTATTGAGATCGAACGCATAAAAAAAAGCTGTCAGAGCCGACGTTTCTGTGAAAGGGTTTACTCCGAAAAGGAGCTGACCCTTTTTTCACAGAAGAAAAACCCCTATGAATCCATGGCGGCGAATTGGGCGGCTAAGGAAAGCTTCGCAAAGGCTTTAGGCACGGGGGTCGAGGGCTTCGCCTTGAACGAGGTGTCATGCTTGCGTGACGAGCTTGGCTGTCCTTATCTGGAGCTTACAGGAAACGCGCTTTTGGCGGCTGAAAAGAGGGGGCTGACCTTTGCGGTGTCACTTTCCCACATCAAGGATATAGCTTCAGCGGTGGTAATAGCTTATGAAAAGGAGGATAAAAATGGATAGGATATTGACAGTGGAGCAAATGACATTTTGCGAGCATGAGGCTGAAAAATATGGCGTGAGCCTTGCTCAGCTCATGGACAATGCGGCAATACAGCTTGCGGAGGTCATTGCGAGCAACTCATCTGCGTCATCAAAGATAGTGCTTCTTATTGGCAAGGGAAACAATGGCGGTGACGGACTTGTGGCGGCAAATTTACTTGTGGAACAAGGCCTCAAGCCTGCGGTGGTCTTATGCTGTGGTGAGCCTGACACTGACCTCTCCTCGGCAGCGTATGCTAGGCTTGATAAGAGCGTAGAGGTGCTGAAAGCTGAAAATGCGCTGGATTTTATCGAGGGTGCAGATGTGCTTGTGGACTGCATTTTCGGAACGGGTTTTCACGGAAGCCTGCGTGAAAATATCCTGCCAGTGTTCAGAGCTTGTGAAAAGTGTGAAGGCATGAAGATAGCCTGCGACCTGCCGTCGGGAGTAAATGCACGGAATGGTCAGGCTGACAAGCTGTCGTTCAAGGCTGACGTGACAGTGACCTTTCATCGTGGCAAGCTGGGTCTTTATTTACAGCCTGCGGTGGACTTTTGCGGTGAAATTCTGGTAAAAGATATCGGTATTGACGAGCGTTGCGAGAATACCCTATCCCCTGTTATAACGCCTTTTGACGTGGTAAAAGCAAGGGCGGCACTGCCTTTTAGACCTGCTGACGGACACAAGGGCACGTTCGGCAAGGTGGTGAGCGTGGCAGGCTCGGAGAGCTATATAGGTGCGGCAGGGCTTTCAGCAATGGCGGCAATGCGAACAGGCGTGGGGCTTTTTGAGCTTTGCACTGCAAAAAGCGTAGTCAACTCCCTGTCGGCTGGTATGTATGAATGTACATACTCGGCAATGAAAACCGACAAGGACGGCTTTATGGTGGCTGAAAATGCGGAGACGATTACATAATTCTTGCCGATCGCCGGAAGAACACCATCCTTTACATAATAGACGAGTTCTTTCGCTGATGCCTGCGGATACAGCTTGAAAAACGTATTCAAAAAATCTTCGATCTGTGTCTGGGTTTTTAAATCTATGCTCCCATCTGTTTCTTTCGCTTTTACTTCATAAGAGGATTTTCCCGGCAGCGCATACGCTGTCGGGTTTTTTACAACTAACATTTTTCCATTTTCATCTCTATGCACTGCTATCTGATACACATTGCTCTGCTCCGTGGTCTGTTCACCTTCCGATATCCGCTGCTTTACACAATACGTTACTTCGTACTCTGTATCCGCAAGATCCTTCACAGACCAGATATCTACGGATTCAACCTCTACTGCAGTCGGGCAGTCTGTCGTTATCATTCCATGATCCATAAGCTGCAGTGTTTCCGGAAGATACTTTTCCAGTGCTTTTTCTCTCTTACTGATCTCCCGGTCTGTATTTTCCCAGGCATGATATACACCTGCAAAATCCTTTACATAACTCTCCAGGGCATTTGTATCTTTCAGTTTTTCCTCGATCACAGTCTCTTTTTCAACCGTGACCGTATCAACCGATGTGAAATTATTATAAATTCCTAAGATAATGCTGATTGCAAGTAAAATCCAGAATAACCGGATCCATCCCCTGTTAGGAGATACCTTTAAAACCGGCATTTCTTCTGCCTGGTCACTTCCTTTATATTCACCCCTTATCTTTTCTTTTGGTTTTAATTTCCGGATATGTACTTTCATCTTTTCCGGCAGTTTTGTATATATCTTTTTTAAAAACAGCCAGACCTTATTTTTTATTTTTTTGATCATTACTTTTATCTGTACTTTCTTTTCCTGTCCCATTTTGTTTTCTTTTTCCATTTCTTTTCCTTTCTGCCGTTGCGACATCGCATTTATGTTGACGGCATGCTGCCCCTTCCAATACATACAAAGTGTTCTTTCCAGAAATTCGTATTTAAGTCTGCAAAGCCGATCGGGTTACCGGCATGAAACATCCTTCCATTTCCGGCATAGATCCCAACGTGCGTGATGTAATTGTCTGTCTTATATGTTTTCGTGAAAAAGACCAGATCTCCCGGCTGCGCTTCCTCCAGCTCCAGATGCTGCACGGCTTCATACTGTTCCTGCGCTGTCCTCGGCAGTGACACTCCCGCCTGTCCAAAACACCATTGCGTTAACCCGGAGCAGTCAAAGGATGTCTGCGGACTTGAACCACCCCAGACATATTTCCATCCCTGATACTTATAAGCCTCCGCAAGAACTGCATTCGCCGTATCTGCCGGTAACGGCTCTGACTCCAGGTATTGTTTTACAAGATATACATAAAACATGTTTCCATAGTCATACCTCCAGCCACCATTCTGTGCGATCGCAACCGGATTATCATACTTTACTTTTCTGCCGCCGCATTTGCTGCTTGCAAAATCACACGACAACTGAAATGTATGAGCCTTTCCCCTGACTGATATATAATCAATATATCCGGCTCCATAATTGTATGCCTGGATCACTGCATCAAGATCGCAACCTAACGTGTCCGCTTTCTGCAGCAACATGGCAAAATATGCAACCGCAGCCTTGATAGATTCCGAAGGGGTTTTCTCTTCTTCTGTCAGACCACTGTTTCCAAGTGACTGCATCGGATCATTTCCTTCCCCTCCAGTCTCCACCATCATGATGGCAAGCAGATACTTTTCATACTCATGTATGTTGTATTCCGCTGCCGTATCCCCGACAAAGGCTGCATATTCCCTTACTTTGTCAGATAACCCAAGACCGGACGCATGTACCGGATCCCCATCTTCGCTTTCATCTGACACTCCAATAAGCATCACGCCACAAATAAACAACAGAAAAACAGGAAATAAAATACATAAAGCGCATATGATCCACTTTACACGTTTCATCTTTACTTCCTCCTGTCTGTTCTCCGATCAGCACTTCCTGTCTTCCTCTGCTCTGCTAACACATCGTTTCTCAGATCCTTTGCATTTCTACTGGATCTTATTACGGTTTTTCCCGGTACAGACTCCGGCTTTGCTTCCCTTAGATCCTGTCCGGCATTTTTCTCCTGCAGTCCTTTGTTTCCCGCTCTCTGCTGTTCTAATCCTTTCATAAATTTTTCCTGATCCGTACTGTTTAACATCGTTCCATAAGTTCCAAGCTCTTTTCTCACGTCCTTATCTGAATACGGAAGACGGGTTATGCTCTGTTTGTAACGGATCTCCTCTAACGGTGTTCCTATTCGTTCCGTCTTCTGATCATTCTTTCTGATCCGTTCTTCACTTCCTGCCATGTCCCTTAACTTTTCATCGGATGCCTTTCGCATCTGTCCTCTGCTGTCAATAAAACTCTTTCCAGCCTTCGCACTGCGGTTTAAACCATCCACACCACAGTATTTATCCAGTTCTTTTCCATTTACCGGAATCCGTTGGTGGATGTTAATTCCATCATAACGTTTTAGCGCAGTTTCACTTCTTCGTTTTGCAAGATACATCTCACGGCGTTTCCTTCCTGCATCTGCCTGAATCCGGTTTCGTTCCTGCAGACGTCCCGTTTCTCTCCTGTTCCGTTCTCCAGCTATGCTCTCTTTAAAGTCTTTTACGTTCCGATCTATTGCTTTCCGATGCAATCCTGCCTGATATTTTATTTCAGTCGGTGTATTCTTTACATTTTCCTTTACCAGGCTCATGCGGTCTTTTAAGCGTTTTCCGGAATCCATAACCATACCGACACGCTTTCCGGCTTTTGCACCTGCAGACTGTGTTTTACTGCCGTAAGATACTGTCGTTCTTTCATTTTCAGACGCTCCATTGTTTTCCGTCCCATTCACATTTTCATTTGCCCGGACTGGTTCTCTTACAGGCTTACTGCCACTATTATTTGTATGTGATGATGCCCTCTGTGAATTGCTTTCACCTGAAGGCACCGGTTCATTTCCAGAACTGCTTCCAGCATTTCCACCTGTACCGCCGCCAGTTCCATTTCCTGCACTTCTGCTTACTGCAGCACGTCTGCCGCCAGAATAATACCTTCGTCCAAACAATTTTCTCATAACCATATATCTTCCCATGCTCTTTAAGAAACGACCACGCTTATTGCTGCCGCCATCTCCTAACGCAACCATAGATAAAATTTCATCCATCTTTAAATATGTTCCGACGAAAACAACGATCTGTAAAAATGCAACCATTAAAAACGGATAATCTCCTGACATGGAATAGATCATTGCAGATAGAGAAAACGCAATCGTAATGAGAAGTGTTAACCCTGCACGCATCAGGATCGTATTAAAAAGCTTCTCTACCGCCTTTTTCAACAGACCATTATAAGTTGGCAGCATGGATAAAATAAAATTCAGCGGCAGATACAACGCAAATATGATAAACAAAAGCTGGGTAAATATAACCAGCCCACACATTATGATCACAAAAATACTGATGATCAGATTCAGGAAAAATACCAAAAGGACCGTCCCAAATCTGCCTATTACACTCGTCACAGTCATATTTACATTTTTATAAGTTTCAATATCTGTCTTTACTGCAGTCTGACGGTCTTCTCCGAAATTCGTTACAGGACTGACAGATAAAATTGATTTAATACGATCTCCATCAACTCCCGCTGCAATACGCTCTGATTCGATTGCAGTTTCATCCGTCGTACCAAACTGCAAAAGCAGCCATGGTTTATAGACCTGAATTGCAAACAGGTTATTCCGGATCTTGTCTGTTGCTTTTACTCCCATCTCATCATTTCCCGGCATGACAAGTTTTGCCCCAAGCTCCAGGACACCATTGCTTAAATCCGCGGAAAAATCATTGATATTTTTAATGTACTGCGGCGCATAAGCAATAAACGCGGCAGTTAAAAGAAAGATCACAAGCATATTTACCGCTGCGCTGACTGCCTCTGTGGTTTTTCTTTTGATCAGCCCGGCATATGCCATGTAGCCGCCCACGATCAATACGATAAAAAGTAACAGCCAGGTATAAAAACCATCCGCATTGAATTTCTTCGATCCGGTATTCATGCCCGCCAGGATCTGAATGTTCTTTCCGATGTCGTCTGCCATATCACCGATAAAATCAAGCGAATACGTCTGCTGCACAATATATCCCGTTCCGCTGCTCAGCAATACACTGATCAGCCAGATTCCGTCACTGATTCCATAAAAAACGGATGAAATCTTATTATCTATCCTGTCCATCCAATTCCAGGGAAGCCAGTCCCAGGAAGTGTCCACATAGAAATCGATCTGATAATTATCCCACCGGTACTGACTATACAGATTTCCAGCATCGATCGTTTCATCTACCAGTCCGGAAGCCGCAGCTACCTCCATATTGGCAGCCGATAAAAATAATCCTGTCAGAAGCATGCATACAAGAAATGCTGACAGGATCTGTTTGCGCGGCTTTTGCAGTCTTTTTGTTTTCATTCCCCATTTCTTTCTCATGAAACTTCCTCCCTTCTTGGAGGTCTGGTATCAAATGCGTCAAATACATGCTGCAGTAATATCTGTGTATGTACTTTTCCAACACGACCGTAAATGTCCTGCATCAGACATTCCCCAGTTTCTAATGCCATGATCGCATTCTGGTTTTCTTCATCATCCGGATCCAGCCCAAAGAATCTTAATGTATTCCGGATCTCCGTCTTATCTGTGGAATGAAAAGCGAACTTCAAACCGATATTGTTTTTGATTTTTTCGTCCAGAAGATCGGAAGAACTCTGCGTGATAAAAAATACACCGGACTGCATGGAACGTCCGGCACGTACAAGTTTATTCGATAAAGCTGCTCCCTGTGCTACCTGCAGGAGACTCCATGCCTCATCTAAAGCAACGATTTTATAAATTTTCCTGTCTGAATAAATAAAATCCAAAGAAAAGGTTCCAATTGCGATCATAACCGCAATACTTAAATATTCAATACTGGTATATTCCTCCACATTTTTTTCAGAATCCGGCAGCATCAGATCCTGCACCTGCAAAATGTTTAAAGCCTTATCTGCACTGATCTTACGCGTCACTTTTCCATCTGAAAACAGCAATCCCGCAAAATCATAATCGGTAAACGCTGCTATGTGGCTTGCAAGCAGATGCGCTTCTTCATCCTCCATCTCATTTAATTCATCGATCACATATAAAAGTCCGCTATCCGATCTTTTTGTAACTGCCTTTACCGCATCACGTAAAAGCGGGAAACGTTTTCCATCTTTAATACTGACACCAGTCAAAAATGTCAGGATATCCATCGCCAGGCTGTCTGCATCTTTCTTATTCTGCATGATCACATACGGATCAAGCATTCCTTTATTGCCCTCATCACTGGTCAGGTTGATAATGTTAATTTCATCCGAAAGTTCCGGAAGCATTTCTTTCCATTTCCCGCGTTCCGACTTCGGATCAAGGATCAGCGCCCTTGCGCCATGTAAAACTTCCTGGTAAATGATGTTATTTGCAGACATTGATTTACCACCGCCAAGCGTTCCGGTAAATGCCACAGCAAGGGCATTGGTAACACTGCCGGCTACGTTCTGACAGGCAAGAGACGGGTCTATGTAGATATTATTTCCGGTTTCTGTATCATACCCGATGTAGCTTCCATCCGGATCGCCTAAGATCCGCGCCGCACCGAATCCAAGCCCTGCCAGAAAATCTGCTTTTACATACTGGATATAATCATTTTCATATCTTGATCCAGAAGGAATAAATTCTTCATGGAATCCGATCATATCACCAAACGGTCGAACCAGCTTAATATTAAAATCATTTTCATAGTAGTCCCTGACTTCTGCAATGCGCCGCTCCAGTTCCTCTTCGTTTTCTGCCGCAACCCGGACAACGTAGCTTAATTTGTACATGGATTCTTTTGTTCTGCCAAGATCTTTTTCCAGTTCATCAACATCCATCAATGCTTCTACTACGGAATTATCTGTGTCTGCGCCTGATTCATATGCATGTTCATCCAGATCATTTAATTCTTTCTTTTTATTTCTGACTGTGGTCAACGCATTCCTGTTTGAAACAATCTCAACATTCATGCTTACATCTACTGGAAACCGGAAACGTTCCTGTTCATAATAAAAAATCTCGGAAGATGGAAACTCCAGTTCTCCGATCAGCGCATTGATCGTCAGATACGCAGCACAGCTTTCTCCCTCTTCCCTTACCATGCGGATATATTTCTGATGTTCCTGCAGCATGCAGCGTGTCAGACGGAGAATATCGTATTTACGGACTACGGTCTTTTTTTCCAGTTTTTCTTTTGGAAATGAATACTCGTATTTATAATACGGTGTTTTCTGCTGTCCATAGATATGCTCCACGATGTAACCAATGTCTTTCTTTTCTAAGCGTCTTAAGGAAAATTTTCCTTTTACGCGCTGCCTTAAAAAGTCTTCCAGTTTCACATACCGCTCTATCTCCGCACTGTTTACACTGACAAAATCCCCCATCAGATTATGATTGACACTGTTTATGAACTCTGTAAATACAGCTAAAGCGTCTTCTTTTATCTTCTTTACACTGACCTCTTCCTCCCCTTTGATAAGCTTGAATCCTAAAAAGAAACGGTAAGTAACTTCATTTTCCATTCCACCCATGGAAGTGATCAACCCTTCTGTCTGGATGTCGATCACTTTTTCTGCTGTTTCTTTAAGATCCCCCTTTAAGTGTCTCTTGCAGCGTTCCTGCCTGTCCCTTACGGATGTTTCAGATGCAATGCAGAGCGCATGCATCTTGCCTTCCCTGTTTACCGTCATGATCTGACGGAACCGTTCATGTACTGCCATCTTTTCATCCGGAGATAAAAAAGCATAGTTGTACGGGATCAGTTCATAATACGCCCACCATTCTCCCTGCTGGTTTAAGATCATATTGTTTTCGATGTACTTAATCGGGAACATATATATCCCTCCTCACTGCGGTAATATATTCATTTACCGTCTTTTTACGATACACCACACGTTTTCCTGCATAAGTCTCTTTTGGGCGTATCAGATAATTAAACGCCGCGCATAAGAATCGGTACGGATTTTTGCCATCAAAGCTCTTTTTTGACATCAGATACGCATTTCCTACGCATATCGCAGCCCATACAACGAAACTTTTTATATACACAAATGGCGGCAGGTTGTGAATCATAAGACATACAACTGCCGTTCCGGTAAAATACCCGATCTGTGTTATCGTCGCCGGAAACGGCAGATTAACATCCCCGACCGCATGTATCACTTTTTCAACATTCCAGATGCTTGTATATGACTTTACCTGTTTCATTTCTTCCCTTTCTTTCCTTTCTGCCTGTCCGGCGGTTTTCTTCATCCTTTTTCACTTAGCTAAGGCACAGGGCAGCCCGCCCCGCACCTTATTTTTATCAGAGATTATTTTCCTCCATCTTCTACATCATCTGCAGCACCGCCCTCGATGATCGTGCCATTATAGATCTTTAACATCGTGTCTTTTGTCCCAGAGGGATTAAAGACGAAACCGACCGCTATGACCGCGATAATTGCAAAAACAATCAGCTCCGCAATCTTGTGTTTAAATAAAAGCACAAGACCAACAATAATAATCCCTCCTAAAACCAGAGGCTGTATATTCGTCATGAGCCACGTATAAATTCCCTGTCCAAAATTCATCTTTCTCTTTCCTTTCCGCACATTTTTGTGCATAAAAAAAGACAGCTTCTGCCGTCTGTTTACTGTTACATTTTTTCTTTTTTCTTTTTATTTCTTCTTTATGGCGCATGTTCCATAACACACCCAGCTTTGCGCTTTAAAAATTGCGACGCCGCAATTTCAGGATTCCATGTATTCCTGCTTAAGATCATCAATCCATTTTCTTCCTTTCTGCCTTGCTGTGACAACATCGTCCAGTGCCGCCTGCTGTTGTTTTAAGATTTTTTTATGATGCGGGGACAGATTGGCTTCCTCGATCATATCCTTCGCCAGGCGCGTGCCTCTGAGATCATCCAGCTTCTGTACCATTTTAAGGGACGGTGCGACCTGTCTTGTAAGCCAGAGGAGTGTCCGGTCAAGTGTGTACTCTTCCGGTTTTGTCGTCAGCTTAACGCTCCGGTATTGTCCGTTTAAAAACCACACCCAGCGCTCATTTAGCGGCCAGTTTCTGCGCTCCTGCTCCGGATCTGCATCTACAAACCTTACATAATGATTGATGATAGAATAGGCAGTACAGGCTACATCTTCCATCTCCAAAAGATCATCCACCGCTGCCTCCGCACGTTCGTCTTTTAACCGTATTTCAAAACGGTTTTTCGTTTCCGCCTCATCCAGCGGCGTGCCGTTTTTTACATACTGTTCATAGTCCTTTTCATAAATACAGAAGTAAATTTCACTTTTTAAAGATCCCAGGTACAATGTATTTCCCATGTTTGCCGCATCTTCTTCCCGGTTCCTTATCAGCTCCCCGGACTGGTAATCCTTAAAACTATGGAAAATCGTGATACATTCATCCCGACGGCATTTTTCTGCAAGTTCCGGGATATTTAAAATTCCGGCACGGTCGTTGATCGCAATATCAATCCGTTTAAACACCGCCCCCATTTCTCTTGCCGTCCGGAAGAAATCATACCAGGTACGTTTCTGCACCTTAAGAAACGCTTCGAACTGTCTGCACCCCTTGCCCTTTAGTTCAAGCAGGATCCCTTTTTCATGTTCCGGCGATACCATGACTGTGATATCTCCGTAGATATACTGGCGTCCGTAACCGTAAAAGCTGTGCGCTTCCTCGATCATGTACTGCATCCGGATGTTCATGACATCCTCGATCACGCGTCTTTCATCTGTGGTTGCGAAACGGATCCGGACATAGTCAAATAAAATTTCCATTTCTTTATCCGGATTAAATATCTCAAGAACCATTTCCAAATGTTCTAACAGCTTTTTTGTTGCCCGTTTTTTTCCGGTCAACAATACACTGTAATAACTTCTATTGATTCCTGCCGTTTCTGCATATTCACTTTGCGATACGCCGTAGCTTTTCCGTCTTGTTTCCAGGTTCGTGATCCATTCCACCGGATCAAATGCAATGGAATCTTCATTTTCTTCTATATACTCGTCTGTCATCTCTCCTGCTTCTTTAATATTCCATACATCATCCGCTGATTTAAAACCTTCCTCCAGATCTTCTGTCTGCATTCCATAGCCGCTTTCTTTTTCTTTCCGGTATTCCTGAAGCACATTTTGCAGCTGGTCAGCCAGCTTGTCACTGACCGGCTTTTTCCCGTGTATCAGCATGTTATAATAGCCTCTTGAAAAACCAATGCGTTTTGCAAGTTCTACCTGGGATAATCCCAGTTCTTTGCGTTTTTTCTCAATCTCTTTTAACGTCTCCTGGTTCTTTTCCACATCTGCCACCATCCCATTTTATAATTCCGTTCTGCAGCTTCCGGGGAATATCCTCATAGATCTGCATTTCATTACGTCTTGCCTGCATAAACTCAAGCACTGCACCACGGCTCTCCCTCCAGCCCGGCATCATGTACACCCCGGTACAGATCGACAGCAGCGTCAATGATACTTTTATATATTCCTCCCACGTCGCATCTTCCGGCAGCATTGCATTAACTTTCGCCGGATTGATCACGGAATATCCATTTTCTATTAATTCCTTTTCTGCTTTCTCAAAACGTTCCATATAATCCGATGTTCCGGTAATCGGTCCGCTGATATAAATATGTTCCGTCTGTTTTTTGTTCGCTTTTTCTTCAATTACCTTTTCTTCATTCCTCTCCGGCAGTTTCGCTGCCGTTTTCATACATTCGATCACACGCTTCTCCTTCCTGCTGTCTTTTCTCATAGATCCGCGACAGCTCTGTAAAAAAATCATATCGCGGATCTACATATGGAGCGTAAGGCTGCTTGAGGAATACTCTTTGGACAGTGTAAACGATACAGT
>OGZW01001005.1_pt1 | contig 22913 bp, 18 predicted proteins | sample 1577001 | NCBI WGS metagenome assembly OGZW01 (sample SAMEA3541519, study PRJEB24748) | human gut metagenome | biome: human gut; feature: human-associated habitat; material: faeces | place: China | collected 2012 | reverse complement strand
CTGTCTTTGCGGAAATGCGCGGCGCATCCTCCGCCTCGATTCCGATGACGTCCTCGATCTCCTTTACGACCTCGTCCGGCTGCGCGCTCGGCAGGTCGACCTTGTTGATGACCGGCATTACATCCAGATCATGGTCTAACGCAAGATACACATTCGCAAGGGTCTGTGCCTCCACGCCCTGCGCCGCATCCACGACCAGAATCGCACCATCGCATGCCGCAAGGCTTCTCGATACCTCGTAGTTAAAATCGACATGTCCCGGGGTGTCGATCAGATTAAAAATATACTCCTCGCCGTCGTTCGCCTTGTAGATAATGCGGACCGCCTGCGACTTGATCGTAATTCCGCGCTCTCTCTCCAGATCCATGTTATCTAATACCTGCGCCTGCATTTCCCTGCTGGTCAAGGTTCCTGTTTTTTCTATAATACGATCGGCAAGTGTAGATTTACCGTGATCGATATGTGCTATGATACAAAAGTTTCTGATTTTACTCTGGTCAATCGACATTCATTTCCTCCTGCCTGGTGCGCATCACTTCTGCCCTCCGGCAGCCACACGCATCACTTATCTGCAATATTATAAGGGATAAAGCCGGAAAACGTCAAGGGAATCGCGGTTCGCAAAAACCACGCAATTTATTTGCAAACCGCGCATATATGAACAAAATTTCACAATTTTACACTGGATTTTTCCCCAGAATATGATATATTCTCGCCTGACGCTTTTATCTCGTCAAGCTTTACCTGCCCGTTCTGGCAAATCACTTTGGAAACATCAGGCTTGTTGTCCTTTATGACATAATCCCTGTCGAAGCCAACCTGCGACATATCCTTTACCTTTTCTATGCATTGTCTGATTTTTTGTGTAATTAACTCCATAAAAAATACCCCACTTCAAATATGTATATAAAATACATATTCAAGATGGAGTAACTTTATGCAGATGCAAATATTTAAATTCATGATCATTATAATAAAGATGTAACATCTTTACTTCATGATACTAGCAAAGCTGCATCCTTATATCTTTTGTAATCACATCAGTGTAGGAGAAAGATAAGAGCTGTGGCGGATTCTGCTCAAACTCATCATCTATCAGAACCGTAAACACACTTGGGTATGCCTGCTGAATAACACCCTCCTGGATGTCAACCTTGTTGCGGCCAAGATCCTGCTGGATTTTTACCCTGTTGCCACACTGCTGGTGGATCGATGCTCTGACTTTTCTGATTTCTGTCTGTTCCATTTTAAGCCTCCTTATTGTGGGTATGCCCACTGGCACATAACTATAGTCCTCATGGTAACCAGTATTGTAACGACGTTGTCATATATATGAAATCAATCTCTGTATAAATATAAAACAGGTCAAATCAATCAACAATTATATCAATCAATATATTTGAATATATAAATATGTCACCACAATATCTAGTAACTTTACTATAGCAAAGTATCGCAGTGATAGCAATAGGGCATTAGTACTGATTGTCAGTTTTTTCGCAACTTTTAATACAATTTACGAAATTTTTACTCAAACACAACAGGCATTTCACTCAATTCCGTCTTTATTACTATATACGGATAACTCGCCTGATTGCTGACCTTCTCGCCCTTATCCGGGGCTATCAGACGCGTATCAAAATACATTGCCTTATCCTTAACATAAAACTGGTTAACCGTAATACTGTAGCCACCTGTCTCCTTTGTGCCAAAGCCTTCCGCTATGTATAAATATTCATCGTCCTTGTACGTCAGCTTCATCGCCTTTGCCTTGTTTTCATTTATCTGCTTTTTAAACTCCTCCGGGATTTCATCCCCGCAGATCACCGTGTACTCAACCATCCTGTCACTCTCCGTGCCTGAAATATTTGCGCGGCAGCCCGAAATCACTGTCGCTGCCGATATAACAAGCACACCTGCAGCCATCACCAGAATTTTTCTCAATTTTTCTGACATTTTTTCCTCTCTTTCTTATCATATCGCTTACGATATCCCAACGGTGCCGGAACCATACAGCATTTCACTTTTAAATGATTCCTTCCCGCCGCTGATCGACGGCGTGGCCAATACCGTTGTCAACTACGCCCGGGAGCTGACAAAGCTGGGGGATCGGGCCATCGTGGTGACGCCGGAGCATCCGGACGCCGATGACAGCCGGTTCCCCTTCCCGGTGGCCCGCTATCCCAGCGTGGACACACGGCGGCTGTTCGGCTATCTGGCGGGCTATCCCTTTTCCCCGGAGACCCTGCGGCAGCTGAAGGAGCAAAAAGTGGACCTGCTCCACAGCCATTGTCCTGTGATGTCCACGATTTTGGCCCGATCCATCCGGGATGTGGTGGATGCGCCGCTGGTGTTTACATACCACACGAAGTTTGATGTGGACGTAGCCAAGCTCCTCCGGGGTCGGCTGCTGCAGGAGAGCGCGCTGTATGTACTGGCCTCCAATATCTCCGCCTGCGACGAGGTGTGGGTGGTGAGCCACGGCGCGGGGGAAAACCTCCGGTCCATCGGCTATCAGGGAGACTATCAAGTGATGGAAAACGGCGTGGATATGCCCCGGGGCCGGGTCAGCGAGGAGGCGATCACCGCCGCCACAACGGACTACGATCTGCCGGAGGGCGTACCGGTGTTCCTGTTTGTGGGCCGCATGATGTGGTACAAGGGACTGCGGATCATTCTGGACGCACTGAAGCTGCTTCAGGCCGGGGGTCAGGATTTCCGCATGGTGTTCATCGGCAGCGGCGCTGACGCGGCGGAGGTGCAGGAGTATGCAAAGCCCTTGGGCAGCAAGTGCATCTTTACCGGGGCTATCTCCCAGCGGGAGACGCTGCGGGCCTGGTACTGCCGGGCGGATCTGTTCCTGTTTCCCTCCAGCTATGACACCAACGGGCTGGTGGTGCGGGAGGCGGCGGCCTGCGACCTTGCGGCAGTGCTGATCGACGGCAGCTGCGCGGCGGAGGGCGTGACCGATGGGGCGATTTGGTGTACTTCTATTACCCGCTGCCGCTCTGCTGATCTTGCACCGGTGCAGCCTAATCACCTTCTACCGATAGTGCAACAAATGCGGCGAGCGCAGCAATGCCGCCTCGGTAGGCACCTGCAAGTCCGATAGAATCCAAAGTAGACGGAAATTACGTAAGACTAACGATACGCAGGCAAAGCGGCAGCGGGTAGTAGAAGAAAGTCAAATCGTTTAGATACATCACTTGGCAGGCACCTGATTGCGCAGCGCGTGCAGCTCTTCAAGCCCCAAACCGCCAATGCGGGGGTCGAGGGGAGGCTCCCCTCGCCTTTCTCTGGGGGATCTAAAGGGGGTATTCTCTTCGGAAAGAGAATACCCCCTTTGGCTATTTTCATTTTTACAACAACTAAAATGCTCTTACTTGCAGCACAGCTGCGAGAAATACCCGTATCCGCACAGCACACTGTAGTAGCCGTGGAGCGACTCGTTGACGGCGGCGTCGCCGCAGTCGATGTGCAGGGTGTGGTCGTGAATGGAGAGCAGCTTTGCCTCCGGGGAGATGATCTGGATGTTCTTCTTCCCCACGGCCTTCAGGATGCGGGCGCTGAACTGATGGTTGCCGCGGCCGAACACAAAGCCCTGACCGCCGATGGGCGAAACGATGATCTTCATCCTGCCGTCCCTGGCATACTCCCAGAGCTGCTGCTCGGTCACGTCTTTCGCGACGAGCTTTCCGTCCTTCACCACATCCACGCCCAGCAGCTCATAGTCGATGCCGAGGCGCTGCGAGATGCACTTGGCGGAGGACCCGGAGCCGACGGCATAGTAAACGCCCGGCTCCATATGCTCTTCGAGATACGCCGCGATGACGTTCATCTGGTCGGCCTCGGTCGAAAAGCCGCTCTGCTTCATCGACTGCAGGCGCTCCGGCTGATCGGGCACGCGCATCACGCCGTAGAGCTTGGCGGAAACATGGCCCGTGCGGTACGCGTCCTCGTCGAGATCGACGACCTCGCGCTGCGCGCTCGTCATCTCCGTGCCCTGGGCGATCGTTGCGGCGACCATACCCGCGGACTCGGGGTCGAGCGCAAACACGGCGGACTGGATCTTGACGCCCGCCGGGATGCCGAGCACCGGTACGCTCTCGCCGATGGCCTCGCAGATGTTGCGGGCCGTTCCGTCGCCGCCTGCAAAGAGCAGAAGGACAACGGAGGCTGCGGCGATATTCTTCGCCGCAGCCATCGTGTCGAGAGGAGACGTCTCATGAAGAGACTGCGTATGAACCACTGTATAGGGGAGCTCCAGCTTCCGGCACAGGCTCTCGCCCATGTCGCCGGAGGCGGTGTAGATCATGATCTGCTCGCGGTGGGGCATCAGCAGGCGAAGCGCGCGCTCCGCCTTGCTGTTTGCTTCGGGTACGGCGCCCTTTTCGCGCGCCATAGCCAGCACAGCCTGTCCGTCGGTGCCCTTGAGCGCGACCTTACCGCCCATCCCCGCGATGGGGTTGACGATGAGGCCAAGCTTCACGATCTCAGGCGAGGCCATTCTGCTTCTTGTAGGCGCGCCAGGTCACGCACAGCTCGCGCCAATCCTTGATGTGATCGTTCTCCAGCTTGGAGATGGGGCCGGCATACGGCGCGTTGAGCACGACCTCGGGCGTGGTGTACGCCTCGTTGCTGATCTGCACAAGCGCGTCGACATACTCGTCGATATCCGCCTTGGAGTAGGACTCGGTCGGCTCCGGCGTGAACGGCTCGGGCACGATAAGCGGGTGATGGCTCGCGAAGAAGCGCTGGAAGCCGAAGTCGAGCAGGTGACGGTTGACGTCCTCGGCGCTCACGCCGGTATCCTTGTAGAGCTTTTCGAAGCTGTAGCGCACCTGCTCGAGGCGGTTGGGAGCCTCCTCAGCCCAGGACATCGAAACGCCCTTGACCTCGGTGAGCATACGCTTCATCATGTAGTTGTTGTTCAGAATGGCGGTCTCGGCCACGGTCTTCAGACCGTCTCTGCCGAGGCTCATGATCCACGCGTAGGCGCGCAGGACCGCAGCGAGAGAGCCGTGGAACTGACGGACCTTGCCGATGGAATACTCGCCGTCGTAATCGGTGTAGTACTTCTTGCCGTCGAAACGGACGCGGGGACGGGGCAGATACTTTTCAAGCTCTGCGCTCACGCACTGCGCCGCGCAGCCGGGGCCCATGCAGCCATGGGGAGAGGAGAAGGCCTTGTGCAGGTTGAAGTGGCACAGGTCAGCGCCGAGCTCCTTGGCGCGCACGATGCCAAACAGACCGTTGTAGTCCGCCATATCGCAGACGCACAGGCCGCCCGCCTCATGCACAACGTCGACAAACTCGCGGATGATGGGGTTGAACACGCCCGTGTCCTCGGGGTTGGTGATGAAGATACCGGCGGTCTTCTCGCTCACGGCAGCCTTCAGCGCCTCGATGCTGGGGTAACCGTTGGCCTCGGGATAGAGGCTGATGACCTCAAAGCCCTTGGTGGCAGGGGCGGCGGAGTCGATGGGGTGGGAGAGGATCGTGGTGATGATCTGGGTGCGCTGATTCTCCTCGCCGCGGTCACGGAAATACTTCTTCAGGACGGCTGCGTTGGCATAAATGCCCTGGCCGCCGCCGCCGGGCTGGAAGGAGACAGCGTCGAGACCGGAGATCTCCTTCATGATCTGCTCGAAATCATAGATGAGCTTCAGCACGCCCTGGCTGGTCTCGTCGTCCTGATAGGGGTGCATCTCGGTGAACTTGTGGGAGCGGACGAACTGCTCGTTGATCTTGGGGCTGTACTTCATCGTGCAGGTGCCCAGGCCGATATCGACGTTCAGGTCCTGACCGATGGTCTCCTGGGACAGGCGCAGGAAGTGACGCAGCACCTGGGGCTGTGCAAGCTCCGGCAGGTCGGGCTTCTGCTTGCGCTTGAGGGATGCGGGCATGAGCTCGGAGACGTCGCCGGTGACCTTGGAGGCCTCCTCGGACACGTCGGGCACCAGCACGCCGCGGCTGCCGGGCACGCTCTGCTCATAGATGATGGATTCGTCCCACTGTGCTTCGTGGAAATTTCTCTTCTTCAGTTCAGACATGGTTTCTTCCCCCTCCCTTACAGGATCTCAGCGAGCGCATCGGCCAGCTTGTCGATATCGCTCAGCGCGGTCTTTTCGGTGACGCAGACCAGCATGGACTGGCCGAGCTGCGGCATCTCGCGGCTGAGATCATAGCCGCCGAAGATGTGCTTGGCAAGCAGCGCCTTATTGATCTCAGCAACGGTCTTGCCCGTGCCGTCGAAGTTCAGCACGAATTCCATGAAGCTGTGGCTGCCGGCATACGGCATCGTCACGCCCTTGAGACCGGCGAGCTTCTTCTGCGCGTAGTTGCTCTTGTAGAGGATGTTTTCGCCCAGCTCACGCATACCCTCGGGGCCCATCAGGGCAAGGTACACGGCGGCGGTAACGGTCCACAGGCCCACGCAGGTGCCGAGGTACTCAACGCCCTTATCGCGGACATAGTAGCTCGTGCGCTCGGGCAGGGCGCGGGAATAACCGAACTGACCCTTGGAGTTCTTGAAGATGTTATGCAGGTGATGCGGATAGTTCATCACGTACTTTTCTTCCTGACGGGTGGCAAGATAGCCGCCGAGACCGGCGCCGAAGCTCATGTGGATGCCGAGGGGCTGGATCTCGCCGCAGGAAATGTCCGCGCCGTAATCGGCGGGCGGCTCGGTGATACCGAGGGAGGAAGGATCGGCGTAAACGACATATTCCGCGCCGACGGAGTGCGCCAGCTCGCCGATCTCCTTGCCCTGCTCTTCAAAGAAGCCGAGGAAGCAGGGGTTCTGGATGAAGACGGCGGCGACGTCGGAGTCGAGCTTGGCCTTGAGGTCCTCGAGGTCCATCTGGCCGTTCTCCTTGGCCTTGACGCCGATGAGCTGCATTCCTTCGCAGTAGCAGGTCATCTGGGAGAGCAGATTGGGATTCATGTTCTCGGGCACGAGCGCCTTGCTGCGGCCGTTGATACGGCGGGACATCATCAGCGCCGTGGAAGCGGCCTGGCCGCCGTCGTAGGTCGGGAAGCTGACGACGTCGAGGTCGAGCAGCTCGCCCATCATGCTGGAGAACTCGAAGAACGCCTGGCACTTGCCGTGGTCGGCGTAGGTATCGCCGCTGTAAGCGGTGAGGAACTCGCTGCGGCCGTTGATCTCGTCGCAGATGGCGGGAACATAGTGGTCATAGCAGCCTGCGCCGAGGAAGCTGATGTTCTCTTCGCAGGTGGAATCCTCAGCGAGGATGGAGTTCATGTGCTTGCTCAGCTCCTGCTCGGTGGTGAAGGGCGCGGGAATGTCAAGCGGCTTTTTCATGCGGACTTCGTCGGGAATGAAGGAATAGATCTCCTCCACGCTCTTGGCCCCGATGAAATCCAGCATCTCTTTGCGGACAGCTTCATTGCTGTTCGGAATGTAAGGATACTGCATATCTGTGTGCCTCCTGTTGTAGTATTGTTGGTTGCTCAATGAAAGCTCTTCTCAGAGAAAGAAGATCGCGATGATCGGCAGTGTGAGCGCCGAGAGAAGCGTTGAGACAAAGATGCCGCGGCTGATAAAGCTGCTGTCGCGCTTCATCTGCAGGGCAAGCATCAATATCATCGACCCTGCCGGCACAGCCGCGCTGATGACGGTGAGACCGCTGTAGTACGTCCCGATGGGAAGCACTCTGCACAGCGCGAAGATGATCGCCGGCATCAAAAGGAGCTTCGCCGCCGAGTAAACGTACACCCATGGGTCGCGGAACGACTCGCGGAACGAGTATGAGGCGAGCGACGAGCCGAGAATGATCATCGAAAGCGGCACCGTCATGCTGCCGGCCATGTACATGATATCCTTCACGACCGCGGGCGCGTCGTAGCGCAGCAGGTAAAGGATGATGGACAAAAGCGTCATGAGGAAGCCCAGCGTCATCAGATCACGGAGAGAAAAGCCCCTTCTCTCCCCCGGAGGGGAGAGAAGCTTCACTGCATAGGTATTATACAGGAAGTAGTAGGCAAAGTTCAGCAGCGTGATCTCGTAAAACGCCGCGTTGCCGTAAAACGACTGCGCAAGCGGCGCACCGACAAAGCCGGTATTGCCGAAGACCATCAGGCATTCAAATTCTCTGCGCTTTTCCTCCGGCACGCGAAGGAGCCGCGCGGCGATCTTTGCGACCGCGATCATCACGAGGTAAAAGACGAATCCGCCGCCAAGGACAATGAGCGCCGTGCTGCGCTCCCCCGGCTGTCCCGCCATCGAGTAGAGCAGCATGAGCGGATAGGTCACCGAAACGACCATTTGAGAGAGACTGCGGTTTGAGTGCTCGTCCAGTATGTGTACCTTTGCCAGCACAAAGCCGAGCAGCAGCATCACATAGAGTTTCAGCAGCGTTTGAAACAGCAGCTCAATGTCCATGCTTAGGCGTGGAGGATATCGAAGGTCTCGGGAAGGGTGCTGCCGCCGTCGATCACCTGCTCGGTGCCGGTGATGTACTTGGAATCGTCGGAAGCGAGGAACGCGACCAGATCGCCGATCTCATCGATGTTGCACAGGCGCTTGAGGGGGATGAACGCGGCCATGTCGCGCATCGCGCTCTCGGGGTCCTCCGGACGGCTGTCACGGCAGACCTGCTCGACCTTCGGGGTGCGGACCCAGCCGGGAAGAACGGCGTTGACGGTGATACCGTGGGGGCCGCCTTCATAGGCGAGCGCCTTGGTGAAGCCGAGGACCGCGCCCTTGGTCAGCGCGTAGGTGCTCTGGCCCTCATCAACGACCTTCACGCCGGTGACGGAGGAGGTGTTGATGATGCGGCCGTAGTTCGCCTTGAGCATATAGGGCCACACGGCTCTCGCCACGTTCCACACGCCCAGGATGTTGACGCCGATGATGAAGTCACGGGTCTTCGTGTCCATGTCCTCGAACTTGACGCGGCGGTTGACGCCGGCGTTGTTGTGCAGGATGTCGATCTTGCCGTAGGTCTTGACCACGTCGTCGACCATCTGCTGGACCTGCTCGAGGTTGCTGACGTCGCACTTGCGGTAGTCGGTCTTCAGGCCGGCCTTCTTGAGCTCTCCGGCGGAGGCCGCAACAGCGTCCGTCAGGTCAACGAGGACGACGGTCGCACCGTGCTGGGCCAGGACCTTTGCGCAGCCAAAGCCGATGCCCTGGGCGGCGCCGGTAACAATTGCGATTTTTCCATCAAGATTTCCCATATTCTTATTCTCCTTTATGCATTGTTTGAATGAGCTTAGGATGTCTTCCCTTTATGCCGTCATTATAAAAGCCCGCTCCGGATTTGTAACCAACCAAGCACAAAAAATCCGAACAACCAAAATCCTTTTTTGGCAAAATGGTTGCATTTTGTGTACATTTTGGGAAATGCACCTCGGAAAGAAGCGCTGAAAAACGGACCGGCAAGCCTCCAAAAGGCCGCCGGTCCGTCATTTTTTCTGTTTATTTTTATTCCGTGCCAGCGCGGACGCCGGTAAAGTAGCTGTTGCCCAGACCGTCGCTGTATACGCCGTGCAGCCCCTCGCGCAGAAGCGAGGCCGTGCCGTCGAAGTACACGGGTGAGAGCGCCGTCTCGCTGAGCAGCATGGTCTCGGCATCGTGCAGGAAGGCCGTGCGCGCCACCAGGTTTTCAGACGCCTTGGCAACGCCCATCAGCACATCGTAGGTGCCGTTCTCATAGCCGATCAGGTTTTGCTCATCCTCGCTGCACCAGCGGTCGAGAAAGCTCATCGCGTCGTCATAGAGCGCGATGACCTTCTGCAGTGCAAGCTCGTAATTGCCCTCTTCCATGCGGCTGTCATATTCCGTCTGCGTCACGCCGCGCAGCATCACGTTCACCCCGAGTGTTGCCGACCACATCTGCTGCAGCGCAGCGGCGACCGCGTCGTTCTCCGTGCCGCTGACGTATAAAAGCTCGACCGGCGGGAACATCGCCGTGCTGTAATAGCCCGCAAAGGTGAGCTCCTGCTGCGCCTCGCTCTGCCGCTCGGCAAGCGTCTCCCGGTCAACGGCGCACAGCTCGCCGCCGGTGGTGCGGTAATCGTCCTCCGTCTCGCCGGAATCGGGGATGCCGTGGGGCACAAGGCCCGTCGCGGGGGTATTCTCCGCGCCCGCGGCGGCGGTTGCGGCGGTGCGGTCGATGGCAAGGTCAAAGGCCTTGCGGATATGCTCGTTGGAAAAGAGGTCCGTCTCATTGTTGTAAAGCACGCAGGCCGTCGCAAGGATGTCTCTTGCCGACCAGCCGTCCTGCTGCGAGAGCTCCTCGATGACCTCGTCGGGCAGGTGGGCAATGTAGTCGATCTCGCCGTTTTCGTAGAGCTGCCACGCCTGCCGGCTGTCCTGCGCGAAGACAAAGCGCAGCGTATCGGGGCCGACGAGCCGCGATTCATAGTATTCCTCGTTGCGCGCCGCGGTCAGCTCGCTGCTCTTGCTCCAGCCGCTCACGCAGTAGGCGCCGTTGCTCACAACATTCACCGTGTCGAACTTTGTGCTCTCGGCAAGGTCACGGCGCAGCGGCATCGTGGCGACCGATGTGCAGATGCCCTCAATAAAGTACGCGCACGGCGCGCTCAGCGTGACGACAAAGGTCGACTCATCCTCGGCCGAGACCTGCAGCTTCGTCTTATCTCCCGTTTCGCGCACCTCGTCATAGCCCGCCACCACGCTCATGAGCGAATGGTTGGGCGAGGCCGCCGCGGGGTCGGCAAGGCGCTGCCATGCGTAAACAAAGTCATCTGCCGTGACCTTCTGCCCATCCGACCAGCGGGAAGACGAGCGCAGCGTGAAGCGGTAAGTCACGGTGCCGTCGTAATTGGTCTCCTCCGTATATTCCTTCGCCACCCCGTTGCCGAGCACCGCTTCGCCGCTGCCGTCGTCGCTCATGCGCATCAGGTTTTCGTAGAGCGCGTAAAAAATGCTGTCGGCATCCGTGTCGGTGTTCATCGCGGGGTCGAGCGAGTCGATCGCGCCGCAGACGCTGACACCGAGCACGAAGGGCTCATCCGTTTCCTGCTTTTTGCCGCAGCCCGCCAGCATAGCAAGCAGCATCAGTGCGCTGAGCAGCGCGCATAACGACCGTTTCATCTGATTCATAGGCTCTCCTGCTGTCCAAATGCGGCGCAGAGCCGCATCTTTATTCTGTCAATACAGGCGATTATATCGAAAAAAAGCCGGCTTGTAAAGGCAGGCAGAATAAAAGTTACAATTTGTTACCAAATTGCGTCCGTTTCCCGCGCGCAGACGGGCGGCAGAGGCCAAAAAAGGAGCGGTTCTCTCTTACAAAAGAGAACCGCTCCTTTTTCCTCATTTTCTGCACGGCGCGGGGGATCAGGCCCGCGTCAGTCTTCGACTAATTTCCCATTTTCATCCAGATGCGCCTTTTTGATCTCATTGCCCGTGAGCTTCACGATGCTGTCCAGCCGCATCCCGGAGGGATAGTCCGACACCAGCGTGTACGCCACGCCGCGGCGCTTGGCGCGACCCGTGCGGCCGATGCGGTGAACGTAATACTCGTTCTCCTGCGGCACGTCGTAGTTGAACACCGCGTCCACATCGTCCACGTCGATGCCGCGCGCGGCCACATCGGTCGCAACAAAGACCGGCAGCTCGCCGCGGCGGAAGCGCGCCATGACAGCCTCGCGCTTTTTCTGCGGGATATCGCCGTGGATGCAGTCCACATCCAGCCCCTCCATCATGAGGAACGCCTTGAGCCGCTCGGCCATGCCCTTCGTGTTGCAGAAGGCCATCACGCGCTCATGGCCCTCGGCGCGGATGATCTGCGCCATGACGTGCGCCTTGTCGTTCTGGCCCACGTCGATGCGGTACTGCGCGATATCAGGCTTGTTTTCTTCCTTCGCCTGCACGGTGATCTCCTCGGGGTCGCGCTGGTACATCCAGCTGATGTCCATGACCTCGCGCGAGATGGTCGCGGAGAACATCCCGAGGTTGCGGCGGGAGGACAGCTTATCGAGAATGCGCGTCACGTCGTGGATGAAGCCCATGTCGAGCATCCGGTCGGCCTCGTCGAGCACCACGGTCTTAACGTTGTCGAGCTTGACGGTGCGGCGCTTCATGTGGTCGCTCAGGCGGCCGGGGGTCGCGACGACGATCTGCGGGTGCTTTTTGAGCGCGTCGATCTGCTTGCCGATGGGCGCGCCGCCGTACAGACACACGATGCGCACGCCCGGAAGATAGACGCAAAGGTCGCGCAGCTCCGCCGTGATCTGCATGGCGAGCTCGCGCGTGGGCGCTAAAATAACGGCCTCGGTCTCCTCGCTGCCCGGCTCGATATGCTCAACAATGGGGATGCCGAAGGCAAAGGTCTTGCCCGTGCCGGTGGGCGCCTTGGCGATCACGTCCTTCCACTCGCGCATCGGCGGGATGCAGCCCGCCTGCACGGGGGTGCTCTCCTCAATATTCTTCTTTTTCAGTGCGCGCTGGACCTCCTCGGTCAGGCCGAGGGAATCAAAGCGCACGCCCTGTGTGAATTCCATAGCGTTTTCCTCTGTTTTCTCATATTTTCAGTCATGGATGATTATATCATAGCTGTCAATATGGGAAAACGCGCGTCACTGCACGGCGCAGCCGCCCCATTCAACGACCGTGAAGCCCTCGCGCTCCGGCGCGGAAAGCTCCTGTGCGGGAAGGTTGACAAACTGCTCCGACGGCTTCCATGCCATAAAGACGCGCAGGAGCGTCTCCGGTGCGGGATCGACCGTGAGCTTTGCCGAATCCGTGTAGGCCTCCTGCTGGAACGAAATGAGGTTGTAGGCATTGTCCTGCATCTGCGGCAGCCAGTAGATGATAAACTCATTTGCCTCCGCGCGGGTAAGGCCCAGCCGCGCCAGCGCGTCCTCGAGGAAGGCGGCAGTATCCTCGCCCGCGACGCAGAAGCCGGCGGAAAAATCGTAGTCCACGGCAGAGGTGCCCTCCCAGTAGAGATAGCGATAGGTCTGGCCGTTTTCATCCGTCAGCGTGCCGTCGGGCGCGGCACGGACGCTCCAGCCGTCGTTGTAGGCGGGATAAGCACACGTCAGCTCACCCGCAAGGTCGAGCGTCACACGCACATCGGTCTCCTGCTTGGGATAAAGATAAATCACAGGCTTTTCGTCACTCACCTCTTCCTTCGGTTCCCGCCCGCAGGCCGAGAGCGAAAAGAGCATCAAACACACAAGGGCAAGGGAAAATAACTTCTTCATGGCAAAGTTCTCCTTTTGTTGTTCTATTGATAATAGACGTAAACTCCGCGAAAAAGTTCCGTTTTTCGCATCCGCAGACGTGAAATGCTCAAAAAAAGGAGGGGCAGCTTTGCTGTTCCTCCTTTGAAGTATTTTTACTTGTGCTCCACGTGCCAGATCGTGTCGGCGTACTGCGCGACGGCGCGGTCGGCGGCAAAGATGCCGCTGCGGGCGATGTTGATGAGCGACATACGATTCCACATCTCACGGTCGGCATAGGTGTCCGCCATGCGCTGCTCGGCGGCGCAGTAGGACGCAAAATCCTGCAGCAGCATATATTCATCGTTCATCAGAAGCCGCGAGGCGAGGTCTTCGTAAGTGCTGCCGTCGGAAAAACCCTGCTTGAGCTTGTCGATCACGCAGCGCAGGCTCTCGTCGCGCGCGTAGAGCTTCTGCGGAGTGTAGCCCTCGCGCTTCAAGCGCACGACCTCGTCGGCGTGCAGGCCGAAGAGGAACATATTCTCATCGCCGAGCACCTCGTGCATCTCGACGTTCGCGCCGTCGAGCGTGCCGACAGTCAGCGCGCCGTTCATCATGAACTTCATATTGCCGGTGCCGCTGGCCTCCTTGCCGGCGGTGGAGATCTGCTGGCTCACCTCGCTCGCGGGCATCAGATGCTCGGCGAGCGACACGCGGTAATTCTCCAAAAAGACCACTTGCAGTTTATCGCGGCAGATGGGGTCGGCGTTGATCTCGGCGGCAAGGGAGTTGATGAGGCGGATGATGCGCTTGGCGACGGCGTAGCCGGGCGCGGCCTTTGCGCCGAAGAGGAACACGCGCGGCTGCATGGCGCGGTTCGGATCGTTCTGGAGCTGCTGATAGAGATAGAGGATGTGCATCGCGTTCAAAAGCTGGCGCTTATACTCGTGCAGGCGCTTGACCTGCACATCAAAGATCGCGTCGGTATTGAGCACGACACCCTGCGTCTTTTTGACGTAGGCGGCAAAATCGAGCTTATTCGCGCGCTTGATCTCGCCGAGACGGTCGAGCACGGCGGTGTCGTGCGCGTAGGCTTCCAGCTTTTTGAGCGCTTCGGGGTGCAGCAGGTACTCATCCCCGCCTGTGAGCGCGCGCACCAGCTCGTCGAGCCGCGGATCGATCTGCGCGAGCCAGCGGCGGTGGTCGATGCCGTTCGTCACGTTCTTGAACTTCTCCGGCTCCATGGCGCACTGGTACTTAAAGACATCGTTGCGCAGAATGTTGGAGTGCAGGGCGCTCACACCGTTGACGGCCATGCCGCCGGCGATGCAGAGGTTCGCCATGCGCACCTGACCGTCCCAGATGATGGCCAGCTCGCGCGTTTTGGCGGGGTCGTGGTAGTAATTCTCGATTTTTTCCTGATAGCGGCGCGCGATCTCCGTCAAAATCGTCCAGATGCGCGGCAGGAGCGACTGCATCAGCTCCTGCGGCCAGCGCTCCAGCGCCTCGGAGAGCACCGTGTGATTCGTGTAGGCGACGGAGTGCGTCGTAATGTGCCACGCCGTGTCCCAGTCGAGCCCCGCGTCGTCCATCAGGATGCGCATGAGCTCGGGAATGACGAGCGCGGGATGCGTGTCGTTGATCTGGATGACGTTCTTTTCGTGGAAGTTCACCGCCGTGCCGTAGACCTCGATGTGCTTGCGCACGATGGACTGCACCGTGGCCGAAACGAAGAAATACTGCTGCTTTAAGCGCAGGCTCTTGCCCTCGGGATGGTTGTCCTCGGGGTAGAGCACCTTTGCGATGGTCTCGGCCATGGCGTGCTGCTCCTGCGCGCGCAGGTATTCGCCCCGCGAAAAGAGCGACATATCAAGCGGCACGGGGGACTTTGCATCCCAGAGGCGCAGGGTGTTGACATTGTCCGTGCCGTAGCCCGCGATCTCCATGTCGCAGGGGATGGCCAGCACCTCCGTCGCGCCCTCCGGCACGACATGCAACCGCCCGCCGTCCCAGAACTGGCGGATCGTGCCGCCGAAGCGCACGGTCTCCGTCTCCTGCGGCTTCGGCAGCAGCCACGCGCCGCCGAGGTCTTTCCAGCTGTCCGGCAGCTCGACCTGCTGGCCGTCGACGATGCGCTGGCGGAAGATGCCCAGCTCATAGCAGATGGAGTAGCCCGCGGCGGGAATGTCGAGCGTCGTCATCGAGTCGAGATAGCACGCGGCGAGGCGGCCGAGGCCGCCGTTGCCGAGGCCCGCGTCCGGCTCGCACTCAAAAATGTCCGCTGCGCGAAAGCCCAGCTCGTCGAGCGCTTCGGTCAAAATCTCGCCGAGGCCTAGGTTGAAGGCGTTTTTCATGAGGCTCCTGCCCATGAGGAACTCCATCGACAGGTAGTGCACCTTTCTCTTATGTTCCTCGCGGTCGCACCTCGCGCTGTCCACGCCTCGCTCTGCCATCACGTCCCGCAGGACGAGGGCGCTTGCGCGCAGCATCTGCTCGTCGCTCGCCTCCTCCACGGTGCTGCCGAAGCTCAGCTTGAGCTTTTCCCGCAGCGCTTCCTTCATATTCTTCACGGAGTCAATGGTCATAAACTGTTTTTCCTTTTCTGTCAGCGGCAAATGGATCGGTAGATATCGTTGTATGCCTTTGCCGAGCGCGTCCAACTGAAGTCCGCGGTCATGCCGCGCTTCTGGAGCGCTGCGCAGGCAGGTTTGTTGTTGTGGTAAAGGTCAATGGCTTCACAGACGACGTGGCACATATCGCCTGCGTTGTAGTCTGCAAAGCTGAAGCCGTTGCCCGCGCCGTTCCACGCCTCGTAAGCGTGGACGGTGTCCTTAAGGCCGCCCGTCTCGCGCACGATGGGCAATGTGCCGTAGCGCATGGCGATCATCTGCGAAAGGCCGCACGGCTCGCTCTTCGAGGGCATGAGGAAGAGGTCCGCGCCCGCGTAGATCTGCATGGCAAGCTCCTCGGAGTAGCCAAGGTGCACCGCCATGCGCCCGCCGTAGCGCGCGCGGGCATACTCGAAAAAGGTCTCGTACTTCGCATCTCCCTTGCCGAGCACGACGAACTGCACATCCTTTTCCATGATGGCGTCGAGCGTCTCGCAGACAAGGTCCAGCCCCTTGTGGGAAACAAGGCGCGTGACCATCGCGATGATGGGCGTATCGGGCCTTTCCTGTAGGCCGAGCAGCTTTTGCAGCGCCGCCTTATCCTTTTTCTTGCCCGCAAGGTCATCCGCGCTGTAAGTTGCGGCAAGCGCCTTGTCGTGCGCGGGGTCATAGCGCTTCATGTCGATGCCGTTGAGCACGCCGTAGAGCTTGCCCTCGTTCATGCGCATCACGCCCTCCAGCCCGTGGGCAAAGTAGGCGCACTTGAGCTCCTGGGCGTAGGTCGGGCTCACGGCGGTCACGGCGTCGGCCGTGACGATCGCGCCCTTCAGGAGGTTTACATCCCCGTCGAAGGCGAGCGTGCCGCCGTCAAACCAGCCGCTGTCCAGCCCGAAGAGGTCTTCGACCGTTTCGCGGCCGTAGCGCCCCTGATACTCGATATTATGCACCGTGATGACGGTGCGGATGCTCTTGTAAAAGTCGTTTCGCACGGCCTCGTCGCGGATGTAGACCGGCACAAGGGCGGACTGCCAGTCGTTGCAGTGCACCACGTCCGGCTTCTCCGGAAGAGAGGGCAGAAGCTCCGTCATCGCGCGGGAGAAGAAAGCGAAGCGCTCGCCGTCGTCATAGTGGCCGTAAAGCTCTCTGCGGCGGAAGTAGCTCTCATTGTCGATAAAATACCATGTGACGCCCTCGTATTCGAAGGAAAAGAGGCCACAGTAGACCTCTCGCCAGGCAAGGCGCACATTGGTCCAGCGCTCAAAGTGCAGCTTCTCTCCCCATTTATCCTTCACCGTCTCGTAAAGCGGCAGGATGACGCTCACGCTCTCGCCCGTCGCCGCGAGCGAGGGCGGCAGGCTGCCCGCAACGTCCGCAAGGCCGCCGGTCTTGCAAAAGGGCACCGCTTCGCTCGTCACATACAAAATGTTCATGCCGTGGTTCTCCTTTCTCCCGTTCGATCAGACCACGCTGTTCTTGCTCGCAACGAGCGGGTAGCTCTCGTGACCGATGAGCGTACCGCCGCGGCGCAGGCGCACGTTTTTGTCCGCGATGACGCACCTGAGCGTCACGTTCTCCTCCACCGCTGCGTTCTTAAAGAGGATGCAGTTCTTCACGCAGCTTCCCTTGCCGACCCTGACGCCCGGGAAGAGGATGCTCCCCTCCACCTCGCCTTCGATCTGGCAGCCGTCGGCGATGAGGGAATCCACGCAGCGCGTTTCCGGCGCAATGTAAGACGCAGCCTCGTCATCCTCCTTTGCGAGAATGGGGCGCGTGGGGCAGAAGAGCTCTGCGCGCGTGGAGGTATCCAGCAGCTCCATGCTGCGCTCGTAATACTCCTGCACCGATCTGAGCTGCGCGGCGTAGCCGTCCCACACAAACGCGCGCAGATCGAGTCTCTTTCCTCCCATGGCGCAGAGCACGTCGCGGCGGAAGCTGTATTTTTCCTGTGCGGCGCACTCCTCCACAAGCTCCAAAAGAAGGTCCCGCTTCAGAAGGTAGATCTCAAGGCTGCGGTAGCCCGACGCCGTATGCGGCGCGCAGCGCGTCTCGCTCACCCTGCCCGCTTCGTCGAGCGTAAAGTAGGTCGCGTTCTCCACGAACGCGCTGTTTGCCGTGCAGACGCAGGTGATATCCGCGCCGCTTTCGATATGCGCGTCCAGCACGCGCTGGAGCGGCAGGTTGATGATGAGGTCGCTGTCGGACAGGACGACATATTTCTGCCGGATGCCCTGCAAATACGACCGCACGCCCGAGAGCGCGTCGAGCTTGCCGCGGAAGGCTTCGCCGCGGTACTTGCGCTCGTCGGCAAAAGGCGGCAGAAGCTTGAGCCCCCCGTTCTTGCGCGCCATATCCCAGGTCTTGCCGTTGCCGATATGGTCGATGAGACTCTGATAGTTGCCGTGCAGCACGACGCCGACATCCGTGATGCCCGCGTTGTGCATATTGGAGAGCATGAAGTCGATGGCGCGGTAGCGCCCGCCGAACGGCACGGAGCCGGGCATACGCTCCTCCGTCAACTCACGAAGGCCGGGCGACTTTTCATAGGCAAAGATAATACCGTGCAGGCCGTTCATCGTACCGTCTCCTTTCCGTCCGCGCTGCGCATCCGGTTGGCGGGCAGCACATAATCCTCCGCCACGGCCGCGCCGGGGCCGAGCACCGTGATGCCCCACTGCTCCGGCGGCACCGTCTCGGGCGGCGCGCCGACAAAGGCGTGCTCGCCGACAACACCGTTCTCGCCGATGATGGCATAAGCGACGCGCGCATTCCTTTTGACGACCGCACCGGGCATCAGGAGAGAATACTGGACGCTCGCCCCCTCCTCGACCGTGCAGCGCTCGGAGAGGACGGAGTTTTCCGCCTTGCCCTCGACCGTGCACCCGCGCGCGACGACGCTGTGCTCCACGTGCGCGTTTTTCCCAAGGTATGCCGGCGGCGCGGAGACAGAGCGACCGTAGATCGGCCAGTCCTTTTCCAGAAGGTCCAGCCCGCTGCCGGTGGCGAGCATATCCATGTTCGCATCCCAAAGAGAGTCTAGCGTGCCAACGTCCTTCCAGTAGCCGGAGAAGCGGTACGCCGCCATCTTTTCCCCGTTTTTGAGCATCGCGGGGATGATATTTTTGCCAAAGTCGTTGCTGCTCGTCTCGTCGCTCTCATCCTCGATGAGATAGGCGCGCAGCTTCTTCCACGTGAAGACATAAATGCCCATCGAGGCAAGGTTGCTCTTCGGGTGCGCGGGCTTTTCCTCAAATTCCGTGATCGTGTCGTTTTCGTCCACGTTCATAATGCCAAAGCGCGGCGCATCCTCCCAGGGCACCTCCATCACGGAGATGGTGCAGTCCGCCCCCGTCTTTTTGTGGTGGGCGATCATCTTGTCGTAGTTCATCTTGTAGATATGGTCACCCGAGAGGATGAGCACATACTCGGGGTCGTACATATCCACAAAGCCGATATTCTGGAAGATGGCATTCGCCGTTCCCTTGTACCACGATGCGCCGTTCGCGCTCTGATACGGCGGCAGGATATGCACGCCGCCGTCGGCGCGGTCAAGGTCCCACGGCTGGCCGGAGCCGATATAGCGGTTGAGCTCCAGCGGGCGGTACTGCGTCAGCACGCCGACGGTGTCGATGCCGGCATTGGCACAGTTCGAGAGCGGAAAATCAATGATGCGGAACTTGCCGCCAAACGGCACGGCGGGCTTTGCCATGTTCTCCGTGAGCACATAGAGCCTGCTGCCCTGCCCGCCGGCAAGCAGCATGGCGATACATTCCTTCTTCACGCTTGTTCTCTCCTCCTTGTTTTTCTCGTCCGGTCACACCCCGGACGGCTCGGTCGTTTTTTCTCTGCTCTCCCATTCGCCCTCGCCCGCGAAGAACGCCGCGCCGAGCGGCGGGAGCTTCACGCAGACGGACTGTTCCCGCCCGTGCGAGGGAATGGGCAGGACCTCGATAGATTTTTCGTTGCGCCAGTCGCCCGTGCCGCCGTATTCCGGCAAGTCAGTGCTGAACACCTCGCGGTACGTCTTCTTCGGCGGCACGCCGAAGCGGTACTCCCCCTGACCGACGGGCGAAAAGTTGACCGCCGCGATGAGCGCGCGGCCCTCCCGGTCGCGCCGGAGGAAGACGACGACATTGTTGTGGTTGTCGTCGGCGACGAGCCATTCAAAGCCCTCCCACGAAAAGTCGATGTCCCAGAGGGGGCTTTGCGATAAGTAAAAGCGGTTGATTTCCTTGAAAAACCGCTGCATCTGCTGATTTTCTCTGTTTTCGAGCAGGTACCAGTCGAGCTGGCCGGCAAAATCCCACTCATGCCACTGTCCAAGCTCCGCGCCCATGAAGGTGAGCTTTTTCCCCGGATGGGCAAGCAGATACGCCGTGAACGCGCGCACGCCCGCAAGCTGCTGCCAATCGTCCCCCGGCATCTTGCCGCGAAGCGAACCCTTCATGTGTACGACCTCGTCGTGCGAGATGGGCAGGACGAAATTCTCCGAAAAGGCATACATCAGCGAAAAGGTGATGTCTTTATGGTGGTACTGGCGGAACCACGGGTCGAGTTTCAGATAGTGGCACATATCGTTCATCCAGCCCATGTTCCACTTGAGCGTGAAGCCGAGGCCGCCGTCCTGCGGCGGGCGCGTGACGAGCGGCCACGCGGTCGACTCCTCCGCCACCATCAGCACATTGGGGTCGATGGCATAGGCGGTCTTGTTCAGCGCGCGCAGAAAATCGATGGCCTCGAGATTCTCGCGCCCGCCGTTTCTGTTCGGCGTCCAGCAGCCGTTTTCTCGGCCGTAGTCAAGGTACAGCATCGACGCCACCGCGTCCACGCGCAGGCCGTCCAGATGAAACTCCCGCAGCCAGAAGGCCGCAGAGGAGAGCAGGAAGCTGCGCACCTCGCCGCGGCCGTAGTCGAAAACGCGCGTGCCCCAGCCCGCGTGCTCGCGCTTATTGGGGTCGGCGTACTCGTAGCAGGGTGTGCCGTCAAAGTCGATGAGGCCGTGCGCGTCCTTGCAGAAGTGCGACGGCACCCAATCCAGAATAACGGAGACACCCTTTTGGTGCAGGCGGTCGACAAAATACATGAAGTCCTCGGGCGTGCCATAGCGCGACGTTGCGGCAAAGTAGCCGGTGCACTGGTAGCCCCAGGAATCGTCGAGTGGATACTCGGTCACGGGCATGAGCTCGACGCAGTTGCAGCCAAGCTCCGACACGTAATCCGCCAGCTCATGCGCAAGCGAACGGTAGTCGTAAAAATCGCCGTTTTCGCGTTTTTTCCACGAGCCGAGATGCACCTCATAGATGTTGAGCGGCGCGCGGTCGATGGGTGCTTCGGCGCGTTTTTCGCGCCATGCTCCGTCCCCCCAACGATAGTCCGGCAGGTCATAGAGCTTGCTGGCCGTGCCGGGACGGGTCTCTGCGTGGAGGGCGTAGGGGTCTGCCTTGAGCACCGTTTTCCCCTGCGCGGAGCTCACGGCGTACTTATAGGCGTCGAACCTCTGCAAGTCGGGGATAAAGCGCTCCCACAGGCCAAACGCATTGCGCGCCATCGGATACGCGCCCGCGTCCCAGCCGCAGAAATCGCCCACAACGGAAACACGCGCAGCATTCGGCGCCCAGACGCGGAAAACATAGCCGTCCTCCCCCTCCCGGCGCGTGCAGTGCGCGCCGAGGAAGCGGTAGGCCTCGCTGTCCGTGCCGCCGAAAAAGGCCCCGGCATCAAATCGTTTGTCCGTCCCCTTCATGCCCATCTCCTTTGCTTTTCCCTACCATAGCACAGCGTGCAGCGCGCACCCGGTCGAGTTCCGCCGTCTTATTCCTCGTCCGGCGCGTGCTGGACCGCCGCGCCGCCGATGCCGAAGTCATCCTCCACGCTCGCCGTGTCACGGCGGAGCATATTCTCCATCACGCGGATATCGCTGTCGATATCCATTGCCTCGTTGCGATACAGGTCGTCGAGCTGCTTGTCAAAGCCTTTGATGAGCGCGTCCATCGTCTCTTCGATGCGCTCCTGCGCGCGGGAGAGATTCTCGCCCTCGATGCCCGCCTCTTCAAACTTGGCGTAGCTGTCAAGCAGCTTCAGGGTCGTGGGCAGGTAGTAGTTCAAAAATGTCGCGGCCTGCTGCTGCTTTTCCGGATGCTCCTCCACCTCGCGGAAGATCTTGCCCGCGACAGTCTCCAGGTGGTCGATCTTCTCGCTCAGCACGGGGTCGGCGATGCGGTCGTTGGCCGAGCGGATGGCGCGCAGCGCGCCCGCATAGCCCTCGTTCGCCTCCTTGGGCGTGACGTTTTCCTTTTTCACCGTCTCGTTTGCGTAGTCGGCAAAGGCGTCGGCGCTGCGGAAGAAAATACCGCGGCCGCTGTCTAAGTACGCGCCCGTGCCGAGCAGTCCCTTTTCGACCATATAGTTAAGGTCGCCCTCGACCTTCTTGCGGCTCTTCCCCGTCACGGTGCAAAGCTCATCCACGCTGATGTGGCTGCGCTTGCCCATCACGGCAAGATAGCGGGCGATACGCGCGCTGCGGCGCTTCATCCGCTGCCCGGCGGCGAACATCGCGATACCGCCGGCAAGGAAGCCGCACTCGGAGAGGATATCCTCCGCCATGTAGGAATACCAGCCGTAGCCGATGATCTCGCCGATATCCGAAATCAATCCGCTGCCGACGGCCACGGCGATGATGCCGCCGATGATCATCAGCGTGCGCGCGGTCTTGTCGGAAGTCTTCGGCGCGCGGTTCATCTGCTTCGCTGTTTTTACCACGGTTTTTTCCGCTTTGCTGCGGGAGGTGACATTCGCGTTCGGACTTGTGGACGTGCGCATACCGCCCTTCGGCGCGCTCGTCTTTTTCGGCTTGTCGGAAAGCTTGGAAAGCAGCGCAATCAAGCCCAGCGGCCACCAGATCATAAACAGCGCCGCAATCAGGATCCAGCCGCCGATATCCACGTTGTCCTTCTTTTTGGATGCGCCGCCCTCATCAAAGCGGAACGAGCCGGTCTCGGGATCGTATTCAAAATCCTTGCTCATCAGTTCTTCTCCTTTTTCTTGCCCGCTCTCGCGGCGCGCTCGCGTTCAAAGTCGACGATCTTCGTCTTTTTGCCCGTCTTTTCATCCAGCACATAGAGCGTATTGAGCTGGGATCTGAGGTTTGCCTTC
>OGZW01000993.1_pt1 | contig 23041 bp, 11 predicted proteins | sample 1577001 | NCBI WGS metagenome assembly OGZW01 (sample SAMEA3541519, study PRJEB24748) | human gut metagenome | biome: human gut; feature: human-associated habitat; material: faeces | place: China | collected 2012 | reverse complement strand
GTATTTTCCTTCGGAAACGGGAGGCGCGGCGCTGAACCTAACTTTTAACCGACCTTATTGACTACACGATGAATCCTGTAAAAGTTGGCCTTATCGGCTTCGGCAGAATGGGAGGTTTCTACCTCGACGAGATGCAGAAAAGCGACAGGTGGGACGTTGCGTACATCTGCGATGTCTGCGCCGAATCGCGGGACCTGGCGCGCAAGCTGGCCCCCGGGGCGAAGGTTGTGGATGACGAACAGGTTATTTTCGACGATCCCGAAGTGCAGGTCGTGGGGCTGTTCGCTCTGGCCGACTCGCGCAAATCGCAGATCGAGCGGGCTTTCGCCGCGGGCAAGCACGTCATCGCTGAAAAACCCATTTCCGACAGTATCGAAAACGAATGGCAGGCCGTCGAGCTGGCCGAGAACACGTCCTTGTTCTCGACGGTGAACCTCTACCTGCGCAACTCCTGGTATCACAATACGATCAAAGATTTCATCGCCCAGGGCGAGATCGGCGAACTGGCCATCATCCGGGTCTGCCACATGACTCCGGGACTGGCTCCGGGCGAGGGCCACGAATACGAAGGTCCCGCGTTCCACGACTGCGGCATGCACTACGTGGACATCGCACGCTGGTATGCCCAGTCGGAATTCAAGACCTGGAATGCCCAGGCCGTGCGGATGTGGAACTACAAGGACCCCTGGTGGCTGCAATGCCACGGCACGTTCGAGAACGGCGTGGTGTTCGACATCACCCAGGGGCATGTCTACGGCCAGCTGGCCCAGACCCAGACCCATAATTCCTATGTGGACATCATCGGCACGAAGGGCATCGCACGCATGACGCACGATTTCAAGACGGCGATCGTCGAGCTGCACGGCGTGACGCAGACCCACCGCCTCATCCAGCCCTACGGGGGCAAGAACATCGACACCCTTTGCAAGCTCTTCGCCGAGTCGATCGAGACGGGCCGCCGCAGCGAGGCGCTCCCGGAGTTCCGCGACGCGGCGCTGGCCTCGGAGTACGCCTGGCGGTTCCTGCGCGACGCGCGGGAGCACGACCTCCCGGCCATCGGGGAACTGGAGACCCTGCGGCAGATCCGCGAACGCCGCCGCACGATGAAGGACGGCTACGGCCTGCTGCGCAAACACGCATGACAATCGCATAACCCTAAAACTACCTGAACTTATGAATCATCTGTTATTTATCGGCGTGGGACAAATCGTCATCATCGCGCTTGTCGTGCTGCTGCTGTTCGGCGGCACGAAGATCCCGGAATTGATGAAGGGCCTCGGCAAAGGCTACAAGATCTTCAAGGACGAGGTCGACAACATCGAAAAGAACATCAAATAACCTCAATACTAACTCAAATTAAACCTCGAAACGATGGCAAAAGAAATGTCAAGAAGAACGTTCCTGAAGCAGGGAGCGGCTGCCGCGATCGGTTTAGCGGTCGTACCCAGCACGGTTCTGGGTAAGAAGTTCGGCTACACGGCCCCCAGTGACAAACTCAACATCCTGGGCGTCGGCGTCGGCGGACGCGGCGCTTCGGTGCTGAAGGGCCTGGAGAGCCAGAACATCATCGGCCTGTGCGATGTCGACTGGAAATACGCCGACCACATTTTCAAACGTTATCCTGCGGCCAAGAAGTTCAACGACTACCGCAAGATGTACGACGAGATGCTCAAGTCGGCCGATGCCGTGATGGTCGCTACGGCGGACCACACGCACGCCATCATCGCCGCCGACGCCATCACCGCCGGCAAGCACGTATATTGCGAAAAACCGCTGACCCACACCGTCTACGAGTCGCGCCTGCTGACCAAGCTGGCCGACAAGTACAAGGTGGCCACGCAGATGGGCAACCAGGGCGCATCGGCCGAAGGCGTGCGCAAGGTCTGCGAATGGATCTGGAACGGCGAGATCGGCGAGGTGCGCCGCGTGGACACCTTCACCGACCGTCCCATCTGGCCGCAGGGCCTGGCGCGTCCCGAGGAGGTCTCTTCGAGCGTCAGTTCCTTCAGCAAAAGTCCAGCACGCTCTTCTGCCGGCAGAGATGCATTCTTGTAAGTAGCCTGCCCGCATCCCGACAATAGGAAGAGTGGCAAAAGGTAAAGAAGTTTCTGTTTCATCATGGTTTCATATTAGGCAATTATCTATTCAAAAGACAAAGATAAGTATATTGATTAAATTTCAAACTTCAAAAGAATGATTCATTATGCAACGTACTGCCTAAAAGGCAGTACGTTTTCTTCACATATATGTTTAATTGCCGTTGAATTATTACGTCAATCACATATATATTTAAAGGAGTGCATGCAACGAATATCTGCAGATGAAGTCCCGACATACACATTGAATACTCCCGGTTCAGCTATCCATCGATGGCTTGCCTCATCAAAAAACTTCAAATCATCAGGAGTGATAACAAATTCCACTTGAACAGTTTCATCAGGTTCGACCTCTACTTTTGTAAAATGCTTCAACTCTTTCAATGGACGGACAACGCTACACACCGGATCTCCAAGATAAAGTTGTACCACTTCTTTACCAATCTTCGTACCCGTATTAGTCAAAGGTACTGTTACCTTGATACTTCCTTTTTCATCCATCGTCTTCGATGACAGCCGAGACTTGCCGTATTTGAAAGAAGTGTAACTCAATCCATGCCCAAAACTAAAAAGAGCCGGAATCTTCTTTGTATCGTGCCAACGATAACCTACTAAAATATCATCTTTATACTCTTCTTTAGGATTGACACCGACATTGCGCTGATAATCCGTCAAAGACACATCGTCCTTGCCAGTATCGATACCCGGATAAGCCTCTTCACCAAAAAAGTGCGCCGAACAATCGCTTAACTTCACCGGGAAAGAATAAGGCAGTTTACCCGATGGATTCACTTTACCACTGATAACATCTGCAATCGACGCTCCTCCCATAGTCCCCAAATAAGAAATATGCAGGATTGCAGGCACTTTCTGCAACCACGGCATAGCATAAGCATTGCCACTGATATTGGCTATCACAAGATTTGGATTGACAGCAACAAGCTCTTCTATCAATTCATTTTGAGAAAAAGGTAAATTATACGACTTACGGTCAGTAGATTCACAATCCTGGAAAGCGTTTTTATTCAAACCTCCCACATAGATAACAACATCTGCCTGCCGTGCCTTTGCCACAGCCTCAGCACGCAAAGAGTCTATCACCGTCTGCCGCATTTCCTCCTCATGACCAAAAAAGGGACGGCCACATGCATAACCCTGGGTGTATTCTATCTTATCACCATATAGGGCACGCAGTGCATCAAGTGGAGAAATCATATCTTTTGGTTTCAATTCCGACGAACCGCCACCATCCGTAAGTCTACGGACAGCATTGTCACCAACCACCAATATCCGGTTATACTTATCAGCTTGTAATGGAAGAATGCCATTGTTCCGCAACAGTACGATGGACTCGTCACCTATTACTTTAGCCACATCATAATGTTCTTTGGTACAGAGTGAACCATACGGCTTATTCTGATTCAATGAAGTCCGGAAAATCAGACGCAGTATATTCCTCGCTTTCGCATCCACTGACGCCATCGGCAATTCCCCCTTCTTCAACATCTCCAGATAGGGGTCTGCCAAATAGTAGAGATTATACCCCAAGCTATTATCCGAAGTCAAACCGTTAGTATAAGACCCCATTTCGATGTCAAGACCATTAAGAGCAGCCTCTTTGGTGTCGTGAGCTCCTCCCCAATCCGTAATGACACAACCGTCAAAACCCCATTCATCACGTAGAATATCATTGAGCAGACGGGCATTATGGCAACAATGCTGGCCACGATACTTGTTATAAGCTCCCATGACGCTCCATGCTCCCCCTTCCACTATTGCCTGTTTGAAAGCAGGCAAATAGATTTCGTAAAGAGCACGGTCACTCACTTCAACGTCAACGGTACCACGCCACTGCTCCTGGTTGTTCAATGCAAAATGCTTCACACAAGCAGCAACACCGTTTTTTTGCAATTCCTTGACATAAGGAACCGCCATTACACCGGCAAGATAAGGGTCTTCACCCATATACTCAAAGTTACGCCCATTAAGGGGAGTACGGTAGATATTGACACCGGGACCTAACAATACGTCTTTCTTACGATAACGTGCCTCCTCGCCAATAGCCTTGCCATAGCGTGCAGCCATATCCGGATTCCAAGTAGCGGCAAGAGCCGTAAGAGCAGGAAAAGCCGTAATAGAGTCGTTGGTCCAACCCGCATAATTCCAAGTATTCCATTCAAACTCATGGCGAACTCCATGAGGTCCATCACTCATCCACAACTCTGGAATACCCAAACGGGGCACCCCTGCCGATGAGAACTTGCTCTGCGCATGGCAAAGTGCCACCTTTTCTTCAAGTGTCATACGGCTTAACGCATCCTCAACGCGCACTTCGATAGGCATATCAGGATTTTGATATATGGGTATCTGTGCACTAAGATTTGTGGCAGATGCAGCAAACAGCAGAAAAAATCGTAAAATGTAAGTATGCATTTTTCACTCTTTATTAGAAATTATTGAACTGTTACCAAGTCGACATAGTAACCGTGTCCCACACAAAGGAATCCGGCCTCAGCATTTATCTTGTCAATAACCTCTTGGGTGATAATCAGTTCGTAAACACCATCTTCACTGAATTCTATCTTATCCATCAGCCCTGTCCACCAACCGGTAGCAAGTTGCATCTGATGATATTCTGCTGTAGGCTCTATCGAATAATACACCCGCAAAATAGTTCCCGGCTTAAGGGCAGTCATCACTTCTTGAGGAATCAGGTTGAACGATTTGTTCGGATCACCGTCCGCTTTGTCCCAAGACACATAATGATGGCCTTCCCATAGGGCTTTCTCAGAAGAGATAGTAACTTTCTGTTCTGTAGTAACTTCACCATTGGCATAGAACTGTATACTCTCACCGGTCTTGGTCTTACCAGTCACTGTATATTCCCCTTCTGCCAGTTCCGGGCAAATCAGCGTGAGAGAAGTGGCAGTTTGCTCTGCAAATTCCACTACCTCCACATCAGCTACCGCAACCGAGGCAACAGCATCAAGATTAATACCGGTCATTATCCATGCCGTACCAACGGTAGCACGGTTGGCTCCCATTGTAATCATAGCCCCTTTAGTCACTTTCACTTTATTGGCGCCATATTCATTTCCTTCGGCATCGATAAAAATAACCCGGTAATCTCCCTCCGACAAGCCGGCAGGCACAGTATATTCCACATAATTGCCATCTTCCGACTCCACATAAGTAATATCCGTGGCAGCCATCCCACCAATAATAATGCTTTCCACTTTATCCAGGTTATCGCCGTAAAAACAAGCTTTATTACCGGGAGCCACAATACGTTCGAATGCCACTTCAGTGGCACTGGGGTCATCTGCTAAAGGATTTACCTGAATAAGCCCTTCACGGTAAGTGGATTTCCCAACAGTGGTGGTAGCTGTTATTTTAAGGTGATAAGTTCCTGCCATAAATTCCTTTTCTATTTCAGTACCGGTAGCCACTTCTTCTCCATCCACAAACCAAGTTACGGTAGTATAGTCCGCGGGAGTCACCGTGAGTTTCATCGAAAATTTGCCGTCACGACTGAAATTGGCAAATGTGGCCAGATTTCCATTGACCCGATCCGGAAAGGTAGGGTCGAGTATACGAGGCTCATCATTGGGCGTAGCCGTAGAGAACGGCTCTTCGTCGCTGCAGCTTGTCAAGAAGGCGTTGAATGCCAATATGGCAAACAGCATAACATATATCTTTTTCATATTGATAGTTAATTTGATGTTGAACAGAAATTATTGAACATTATTTTTATCCCACCACACAGGGGTATTCCAGCTATTATTACCTCCCATACGCTCCAGCGCTTCCTCATAGTTTTTCTTATTGTATGAAGATTCCAGCACAGGATAGCACAGACGGACCGGGATAGCCGCCCCCCCAGTAAGAACCTGGCTGAAGCCATACTCTGCAGGAGACTTTAGCTGTGGGTAGTTGGAACGGCGTAAATTAGCCCAACACTCCAACGGATTGGTGAAATGCAGAATCCATGCCTGCGTATTGATAGATGCCTTTTTCTGCTCTACCGTGTAACCAATGATGTTATTGGCCATATAGTTGTCAAACTCTTCATCAGTTATTTTATCACATCCGTAATTGTCCGTCAAGAAGTCCATAGCCGCACGTACACCTTTTCTATAATGCTCTTCTACGGAGCCAGCCACATTCCATCCTTTCAGAGCAGCTTCTGCCAGCAGGAAGTCCACTTCGGCCGAGGTTATAACCACTCCCGGGTTTTCACCCTCAAGAAAGTTACTTGCCAACTTGGGTTCCGTTTCTGTATCCATGGAAATCTTTTCAATGGCAGGATTGCTTTCCTGCAATTCTTTTATAAGGTCGCTCTCGTACGCTTCGGGCCAAGGTTCATAGAAGAATGCACCTGGATCGCGCGGATGCGCCATATTTTTAGCCAATACCTCTTCAGTGATATCAATGCGCCCTTCAGTACTGGTTGTACTCATTATCTGGTCAAAGTAGAACCGTATGATAGCAAAAAACCGAGGGTCACCAGTATTGAACAACTGATTATAAAAAGTAGAGCAGATAAAACTGGGGTTATTGCGAGGGTCGTTACCATACAGCCGCTGTGATAAAGCGTTGCGACGATAGTCGGAATAGCTTTCGCCACCAAAGTCAAAAGCAATATCCAAATAAGGAATCAGTGCGTCATCAGCACCAGAGGCAATGATACCACCATCTGCAGCCAAAGCTTTTTCAAACTCTTCTTGGGCCTTCTGTGGGTTGGCATCCGAGATACGCATAGCATAACGCAGGCGGAGTGAATTGGCAAACTTCTTCCATTTGTTTATATCACCGTTATAAATGACATCTCCGGTGATACGGTCCTTGGTACCATCAAAAGCTGTTACGGCAGCGTCGAGCTCCGCAAAAAAGTCATTGTATATCTCTTCTTGCGTGTCATATCTAGGCGTGAACTTACCATCGATAAAGCCTTTTCCCGCTTCAAAGTAAGGTACATCACCATAAATATCAGTAAGATGAGACATTAGATAGACACGATAGATGCGGACAGCCGCATTGATGTTCACCTTCTCTTCATCATCCATAGTACGTGCCTGCGCATCGGTAAGGTCCTTGATATTTTTCAAATAGTAGTTCTGCCAGATATGCCCCATCTCGTTAAGATCAAGTGTATGGCGGCCACCATAGTTCGTGGTATTCCAGCAGCCCATCAACTGCTGATTGAAGGCATAAATATAACTACGGTAAGTTTCACTCACCTCCAAATCTCCATAGGTATGAAGCTGGGCAGTGGTAAGTTGTGCGTTAGGATCGATGGTGTCAGCCTTTGAAGGATCGGTATTCATGCTCTCCATATACTCATCGCTGCAGGAAACGAAAAACAAAGTACATGCCGCCAACGCAATTGTGATATATGATTTATAGTGTCTCATTGTATATCTCTTTTTTAGTAAATGTATCTGATAAATTTCATGGGGTCTCTTAAAATTTCACATTGACATTGAAACCGTAACTCTTGCGTGAAGGCAGCGAACCATACTCCATACCCATACCGGTGGTATTGTTGTAGTTGGAGTCCGGGTCAATGTTCGGAATATTCTTCCAGACAATGAACGGATTACGGGCAACAAACGATATAGTTAGTCCGTCTACCACATTCTTCAGCCAAGCCTTGGGCAAGGTGTAGCTCAATGTAATTTCGCGACACTTCACATAAGAGTTATCATAGATAAACATGGAAGGGGCATTGCGACAAACACTCATCCAGTATTTCTCGGGATTAATCACAATGTCATTTTCACGATAAGTGCCGTCACCATTGTCTATCACACCCGGAGCAATAAAACCGCCGGTGGGTATCCAGTCAGGAGAATCCTTGGCATAGCCTGCTGCCTGACGGGCCTCTTCAGACTTATACCATGCTTCACGCCCTTCCAAAGTGGCCATGCTCTTGCCTGTTTCATGCGCGGCCCGAGCTGACATAGAATAAAGGTCTGCTCCCACCTTCACATCAAACACGGCAGAAAGTGAAATATTCTTGTAGGAGAAGTTGGTATAGACACCGCCAGTCCAGTCCCAGGACGCATTTCCCAGTACATGGTTGCTCTTGTCGTACATAGGCAATCCGGTTGAGGGGTCGATAAGGATATCACCATTTTCGTTACGCTGGAAGTCGGGACCTACGATAGAGCCGAAATTCTCACCTACCTTGGCAGCCACTTGTACGTCAAGCCATGTAGCCTTTTCCAGTTCAAACATATCCATGTCGTCCACCAGTTTCTTCACCTTGTTACTATTCTTCGAGAAGTTGAAATTCAAATCCCAAGAGAAGTCTTTCGTTTGAATCGGACGAGTATTCAAAGCTATTTCCACACCTTTATTCTCAATTTCACCTGCATTAATCAAACGATAGCCGTAACCGGAAGTCGAGGAGCTGGCCATCCCCATAATCTGATTCTTGCTAAGCTGGCTGTAATAAGTGAAGTCCAAGCCGATACGGTTCTTCAGGAATTTCAGTTCCAGACCCATTTCGAATGAATTGGTCTTGGTAGGTTTCAAATCCTTATTGGGGATAGTACCGTTACTGATATAACCAATAGTATAACCGGGATAAGCAAACTTAGACTTGGTATACACCAATCCGAGCTGATATGGATCGGTATCGCTACCTACTTGCGCCCATGACATACGCACTTTACCATAAGGAAGCTTGTCACCCAACTTCAGCAACTCGGAGAATACAAAGCTACCGGAGAAAGAAGGATAAATGTACATGTTATTACTGATGGGCAATGTGGAAGACTGATCGCCACGAAGGGTTGCATCAAAATAAAGCATGTGCTTCCAACCCAAGTTTACCGCACCATAAACAGAGTTAATCTGCTTACGATAACTGTAAGGCTCTACACTTACTTCATTGAAGCTCATCAAAGCCACCACATCGCGAATCTTCATGTCCTTGGCAGTAGTGACTATAGTCTGGTTATTCACCTTGTACAAGTTACCGCCCAATGTCGCATTAAAGTCGAAATCTCCCCAAGAGTTATTATAGAGTGCCAAAAGCTCGAAATTATACATTCGATTACGGAAATTATTATTCTGCAAGTAACCGGATTCATATCCTGGTGTGGTAGGAGCCTTGTAGTCTTCAAAAGTAAACCAATTAAGCTCGGCTCCTGCTGTCCCTTGTATCTTCAGGTGTTGGGTGATGTTCCAGACAACCTTACCATTGAAACGGAATTGATCTTTCTTGGAGTTGTTTGAGTTCTTGTAAACATCCCAATAAGGATTCACATTATAAGGGTCCATACCATTCCAGTTAGAGTATTCACCGTTGGCATCCTGATAAGTCTTAAGCCATTCCTGATCATAAGTGGTTGCCAAGGTCATCAGATTCTTACCTATATTTGATTTACTGTCTCCCAATGCCGGACGATTTTTCACATCTTCACGGGTATAGTTGGCACTGAAGTCCAAGTCAAATTTCCCGGCAGTAGTATTGGCACGCAAATTGAAGATGTCCCGGCTCATATGAGTCTTTGGTACGATATCTTTGTTGCGCATATCAGTATAGGTAAAACGAATACCGGTCTTGCCATTATTCACCCCAATGATAGCACTGTTAGTTGCAGTAAAGCCTGTGCGGAAGAACTGGGAAGTATTGTCAGGAACAATCAGATAAGGACGTTCCACACCATCAAAATACTTAAGCATATTGGTACCATCGGCTTTGGCTCCCCAGCTCATGTTGGTATTAGACACCGCATTGATGGGATAAGTACCATTACTGCCCATACCATAAATCTGCTGGACATCATCCCATTTAGCCAACTGGGTATCAAAAGTCATAGTTCCATTGTATTCCACGCTGATTTTATCCTTATTGGCTTTCTTGGTAGTGATAAGGATTACACCGTGACTGGCACGACTACCATAAAGAGCCGATGCAGCCGGTCCTTTCAATACCGACATGCTCTCAATATCATCGGGATTTACACTGGAAATACCGTCACCAAGGTCAAAACCGCCATAAGTACCGGCGCTACCAAAATTTGTATTATCCAAAGGCACACCGTCTATCACATACAAAGGCTGATTATTACCGGTCATTTCCGTACTACCACGTAATATTACACGCGAAGAGCCTGAGGCTCCACCCGCGGTCTGGGTTACGACCAAACCCGGAACACGGCCCGCCATTGAATTGATAACATTCGTTTCTTTGGCCTTAGTCAATGCTTCACCTTGTACCTCAGCCACACCGTATCCCAAAGCCTTGCGCTCACGTTTGATACCCAAAGCGGTTACCACCACTTCACCCAGCATCTTGCTGTCCTCTTCAAGTACAATATTCAGTGGAACATTGCCGGCTTTCACCTCCTGCTGCTTGTATCCCACAAAACTGATGATTAACGTTGCGCCGGGTTTGACGTTTAAACTGAATTTGCCGTTTAAGTCGGTAACTACACCATTGCTGGTTCCTTTTTCAACGACAGAGGCCCCTATCACCGGACCAAACTCATCTTTCACAGTACCTATAACTTTGTTGCTTTGCTGTTCTATGGCAAAACTCTCAAATGAGGCAGCTCTCACTTGCGGAAAACCTCCCCACAAACAGAGAACAAGTGTACTGTAGAGTAACGTGCTTTTACATTTCTTTACTTTCATAATATTATATATAAAATTAGTAAATCAGATTCTCAGTCAGGTTACAAAGTTCATCAAAGTACTCATTCATAGGGTTTGAATCCCTACATATCAGGTTTGAGTTCTCACAGAATTAGTACAAAAGTTTGATTTCCAATGTACACGACTTCAATAAATAGAACTTATTGAATTATTGCTTTGAACATTCACTCGGTTAATGTATTTTTGTGCTCGTTAACCAATACTGCACATCAAATGTATATCCACACTCAACAAATTATACAAATTTTAATCTTACTTTTTTTCACACTGTCCTCAATCTCAGCCAATGCAGAAAAGCATGTCCAGCGTTTTTCCAGCCTGCAACTTGGCACCGAAGAAGGATTGAACAGCCTGCGGGTTTTCTCCATTGCCACAGATAAGTCAGGAGCTATATGGATGGCTACCCTTGATGGCATCAACCGTTTCAATGGCCGTTCGATGAAAAGCTACCAATTAGGAACCAATCAAAAATTATCCGATGCTTCAGGAAGCACCACCATGTTAGCTATAAGCCCCAACAATTCACTTTATGCTTATAATAATGTAGGACGGATTTACAAATACAACTTGCTTACTGACCAATTCGAACTCTGCCTTGATTTAGCAGAACATATCTACACGGGGCTGGTCCTTCAGTACCTTCTTATCGACTCTCAAGAACAATTGTGGATAGGACTGAGTACCGGGCTCTACTGTTGTAGATTTGGTGAAGTGCCTCAGCTTATCGATTCAGAGAGCCATGTGACCTATATCACAGAATTGCCTCAAGGCATTGCCATAGGTAGCACATGTGGCCTGCGTATCTATTCCAAGGATAGGATTTTACTGCATAAGCTCTGTCCAGGCACCTATGTACAAAGCCTTTTAGCGCCATCAGACAGTGATACATTATTAATAGGCACTTTCAATAGTGGAATAAAAAGCATCAACCTCAACTCATGGCAAGAGCAGCCAACTGACGCTGCAACTCTTCCTCATACTCCTATTCGTTCCATGGTAGAAATGGCACCTTCTACTATCCTATTAGGATTTGACGGAGATGGAGTCTACACCTACAACTACCCGACCGGTGGGGCAGAACCACTCTTTACACGTACCAACCGAATGCTTACTGCTATGGGAGTATATTCCTTATGCCGAGATTGTGAAGACAACATATGGATAGGCACCTACACTGGCGGGGCCTTTCTCATGATGCCCGAAGAAACCACCACCACTTTACTAAGACATCACAAAGGAGAAGAGCCCTCCTTAGCCGATGACAATGTAAATGCATTCTGTGAACAGCGCAACGGTGAACTGTGGATTGCCACCGATGACGGTATCAACATATACAATCCCCAAAACAACCGATGCAGACAGATACTTGCAGGTAATGTGGTATTAAGTGTCTCCATTGATTCCCAGAACAACATTGCTGCAGGTACTTATGGCAATGGACTATTTCTTCTCAACAGTCAGGGAGAAATATTACACCATTACCTTAGCAACAATAGCAGCTTGCCATCCGACTACCTCTCTACAGTATTGTTTGATACAGACCGAGATCTATGGATAGGGACCATGGACAATCAGTTGCTGCAACTGGAGTGCTCCACTCGGCAATGGAAGTCACACAACGTAACTAAAGCACGCTGCATAGTGCAAAAGGATGCACATACCATTGCTGTAGGTACAGTAGACGGACTGGTACTGATAAACAAACATACCGGGACACACACACATTTGTTTAAAAGTACCGACAACAAAGGAGAAGACTTCAATGCTTTCATTCAATCCATAGCATTTGTAGACGATGAGCAAGCCTGGCTGGGAACTGACGGTGGAGGTCTTTATTTGTACAACTTGCAAACTGCTGAAAAAAAGACATTCTCTACCGAACAACGCCTGCCGTCCAACCGTGTGAGTGCCTTACTCATCGACCATAGCAATAGGTTATGGATTACTACCGATCACGGTTTGGCATGCCTTCCTCCGCAGCCGTCCATGCAAATATACAACCAGAATTTCGAGCAAGTGATGTCGAGATTCTACAACCGTTCCGCAGCCATTCTTTTAGCCGATGGGCGCATAGCACTGGGAAGTACCACTGGTGTACTGATATTCAAACCTCACATTTCACTGACTTCCTATCAGGCCCCATCCTTACAACTCACCGACTTCCGAATAGACAACATAGACGCCAGAGTGTCTGCGAGTATGCGCCCGGAACTCATGCAAATGCTGGCGGATAGCACCATTACTTTATCATATCGCCATAATTCATTCACAATGGAATTCGAGTCTGTAAGCTTCCGCTATCAGGAAGACATTGCATACGAATACATGCTTCAGGGGTTTGACCGCGACTGGAACAAACTGGGAAACAATGAGCATCTGCGCTACACCAATGTGTCACCGGGCAAATACCAATTCCGTATACAATCATATAGCCTTAATAGCGGACTCATACTGAGCAGCCGGACTACATGTATCACAATTTGTCAGCCGTGGTGGAACACTTGGTGGGCATGGTTATTATACATCATGACACTATGCTGTATAATAGGAGCAGTTATAAAAAGTAAACAGCAACAATTGGTACGCCACTACATGAACGAAAAAATCGCTTTCTTCGTAAGCATAGCCCATGACATCCGCACCCCGCTTACACTTATCAAAGCCCCTCTGGACGAACTTCGCCATGACTCCACACTCCATGAAAACGCTACCCGATCCATAGAGTTGGCACATTCCAATCTCAACAAATTACTGGATATATTATCACAGCTACTTGATTTTGAACGGATAGACCATTCCAGCATGCTCCCCAAAATAGAAGCTGTGCCGCTAAAACAGATCATGGACAATCTTTTTACCGTCTTCCAACCTCTCTGCCAGCAGCAACAGAAAACATTGCATACAAGCAGCATTGACTGCCAGCTTGGGGTATGGGCCGACCCCCAATTATTGAACCGAATACTCACCAACCTTTTATCCAATGCCCTGAAATATACCCCTACAGGAGGAAAAATCAGCATCAGCGTGAAAACCGAAGCGAGCAAGGTAAAGATTATCGTGAGTGACACTGGAATCGGCATCTCGCCCAAAGAGCAAAAGAAACTGTTCACAAGCTTTTTCCGTGCCAGCAATGCCATCAGTTCCGGCACTCCAGGCATCGGCCTGGGACTATTGCAAGCCAAGAGGTTTGCCGCTTTGCTGAAAGGCGACATAAAGGTTAGCTCCGTCGTGAACCAAGGCTCGGAATTTACGCTCATACTCAATAGGGTTATAGTCACAAATTCTGCGATATCCGTTACCACTCCAGTTATGGAAAGGTCCGTCACTACCGAAAGCACCATGCCTTGTGACCCGGATAAAGACACGTTGCTTATCGTAGAAGACAATGATGAACTCCGCCTCTATATGCGCCGTATATTCAAGCCGGTTTACCGGGTCGTAGACAAATCCAACGCCCAAGAAGCATTGGAATATATGGAAACTCAATACCCCAGTTTAGTTTTGTCTGATATAATGATGCCCGGCATGCAGGGTGACGAGATGTGCCACCGAATAAAAAGCACTCCTGCCACTTCAGGTATACCGGTCATACTACTTACCGCCAAGACCTTCAGGACATCCATCATAGAAGGATTGCAGAAAGGAGCCGATGACTACATAGCCAAACCTTTCGACATAGATATACTGAAAGCCAAAATTCAGGCACAAATAGAGAATCGCAGACGCCTGCGGCAATACTATACGCAAATTGCTCTGCAACATACCCTTTCAACAGACAAGACCATCAAGGAAATGCCTGTACAATCTGCCGTGCCCAATAATGCGGACAGTGCCTTTGTGGAAAAAGCAACCCAAATCGTGAAAGATAACATAAGCGATTTTGAATTCGACATTGACCGGCTCTGCCGGCACATGGCTATGTGCCGGACTCTCTTCCACGAACGGCTGAAAGCTCTTACCGGGCATACCCCGCAAGACTTCATCCGTATTATCCGCCTTGAGCAAGCTGCCGCCCTACTGCAACAAGGAATACCGGTGACCGATGTTTCCATACAAACGGGATTTGTAAACTCCAAATATTTCAGCACCTTATTCAAGAAATATTTCGGTGTCCAACCCAGCCGATACACCGGGCAAAGAATGAATATAGGCTGATTTGTAGGATTTCAAACCTCTATATGCAGGATTTCAAACTATACATAACCCCATTGCCACTACCTTTGTCGCCATAAACCTATAAAACTGATTTTATGAGCACAAAATTCATCTGCTTGAAGAATGTAATGGCAATACTATTGTCCATAAACATTTTGTCCTGTTCCAGCTCCAATTCCTCCATAGAGGAGTTGCCCTATCTCACCGTGAAAAGTGTATCCCCTCAGAATCTCGCAGCTGCCGGTGGCGAAATAACCATCCGTGTTTCATCCTATCCCATCGCAACAGCCCAATCCGATGCCGGGTGGATAACACTGAAATCAAATACTTCTTCCGATAGCCTTACGTCATTTACATTTACAGCAAAAGCCAATAAAGGGAATGCCCGTGAAGCCGGCATAACTATCACGGCCGGTGAAAAAGAAACCAGCATCATCATCACCCAGGCTGCAAATAATGAACAAGAGAGCAAACCTGCCATAGACGAGAATCTCCCTGCTGTAAAAGTGGCAAAGGAGTTGGGGCTCGGATGGAATCTGGGTAACCAGCTTGATGCCCATGTAAACGAAATAGCCGACGAAACCTCATGGGGCAACGGCAAAGTTACACAAGAAACACTCTTGAAAGTAAAACAAGCCGGATTTACATCAGTCCGCATCCCCGTTACCTGGTTGGGAAAAGTAGGCGAGGCCCCACACTATCACATCGACACGGACTGGATGAACCGCGTGGCAGAAGTAGTGGAATATGCTGAAAAAGCCGGACTGAAAGCCATTATCAACATCCATCATGACGGACACCGCCACATCCACGAAGACGGTTTTGACGAGCATCGCTGGCTTGACATCGTAGGAGCAGCACAAAACAAGGACATGAATACCGCTATCAAAGAGCAACTCAAATCCATGTGGACACAAATAGCCCAACGTTTCGAGAACAAAGGCGAGTTCCTCATTTTTGAAGGCCTCAATGAAATCCATGACGGAAGATGGGGCTCTGGCACCAATACCACCGACGGAGGCAAACAATATGCCATACTCAACGAATGGCAACAAGTTTTTGTAGATGCCGTCCGTGCCACCGGCGGCAACAATGCAACCCGCTACTTGGGTATCAGCGGCTATTGCACAAGCCCTAATCTTACTATAAAACACTTGCAGCTCCCGACAGACCCGGCACAAGACCGTCTGTTAATATCAGTACACTACTACGACCCTGCCACCTTCGCATTGGAAGATAAATTTGCAGAGTGGGGACACACCGGCGCCCCCAGTAAAAAAGAGAGCTGGGGAGACGAAGAGCATCTTAAGAAAGTCTTTGCAGCATTAAGAACCGCTTACGTAGAAAAAGGGATTCCCGTATACATTGGAGAAATGGGGTGCGTACACCGCAACAACAACCGTTCTGAAGCATTCCGCAAATACTACCTGGAATATGTATGCAAAGCTGCACGCACCAATGGCATGGCCGTATTCTATTGGGACAACGGCAATGCCGGCGCCGGACGGGAATGTTCCGGGCTGATGAATCACGCCACAGGAACTTATGTCAACAATGGAAAGGATGTGATAGATGTCATGACCAAAGGGTATTTCTCCAATGACCCTTCATATACATTAGAAAGCCTATACAATAACGCTCCACAATGAAAGTTCGACAATCTCTCACTTAGCAACAAAAGGGGGAAACCGGGTAGCACCCTTTCCGCGTTATAGCCTCCTCTGAATATCCTCGTTACTGTTCCGCTGACCCTTACTACGTATATCACCACCGAAAGTATAGGATACACCAATACGGAAACTGGTAAAGGAGAACTGGTTATCTGCAATTATCTTCAGCCCGTTGGACATGGTTTCCAATTTGGAATGGCTGACAAACAAATTGTTGACATTCAGGCTGAGGTTGAGCTTATTGTCCAACAACCGGTAAAGCATACCTGCACTGACGCTGTAAGTGGGACTCATCAGATAGATGCCCTGATACTGACGGGAAGAATAGGAACCGGACAACGTGGCCAGAAGAGTCTTCTTTTCATTGAAGAAGAAAGTGTTGCGCAGACTGGCGTCATAAGCCCATCCTTTCTCCTCGGGAGAGGTGGTGACAGCGCTGGAGGTAGTCCGGCGATAGCTCACTCCATGCTGGGCGTAAGCTTGCAGCCATTTGGTACGGAAAGTGTACGAATTGTTAAGCCCGAAAGCATGCGTCTTCATGAAATTCTCCCAAAGGAAAGAAGTCACATTCGTTTCGGCATCCAAGTCCACAACCTGGAAGAATACATCGTCCGAATAAGAATAATAAGCGGAAACATTGAAGTTATTCTTCAACGTATATCCCAGTTCGGCATTGTAAGTATAACTGGGTTTCAAGTCTTCACGACCGCAAGCGTAAGTGTACTTGTTCTGATAGAACGGAAAAGGATTGACCATATTCTGTGACGGACGGGAGATGCGGTTGGAGAAACTGAAGTTCAGCGCATGCCCGTCTGTAGGCGAATAAAGCAGATAGACAGTAGGGAATAAGCGCGTATAGTCGTGCTTGTCCTCCGTATCCTTCGCTTCGGAAATACCGGTAGTGCGGGTGTGCTCCATACGCAAGCCCAACTGCATGGAAAAACGTTCGGAATATTCACGGCTATAATCAGCATATAAGGCATAGATTTGCTCCTTGTAACGGAAATAATCATCCTGCACCAGCGTAGGGTCCGACGTATCGTAATTGATACCGTTGCGAGTGTTGGTAAAGGAGACCTTGGCACCTGCCGTTATCTTGTACTTTTCAAAAGGAAGGATGAAATCAAGAGCGGAGGAGACTACATCTACCTTGCGATGTTGCAGATAGTTGTAATCGAAGTTTGTGCCCGGAATCTCCGTACCGTCAGGCAGGAGGGTTTTCGAGAGAAAGCCCATATTTTCGTCCCGGTTGTCACGCAGGTAATCTACATCCCAAGTCATTTTCTTGCCTTTGTCATCCCAGACCTTATCGGTATGAAAATTCAGATTGAGGCGGTCGGAACTGGTATCCTTGTCACTGTTGGAGTACAGCAAAGAATCCAATACGGCGGTAGAGGCATCGTAAACTTCCGTCCATGAAAGGGCGTTGCCCGGTTTGGGAGCACTGTGATTATAGATGGCCTGCATACCTACAGTCCAGTCCCGTTCCAACGATACGTCCACACCTCCCTGAAGGTAGAAGCTATTCATGTAATTGGTGTAGTCGGCACGGCTGTTCCAGGTGTTCTGCGGAAAATAGCGGTAATTCTTCTCACACGTCTCATAGTTGCCCTGCGTAGTACCCCCGTTGAGGAAGGATGACACGCGCCCCTTGCTGAGATTCAGGCTTACCCCGCCATATCCGTAATTGTCCTTTTCACCAGCGCTGTAGGAAGCGGAAGCCGTACCACCCACGTAATCTTTGGGACGTGACTTCAAGCGGATATTGATGATGCCTGCATTTCCGGCGGCATCGTACTTGGACGGAGGCGTGGTAATCACCTCCACCTTCAGTATCTGGGAGGCGTCATAGGAACGGAGGTAATCTATCAGTTCATCTCCCGACAGCTTCGTCTCACGGTCGTTGATATAAACCTTGATACCCCCTTTACCTATAATACCAATACTGTTTTGTCCAACCTGCAGACCGGGCACTTCACGCAGAAGGTCGAGTGCACTGCCTCCGGCAGAGGCTATGGTATTATGTGCATCGAACACTACCCTATCCACCAGACGCTTGATAACGGGACGCGCGGCCGTAACGGTCACTTCGTCCAGCAAGGCGGAAGAAGATTTCAATGTCAATTCGCCAACGTTTTTGTTTCCTTGCAGCACAACGGGAACGTAGAGGTCTTCGCTGCCGATAAGGGTAATATGCAACAAGTATTCTCCCAGTGGCTGGTCAAAGGAAAAACAACCTTGTGTGTCGGTCAGCATACCGGTAATATAGGTACTGTCTTTTGCCTGCTTCAGCAGCACATTCGCCACCTCTACCGGTTGGCGGTTCTCGTCCTGCACACAACCGGAAAGCCGGTAAGTCTGAGCAGGAAGCAGAGTTGCCATACTTGCCAAGGCCACCCATACCATCACTCTTTTTCTAACGTTGTTCAGTAGTTTTTCTTTCATCATGCGTTTGATTTCAATATTTCACACCTTGTATTTCGCTGATACAAAGGTAGGGGTAAAACATGCCTCAAACGGTCTATATCGAGGAATAAAAAGTCTATATTCCAAAACTACAAATCACTACATATCAACACTTTAATTTCACAAAAGTCTATATTATGCCTTTTCCGGTCTATATGCTGCCTATAAACTCTACGATGCCTTCCTTCTCCCCCATCCCCAGTTTCTTGCGGATATTCGTCTTTCGCTGGTAAATGGTAGGAATGCTCTGTTGTGTCACCACACTAATCTCCTTCGTCGAGAAGTCCGCACAGAGCAGGCAGCAAAGCTGCTTTTCTTTGTCAATGAGCACATCGCCAAAACAGCTGTCCATCTTTGTGTAGAAGTTATCATAAATCCGGTCTATGATAGGATACAAGTCCTCCCATACCAGCAAACTCTCTACCGGCAGTTCATGGCTGGTAATACCCGAAATGCGGCGAAGCAGCTCCTGATTCTGTGAGGTAGGTTGTTTAGCCACCAGCCGTATCATGCCTAATTGCTGCAACAGTATTTTCCGGAAAAACTGTCCGTCTTCCTCCTTCGACTGGTTCTTGGTCGCATCTTCCAACAGCCGGGTCAGTGTTTCCGCCCGTTCTTCCGCTTCAATCAACCGGTTACGCCGGTTACGGATATAAAGGGACACACCGCCACCTGCAAGCACCAGTACCAACAGTGCCAGCAACAAATTCAGTTGTGCCTGCTTCCGTTCCACCGTCAGAATCAAGTTGGCTTGCGAAAGCGTCTCCTTCGACTCGTCCTTACGCCGGACAGTACTCTGCAACGCAGTAAGAGCATTGGCTACAGAATCATTATAGCGCGCCACGTCCAGCACATCAAACGTACGGTGACGTGTATAATCTATCAATGCCCTATATACCGCCACCATATTCTCTTCCGTCAGAAACCGGTTCCGGCCCTCGCCACGTTTCCTCTCCTTATTCAAATAGTATTCCGCCGAATCAAGCAGCCCTTCTTTCAAGAACACTTCCACTTTCACCAGATCTCCCATACGCAACTGCACCGGGTCGACGACATACTGCTCCATACGACGAATAGTAGCTATTGCACCGGAAGGTTCATCAAAAGAGTAAGCCTGCATCTGGGCATAGTTACGCAAATAATGCACTATCTTACTGGTATCTTCTGCCTCCACTGCCAGTTCTATGCTGCGCTCCATGTAATAGGATGCAGAATCATTCTTGTTCAGCCCCATGGCAATTCCCATAGAGAAGAAGCTTCCGGCTCTTGCGTCCAAAGCTATGGCGGTACGGAAAGTTTCTATCGCTTTCTCATAATCTTTCCAGACATACACATACCAGTATGCCTTATCAATCAGCATATCAGCCATTCTTCCCGTGTCCTGCAGCGCCTTGGCCAAAGCTACGCCGCTGTCAATGGCAGCTATACACCGTTCGTGCTCTTTCAGCCAATACCAGTACCAGGCTTTCAACTGATAGGAAAACAGATTCTTCGCCGTGTCGTTGCGGAAGACGTAATAATCGGAAGCAGGCAATATCAAGGAATCTTCCGCCATCGAGTTGTGCCGCTTATAGTGCACATAAGCATTCAGCCATCCATACAACAGCCTCTCCTCATCCGAAAGTTGCGATGGCCTCTCTATCTGTACCAGCAAGGCATACACGCTGTCCACATTCATATTCACCTGCTTTTCTGCCAGATGTAACAGATGTGCCTCATTCATCTGCCGGCAGGCAACAAGGCACAGCAACGCAAACAATAGTCCAAGGAAAGGTAATCTATTCATAATATAGGAGATATAGTTTTTTCTATCATTTGTCTGCAACCGCAGTTTCCAGTTGCTTCAGCGCCTGCTCCAACACCGAACGCGGGCAGCCGATATTCAGCCGCATAAATCCCTTACCCGGTTCACCGAACATGGTGCCGTCATTCAGTGCCAGGTGTGCCTTGTCCACAAATAGTCTCACCAGTTCCTCCTGAGTCAGCCCCAATCCCCGGCAGTCCAGATAAATCAGGTAAGAAGCCTGCGGACGTATCATGCCGATGCCCGGAATATGCTCGCGCAGGTAGTTCTCCGTGAAATCGATATTGCCCTTTATATAGTCCAGCAGCTGTTCCAACCATTCCTCACCATGCATATAGGCAGCAGCCGCACCGATATAGGCCAACATGTGCCCTTCGCTGAACTCGCCCGCTTCCATGAACTCCTGAAAACGGTGGCGGATGTCCTCATTGAGGATAATGGCGTACGAACTTCCCAATCCCGGCATATTGAATGTTTTGCTGGGTGCCATGAAGGTGAGGGAATTCTGCGCGGCAGCCCCCGAAACAGTAGCAAAAGGATGGTGTTTGTAAGGTGGCAGAGTCAAGTCGGCATGAATTTCATCGGAGATGACAAACGTATGGCTTTCCGTACAAATATCAGCAATCCGGCGTAATTCGTCCACCGTCCATACACGCCCGCCCGGGTTATGGGGATTGCAGAGAATCAATACTTTGCATCCTTGTATATCCTTACGGAAACGCTCAAAGTCAATCTGATACTGTCCGTCTTTCAGGTCGAGCGGAGAGTAAACCACTTCGCGCTTCATGCGTTGCGTCACCAGGAAGAAGGGATGATAAACGGGAGTCATCACCATTACCCGGTCGCCGGGATTGGTGAAGCATTGCAATGCGAAGGCTTGACCGCGGACAATGCCGGGTACAAAAGTCAGCATCTCGCGAGTGACGTCCCAACCGTGGCGACGACTGAGCCAGCTACAAATGGAAGTATACCATTCCTCACACGCAGACGTATAGCCCAGCACTTCATGTTCAAGACGCTTCCGCAAGGCTTCCATCACAAACGGGGGCGTGCGGAAATCCATATCCGCCACCCACATGGGGAGGAGGTCATCGCGTCCCCATACACTCTTCACACCGTCCCATTTCACGGAGTCGGTACCACGGCGCTCTATTACTTCATCAAAATTGTAAGTCATATGCTTGCTTTTTTATAATTCAACGCATCAATTTGTCTTGTTTTTATACGACCCATTACCGCCACCTTATTTTTGTAAACAATAATCATATCGGGAAAAATATAAATACCGCCACATCCCACACTGCATGAGACAAGATAATAGCGGCAAAGCGGTTCGGAAAGAAACGGTAAAGCGCCCCCCATGCCGCCCCCACCACCAGAGCCGCCATGACCAGCATGAAGTTGCAGGAACCGGCATGCACCAGTGCATAAATCAAAGTAGCCAATGATGAAACTTTACAAGAATATTTAAAAAAATATCCCGTTTATTGTGGATGTTTAACTCAATCTTTAAATAAACTAGCTGATTGTCGTATTATTGATGATGCGATTTATTTTAGAGGAGAACATATTATTGATTTAAAAGATATTAAGATCGTAGGAGATCATAATGTTCAAAATATTATGATTGCTGCAACAATCTGTATGGTTGCTGGAGTAGATTCGCGTATTATTCGAAAAGTTATTTCAAATTTTAAAGGTGTAGAACACCGCATTGAATTTGTAAGAGAATATAATGGTGTAAAGGTTTATAATGATTCAAAAGCAACAAATACTGATGCAAGTATTATAGCTTTAAAAGCTTTTAAACAACCGGTTATTTTATTGATGGGTGGTTTTGATAAAGGTTTAGATTTAAAAGAAATGTCTACGTATAATTCACATATTAAAAAACTTGTGACTTTTGGAACTGCAGGTCAACGTTTTAAAGAAGACATGCATCATGAAGATTCTTATTATGAAGATACTTTAAAAGATGCTGTAAATAAAGCGTTTGAAATTAGTGAACCAGGTGATATTATTTTACTTTCACCTTCAACAAGTTCCTTTGATGAATTTAAAGGTTATGAAGAAAGAGGAAGAATCTTCAAACAATATGTTAATGAAAAATAAAAAAAGATGAGAGGGAGGTGCGGACAATTTCTTGGACTTATTAATTAAGCTAAATTCAAGTTTTGTCT
>OGZW01000988.1_pt1 | contig 23056 bp, 16 predicted proteins | sample 1577001 | NCBI WGS metagenome assembly OGZW01 (sample SAMEA3541519, study PRJEB24748) | human gut metagenome | biome: human gut; feature: human-associated habitat; material: faeces | place: China | collected 2012 | reverse complement strand
GCAGGTCTTCTGACTGACTCCCGCTTTGAAACCTTCCCGGCCCCTTTCGAAACCAGTGGTATCGTATGATCAAAGCGTAAACGGAGCTTCACAGCAGCGGGACTGTCCGGGATTTTCACCCGATTCCCTTTTAATCCGTATCATCTGATTTAATCATACGAAACCGATCCGAAGACAAAATTAGACAAAAAAAGCATAGCGTGTATCTCTTTTCCAAGTTATTTTTTCACGTTAACACTTCCTTCAGAAGTTTTCCACATTATACACGAAAAGTTGAAAAAGATATACACTTTTGGACAACATTAAAACATGATAGTCATTTAAAGTTTTCCAATTACCCAAAATTTATAATTGCATATCAGTGAATTGACATATTTTAACTGCATAAAAGTTTTCCAAAAAGTTTACCATATTGTTATACTATATACTTTTGCAACTACAAAATTCACAAACCTCAATAATAAACTTATCATGATTCAGACAGTTATTAAACGTGATGGACGTATCGTTGGATTCAACGAAGAAAAGATAGCAACAGCTATCCGCAAAGCGATGTTGCACACAGAAAACGGGGAAGACCGGGAGCTGGTTCGCCAGATCACGGATCATATTTCTTTCAAAGGCGACTCGCAAATGACTGTCGAAGCCATCCAAGACGCTGTCGAGTTGGAGCTGATGAACAGTAGCCGCAAAGACGTTGCACAAAAATACATAGCTTACCGCAACCAGCGCAGTATCGCCCGCAAAGCCAAGACACGCGATATGTTCCTGGAGATCATCAATATCAAATCCAACGACATCACCCGCGAGAATGCCAATATGAATGCCGACACGCCCGCCGGCATGATGATGAAGTTCTCCAGCGAAACGACCAAGCCGTTCGTCGACGATTACTTGTTGAGCGAAGAGGTCAAGGAGGCGGTAGAAAACAACTATCTGCATATCCATGATAAAGACTATTATCCGACCAAGAGCCTCACATGCGTACAACATCCGTTGGACCACATCCTGAAATACGGTTTTTCAGCCGGACATGGCGAATCACGCCCGGCAAAGCGTATCGAAACAGCCAGTATTTTAGGCTGTATCTCGCTCGAAACAGCCCAGAACGAAATGCATGGTGGTCAGGCGATCCCGGCATTCGATTTCTATCTGGCTCCTTACGTGCGCAATAGTTTTATCGAAGAAATCAAGAACCTGGAAGAACTGAACGGACAGAATTATTCACATCTCTACCAGCAGAAACTGGATGACTATGTGAATCGTCCGCTCGAAGGATTGAGTGGCGACGAACGTATCATCCAACATGCCGTCAATAAAACTGTCAGCCGCGTGCATCAATCGATGGAAGCCTTTATCCACAATATGAACACCATCCATTCTCGTGGAGGCAACCAAGTAGTATTCAGTTCCATCAATTACGGAACGGACACTTCTGCCGAAGGACGCTGTATCATTCGCGAGATATTGAAAAGCACATATCGCGGAGTCGGCAATGGCGAAACGGCCATCTTCCCGATTCAGATATGGAAAAAGAAACGCGGGGTAAGCTATCTGCCGGAAGACCGTAACTACGACCTTTACCAGCTTGCCTGCAAGGTTACAGCTCGCCGTTTCTTCCCGAACTTCCTCAACCTCGACGCGACATTCAACCAGAGCGAAAACTGGCGTGCCGATGATCCGCAACGTTATATGCACGAAGTTGCGACCATGGGATGCCGCACGCGTGTATTCGAGAACCGCTTCGGTCCGAAAACATCTATCGGCCGCGGTAACCTCTCTTTCTCGACAATCAATATCGTACGCCTCGCTATCGAATGCATGCACATTGAAAACAAGGAAGAACGGATCGCCCAATTCTTTGCCAAGCTCGACCACATGCTGGATATAACCGCCCGCCAACTACACGAGCGCATGGAATTCCAAAAAACGGCATATGCCAAACAGTTCCCGTTGCTGATGTCATCTCTTTGGCTGGGTAGCGAGAAATTGAAACCGAACGACACGATCGCACCCGTTATCAATCAGGGTACATTGGGGATCGGTTTTATCGGCCTGGCAGAATGCCTGGTCGCCCTCACCGGCAAACACCACGGCGAAGATGTGGCTTCGCAGGAGTTAGGCCTGAAGATCGTCAGCTATATCCGTAACAGGGCCAATCAGTTTTCAGAGGAATACCAGCATAATTACAGCGTACTGGCAACACCGGCCGAAGGCTTGTCGGGCAAATTTACCCGTCGTGACCGTAAGAAATTCGGTTCGTTGCCCGGTATTACGGACCGCGACTATTATACAAACTCCAATCATGTACCCGTCTACTACAAATGCAGCGCTCGTCACAAAGCGGAAGTGGAAGCTCCCTATCATGAGATGACACGCGGAGGCCATATCTTCTATGTCGAAATGGATGGAGACGCGACCCATAACCCGGAAGTGATCATGCAAGTTGTCGATATGATGGACCGTTATAATATTGGCTACGGTTCCGTCAACCACAATCGTAACCGCTGCCTCGACTGCGGCTACGAAAATGCGGAAACCCATTTGGAGAAATGTCCGAAATGCGGCAGTACCCATCTCGACAAACTACAGCGCATCACCGGCTACCTGGTCGGTACGACAGATCGCTGGAACAAAGCGAAACTGGCAGAACTGAACGACAGGGTCGTCCATAATTAAAAATTGAAGATTGCGAGAGATATAAACAGTTATATTATAAACCAAGAATTGAAGCTTATAAGTCAAGCATTTTATTTTTCAATTCTTAATTTTCAAATTCCAAAGTGCTTTCCATCATTGATATCATAGAAGATACAACTGTCGACGGTCCGGGATTCCGGACCGCGATCTATGCGGCAGGTTGTCCGAACGCTTGTCCTGGCTGTCATAATCCCGAATCGTGGGACATAAAAAAGGGGAAACAAATATCGACGGAAGAGATTCTAACGAAGGTCTTGGCAGACGACTTTGCCAACGTGACCTTCAGCGGCGGCGACCCCATGTTCCAACCGGAAGGTTTCACCAAGCTGGCACAGGCGATCAAAGAAAAAAGCCGGAAAAACATCTGGTGTTATACCGGCTATACTTTCGAGCGTCTTCTGGACAATCCGAAACAGGCAGAGCTGCTCAAATACATCGACGTCTTGGTAGATGGTAAATTCAAACAAGCCCTACGCGATGAAAGCCTTCTTTTCCGTGGCAGCAGCAACCAACGCCTGATCGATGTCAAAGCTTCCCTAAAAGCCAACAAGACTGTCTTGTTGGAACTGAATTATGATTTATGAATCTCCTTACCATTCAATGAACTTACCACGCTGCCTGCGTTTTTCAAGTTCTTCTTCAAGATAACGCTGGCGGTCTTTGGCAATGTAGCGACGAGCGAAGATATTCGGAACAGCAACACCTAAAGAGATACACAGGATAATTAAAGCCGAATTGATCCCGTTAGCAAAAGCATTGGTCACTTCACCAATCACCCCGTGCAGGTTGATAAAAGCAAACAACGAACGATACATCAGTACCCCCGGAATCATCGGGATAACAGACGGGATCGTTAACACATGATTGGGGACATCGAACCAATGGACCGCCTTTACCGCAATCAGACTCACGACAAAACTTCCCATAAACGAACCGATCACCGGACCATATCCCAACTCAAAATTCACAAAATTACGGGTACACACTGCAATGATCCCCCCTAAAGCCACAACCCACAACAAACGTCGCTGGATATTGAAAATCATTGAAAAACCCATCGCTGCAATAGCCGCCGCAATGGCATAAATATAATAAGGATCATGCGGCACCATGCTCAATTCACTGAACTTATGGTCGATCTCTATATCGTTCATTACCAACACCCGCATGGCAAAAGCAATCCCGAACGTCATCGCTCCGACCATCATCATCGTATTGGCCGCCCGCGTAATCCCGACAAGCAAATGATTGTCAATCATGTCATCCACAAAATTGATTAACGGTACTCCCGGCACGATAAACAGAGCACAAGCCAGCAACGGATGGTAAGGCGTGGATGACAGCCCCGAAAAAGAAGAAGCATACGCCAGACAAGTCGCCACAAACGCCGCAATCGCAATACTCATATACACATTTATCCCGAACTCGATACAACGCGCTCGGACACGGAATCCGACAAATGCACAAATAGAAGCGAACAAAAACGCGATCCAGTCACAGCCGAACAACTTACAGAAACCGCCACAGGCAAACCCGGCACCGATTGCCACCAGGTAAGGCATATAGTTACGAGGTTTACGCGCAATCCGCTCAAGCTCTTCCTCATACTGGTCCAACGAATAGTCTTGTTCAATCGCCTTCCATGACAGATGGCTGACCTCCGTAATGGTCGTCATATTGATACCATGCTTCTCACACTTCTGAAATTTTGAAAAGGAATGTGTCTCGTCGCTCACATTCACCATAATCATCGTCCATCTGATATCCAGATGAAGCTTTTCTTCAGGAATCCCCATAAAAGCAGCCACACGCTTCATGTTCCGTTCGATGCGGTTCGTATCCGCGGCACTCTCCATCAGCAATTTTCCCGTACGGAGTAATAAGTCCAGTTTTCTCCGTAACAACAAAACCTCCCGGTCTGTCAAAGTCTCTTTTTCCATCCTTTTTGTCTTTTCTCTATTAAATGCGGGCACAAAAGTAAGAAGGCTGACTTTCACAAGCAAGCCTTCCTCTAATCAATTCTATTGATTCTGTCGAATGATTCTTTTGTTCACCATGTTAGTTATTTATAATTTTCAAATCGACGTCCTTGATTTACAAAGGCATATTGCCATGTTTCTTTGGCGGATTGCTCTGGCTCTTATTTTTTGCCATTTCAAGCGCCTGTATCAACTTGTAACGTGTCTGACGGGGCATGATGATCTCATCGATAAATCCTAATTCGGCTGCTCGATAAGGATTCGAGAACTGTTCATTGTATGCCTTCATAGCCTGTGCTTTTTCTTCTCCTTCCGCTTTCCGGTACAGGATATTGACAGCCCCTTCGGCTCCCATCACTGCGATTTCCGCCATCGGGTAAGCCAAGTTGATGTCGGCGCCGATCGGTTTGCTCGACATCACGATATAAGCGCCGCCGTAAGCTTTACGCGTAATCAACGTAATTTTGGGAACTGTCGCCTCGGCATAAGCGTAAACGATCTTCGCCCCGTGGCGGATAATCCCGTCATGCTCCTGCTGACAGCCGGGTAAAAAGCCGGGTACGTCCTCAAACGTCACCAGCGGGATATTGAAGCAATCGCAAAAACGAATGAAACGAGCCGCCTTGTCCGAGGCATCGATATCCAGCACACCAGCTAGGAAAGCCGGCTGATTCGCCACAATACCAACCGACTGGCCACCCAGACGGGCAAAGCCGACCACCACATTCTTTGCAAAATGAGACATCACTTCGAAAAAATAATGATTGTCGACCACCGGCTCGATCACGTCCTTCATATCATACGGCACGTTCGGATCATCGGGAATCACCGTCTGTAACGTTTCCGTTTCACGACGGATATCGTCAGAACACGGGAGAGACGGTGCATCCTCCATATTGTTTGACGGCAGGAAGCTCAGCAGCTCGCGGATACTCATCAACGTTTCCTCCTCCGTATCACACACGAAATGCGTCACGCCACTTTTACTGCTATGCACATAGGCGCCTCCCAATTCCTCTTTCTCCACCGTCTCATGCGTAACGGCCTTCACGACATCCGGTCCGGTTATGAACATATGGCTCTTCTCTTTCACCATAAAAATGAAATCGGTCAGTGCCGGCGAGTAACAAGCTCCACCGGCACAAGGACCGAGGATAGCCGAAATCTGGGGAACCACCCCGGAGGCCATCGTATTTTGATAGAAGATCGACGCATAACCTGCCAGGCTACCGACTCCTTCCTGGATACGCGCACCTCCCGAATCGTTCAATGCGATCACAGGCGCACCATTTTTCAGAGCTAGCGTCTGGACCTTTACGATCTTGGCGGCATTGGTCGAACTGAGCGTTCCTCCGTAAGCTGTAAAATCGTAGGCGTAGACAAAGACCTGACGACCTTCGATCTTACCATATCCAGAAACGACACCGTCTCCCGGAATCTTGTTTTTCTCCATGCCGAAATTCGTGCATCGATGCGTCACGAACTTATCCAGTTCAACAAACGTACCTTTATCCAGCAACATATCAATACGTTCACGGGCTGTCATACGCCCCGCCTCATGTTGCTTATCGATACGAACTACGCCGCCACCCAGAGCAGCCACTTTATCTAGTTCTTCAAACTTCTTATATATCTCTTCTTTCTGCATTTCCTTCCTGATTAATTACTTCCAATGTCATCAACACCTGATTCACGTTTACCGTGTCTCCTTCCTTCACCAGGATTTCACGTACCCGACAATCAGAGCTGACCTTATAGTTGCTCTGCATCTTCATGGCTTCGAGCACCACCACGATATCCCCGGCAGACAGAAGGTCCCCTTCGTTCACAGGAATCTTCATGACCTTTCCGGGCATCGGCGATACAACCTTGTCGCCCTGCTTCTCTTCGCTGTTCTTGCGCATACGTAGATATTTGGCCTGCGAATCGATTATGTCGACCGAATAAGAGGAGAAAAGCGTGTTGACCTGATAGTTCTTTCCTCCTCCCGAACGGATCAGCTCGGCATTGTAAGAATGTCCGTCATGCAAGATCGAACAAGCCCCGTTCTCAGCCATCACGATATCCACCTCGTAGGGTTGTCCGTCTATGTCGAGCCGCACCTTGTTTCCATCCTTTCCAAGCAGCTCCACATCAGCCACCCGGTTTCCAATATGTATTTCCATTATAAATAATTTTTCAAATTCTTAACACACCTTTCTGCAACCCGAACTCACGCCAACGGCTGATCGGGCGGTTGTCCGCCGAAGAGCCCGATGCGTTCTCCTCCAGGTTCATCAGGTAATCCATATAAGCAGCGATCATGGCGATATTTTCCGATTCATGCTCGTCTCCGGGGTTCACCGGATGTTGCAGCTCCTCGCCATGCTTTCCGATAAACGATGTATCGTAGGTTCCATGCACAAAATCAGGTATATCCATGATCCGCCTGAGATAGCTGATATTCGTCTTCAGCCCGGTAATCTTGTATTCGTGCAAGACACGCCTCATTCGTTCGATCGCATACTCGCGGCTGGTAGCCCACACGATCAGCTTGCCGATCATCGGGTCATAATAGACCGGAATCTCATAGCCTTCATAGACATAGCTGTCGATTCGCACTCCGATCCCGTTCGGTTCGGTCAGCTGGCGGATAATGCCGGGAGATGGCATGAAATTGTTGGCGGTATCTTCGGCACAGATCCGGCATTCGATAGCATGCCCACGCTGGGAGATATCTTCCTGCCGGATATGCAACGGTTCGTTGTCGGCAATACGAAGCTGCTCCTTTACCAAGTCGAGCCCCAACACCTCTTCGGTAATCGGATGCTCCACCTGCAAACGGGTGTTCATTTCGAGAAAATAAAAATTACGGTGTTTATCAACCAGGAACTCGATCGTCCCGGCACCGGAATAGTCGACGGCCTTAGCAGCCGCAACCGCCTTCTCGCCCATCTCTTTCCGCAGTTCCGGCGTAATGAACGGCGACGGACTTTCCTCGACAATTTTCTGGTTACGGCGTTGCACAGAGCATTCGCGTTCGCAGAGATGGACCACATTCCCGTAATTGTCGCCTAAAATCTGGAACTCGATATGATGTGGTCCCTCCACGTACTTTTCCAGATAAACTGTATCGTCACCAAAAGAAGAGAGCGACTCCGAGCGAGCGGCGTTGTAAGCCTCTTCCACCTCTTCTTCCTTATGGATCAGACGCATTCCCTTTCCACCGCCTCCCATCGAGGCTTTCAGCATGACCGGAAAACCGATCTCCCGGCAGACCCGGCATGCTTCTCCAACATCCTGCAAAGGCTGCTGCGTGCCAGGGACGACCGGCACGCCGGCGTCTATCATCCGCTTGCGGGCGGATATTTTATCTCCCATCGCCTCCATCGTTTCTGCCGACGGGCCGATAAAGACGATTCCTTCTTCTTTGCACCGGCGGGCAAAATCCGCATTCTCGGACAGGAAACCATATCCGGGATGAATCGCATCCACCTTGTGTTGCTTGGCTGCTCGGATGATCTTTTCGATATTCAGGTAACTATCTTTTGATGCTGCCGGTCCTATCAAGACCGCTTCGTCGGCATAAAGGACATGACGTGCCGTCCGGTCTGCTTCCGAAAAAACAGCCACCGACCGTATCCCCATTTCGCGACAGGAGCGCATAACCCTCACAGCTATCTCGCCCCGATTCGCAATCAGAACTTTTCTTATCATATTTATTGTATTTATGTTTCGCATCCATAGCCTAACCCACGAGGATATGAACCTTATAATGAACGGCAGGTCTTCTGACTGACTCCCATCCTGAAGCCTTCCCGACTTAATTATAACAAGTCAGTGGCGAAAGTAGTTCCAAGATGTTAAAACGGAGCTTCACAGCAGCGGGACTGTCCGGGATTTACACCCGATTCCCTTTTAATCCATATTCCCGAACGGGAAATACAGAACCGATTCGGTGGCAAATGTAAACTTTTTTTCTGATACGCTCTATTTCGACCGCCAAAATTCGGTACGGACACACGAAATATTCTGTAATCAATGGCAGCAATTACAAAATCAGCGACAGCAATTATATAATCACTGCCACTGATTACAGAATTGCTGTCGCTGATTTTAGAATATTTTAGAATAAATGAAGGGATAACGATCTTTTTACCCTTTACAAAGTGAAAATCGAAAGTAACAAACGAATATATTCTACCCGACGATCCATTTGCCGCCCGGAATGAGCGAAATAACCTTGGTTGTCACGAAGCAGCAAATGAACGTGCATGTCGCAATCACAGGAATGGCGGCAACAGTCGGTAACGGCAAGACGGACTTGAACACCGCCACCCACAGACCGAGCCAAAAGATATGCATCAGATACATCCCATAGCTGAGTTTAGAGAGTTCCAATACGAAGCGCGGAGTTTCGGGAAGTTCAATACAACTGAACATCAGGAACGTGCCGGCCGTAAGCAACACACAGTTGATGGTGCAGAAAGCCCACCCTATTTCCAGCACGGGCGTGGGGAGTATTTCTCCGGGAACGGCCTGAACATAGAACGAATATATGGTAATAGCTGCACCAATGAGCATCGAAACAATTCCGATAATAAAACGTTTGGAACGGTTCCAGGTCAGATGGACATGTATATAATGTGCGAGCACAAGATAGCCTAAGTAACCGGAGAAATACCACAGCATATGGTATTCGTTCCAAAAGCACTGTCCCCACACTTCTCCGAACCAACGGTTCAGATATGGCATACAGGTCGACAAGAGAAACAACCCGATAAAGAAACGTTCTTCTTTGACCGTCACTCTGCTCAACCAGGGCGAGATGATAGGAATAAACAGGTAAATGCTGATCAAGGGATACATAAACCATAGATGCCCGGCCAGCGTCGGGAAGTTCAGAAATATCCGCGACAGATCCTTGATCGAGGTCGCTCCATCAATCTGCCCCCACAACATCGGCAGAGTACTGTAGAGTATCATGAATATGAAAAACGGTGGTAGAATGCGGATACAACGCCGACGATAGAACTGCCACATGGTCTGCCCTTCCTTCATCGGCGCAAGAAGAAAAGCGGAGACTATTATAAACAACGGCACGGCCATACGCGAAAACCCATCGTATATGGACACCCATAGCCGGTCTGACTCATTTGCCAGAAAGGCTTGTGGTCCCACCATGTCCGTCGAACCGGGGGCACCGTAAAAGTTTTCACTGGCGTGAACGACCATAACAAGGAAACATGCGAACACGCGTACATAATCCAAAAAAACTATACGTTTCATTTTTTTGCTTAATTACTATATTAATAAGAGATTTAATTCTTTAGGCGAAGCATGCATTCATGGCGGAAATCTTCGTAATTTTCCTGATACTGCTTAATTGGCGGTAAAGATAGGAAAAAAGCCGGAAATCCTCTCAAACAGGTTTGAACAACCAGGGCAACCGCACCAAAACCCGGAAATCGCATGAAATATACCCCCAAAAAAACAGAGCCTTTTTCTCTAAAAACGGCTATAAAAATAGGTAAAACCGGGTGGTTTTGATTGTCCGGCAAGGCACTTTTGTTGCCGGACATCCCCATGTTGCCCCCTCTTACACCCGGATGTACCGACCCTCTACACCCGGATGTTAAGGATGGCAACATGGGGGTGTTTACGGAATTATCTGCTTGTTTCTGCTAAATAAAGAGAGGGCTTTTGTGAAATGAAGAACCGTATTTCGCCAATTTAATACCTATTCAACAATATGATAAAACGTCATATTGGAAAATTTTGATGCGGTTGCCCTGTTACTTCGACGGTAAATATATCGTCATAAAGGACGGAAGATCAAGTATCTTTCCTATTTCTTTCCAGAAAAAACGAATCCCCTGCAATCATTGACTACAGGGGATTGTTTTTTGTCTGCTTCGGTCTTCACAGAGGGAGAGCAGATGAACTTTTTTTAATTTCATTACTTTAGTATTAATATTCACCGCTTGTTCGCCCTCGCGGGGTAATTGGTCGATCCGGACGGAGAGCTGTAAAAGCTGATGTGTTCCGGGAATACCACACGATGAATCTTAGAATTATTTGATTTTAATATTTCGAAAGTGCCGCGCACTGATGTACGCGACACTTTTACAATCTATTTGCCAATTACTTAACAATAGCTTTAACAGCTTCTTCGCCTTCAACAGCTACTACAACCACACCCTGAGGAGCAGCGATAGTTGCGTTGTCGGAAGTGATAACTGTGTTAGCCACTACCTGGCCTAAAATGTTGCTGACAACAACTTTCTTACCGGTAGCGCCTACGATCTGAACACCACCTTCAGTAGCGATCACTTTCACTTCAGATACTTCAACACCTTCGTTTGCAGTAGGAGCTTCAGCAGCGTCCAAAGTAAATACCTGAGGAGCAACAGTGTTAGAGAAGATAACCGTACCGTTAACTACAGCCAAACTCTTGTTTGTATTAAGAGCTACGATTTCATAACCTTCACCGTCAACAACTTTGAAGCCAACAAGAGAAGTATTCTTAGCATCTCTTACTTTATATTTATTCTGTTTGCCATCTTTCAGATCGCCAGTATAAGCAATCGTATCAGCAACAACAGTTACACCACGGAAGATTGCGCTGTCGCCTGTAGCATTGTTTGCAACGAAGTCACCCTTAGCAGCCAAAACGTTACCAACGATTGTGTCGTTCTTAACTTCTGCACCTTTGTAGATGTAGTAACCATATTCTGTATTGTCATCGCCACGATTCACATAAGCAGAGTCAACATACAGAGAGAAGTCAGAATCATCAGCAGCAGCTTTCAGTTCGTCACCTACGCGCAACATCTTAGCGATACCAGCAGAAGCAGTCAACATTTCACTACCGTTTACTACATTGTAATGACCTGCATCAACCTTAGCATAGACAGGAGCTTCAGCACCTTCGATGTTGAAGTAAGTTTCAACACTTGCAGTCGGATTATCATAAGTTACAGTAAGATTAGAGATATTCATTGTAACCATCTTAGCAGCATTTTCATTAGCAGCTACCACCTTATAAGAGCCACCGACAGGATTTTCTGCGAAGAAGAAACGTTTTTGATTTTCATTAACAGCTCCGTTAGTAGAAGATGTCAATTTTACAACAGCGCCTTCATAAGCAAATCGACCTTCAGCATTATAAGCTTTTTCCATTGCATAAGCAACACGAACCAATGTATCACCTAAAGCCTGAGCACCATAATAAATAGTATCACCAACAGTAGCCAAATCAGCCCCTTCCATCAGACGCAATTCAACAGCTTTGTCAGCACCTTTAGCACCAGCAATTACAGAATCCTGAACCAAAGTCAAATAGATATCATCAGCAGCTTTAGAAGCCAGATTGAACTTAACAGCACCGTAACCCATTTCTTCTTTTGTATAGTACTTGTAACCGATGTGCTTGTTAGCCATATCTACATCGAGTTTTGTGAATACCAAAGTATCACCACCAACAGTAGTGTAAATGCTCTTAGCTGCATCTACTGCGTACAAAGGTTGATTTGTAAACGGTTGTGCCGGAGCAACAACAGCTAAACTTTCACCATTAGAGCCTGTGGTAACGCCTGAAGAAACAGTTGCAGAGACAATATCACGAGCCTGAGCAGAATAAGTACCATCTTCGTTTTCCTTTACATAGAACTGAGTAGAAGGAACATATACAGAAGCAGCTTCGGCATAAGTACCACTTGTACCAGTCAAATACTTATCATTATTAGTTGCATTACCGCCTGTACCTTTAAACTGCAAAGAATAAACACCTGTTCCACCAGCCAGTTTAACCGGAGTACCTTTAGAGATTGTGATAAGCGGAGCATTGATCTGGATAGAGTCTACAACCAACTTAGCACTACCATCAAAGCTCTTGTAACCTACAAGATAAGTAACTCCTGAACCAGCACCATGATCTGCAACTTCAAATTCGCCAGCTGTATTGAAACGAACAATAGAATCAGTTGTCATAACGATAGAATCGTTACCCAAGTCCATTTTCAAAGTAAATGTCTGCAAACCTTCATTCAAAGCACCTTTATATGCAGAAGATGTAACAGTAATAGTTGTATCCAACTGGAAAGAAGCAGCTTTTACAGAAGCGGCAGTACCCACCATTACAGTATCGATTGTAATATACTGCGGCTTCTTTGTACCCTTCGTGCTGTTTTCCTGACCAACTACCTGGAAGCGGAATTTGTTACCGACAGGAACCGGAATCAATTCATTAGCAGTGAAAAGACCACCGTCACGACCGGCAAAGTCAAATTTGAATGAAGGAAGAACCGGAGCAAGGTCTGCTTTTGTTACATCATAATTTGCTTCAGCTGCTTCTACTGTGAAAACAGCAGCCGTACCTGTTGTACCAGCTTTGTCAGTTTTGCCATCAACCATCAACAAGCCGGAAATTTGAGTCATCTCAACCAACTTGCCATCAGTAGTTGTACCGATAATACTATAACCACCCGTACCATGTTTAATTTTAAATTCGCTAATACCAGCAGCAATAGCCGTACCGAATTTATCTGCGCCATTCAATTTAGCAGAGAAAGAAAGCTGTTTCTGAGTAGCTTTGTTCGTCAATGTGTAGATAGAGTCATTACCCGGCATATTGACACGAACCAAATTGGCTTTCCACAAAGCAGAGTCCATATCCGCCTTAGTAGTACCTTTACTACCAAGTGCCACAGAGTCTGCCAAAGAAGCCTTATTCCAAGTCAGGTAAGTAAAATTAGCCTTCAAATGCACATACTTGTCACCGATCTGTGCATAAGAGACAGTAGCAATTGCTGCGAACGCAGCAACGAGAGTAGAAAATCTCTTGTTCATAATCTAAATTTTAATATTAATAATACAGTTAATTGAAATATCAGTTCTTACTTCTTACTATCATTATGTACACGTATATATAATGTACACGTGTTAACATTTGTACTTTGATAGCAAAAACGATCCTTTTTTTTAGTCATTTTTTTTGCCTATCTTCGATGTTCGTATTGGAAAGATGGTTTTTTGTACTCCAATTGCTATCTAATTGATAAGAAAGGATATAGGGGTACGAATTTTTTTACAGAAAAGAGTTGTGGTTTAAAAAGGAATGCGTATTTTTGTCTCGGAAAAATGACAAATTTAAAGGATCGTTTTTTTTAGTCATTTTTTAACCCACCAATCACTTGATTTACAATAAATTATTTTCCCAATTACCAAGTCTTAAATTTCATCAGCCCCGTTTTGGTTCAAAAATCGGTCTTTTTCAAGGAAATCCTTGATGCTTACTACGTTTCAGAGGGATACTTATCCGTTTTTGATCCGATGCCTATTTGTTTGTTTTTCGGTGATTGTCCGATTTTCCTCCCCCAAACGGCCATTATTACTGCATCGGCACAAACCCTTCGTAGCGAACCGTCCAGCTCCCGTCTTTCGGGAAACCGGGAGCCTCACCCTCCGAGCCGTCCCAACCGCCACACATCATGGCGACTGCCGTCAGCAACGCTCCGTTGGAAGGGAAATAGGGAAACGGACCGCCTGTCGCCAAACCATGTTCGTCGAACTGGAATCCGGCGGAAGGGTGCATCAGCATGTCAATAGCCAGTGCCGGCTGTCCCGTACGGGCGGCAGCCATTGCCAACATCGGGAAATCCCAGCCCCATATGCGATTGAATTGCCATTCTTTGCTGACTTTCTCCAACGTGCGCTTGAAGGTCGGCAGGTCTACCCCATCACCAGGCAACATGCCGTAGACACCGGTCAGGGCCGGATGCTCGTAGGTATATTTTGTCCACATATCGGGGATGCCCTCGTAGGTGGTATAGACGCCGTCGGCAACGGGAAGGGGAGCCATCTTCGAAAGTACTTCCTTCCATTTCTTCGTTCTTTTTTCCGACAGGCCCAGCCGGTCCGCCCATTCCAACGCCGTGCGCAAGCCGTAGCGGAAATAGCCTAACTCGAAAATCGGATTGATGGTCTGCAACGGGTCCGTATTCTCGGAAACGACAACGACAGGAGGACCCAGGACATATTGTTTCGTCTTTTTGTCGTAGAAAAGGTAATCTGCCATATAATCGGCCGTGTTCAGCACGACGTCTTTCCATTTCTCCAATGTTTCGGGAGCAGGTTTCTGACGGTATTGCATCTCGGCGAAGTAGATCGGATGGGGTTCGTGCCAGATCAGATAGGCATGGGCGCTACCAGGCCATTCGCGGTTGAAGTTTCCGGTGCACTTCGGCCAACGTGCACCGCTACGACCTTCGCTCTTGGCGCGTTCGAGGGCCTTCGGCATAAAGTCCTTATAGACGTTCAGATAGTTATCAAAACATTCCATCCGGTTCCACAACCCGTAGTGCACACCATGCCACCAAATCATCTCGAAGTGGAAACGGCCGAACCAGCCGTTATTCACCAAACCGGATTCCTGAGGTGGGAACAGTCCGCTTTCATTTGCACGCATCAAGTACTGCGAGAGGACAATACGCCGTTCCAGTTCCAGCCAGCGGGGATCTTTGCTTCCGGAGAGGTCGACGGCAGCTCCCGAACGCCAGTACTTCTCCCAACTGGCAGCACTCTTCCGTTCGATAGAGGCAACCGGCTCGGTCACATCGGCGACCGGTTCAGGAGAGAAGCAGCAGGTAAAGGAAAAGGTGGAAGTATGCTGGGGCTGGAGGAGGAAGGTATGCGCCTTTTCAGATTCACGGCTGAAAGTGGCAGGGCCGGTCCAGTCAAGAGTGGCGTAGTAGTGCGTGTCATCCATCGTACGGGCGATACGGACCGAGTTCGGAGCCAACTTCTCGAAGGTGGAAGTATGGCCAGAGATCGTGTCGTAGCGTCCTATATAGTGTTTGAAATAGCGTCCGTCGGGATAAGGAAAGTCGAGATAGATGCTCATATTACCATCGTTCAACAGTTCGGACTCGATGCTGACTCCGATCATATCTTTATCGGGATGGCAGACGGTACGCACTTTCACCTCTTTGCGGTTCAGTTCGAAACGGCTATAGACAACACCTGTCCACAGATCGATTTCCTGCCGGGCATTGCCCAGGTCAATTTCCCGCGCTTCCGTACCGTCTTCACGCAGTAGACGGAAACCGATACGGCCCAGGTTATAGCGATGAGGGTTCTTGGTCAGCCATTCGGACAGTTCGGGCTGGTCGGGATTGCGAAGTTCATAGGCGATCTTTTTGCCGTGCGTCTCCACGACAACCGGACGGTAATCTTCGGCTCTCATCCCTTCGGGGAGGGGAAAACTATGCCAGCTCCAGTCGGACAGGGTGTTGAAGGGGACGAAGGTCTGCAATCCGGTTATATCCATCCCGAAGGCAAACTTGCCGTTACCTACTTGTGCCGGACTTTTCAGAAGCGTCCCGGTCGTACACACGCGATGCCGCTTGACAACGGCCTCCCGGTCAATGGGCTCTCCCATAACAGACAAAGGTAAAAAGACCGACAGGCAAAAGAGGCTGACTAAACTTATCAGTTTTTTCATGGTAGTTATCCTTTTATATGTTTCTGTGGATAAAGATAAGAGATTGCCGCCAAGCCTCAGTTTACAGTTCTGACATTTTTCCTTCGATTTCTGGTAAATAATGGTTTACTTGTTACTTTTGGCTTGATCCAAAAGTAACCAAAAAATCAAGGCTTAACCGTCCGGTCTACTCCGGGCAAAGGAGCAGGCAGCATCGGCCATCCTTGAGTACCAGAGAAGACCGGTCCTACTATATTATATATTGCCGGTCTTCTTCTTCCAAACCAGGAAGAAGGCTAAAACAACGATTGTTATGGCAAAGCCGATAATCTGTGAAATGCCGTTTTCCATGCCTAAGCCTTCAGGAGCGACAAAGATGTATGTCGAGCAGACAGCCGTCATAAACAAAGCCGGAATCAGCGTAACGATATAGGGCTTCTTCGAGATCACCAAGTAGACAGTCAATGCCCATAAGGTAAACACCGCGAGTGTCTGGTTACTCCAAGCAAAATAGCGCCAAATCATATCGAAACCATCCTTGTCTTTCTGGCTGTAAAGCAAAAGAGCGATAGCCACCAAGAACAAAGGAATGCAAATCACGAGCCGCTTGGAGACACTGCGCTGTTCAAGATGCAGAAAGTCCGCCACAATCAGGCGGGCCGAACGAAACGCCGTATCACCGGAGGTAATTGGGGCGGCAATCACACCTAAGACTGCCAATATACCACCTACCGTACCGAGCCATTCTTTCGTAATACTGTCGACGACAACGGCAGCATTGTTTTCACCCATACCGTTGTTATGATAGAAATAAGTAGCAGCAGCAGCCCAGATCAACGCAACGATACCTTCCGTAATCATGGAGCCGAAGAAAATAGGACGTCCGTACTTCTCATTCTTGATGCAACGGGCCATCAACGGACTTTGTGTCGCGTGAAAACCGGAAATGGCACCGCAGGCAATGCTGACGAACATAATCGGGAAGATAGGCAGATGACCGGGATAGGTGTTCGGCATCCCGTCCGTGATTTCAGGCAACGGCGGATGATTGACGAACAACATCACCAGAATGCCGATCGCCATAAACAACAAAGCGGCAGCAAACAAAGGATAGATTTTCCCGATAATCTTATCGACCGGCAACAAGGTCGCCAGGATGTAATACAAGAACACGACAATGATCCAGAAAGTAGTATCCAGATGTTCCGGTGTCAGCTTTGCCAGCAAGCCGGCAGGCCCGGCCACAAACACGGAGCCGACCAGCACCATCAGGATTACCGTAAAACCACGCATGAACTGCTTGAAGTTCACGCCCAGATAACGGCCGATAATCTCAGGCAAGCTCTCCCCGTTATGACGCAGGGATAACATCCCGGACAGGTAATCGTGTACTGAACCGGCAAAGATACTTCCCAACACGATCCACAGGAAAGAAGCGGTTCCGAACTTCGCTCCCATAATGGCGCCGAAGATCGGTCCCAGTCCGGCGATGTTCAGAAACTGGATCATAAAGACTTTCCAAGTTGGCATCGGAATATAATCCACGCCGTCCTGGTGCGTATAGGCAGGAGTCTGCCGTTTGGCATCTATGCCGAAAATACGTTCGATGAATTTACCGTAGATGAAATAACCTACGATGAGTGCAATAAGGCAACAAACAAAAGTAATCATAATCGGTAATTGAAAATGGAAAATTGAGAATTGAAAATTAGATTGATAAGGATACAACAAGAGAGAGAAAATGGAAAATGGAAAACTGAAAAATAAAACAATTCTTCTTTATCTTTCAATTTTCCATTTTCAATCTTCAATTCAGAAGTTTTTTAACGACTTCCGAGATCATACGTCCTTCGGCTTTTCCGGCTAATGCCTTGGAGGCAATGCCCATTACCTTACCCATGTCCTTCGGACCGGTAGCCCCGACCTGTGCAATGATTGCCTTCAGCTCGACTTCCAGCTCTTCGGCAGACATCTGTTTCGGCAGGTACTTTTCGATAACGGCTACCTGTGCCAGTTCGACATCGGCCAAATCCTGACGTCCCTGCTGCACGTAGATAGCGGCGGAATCCTTACCCTGTTTGACGAGCTTTTGCATGATCTTCAATGCATCGGCATCTGTCAATGTATCGTTGGCTCCCGGAGCGGTCTTCGCTTCGAGGAAAAACTTCTTCACGTTTCTCAGTGTTTCAAGGGCGACTTTATCTTTCGCCTTCATTGCGTTTTTAATGTCTTCGCTGACTCTTTCGAACAAATCCATAGTTTTGCAAATTAAAGAATTAAGAATGAATAATTAAACCTTCGCGTATCCAACTACTCATCATTAATTTTTCATTATTAATTATCAATTAGTCATTATTCATTACCTAAAACTAATAACTGTGCCGCCAGATTTAGGCTTCTTGTTTTGGTTAGCGGCAGGCGAGGTGAACGGCATGCCTTGGGTACGTACCGGTTCCTCACCCTTCCGGCGTATCTGCTGCACGTCTTTGGCAGTCCGCTTGTAGGCAGGTTTGTCTTCCATGAAAGAGATCAGAGCGTCATCGTCCAATTCGTCGACGGCAAATACAACGATTTCGGCATTCGGACGCGAGTCGATATATTCACCGTAATAACGTCCCATCAAGGCATCTTCTTCTGCTCGTCTTTTTCTTTCCGCTTCTTCCTTCTCTGCCATTTCGCGCAGTTGTTCTTCTGTGACAAGCTCCTGCTGTTCCGTCTTGGTCAGGATATCTTCCAACCCGAAACCGGTCACCAAGATCGTAATCTTGATCTTATGCCCTAAACTGTCATCATAACCATGTCCCCACTTCACCTCGTATTCAGTCTTGAATTGCGACATGAAATCATGTATATCGTCCATTTCACTGATACGAAGTTCGTCTTCATGGCTATAATAAATGACAAACGCTACCCGTTTAGCATTGAAAATATTGTTCACATCGTTGACCAACGTACTCTCCAAAGCTTCCGTAATCGCTTGTCGCAAACGTCCTTCTCCTTCTCCGAAACCGATACTGATCAAAGCTACGCCACTGTTACGCATCGTCGTGTCGACATCGGCAAAGTCGACATTCTGTTCCAAATCGGTCGTCACGATTTCGGCTATGCTCTTGGCCGCGATTGTCAATGTTTCATCCGCTTTACGATTCGCCTGTGGAACCGGCATGTCGGCAAAATTTCTCAATCGCTCATTGTTAATCACTAAAAGCGAATCGACATTCTGCGCCATATTTCTGACACCACGGAGCGCTTTCACGATTTTCGGTCGTCCTTCAAAGACAAAAGGTATCGTAACGATACCGACAGTCAGAATCCCCATATCTTTAGAGATCTTAGCAACTACCGGCCCGGCTCCTGTTCCCGTACCACCTCCCATTCCGGCCGTAACAAAGGCCATACGAGTACCGTCATCCAACATCCGGTAGATGTCTTCTTCACTTTCCAAGGCGGCTTTTTCTCCCACTTCCGGAACATTCCCCGAACCAAGTCCATGCGTCGTATTCTGTCCGATCAGCAATTTATTAGGAACCTCCGACTTCTGCAACGCCTGATTATCGGTATTGCATAACACGAAAGATACATCCCGGATACCTTCGCGATACATATTGCTGACCGCATTACCACCACCGCCACCAACACCGATCACTTTGATGATTGTCTGAGGCGCTTTTGCCAAATCAAAATCGTATGTATTATCGTCCATTGTCGTCTGTCTTTTATTGTTACCGATTATTGCTCATCTTTCAAGGCCTTGTCAATGCCTTCTCCCACCTTATCCACCGCATTTTTGAAAAGGTCGCCGATACCCCAGCCCTTACGGTTCTTTTTCTCTTCCTCCTTCTTTGTTCCGGAATTGCGGTTCTTAGTCGTAGCCGCTGACTGCTTTTCAACAGGCGGTTCCTCCTGCTTTTCTTCTATTTCAGCGATCACGGGTTCTTCTTTCGGCTCGATCTTCGGTTCTACCACTTTCGGTCTCTCCGGTTCGGGAGCGATATAAAGGGCGCAGTTCTCCGTGCCTTTCAGCAACAGGGCGGCTGCGGTCGTATATTCGGGATTATTGGCAATCATCTCGCCGTCGGCAATCAGATCTTTCCGGACGGAAGCATAACGAACATCCATCTTGAAACGTTCGCTGAGGGCTTCACGCATGTTCTTCAGAGCGGCTCCGTTGCCGGCAATCACTATACTGTAACCGGGATCTTTCGCCACTCCCGCATCTTCCATGCGGGCGTATATGTTTTCGATGATCTCACGGCTGCGGACTTCCACCACCATATTGATATCCGAAAGTTTGATCTCGCTCGAATGCTGTCCGTCGGCCAAGTCTACCGTGACCATCTGCTGTTCGTTATCTTTTTCCCAGATAGCGTTGCCGTAGGTGCGCTTGACACGTTCCGCTTCCTTCTCCGGCATACCCAAGGACATCAAGTCGCGAGTGATCAGATGGCTGCCCAACGGAATAACGTAGAGACCGGCCAGACTGCCATCCTTGTACATCGTGACAGAGGTGACGCCTGCACCGAAGTCGATCAACGCACACCCCTTCAATTTCTCCTGTTCCGTCAGGATCAGGTCTGCCAACGCCAGCGGCGCAACAACAACACCAGCCACATCGAGCTTGATCTGCTCCGCCATGTTCGTGGTTACGGCATGACGAAGAGACGGACGGCCAACGAGCAACTTATAGTGGGCTTCAATACGCGAATGCATTTTGAAAGGAGAGCGCCTGCTCCACCGACTGCGGCAAAATACACTGCTTTATTGCGAATGACTGCATCTATTACTTCTTTTGATCTTTTTCCTTTGCCAATCATTGCTTTTTCACCTAAATCAAGCAGTCTTGGGGCATATTTGTCCATTCTTGTTGCTGTTGTAGGTCCGGCTGAGCCAATTGGACGACCATCTCTGGCCGGTGATGGTCCCATATAGTAGATTGTCGAATCCTTTATATCTATTGGCAGTTCTTCTTTACGGTCCAACGCCTCTATCATTCTTTTGTGTGCAGCATCTCTTGCCACATACATTTCACCTGTTATGTATACATAGTCTCCTGATTTAAGGTCTTTTGTTATTTTCTGTGTGATTGGAGTTGTTATATGTTTTTCCATTTTTTTCTCCTGATTCTTTTATTTTTACTGTATGTTTATTTTTCCAGCATAATATAACCTGTAACAATTATAGCTTTTTTAATTACAGTTCACATTTCATTGTAGCTGTAACAATTAAAATTGCCATTTTCTTTCTTCTTCTATGCAGTAATTCTTTACAATTCCTTCACTACATGGCGGTTTACGTGACAGCAAATATTTACCGCAACCGGCAATCCTGCAATGTGGGTTGGATATGTGTTTATGTTTACTGCGAGGGCAGTAGTGCTTCCTCCGAGTCCTCCGGGCCCTATACCCAGATTATTAATTTTTTCAAGCATCTCTTTTTCAAGCTCTGCCACATACTCTATGTCTGAATGTGCGCCTGCTTCTCTTGTCAGCGCTTTTTTTGCCATTATTGCGCATTTTTCAAAGGTTCCACCGACTCCGACTCCGACAACCATAGGAGGACATGCGTTTGGCCCTGCATCTGAAACTGCTGTCAGAATCGCATTTTTTACTCCCTCTATACCATCTGCCGGCTTTAACATAAATACACGGCTCATGTTTTCGCTTCCAAAGCCCTTTGGTGCAAAGGTTATTTTGACCTTGTCGCCTGAAACTATTGAGTAATGGATGACTGCAGGTGTGTTGTCCTTTGTATTTTCCCTGATGAGCGGATCCTTTACCACTGATTTTCTCAGATAGCCGTCTGTGTAGCCCTGTCTGACTCCTTCATTTATGGCCTCCTCCAATACTCCTCCCGTAAAATGGACATCCTGGCCTATTTCTATGAAAAAAACTGCCATTCCGGTATCCTGACATATCGGTATCATATCCTCGCCTGCTATTTTTAAGTTTTCCTGTAGCTGGTTTAATATTTTTTTACCTAAAGGTGATTCTTCATTTGCCGTTGCAGCTTTAAGTGCCTTGTCCATGTCCGGCGAAAGAAAATGATTTGCCTGTATGCACATTTCCTTTATTGCAGCTGTTATTTCTGAAACGTTTATTTCCCTGATCATTTCTTTTCCTCTCTTTTTATTCTCTGTATTTTAAATATTTTTATTGTATTCTTAACTAATCAGAATCATGCTTCTGAATAGTTACTTGTTCTTTATCACTCTATACACCTAATTTTAAATTCCGGCACCTTTTATCCACAATTCAAGATTATTTTTTGTGTTTTTGTGGATAAACATATTTATTTTTTTGTATCATGTTTATTTATTACTATTCAAAGCCTCTGAAAACGCAAATATGATGTATAGTGCTTGCATGTAAACATTTTTTCTCAATACAGCTCGAATAGTATCACCACATTCGCAAAAAGCAGGATCTTATGACCCTGCTTTTATGAATTTAGTTATGCTTCTGTGTTATTTTCGATAGCTTCGGCATGTGAATTATTATTTTCTTGTGAGTCTTCGTCACTATTTTCTGATTCGTCAGCCTCTTCCTTAGCTTCATCAGGTGGCATGAGAGTCTTATCCTCCACTACCTTTGCGATGCTGGCTACGCTGACTCCTTCTTTCAGGTTGATGAGCTTGACACCTGTTGTGATTCGTCCAAGCACTGTTACATCACTTACCTGGATTCTGATGATAATTCCCTCTGTTGTGATGAGCATGAGCTCGTCATCGTTTTCAACTGATTTGACTCCTACGAGATTGCCTGATTTTTCTGTAATCTTGTAGCATTTTACTCCCTTACCGCCACGGTTTTGTGTGGTAAATTCGTCAATTCGTGTACGTTTTCCAAGTCCGTTTGATGATACTAAAAGCACTGCCTCACCCATTGATGCGGTCTGCATTGCGATTATTACATCATTT